>Ga0214471_10000237_pt1 | contig 50515 bp, 7 predicted proteins | sample RVTome_5_FD_207665 | JGI IMG/M metagenome (GOLD analysis project Ga0214471, IMG submission 207665) | Soil microbial communities from uranium-contaminated site in the Upper Colorado River Basin, Wyoming, United States - RVT142D155 | ecosystem: Environmental > Terrestrial > Soil > Contaminated >... | reverse complement strand
CGCGGCGACCGCCGCGACCACCCCGAGGACCACGCCGATCAGAGTCATGCCCGTCGCCTCTTTCAGGATCAGCTTGAAGACGTCGCCGCGGCCCGCTCCGAGAGCCATCCTCAGACCCATCTCCCGAGTCCGCCAGCTCACCGTATAGGACATCACGCCGTAGACGCCGACGCAGGCCAGAACCGTGGCTATGACCGCGAAGAAGATCATCAGATAGAGCGTAAAGCGCGACAGTGCGAGTGAGCTCTCAACGAGCTCCTTCAGGGTGGCGACCCGGAAGAGCGGCAGGTCAGGATCGAGCGCCTTCACCTTGTCGCGGATGGGACCGATCAGGCCCCTGGGATCGCCGGCGGTGCGGACGACGAGATTCATCATCCGGAACGGCGGCGGAGTCTGGAGAAATGAGAGGTAGATTTGCTCGCGCGAGATCTGCCCCAGGTCGTCCTGCTTGACCGCCGCCACGACGCCGACAATGGTGAGCCATGGAGCGGCATCGTGGCCGCCGTGATGCGAGCCGATCCGCAGGCGCCGGCCCAGTGGCGAGCGGTCGGGCCAGAAACGCCGGGCCAGGGCCTCGTCGATGATTGCCACGCCGTTGGCTTCCTTGGTGTCCAGATCGGTGAAGACCCGGCCGTTGCGCAACTCGATAGCCATCGCCTCGAAGTAGTCACCGCTCACCGAACGCAGATCGAACTCGAACGGCGCTTCGCCGGGCTTCAGGGTGTAGTCCTCGATGGTGATGTTGTCGGACCAGTAGTCGTCGGTCAGCGGCAGGTGCGATCCCAGGCCGGCGACCTTGACGCCGGGAAGCTGCTCGCTCTCGGCCAGCAGCTCTTGATAGAAAGCCGCCTGCCGGTGAGCGTCACCGTACTGGTTGCGCGGCAGGGACATCTTCATCGTCAGGGCGCCCTCGGCGGCGAACCCCGGATCCACCGCCTGAAGCCGCACGAAGCTCTTGATGATGAGCCCCGTGCTGATCAGCAGCACCACGGTGGCGGCGAATTCCGCCGTCACCACGATCGCCAGCAGACGGCGCAGCCCGAAGATGCCGGCGAGACCGCTGGTGCCCACGCGCAGCGAGCCTTGCAAAGAGAACCGCGAGGCCCGTAACGCCGGCACGAGACCGAAGGCGAGGCCCGTAAAAAGCGACAGCAAAAAGGCGAAGACCAAGACGGTGACGTTGACGCCGATTTCCTCGGCGCGCGGAATGCTGGCGCCTGCCAGAGGCAAGAGGACCCTCAGGCCCCAGTAGGCGACCGCGATCCCGAGGACGCCGCCGACCAGCGACAGCAGCAAGCTCTCGGCGAGCATCTGACGCACGATGCGCAGCCGGCTGGCCCCCAGGGCCTGGCGCACTGCGACCTCGGCCCCACGAGTCGTGCCGCGCGCCAGCAGCAGGCTCGCGATGTTCAGACACGCGAGGAGCATCACTCCTCCCACTGCGACCGCGAGAATGACCAGCGCCGGCCGTACGCCGCCGACGATCTCGTCCATCAGCGGCACCACCGCCAGGCGCCAGCCGTGGCCGCCGTGGCCGTAGAAGTCGGGGTAATCGGCCGCGAATTGCGCTGAGAGGTTGCTGATTTCAGCACGCGCCTGCTCAAAGTCCGCCCCTTCGTCCAGCCGCGCGATCATGTCCAGGTAATGCCGGCCGCGGTGGCCCGGAGAGTTCGTGTCAATGGCCAGGGGCAGCCACAGGGCCAGATCGCCGGAGGGAAAGCGGAACTCCCGCGGCATCACTCCGATGACGGTATAGCTCTCGCCGTCGAGGATCAGCGACTGGCCGACGATGCTCGGATCGGCACCGAAACGCCGTTGCCAGAACCCATTGCCGAGGACCGCCACTCTGTCGCCGCCCGGCCGGTCCTCGTCGGCGGTGAAGACACGTCCCAGAGCCGCCTCCTGACCGAGCAGCGGAAAAAGGCTCGCCGTGGCCCACGCGAAGCTGACCCGCTCCGGCTCGTCGTCGCCGGTGACGTTGCCGCTCCAGGCGAGATAAACGGCGCTCTCCGCCAGGGTCTCGGCGCGCTCCCGCAGATCCAGAAACTCGGGTTCCGAAAGCTCCGTGAAGGCCTGCGTCCCATATTGGGTGTAGAGCCTGACCAGGCGATCGGGCTCCTCGTAGGGCAAGGGACGCAGCAGCACGGCGTAAATGACGCTGAAGATGGCCACGTTGGCGCCGATGCCGAGCATCAGGGTCAGCAGCACCGCAGCGGTCGGCCCAGGTCTCTTGATGAACATGCGTGCTGCGTGGCGAAAATCTCGTAGGACGTTGCGCATCTGACTCTCCTTTAGGCGTGAACGGTCGCTGTCAATGTGTGGATCTCGCCGAAGCACGGTAAGAAGCACCTGGGATAGAAACCACGCTCCAGCGCCGAAGCTGTTCGCTCGATGCCCCCTTCGCCCGGACCGGTACCGAGCGGCCAATGTATCGTCAATTGATTGACGCCCGCGCGAACGATCTCGGGGGGGACCTTGAGACGCCAGGTCTGCCATCGTGCCGTCGCGGCGACGTCCTCGAGCCGGTGGCCGTTGAACTCGGCACGTACCGGACCGCCGCCGGCCGCCGCCGGCCGCCGGCAGGTGAAGGTCACGGCCAGGGCGGCCGGCTCACGGCACACGAAGGGGAATTCCGAGCGCGGCGCATAGGCCCGATAGAAGTAATAGTCCTCTTCGTTCCTCGCCCAGCCACGCTCGCGCTCGTCCCAGGCCGTCGCGTAATAGGGGTCGAGCAGATCGGTGGCACGGCCGGCGGCCAGACCGCGTTCAGCCCGGCGCAGACGATCGAGCTTGTCCCGGGCCTTGAGGCCCGCCTGCTCCAGGGCCGACGTCATGGCCTCGAGCAGAAGCTGATCGAAGAGCTGGGTCTCCGACCTCATCATGTAGCGCTCGAGCGCGACGTTCTTCAGGCTCAGGATACGCTCCGTGGCCTCGCACATCCAGGGGCGTGCGCGGCGAGTCTGCAGCTCCATGAAGTGGAGCATGACGTCGGCCACGGCGGCGCTGGCCTCGAGCGCCTTCACGCAATGATGGTGTACCACGTCGTAGGGCTGCGACCAGTGGGCGCTGTGAATGGCCGCTCCGAGGCGGGCCTGACCCTCCACCCGCGGGTCGGGAGCGTGGCGTGGGCTCGCCAGCTCATGGGTTGGCAAACGGCCGCCGAAAAGCTTCGCCGTGCGCCGGGCGGCCTCCGCCATCGCCACCTGGATGCCGGCCGCGGTGAGATGACAGTAGTCGGCGAAGAAACGGCGATCCGGCAGCTCTCCTCCGAGCCGGCTCTCGAACACGCGCGGCAGGTCGATCAGCGTCACGCCCTCGGCCACTGCCGCGAGCCGCCGCATCGCGTCCTGAGCCAAAGCCGACGGCCTGGGAGTGAGCAGGGTCGCGTCCCACATGCGCGCGTCCCGCGCCCGCTCCAGGAGCTCGCGCGCCTCGCCGGAAGCCCCCAGCCGCCGCCGGCACTGCGCCAGCAGGCTCAATCCCGAGGCGGCCACGCCCCTGTCGAGCGCGATCAGCTCCAGGGCCTGCGCCGCCGCTTCCTCGACCCGGCCCGCCGCGAGGTCGTCCCGGGCGTGTGCCAGGCCTTCGACCCAGAGCTGGTGGCCGTTGCCCGATAGCCACGGCACGGTTCCCCAGGCCCCGTCGCGCCAGTCGCCGAGGTTGAACTCCGGAACCAGGAGCACGAGCGGCAAGCCCTCCGATTCGGCGGCCGCCGCCAACTGCCGCAATCCTTCTTCGATCAGGGCCGCCGTCTTCTCCTCCAAATAGGACTTCAGGCCCGCGACCCCATGCTGGCGGAGGATCTCGGCGGCGAATCGGCATTCCACCGGGCTGCGCGCCACGGCTTGCCGGCCGTCCTTGAACCAGTTGTTGCCGCTGAATACGACGACGGCGTCAGGCTCCAGCACGAGCGCTGAGCGCATCAGCTCGACCAGCTCGCCAAGCGTCAGGTCGCTTTTGGCCAGATCGACGACCTCGACCCCGCCCGCGACGGACGCCGTCTCGAGCATCGATTGCAGCACTCGGGCCGGCGTGTACTCCGGGTCGTAGAAATACCCGCGGGCGACCGACTCGCCGAGAAGCAGGACTCGCTTCTTCTTGCTCTTGGCAGGAATGCGCGGCTCGGCGCACCACAGACCCCATTGGTGGAACGACGCTGGCGACCGCTCGAACCCCCCGTCCGACCTCGGCTCCCAGATCCCGACGACGCCTTGCCTCGGGGGCGGCGTGGCGGCCTTTGGCGGTTCGGCGTCCAGGAAGCCGAGCCGGTGCATGAGGTCGATGGCACCGCGGCCGCTTTCCTCCATCAAGGAGCCCGCCACGGTCGACGCCATCGATTTGAGGATGGATGTCCGCTGCTGATCCATTCGTTTCCGCCCCCCGCTCTCAGAGCAGAGTATAGACTTTGTGACTGATCGTGTCCATAGATCGCTGCGCTGCTGCCTCCACCAGCGATTCCCAGAGACGCGGCATGGCTTGCCGATCGATCAGGAAATCTTCCAGCACCAAGGCGTCGATGCGGGAGTTGGCGAAACAGGCGATCGCGTCGGCCGGCGTGCAGACGATCGGCTCGCCGCGCACGTTGAAAGACGTGTTCAGCAACATGGGACAATCCGTGCGGCGGTCGAACCGCTCCAGGAGCTCGGCGAAACGCGGGCTCACGCTGCGGTCGACGGTCTGCACCCGGGCCGAACCGTTGACGTGAGTGATGGCCGGCAGCTCGAGCGGCGAGGTCACCCGGCAGGTCTCGAGCATGAACGGCGACGGGTGATCGAGATCGAAGTGCTCCGGCAGCTTCTCCAGGAGCACCGCCGGCGCGAACGGGCGGAAGCCCTCGCGCTTCTTGACCAGGGCGTTGATGCGGTCGCGCATCTCCGGCCGGCGCGGATCGGCGAGAATCGAGCGCGCACCGAGGGCTCGTGGCCCGAACTCCATCCGGCCATGGAACCAGCCGACCACCTTGCCCGCCGCCAGCCGATCCACCGTCGCCTCCAGCAGCTCCGCGGTCCGCCCGCGGAAGTCGAGGGCCTCGGCGGCGGTGGCCGCGAGCAGCTCGCTGATCTCGCCGGAGTCGAAGGACGGTCCCAGATAAACTTCGTCGAGCCGGCCCTGGGAAGGCCTCTCCCCCCGCCGGCGGACGTGGGCCAGGGCCGCCGCGCCCAGGGCGCCGCCCGCATCGCTGGCCGCGGGCTGGACGAAGAGACGGGAAAAGGGCCCCTCCCGCAAGATCCGACCGTTGGCGACGCAGTTCAGGGCGACGCCGCCCGCCATGCACAAGTTCTTGCCCGGCGCCCGATCGTAGAGATAGCGGATCTTTTGCAGCAGGATCTCCTCGAGGACGTCCTGCAGGCTGCACGCGACGTCTTTGTGGAACTGCGAGATCTCCGACTCCGGCTGTCGCGGCGGCTGGCCGAAGAGCTCCGCGAGGCGGTCCGAGTACATGCGCTCGAGGCGCAGGAAGTCGAAGTAGTCCGGCACCAGCCGGTACTGCCCGGCGCCGTCGTCGTGAACCAGCTCCAGGATGAGGTCTCGATAGCGCGGCTCGCCATAGGGAGCGAGCCCCATGACCTTGTACTCGCCGGAGTTCACCTTGAAGCCCAGGTAGCCGGTCAGGGTGCTGTACAGAAGCCCGAGAGAATCGGGGAAATGGACCTCCTCGAAGAGCTCGATGTCCTTGCCGGCGGCGCGGCCGTAAGTCGTCGTCGCCCACTCGCCGACCCCGTCCACGGTCATGACTGCGGCCTCGCCGAAGCCGGAGAAGAAAAAGCTGCTCGCCGCGTGGGCCAGATGGTGATCGACGATCTCGACCGGACCTTCGTAACCGAGCCCGTCGCGGATCTCCCGCTCGACCCGGCGGGCGTCGAGCCGCTGGAAGAGCCGTTTGCGGCTTTCCTGCGTCGCCGCCGGATGGAGCCCCATCCAGATATGACGCGAGAGCTTCTTCACCGGGTCTTCGTAGTAGGCGACGACATCAATCTCCGGCAGGGTCACGCCCCCTTGCTCGAGACAGAAGCGGAAGGCGCGCCACGGCAGCCTCGGATCGTGCTTGACCCTTGAGAAGCGTTCCTCTTCTGCCGCACACACCAGCTCGCCGTCGCGCATCAGACAGCATGCCGCGTCGTGAAAAAAGGCTGAGATGCCGATGATGTTCAGGGCCAACTCGGGACCTCCGGAAAAGTGCGCCTCAGGGGCGTCGTCGTGTTCATGTCTCCTCCTTCTCGCTGTCGAGAAGACTCGTGATCTTCGCGGCCACGGCCCGCACCTGGGGCTCGCGGAGAAAGCTGAAATGGTCGCCCGCGAAGGGGTAGACCTCGCAGCCGCCGCGGGCGACCCGGCCCCAGCCGCGGGTCGGATCGTCGCCTTCCGTCTCAGGCTCGCCGGCGGCCAGCAGAAGGCACACGCGGACCGCCGCGGGCCGCGGCACATAGCGGCCGAGCGCCCGCGAGTTGTCCTTGAAAATCTCGAAGTGGGCGCGGATCTGCTCGAAGCCCATGCCGGCGGGAAAGACGCCGGCCTGCCCCGCTTCCTCCACGGCGGCGCGCAGGGGCTCGTCCGGGTCCGCAGCGGCGAGATCGGCGGCCGGCACCCGCAGCTCGCGGCCCGCCTGCCCGCCCAGATCGCGCAGGAACCAGGAAGCGAGGGTCGCTTCGTCGAGGCCCGCCTCCGCCTCGCGCCCGGCCGCCGAGACGTCCAACATCACCACCAGCGCCACCTCCTGCGCCGCTTCCCGGAGCTGCCGGGCCATCTCGAAAGCGATCACGCCGCCCATCGACCATCCCCCGAGAAGACAGGGGCCGTGTGGCTGCACCTCGCGCAATGCCGCCACGTACCGCGCGGCCAGCTCCTCGATGCCGGCCTGCGCCACTTCGTCGCGGTGGGGGGTCTGCAGGCCGTAGAACGGCCGTCTCGCGTCCAGGTGTCGCGACAGCGCGACGTAGCACAACACGTTGCCACCGACCGGATGGACGCAGAAGAAGGGCGTCTTGTCGCCATCGCCGCGAATCCTGACCAGAGCTTCGCGGGGAGCCGGCTCCCGGTCGGGCCCGCCGCTTTGCCGCAGGATCGTCGCCAGGCCCTCGACCGTCTCGGCCTCGAAGAGCGTCGAAAGCGGTAGCTCAAGGCCATGGCGACGATTGATCTCCCCCATCAGGCGCACCGCCAACAGCGAGTGGCCGCCGAGGTCGAAGAAACCCTGGTCGACGCCGATCGGCGCCATCCCCAGCAGCTCCTCCCAGAGCCGGCAGAGCTCGAGCTCGAGATCGTCGCGCGGCCCCAGCAGACCCTCCGCCGCCGAACGGTCCTCCCCCGGCTGGGGCAAGGCGGCGCGGTCGACCTTGCCGTTGCGAGTGAGGGGCAGGTTGTCGAGGGGCACCCACAGGTGAGGCACCATGTATTCGGGAAGCCGGGCCTCGAGATAGGCCCGAAGCTCCGGCAACGAGACCTCGCTGCCCGGTTCGAAAACCACGTAGGCGACCAGCCGTTTGCTGCCCCGCCGCTCCCCTAGCGCCGCCGCCACGCAGGCACGGACCTGGGGATGCCGCGCCAGGACGACCTCGAGCTCTGCGAGCTCGATGCGGTAGCCTTGGACCTTCACCTGCAAGTCCTCGCGGCCGAGGAACTCGATATCCCCTCCGGGCAGATAGCGGGCCAGGTCGCCGGTGCGATAAAGACGCTCGCCGGTATGCGGGTGCTCGAAGAATTGCTGCGCGGTCTTTTCCCGGTCCCGGAAATAGCCCCGGGCGACGCCGACGCCGCCGATGAAGAGATCACCAGGTACCCAGACCGGCCGCGGCGCCAGAGCGCCGTCGAGCACGTGCAGGGTCTGGTTGGTCAGCGGCCGGCCGTAGGGGATGCTGGTCCAGGAGCCCGCGACCTCGGTGATCGGATAGAAAACCGACCAGATGGACCCCTCGGTGGCTCCCCCCAGACTGATCACCTGCACGTCGTCGGCCAGGGCGCGGATCCGGTCCGGCAGGGTGACGGGGATCCAGTCGCCGCTGAGCATCACGCAGCGCAGGGACTCCGGCAGCCGCTGCGATCGGCTCTCGAGGTGGTCGACGAGCATCGCCATCAGCGCCGGGACCGAGTTCCAGATCGTCACCTGATGGCGCGCCATGAGATCCAGCCAACGTCCGGGCTCGCGGGCCGCCGCGGCCTCGGGCAGGACGATCGCCCCACCTGCCGCCAGGAGCCCGAAGACGTCCCAGACCGAGAGGTCGAAGCTCAACGACGAAAGAGCCAGCACGCGGTCGTCCGGACCGATCCCGAACCGCCGGTTGATATCCAGAATCGTGTTGACGGCGCTGCGATGCTCGATCATCACCCCTTTGGGAAGGCCGGTCGAGCCCGAGGTGAAGATCATGTAGGCGAGTTCGTCCGCGCTCTGGAGCGACCCTCGCGCCGGCGTTGCCGGAACGTCCGGATCGTCCAAGCCCACCGCCAGGACCCGCACCCCTTCGGGCCACTCCAGGGCGTCGGCGAAGCGGGGCTGGGTCAAGGCGACGGCGGCTTCGGTGTGTCGCAGCAGATAAGAAAGTCGCTTTCTCGGCAGGGATGCCTCGAGGGGAAGGTAGGTCGAGCCGGCCTCGAGAACGCCGAGCACCGCGGCGGCCTGCTCCCAGCCTTTCTCCATCACCACCGCCACCACTTCGTTCGGGCGGACCCCCATCCGGATCAGCTCGGCAGCGATCTGATCCGCCCGGCGGCCCAACTCGGCGTACGACGTCACCCGCTCGCCGTCGATCACGGCAGGCCGCTCGGCACGAGCTTCGATCTGCTCGTTGAAAAAGCTCTGGAGCAGCGCCTCGGTGACCGGTCCCGCGGTGTCGTTGACCGCCGCCCGCTCACCGCACTGCCAGGCCAGCAGCGCGATCTGCGGCGGCAGGTCCCAGGCGTCCTCCTCGCTACCCAGGTGCTCGAGGAGCTGGCCGTAGGCCGCGAACATGTCGTCGAGCACACCATCGGGGAAGAGCTCCTCGGGGGCGTCCCAGTAGAAGACGAGGTAGTCGGCGAGCACGTGCACCTGGTGATCGAGCCACACCTGTGGCGTCCGGATGCAGGTGTGCACCACGCGGTCGGCCTCGGTGTCTGGACGGAACTCCTGGCGCCGGCCGCCGCCGATTCCGACGGTGCTGGCGAAGACCACCGGCGTCGCCCGCCGGGCGCCGCCCCGGGCGCGGCTGAGCTCGCGCAGCACCCGCACGCCGCTGACGTGGCTGTGCTCGAGGTCGCGCCATAGCTGCCCCTGGACGCGCCGGGCGTGCTCGACGAAGCTCTCGCCGCCCCGCAGGTCGACCTCGAGGAGGATCGTGGTGCTGAAATTGGCGAGCAGCGCCTCCACGCCGTCGTGCATCGGCAGGCGATTGGAGTACAAGATGGCGAGGGAGAAGTGAGGATCCTTGCTCCAACGGGCGAGGATCTCGGCGTAAGCCGAGCACAGGACGGCGTCCGCGGTCACACCGCTGCGCCGCGCACGCTCCTGGAGCCGCTCCCAGGCCTCGCGGCCGAGGGTGCCACGGCGGCGCGTCAGGTGCTGGCGGGCGAGGGTCGCCGGATCGCGGGCCAGCGGCAGCTCCGGCGCCGGCGGCAAGGATTCGAGCCGGCGGCGCCAGTAATCCAAGGACCGCTCGAAGAGCGCCGTCTGCTCGAGAGCTCCCAGCGCCAGGACGTAATCGCGGAACGAGATCGCGAGCGCTGGGAGCGCGGCGGTGGGATCGGCGTAGAGCGCCGCGAGCTGCTGGTTGAAGAGCCCGACGCTCCAGGCGTCGAAGATCAGCAGGCTGATGCTGACGTGGAGATGGGAGAGATGCTCGTCGAGCCGCGTCACGCGCACTTCCAGCAGCGGCCAGCGATCGAGCCGCAGCCCTTCGCCGAGCATCTCCCTGCGGACCGCCGCGAGCGCCGAATCTCGGCGCTGCGGCTTCTGGCCCACTAGGTCGAGGACCTCGATCCGGTAGCCCGGCACGTTCTCGAGGATCTGCTGCCGCCCGTCCGGCAGAATCACCGCCCGCAACATGTCGTGGTGCTCGCAGAGCCGGTCGAGGGCCCGGCCCAGGCGCTCCACGTCGAGGTCCGGGATGGCGATCTCCCGGTAGTACAGGGGCGAGACGCTGAGCTCGTAGCTGCCCGACTGCCCCACCCAATAGGCCTGCTGCAGGTCAGTCAGCGGGAAGGGCTCGAAACGCTCCTCCGGCGCCGGAACGAGGGCCGGCAGCGCGGCCGCGGATGGCGCCCGGGTCAGGGAATCGCCCTTGCGGGCGACCACCGCGGCCGCCAGGCCCGCGACCGTCGGCGCCTCGAAGAGACTGGCCAAGGGGAGCTCTACGTCAAAGGCCTCGCGGATCCGCGTCACCAGGCGGGCGGCCACCAGGGAATGCTCGCCGGCGGCGAAAAAGTCGTCGTGAACGCCGACCTTGTCGATTTTCAGCACCTCCGCCCAGATGGCTGCCACCTTCTCCTCGATCGGGTTGCGGGGGGCCACGTATTCGTGCTCGCGATCGGGCTCGGCCTGGCGCCCCGGCTCCGGCAAAGCCTTACGGTCCACTTTGCCGTTGGCGGTCAGCGGCAGCTTGTCGGGGAAGACGAACACGGCCGGCACCATGTAGGCGGCGAGCTTGCGCCCCAGGAAGGTCCTCAGCTCGTCGACGCCGGCACCATCGTCCGCGAGGGTGCGCACCGGCGCGGGGCGCGGCGGGGCGGGCGGAGGCGGCTGCGGGACGATCCGGAGCGGAGCCGGCTCCCCGGAAGGCGGGCCGCCGGCGGCCTCCTCGAGAAGCTCCAGAAAGAGGCGGTAGTCGTCGTCGCCGTTCTGCGATTCGAGCCGGGCCATGTCGACCGGTCCGCCGACCAGGCAATGCACCAGCTCGTGGCTCGGCTCGAGGTGGAACAAGGGGCGGACCGCATCGAACTCGAGGCCGCCGATGGGGCACAGGCCGAGCTCCAAAGCGGGCGCCTCGGTCATCAGCAACTGGCTCAGATAACCCGCTTCGAGGAGGGAGAAGTCCCGCGCCCGGGGGCCGTAGAGCGGCTCGATGGCCGTCATCTGGGCGATCAGGAACAGCGCCACCGCGGCGCCCTCGAACACCGCGGCGTTGTCGTCGCCGAACAGGGCCGGAGCGAAGCGCTCGTCGCTGCCCGAGAGCGGCGCCAGGGCGTGCTTGACCGGATGGTAGTAATACACGCCTCCTTCCAGCTCCGCGACCCGGCCGGGCTTGGCGTAGAGGTAGACTTGCAGCGGATAGAGGCTGCCCGCCGAGGGGTAGCGGTATTTCGGCTTGCCGCGAAGCTGCGCCTGCCGCAGACAGCTCAGAAGATCGGCGAGCTGCCGCAGTCCCATCGATTGCGGTAGGAAATGGCGGAAGCTCCGGCGCGAGACATAGGACGCCATCGCGTCGTCGTCGAGTTCGCCTCCCAGGCGGATGCTGCCGTCCTGCGCCGAGATCCGCCGCAAACCGTGTTGAGCCGCTTTGAACCTCAGGCGTTCGATGGGGTCGAGGATCATCGGGCCGACGTCCCGCGCAGCGGCCTGCGGCGTCACCGGCGCCAGCGCAGCAGACGCCGCGGACGTTCCTTCCGACGGCCCCTGCCCCGCGGCCGCGCCCTCCGCGATCCGCCGCGGCACCACGTAGGCCACCAAGCGCTTCTCTCCCCGCTCCTCGCCCGCCACCGCCACGACGCAATGGGCCACTCCCGGGTGCTCGGCGAGCGCCGATTCGACCTCGCCCAACTCGACCCGATAGCCCTGGATCTTGACCTGGAAGTCCTCGCGTCCCAGAAACTCGATGTCGCCGCTCGGCAGATAGCGTCCGAGATCGCCGGTGCGGTAGAGGCGTTCGCCGGTGCGCGGACGGACGATGAAGCTGGCGGCGGTCTTCTCCTCGTCGCGCCAGTAGCCCTGGGCCAGGCCGACGCCGCCGATGTAGAGCTGGCCCGGCACCCATTCCGGCCGCGGCTCCAAGCCCTCATCCAGCACCTGGAAGCTCTGATTCACCATCGGCCGGCCGTAGGGGATGCTGCTCCAATCGGGCTCGACGCGGTCGATGGGATAGAGGATCGACCAGATCGATGCCTCGGTGGCGCCGCCGAGACTCACGACCTCGACGCCGTCGGCAAGCGCGGCGATCTGACCGGGAAGCTCGACGGGGATCCAGTCGCCGCTCAACAGCACCAGCCGGAAGCTGTCGCCCACCTCCTCCCGGCGCCCGCCGGCGTGCTCGACCATCATCTTCATCAGCGCCGGCACCGAGTTCCAGACCGTCACGCCGTGGCCGCGGACGAGCGAGATCCAGTGGGCTGGCTCCCGCAGCTTGTCCGGGTCGGGCAGGACCAGGGTGCCGCCGGCCGCCAGGATGCCGAAGATGTCGTAGACCGACAGGTCGAAGCTCAGGGACGACAGCCCCAAGACCCTGTCCTGCGGCCCTACGCCGAAGCGCTCATTGACGTCCACCACCGTATTCAGCGCTCCGCGGTGGTCGATCATCACGCCTTTCGGTTGCCCGGTCGATCCGGAGGTGAAGAGGACGTAGGCGAGGTCGCCGGAGGTCTGTGCCGGCTCCAAGTCGTCGTCGGGCAGCGACTCGAACGAGGCGTCGTCCACCGCCAAGGGCAGGATCGAGTCGGGCCATTCCACCCGGTCCAGCCACCGGCTCTCGGTCAGGGCGAGCGAGACTTCGCCGCGCTCGAGCAGGTGATGGAGCCGCTCTGCGGGCAGATTGGCGTCGACCGGCATGTATGCCGCTCCCGAGCGCAGGATCCCGAGCACGGCCAGCACTTGCTGCCAGCCCTTCTCGGCTACCACGGCGACCAGGCTGTTGGGCCGCGCCCCGAGCTCGCGCAAACGGCGGGCCACCTGGTTGGCGCGGCGGTGGAGCTCGCCATAACCCAGCGTGCGCCGGCCGGCGATCACCGCCGGCTTCTCCGGCGCCTGCGCCGCCCGCGCGGCAAAGGGAGTGTGGAGCAGGCCGGCCGGTACCGGCGCCGTGGTCGCGTTGACTACCGCTCGGCGCTCGAGCTCGGCGCCGGGCACCAGGAGCGAAAACGTCGCCCGCCAGGCCTCCTCGCCCGCCGCCAGGCGATGGAGCCATCTCCGATAGGCGTCGAAGATCTTGTCCAGGACTCCTTCCGGGAACAGCTCCTCGACGCAGTCCCAGGTAAAGACGAGCTGGCCGGCGTCGGTCTCGCCCACGGCCTGATCGATCCACACCTGGGGCGTCTGGCTGATGGCGAAGATCCCTTCCCCGAGAAGCCCGGCGGCGTTCTCCGGCAGGGCGTTGCCCTCCTCTTCGGCAGCACCCTCGCCGCTCATGTTCAGAGTGCTGGTGAAGACCACCGGCGCCAGGGCCCGGGAGGTGCCGCCGCGGGCCTGGGTCAGCTCGCGCAGCACCTGGACGCCGCTGACGTGGCGATGCTCGAGATCGTCCCAGAGCTGCCGCTGAACGATGCCGGCCCGCTCCTCGAAGCAGACCCGCGGCGAGACGTCGACCTCGAGCAAGATCAGCGAGGTGAAGTCCCCGACCATCGCGTTGACCTGGGGGTGCAGGGGCTGACGGTTGAAGAGCGTGAGGTTGAGGGTGAAGCGCGGGCTCTTGCTCCAGGTGCCGAGAGCTTCCGCGAACGCCGCCAGGAGCACGCCGGAGGGCGTCAGGCTGGCACGGCCGGCGCGCGCCTTGAGCCGCGCCCATGTCTTGGCGGGCAGCAGGTCGCTATGACGCACGAACCGCGGCCGTTCCACCTCGTCGGGGTGGACCGCCAACGGCAGCTCCGGCGCCGGCGGCAGGGTCGAAAGCCGGGAACGCCAGTAGGCGAGGGAACGCTGGAAGGTCTCCGACTCGCGAAAAGCGACCTCCGCCAGGATGTAGTCACGGAACGAGACCTCCAGAGGTTCCATCGCGGCTTCGGGATCGGCGTAGAGGCGTGCCAGCTCGCGCTGCAGGAGCTGAACGCTCCAGGCGTCAGCGATCAGCAGATCGATGCTCAGGTGAAGGCGAAAGCGGCGGTCGCTCACCCGCGCCACCTCGACCTCGAAGAGGGGCCATCGGTCGGCGGGCAGCACCTGGTGCGACATGCGCCCACGAATGGCCGCCAGCCCACCGGCGCGGGTCTGCGAATCCAGGTCGCGAAAGTCCTGGTAGCCGACGGCGTAGGGAGGGGTCTCGGCGAGGATTTGCTGCTGGCCGTCGGCAAGGACGATCGCCCGCAACATCTCGTGGCGCTCGATCAGCTTCCGCCATGCCCGATTGAAGCGCTCGAGATCGAGATCCTCGATCTCCACCTCGAAGTATTCGTGCGTCGCCACGTTGCCGAGGGTGAAGGCGCCGCTGCGACCCAGCCAGTAGGCTTCCTGCACGTCGGTCAAGGGGAAGGGCTCGTGACGCCGCTCGGGGTCGTGCACCAACTCGGGCAGGGCCGCCCCCCCCCCCGTCTCGCTGCCGGCGGCGCGCAGCTCGCTCACCAGCTCGGCCAGCGCGGCGATGCTCGGGGCGTCGGCGAGGCCACGCATCGGCACGTCGACGCCCGCGGTCTCCTGTAGCCGCGACCGCACCTGGACCATCAGCAGAGAGTGGCCTCCGAGCTCGAAGAAATTGTCGTGAACGCCGATCGGCTCGATGCCGAGCAAATCCTCCCAGAGCGCGGCCAGCTCACGCTCGAGGTCGTCGCGGGGCGCCGTGTAGGCGACGCCGAGCAGATCCGGACGGCCTTCAAGCGCCCGGCTTTCCGGCGGTGGCTCCGGCCGCTCCTGGTCCTGCGTCGCCGTCACGGCCGCCGGCTCCGCTGCCGGCGCCGGGCGAGCCGGCCGCGCGTCGACCCAGTAGCGTCGGCGCTCGAACGGGTAGGTAGGAAGGACCAGGCGGCGCCGCTGCTCGCCGGCATAGAACCCCCGCCAGTCGACATCGACGCCGGTGAGCCACAACCGGCCCAGAGATTCGAGGATCCGAGCCTCGTCGGACTGCCGTTCCTTGGCATGCCCCAGGGAAGAGATGGCCACCGGGCCGCGGCCGCCCTTGGAGCGCCGCCTCGCGAGGGTGCTCAGCGTGTCGCCGGGACCGACCTCCAGCAGGACCCGGGCCTCCTGCCGCGCCAGCTCTTCCAAGCCGTCGCCGAAGCGTACCGTCTGCCGCAGGTGCCGTGCCCAGTACTCCGGCTCGGTCGCTTGCTGCTCCGTGATCCAGGTGCCGGAAAGATTCGAGAGATAGGGAATCTTCGGCGCCCGCAGCTCGACCTCCCGCATCAGGGCGGCGAAGCCACCCAGGATCGGCTCCATCATCGCCGAGTGAAACGCGTGGGAAGTGTGCAGACGGCGGCCTTCGATGCCGTCGGCGGAGAGCTCCTGCCGGAGCTCGGCAATCGCCTCCTCGGTACCCGAAACCACACAGAGCTCGGGACCGTTGACCGCCGCCAAAGCCAGGTCGGGCTGGAGGTAAAAGCGTACGGCATCTTCGCCGAGCGGCACGCTGAGCATCGCCCCGCCCGGCAGCCCCTGCATCATCCGGCCGCGCGCCGCCACCAATCGCAGAGCGTCCTCCAGGGAGAAAACTCCGGCCATGCTGGCGCACACGTACTCGCCGATACTGTGGCCGATCATCGCCTCCGGTTGCACTCCCCAGCTCTGCCACAACGTCGCCAGGGCGTGCTCCACCACGAACAGCGCCGGCTGCGCCACGGCGGTGCGCCGGAGGAGATCCTGTGCCGGCGCCGAGTCGTCCGCGGCGGGATGGAGGACAGAGCGCAGATCGAGCCCCAGGTGCGGCGTCAAGAGCTCGGAGCAACGGTCCACCTGCTCGCGGAAGACCGGCTCGTGTCGATAAAGCTCGGCCACCATCTGCGGATGCTGGCTGCCCTGACCTGGAAACATGAACACCACCGGACGGTGACGGCGCTTCAACGACACGCTCCGGACCCGTTGGGGGTCGAGGCTCGCCAGAGCATCGACCGCGTCCTCCACGTCGTGGCAGAGCACCACGCGCCGGTGATCGAAGACCGCGCGTCCGACCTGAAGGGTGTAGGCCACGTCCGCCAGCTCCGCGGGCCGGGCCTCGACCAAGTGCCGGCGCAAGCTCTCGGTCGCCGAGTTCAGGGCGGAGGGGGTCTTGGCGGAGAGCAGGAGCAGTTGCCAGGGGCGGGACGCCCCGGAGACGGCCAGGGGCGGCGCCTCTTCGAGCACCACGTGAGCGTTGGTGCCGCCGATGCCGAAGGAGCTGACGCCGGCGCGGCGGGGGGCGTTGCCGTTGCTCGGCCATGGAGTGAGCCGGTCGACCACGTAAAACGGACCCGAATCGAAATCGATGTGGGGATTGGGCTGCTCGAAATGCAGGCTCGGCGGCAGGGCCTGGTGCTCGAGCGCGAGGACGGTCTTGATGAGCCCGGTGACGCCGGCCGCCGCGTCGAGATGGCCGATGTTGGTCTTCACCGAGCCGACGGCACAACGGCGGCGCTGCTTACCGGCCGCTGACGTGCCGTTGCCGAAGGCCTGGCCCAACGCCCTCATTTCGATGGGATCGCCCAGCTCGGTGCCGGTCCCGTGAGCCTCGACGTAGGAGATCGACTCCGGCGGCACCTCCGCGATCGCCAAGGCGTCCGCGATCACCCGCGACTGGCCTTCGACGCTCGGCGCGGTATAGCCGGCCTTCCTCGAGCCGTCGTTGTTGACCGCCGTCCCCTTGATCACAGCCTGGACGTGGTCGCCGTCGCGCCGAGCGTCGGCCAGACGCTTGAGCACCACCACGCCGACGCCGTTGCCCGCCACGGTGCCGCCGGCACGGGCGTCGAAGGCCCGGCAGTGGCCGTCGGCGGAATGGATGCCGCCGGGACGGAAAAGGTACCCGGCTTTCTGGAAGGCGCCTACGCTGGCACCGCCGGCAAGCGCCATGTCGCACTCGAACCCGAGCAGGCTCTGACAGGCCAGGTGGACCGCCACCAGCGACGTGGAGCAGGCGGTCTGCACGTCGACGCTCGGCCCTCGCAGGTTCATGTGGTAGGAAACCCAAGTGGGCAGGTGGTCCTTGTCGTTGCCGATGATGGCGCGGAAGTAGCCCACGCGCCGGAGGACCTCCGGATTGCCGAAGAGGTTGAACAGATACGTGCTCATCCCGGTGCCGGCGAAGACGCCGATCAACCCCTCGTAGCGCTGGGGGTCGTAGGCCGCGCGCTCGATCGCTTCCCAGGAGCACTCGATGAACAGGCGCTGCTGGGGATCGGTTATCTCCGCCTCGCGCGGGTTGAGACCGAAGAAAGCCGCGTCGAAGAGATCACTCCCCTCCAGCACCGACGCCGCCTTCACGTACCGCGGATCCGCCAGGGCCTCCGGGCTGATGCCGCAGGCGAGGATCTCTTCGTCGGTGAGCTCGACGACGGCTTCGACTCCCGCCGCGAGATTGCGCCAGAACGTGTCCACGTCCTTGGCCTTCGGAAATCGTCCCGCCATGCCGATGACGGCGATCTCCGAGCCGTGATACTGGCCGCTCATCTAGGCGCCCCTTGTTGGCGCAACGCGGCGCGCCGTGATCCCTGGTGACGGACGGCGGCGCCGCGCGCCTCCATACGTTCCGAGTGCTGCTGCGCGGAGTCCGGGGAAGGCGCGCCGTCATGACGGCTCAGATGTCTGGCCAGCGAAGCGATCGTCGGGAACTGGAACAGGTCGGTGATCGAGATGTCCGGACCCAGCCGCTCACGGTGCAGGCGATGGATTTGGACCATCAGCAACGAGTTTCCGCCCAGGTCGAAGAAATTGTCGTCGATGCCCACCTCGTCGAGCTTCAGGACCTCGCGCCAGAGCTCGGCCAGGGTGGCCTCCAGCTCGGTGCGCGGGGCGACGAGCTTCTTCTGCAGCTCCGGCCGATGGCCGGTCGGCGCCGGCAGGGCACGACGGTCGATCTTGCCGTTGGCTAGCCGCGGAAACGCTTCGAGGATCACGAACGCCGAAGGCACCATGTGCTCCGGCAACTGCTCGCGCAAGAAGCCGAGCATCTGGTCGACTCCCGGCGCCGGCTCCTGACGCGGTACCAGATAGGCCACCAGACGCCGCTCCCCCGGGTCGTCCTCGCGCGCGACCACCGCCGTCTCCAGGATCCCCGGATGGCGTGACAAGACCGCATCGATCTCCCCGAGCTCGATGCGGAATCCGCGGATCTTGACCTGGTGGTCTTCACGGCCGACGAAGTCGAGCCCGCCGGAGGGCGCCCAGCGTGCCATGTCGCCGCTGGCGTAGAGCCGCTCTCCGGGGACGCCGCCGAAGGGGTCGGGGACGAACTTGGCGCCGGTCTTCGCGGGGTGGTTCAGATATCCGCGGGTGACGCCGGAGCCGCCGATGCAGATCTCGCCGACGGCACCGATAGGAACTGGCTGCAGCGAGCGGCTCAACAGGTAGAGCCGCGTCCCGGCGATGGTGCGGCCGATCGAGACCGGCTCGCGGGTGTCGTGGCCCGCGGTCGGATAGGCGCTGGCCCACACAGTCCCCTCGGTGGGCCCGTACTCGCTGAACAGCTCCGTCTCCGGCAGAGCTCGCCGGTGCTGCTCGAGAAGCTGGGGCGGACAGACCTCGCCGCCCACCGTGACGAGGCGCAGGACAAGCTCTCGCCACGCGTCGGACCCTTCCGACCGCAGTTGAGCGAGAAGGACCTTGTAGAAGGAGGGGAGCGAAAAAAAGTGGGTGATGCGGGCGTCTCTGAGCAGCCGCACCAACTCCACCGCATCGACTTCCAGGCCCGGACCCGGCAGCACCAGGGTACCGCCCGTGCAGAGCGTCCAGAAGATGCCCACTATTGAGCTGTCGAAAGCGAAGGAGGACAAGAGCAGGAACGCGTCCACCTCACCAGGGTACCGGCGGCAGCGCGCCGCGGTGGTGTGCACCAAATTGGCATGGCTGACCATCACCCCTTTGGGTACCCCGGTGGATCCAGACGTGTAGATCACGTACGCGATGCTCTCCGGCGCCGGTTGCGTGCTCAGGTCGTCGGTGCGCTCGGCACCGATCGCCTCCCATTCCTGATCCAGAGCGACAAGCCGTGCCCGCTGCGGGGGAAGCGGCTCCACCAGACGTTGCGCGCTGACCAGGACCGAGACGTTGGCGTCGCGCAGCATCAGGTCCAGGCGCTCCCGCGGGTAGGTGGGATCGAGGGGCAGATAGGCGGCGCCGGCCTTGAAGATGCCCAAGATGCCCATCACCATCCACGGCGATCGTTCGAGGCACAATCCGACGAGCAGGTCCGGAGTGACCCCGAGGCGCCGCAGGTGGCGGGCGAGCTGATTCGACCTCGCGTTGAGCTCCCGATAGGTCCATCGCTCGCCCTCGAAAGCGACCGCCGGAGCGTCGGGGGTACGCCGTGCCTGGGCCTCGATCCAGCGATGAACGTGCCGGTGCGACGCGGAGCTGCTGCCGGAGTCGGTCCACTCGTTCAGGATCTGTTGCCGCTGACGGTCGCTCAGAAAACTCTTCTGGTCGTGGCGTCCCTCGGGGTCGCGGACCATCTCGGCCAGCACCTTCTCGAAGCACCCGCGCACTTCGTCGATCTGGCGCGGGGCGATCTCGGTATCGTCGAACTCGAGGATCAGGAGGAGTTGGGGCGGACCGACACCGCCCATCAGGTGGAACGTCACCGAGAGGGGAAAATGGGACACGGAGCGATCGCTGATGCCATGCCGGAAACCGGTGAACCGGCCAGATCGAGCGATCTCCTCGACACCGTGGAAATGGATGTACGTCAGCGCCACTTCGAACAGAGGCTCGCCGCCGAGCTGGCGCTGCAGGGCCGCCAACGGATAGCGCCTGAAATCCATCAGCTCGATCTCTGCCGCGAAGGCTCGGCGCACCAAGTCCGCCCAGGTTCCGGGACGCAGATCGCCGACCACCGGCAAGGTGTTGACGAAAACGCCCCGCACCTGATCCCCGTCCGCCCCTTCCGGCCGGCCGTTGAACTGCATGCCCGTGGACACCACGCGGCGGCCGGTGAACAATCCGAGCACCTTCCAATGCGCCGCCAGGACCACGCTCTTGAGCGTCACCGAAGTCGAACGCGCGAGCTCTCTGAGCTGGCCGACGAGGGCATGAGGGAGGTAGAAGGTCCGCTTGCGCTCGACGCTGCCACGGCGCCGCGAGCGCAGCTCCCGCGGCCAGCGAGGAAGACGCAGCGGAGTGAAGTCGCCAAGCTTCTGCGACCAGAACTGGCGCGCTTGCTCCGAGCGCAGCATCTGACGTTCCAAATGGACGAAGTCGCGGTAGGAGAAGGCCGGCGGAGGCTTCTCGGGCAGCGGCCGGCCATCCACCAACGCCAGGTAATCCTCCATGATCTCGGCCAGGGTGCTGTTGGTGCTCCAGCCTTCCGACACGACGTGGGGCTCCACGAGGGTGAACTGAAACCGCTTCGGAGTCCGCCGATGGACGAAGAAGCGCAGCAGCGGGACCCGCGAGAGATCGAAAACCATCCTGTTCTCGCGGGCGAAGAGCTCGTCCAGCACCGCCTGCTGCTCGTCTTGTGGGAGATGGCTCAGATCCTCGAAGCTCAGCCGCACCGGCACGTGCTCATGAACCAGTTGCAACGGCTCGCTGAACTCGTGGAGGTGAAAGCTCGTCCGCAGCACCGGATGGCGGTCGAGGGCGCGCTGGATCGCGACCTCCATCGCCGGCACGTCGATCGGCGCCTCGATGTGAAAGCTGTTGAGATTGTGGTAGGCCGGAATCGGGTCGTCCGCGGTCAATTCCATGTGCAGGATCATCCCCTGCTGCATCATCGCCAGGGGATAGGCATCTTCGAGACCCTCCGGCAGGCGGGCGCGATCTTCTTCCGCGACCAGGGCGAAAGGCGCGTTCTTTTCCGCCCTTGCCCCGGCCTCGCCGCTGCCGGGCCCGCGGCGGGCCTTGGACTCTTCCACCAAGAGCTGCAACAAGAGACGCTTCTCCGGCGTCAGCTCGGCGATTCGGTCCGTCAACGTGCTCATCCTTGATCCCCCACGGCGACCATGTCGCCCCGGTCCGTGAGCTTGGCCTTGAGGCGCGCTCTGACTTCCTCTTCGGACAGGCCTTCCACCTCTTGCAGCAGCCCGGAAAGATCCGCCTCCTTCTGCGCCGCCGCGGCCTCGGCACCGACCGCGGGCTCCAGCATCTGGGCAAGCCCCGCCACCGTCTGGTGTTGGTAGAGATCACGGACCGTGAACTGGAGACCGCGCTCCCGGCCGAGAGCGATGACCTGAACGCTGCGCATGGAGTCGCCCCCGAGGCCGAAAAAACTGTCGTGGACGCCGACGCGGTCGAGACCGAGCACCCGGGCACAGATTGCCGCCAGAATCTTCTCCGTCGGCGATCGGGGCTCCACGTAGGCGTGCTTCATGTTCGGCCGCTGCGAGCCGGGCTCGGGCAAAGCGGCCCGATCCACCTTGCCGTTGGCCGTCAAGGGCAAGCTCTCCAAAGGTACGAAGACCGCCGGCACCATGTAATCCGGCAGGCGCTCGGCGAGAAACGTCCGCAGCACGTCGACGCTCGGCACCGAGTCGCCTGCCGCCACCACGTAGGCCACCAGCCGGCGTTCCCCGATCCCCTCGCCGTGAGCCACCACGACCGACCGCCGCACGGCCGGATGGATGTCGAGCGCGCTTTCGACCTCGCCCGGCTCGATGCGGAATCCGTGGATCTTCAACTGCTGGTCCGCGCGGCCGACGAACTCGAGATCGCCGTCTGCCCGGTGGCACGCCAGGTCGCCGCTGCGGTAGAGCCGCTTGCCCGGCGCACTGCTCCAGGGATCGGGCACGAAGCGATCAGCCGTCAGTCCCGGCGCGCCGAGATAACAGCGCGCCACGCCGGCGCCGCCGATCCACAGCTCGCCCGCCACTCCGGCCGGCACCAGACGGCCGTGGTCGCCGACCACGTAGAGCCGGGTATTGGCGATCGGACGACCGATGGGAACCGGCCCCCGTCTCGGCAAGGCCGGCGACACCTCGTAGATACAACACCCCACGACCGTCTCGGTCGGCCCGTATTCATTGACTATGCGGGTCGACGGGAAGCGTCGTCGCCAGGGAGCCAGAGCCTCGGCGGCGAGCGCCTCGCCCCCGATCACCAACACTTGCGGCGCGGCCGGCCAGTCGAGGTCGGGACCGCCGAGATGGAGGAGCTCGAGGTGCGCCGGCGTCAACTTGGCGAGGCTGCAGCCGCCCTCGCGAAGGAGCGCGGCCGCCAGATCCGGGCCGGCGTCGCCCTCCGGCAGCAGCCGCACCTCCCCGCCCACGAGCAGCGGCGACAAAAGCGCAGTCACCGTGAGGTCGAAGCCGATCGGCGAGTCGACGATGGTGCCCCATCCCCGTTCCACCTCATAGGCGTGACAGCACCAGCGCAGATAGTTGACCAACCCGCCGTGGGTCACGGCCACCCCCTTCGGTTTGCCGGTGGAGCCCGAGGTATAGATGACGTAGGCGACGTTCGCGGGCACGATCTGCGAGCGCTCGTCCACAGATTCCCGCGACTCGCCGGCAGCCTGGACGTCCACCACTGCCGGCCCGTCTTCCGGAAGGTCGCCCTGCAGGTCCTCCGTGGTCAAGACCACCCGCGGCGACCCGTCTTCCAGAATGAAAGCAAGCCGTTCTCGGGGCTGGCCTGAATCGAGCGGCAGATAGGCGCCGCCGGCCCACCAGACGCCGAGAATCGCCGCGACGAGCTCCGGGCTTCGCGGCAGGTAAAGGGCCACCAACGTCTCCGGCCCCACGCCGAGCGACCGCAGCCGCGCCGCGATGGCCCGCGCCTGCGCGCCGAGCTCGCCGTAGGTGAGCCGTCGATCGCGGAAGCTCACCGCTGGCTGCAGCGAAGAACGGTCCGCCTGGGCGGCGATCAGCGCGGGCACACAATCCGGCGCGAGCCGGGCGCCGGTGTCGTTGAGCTCGGTCACCAGCCACCGTCGCTCCGCCTCGCCCACCACGTCGAGCTCGGCCAGGCGGGCCTGGGGAGCCGCCAGCAGCGCCGCCAGCAACGTCCTCAGCCGTTGCTCGAGGAGGTCGACCGCTTGTCCTTGGAATCGCTCCGGACGATAGACCAGGTGCAGGGACAGGTTCTCGCCCTGCTCCACGACACAGAGAGCGAGCTTGGCCTGGTCGAGCTCGAGGCCCTGCTCCAGCAGAGTGAACGCGACGCCGCCGGCACGCCAGCCGACGGGGCGTTGCTCGTAGCGATAGGCGACCAGGTCCTGGCCATCGAGCGAGACCTGACCGTCACGGTTTTCCGGAGCCTGAAAATAACTTTGCAGCTCGTCGATCTCTGCCCGAGCGGCGACCGCCGCGGCCACGACCCGGCCGAGCTCGAGCTCGCCCGCGAGCCGGCTGCGCCAGGGCACGATCCTGGCGAAGGGACCGATGGCGTCGTCGAGCTCGGGGATCTCGCGGCCGTCCACCTCGCAGCCGACCACGAGCTCGAAATGACCCACGAGCCGCCACAACAACGACTGCCAGATCGCCAGCAGGCAGGCCGGCAGCCCGGCGTCGTGGCGCGCGGCGAGGCGCCGGATCGCGCCCGCGGTCTCGCCATCGAGGTCGAGGGCCCGGCGCTCCGGCGGCCCCTTGCGCTCGCCCGCCGTCTCGAGCGGCAGCCTCATACGCGGCTCCGGGGCGTTGTGCCGTCTCCAGAACGCCTCCACCTCCTCGTCTTTCTCCTCTTCCAGGAGCTGGTTCTGCCACTCCGCGTACTGGATGTAGGGAAAGCTCTCCCGGTCTTCACCGTCGGCGGCGTCTTCTACCCGGCGGCGATAGGCGCCGACGATCTCGGCCGCCAGCAGATGCAAGGTGCGAGTGTCGGCGCAAAGCGCCGGCAGGCTGAGCACCAGCGCCTGGACCTTCTCCGGCCAACAGATCAGGAGGCAGCGCACCAGAGGACCGAACTCGAAGTCGAAAGGCCGCTTGAGCTCGCGGTGCAAGAGCTTCGCGAGCTCGTCGCGCTGGTCTTCCCGAGCCGCCTGGGAGCTTTCGCGTAGGCTCCAAACCACCCCGCCGCGGTCATGGACCGTCTGCAGCGGTACCGCGATCCCGGGCGCCGCCTGAAACGTCGTCCGCAAGACGTCGTGCCGTGCGGCCACCTCCTCCACGGCCTCACGCAAAGCCTCCGCTCGAAGCTCGCCTTCGAGCCACAGCGTGTTCCACGCGACGAGGGCGCCGCCTCTGCGCTGCAGCAGCCAAAGACGTCTCTGCTGCGGCGAGAGTCGGAACCCTTCAATCTGCTGAGACATGGGCTGGGACATGGTCTGTACTCCGAAATCAGGCCTGATGGTTATCGGCAGGATCTACCTGCGAGGGCGCGGCGGGGCCTTCGTTGCGGACGCTTTGCCAGCGCTCGACACGACTGCGCCGGCGCTGTTTCCTGAGCGCGGATCGGTGCTGCTCCTCCACTTCACGGAAAACCCGCCGCAGATCTTCCATGGCGGCAGCGGGATGCTCGACGACATGGCTCAGCAGGGCTTCGAACTGATCCGCCAGCCGCTCGATGGTGCTGCGGTAGAAGAGCTCCGTGTTGTAGTTGAAGGAGCAGCCGAGACCCTCGGCGGTCTCGGAGATCGCCAGGGTGAGGTCGAGCTTCGCCGTCGGATCCTCCACCCTCAGGGCCCGGACCGACAGACCTGGAAGCTGCTCGGCGACCGTGGGAGCGTTCTGTTGAAAGACCTTCACCTGGAACACGGGCGCGTGGTCGAGACGGCGCTGCGTTCCCAGGATCTCCAAAAGATCCTCGAACGGCAGGTCTTCATGGGCATGCGCGCCGAGAACGACCTGGCGCACCCGCTGCAGCACTTCCGAGAAGCTGTCGGCGCCGGAGAAATCGGTGCGCAGCACGAGCTGGTTGACGAAAAAACCGATCAAGGGCTCGACCTCGATCCGGTTGCGATTGGCCACGTCGGTACCTACGAAAACGTCGTCGCGGCCCGACCAGAAGTGGAGCAGGGTCTGAAAGACCGCCACCAGAGCGATGAACGGCGTCACTCCGGCGCCCCGACTGGAGCGGCGCAGCGCCTGCCACAGCGGCGCCTCGAGCCTGACGATCCGGCTGTCGCCCCGGAAGGTGCGGACCTCGGGGCGAGGCTTGTCGAAAGGCAGCTCGAGCACCGGCGGCAGGCCGGCCAGCTTCTGGCGCCAATAGGAGATCTGAGCCTCCCGCACCTTGCCCAGAAACCAACGCCTCTGCCAATGGGCAAAGTCGCCGTACTGCACCGTGAGGTCGGGCAACGGCGAGGGCCGATGCCGGACGAACGCGCCGTAGAGCTCGACCCATTCGCGCAGCAACACCCCCATCGACCAGCCATCGCAAACGATGTGATGGATGGTGAAAAGCAGGATGTGCTCCTCCTCGCCGAGCCGTAGGAGCCCGGTCCGCAGGAGCGGACCGCGGGAGAGGTCGAAGGGCCTCCAGGCTTCGCGCCGCCCGAGCCGCTCGACCTCTCCCTCCCGGTCGCCGTCGTCCAGGCCGCTCAGATCCACCAGCGGCAGCTCCTGGCGCCGCGGCGGGGCGATCGTGAGCTGCGGCCGGCCGGCGCGGGCCGGGAAAGTGGTGCGCAGCGTCTCGTGGCGCCCGACGATCTCGTCCACCGCCCGCCGCAAAGCGGCAAGCTCCGGCCGGCCGCTCAGACGCAAGCTGGAGGGAATGTTGTAGAGCGCATTGCCGGCATCCAACTGATCGAGAAACCAGAGCCGCTGCTGGGCGAAGGACAGCGGCAGATCGCCGTGACGGGCGACGGCCTCGATCGCCTCTTCTCCGGCCCGGTCACGCCCCCCCATGGCGCGGTCGACCCGGCGCGCCAGCTCCGCCACGGTCGGCGCGTCGAACAGCGCTCCCGCAGGGACCTCCACGTCGAAGACCCGGCGCAACCGCGAGCTGATCTGCGTGGCGACGAGAGAGTGGCCGCCGAGGTCGAAAAAGTTGTCGCGGACGCCGATGGCGTCGAGACGCAGCACCTCGGCCCAGATCCCCGCCAACACCTCCTCGACCGGCGTGCGCGGCGCCACGTACTTCTGTCCCAGATCCGGCCGCCCGGGATCGAGCTGGGCCAGGGCTGTGCGGTCCACTTTGCCGTTGGGGGTCAGCGGCAGGCTGGGGAGGAAGGTGACGACGGCCGGTACCATCGGCTCCGGCAAGCGCTGCGACAAGAAGCTGCGCAGCTCCTCGGTGCTCGGCGGCGATCCGTTGGCGACCGCGAATGCGAGCAAGCGCCGGTCGCCGGGGCCTTCGCCGTCCGCCACCACTGCCGCTTCCCGGATCGCCGGGTGGCGGGCGATGCCCGCTTCCACCTCACCGAGCTCGACGCGGTAGCCGCGCACCTTGACCTGCTGGTCGGTACGGCCGATGTATTCCAGCACGCCGTCGGCCCGCCGTCGGGCCAGGTCGCCGGTAGCATAGAGGCGGCTCCCGGGCCGGTCGGCAAACGGATCCGGAATGAACTTCTCCGCCGTCAGACCGGGCCGCCCCAGATAGCCGCGCGCCAAGCCTTCGCCGCCGATGAAAAGCTCATCCGGAACTTCTGCCGGTAACGGCCGCAAGCCCCTGGCGAGCAGGTAGAGACGAGCGTTGCCGAGGGGCCTTCCGATGGGGACCGGTCCCGGGTCGAGCGGGCCCGGAGGCACCTCGTGCACGCAGCAGCCCACGACGGCTTCAGTGGGGCCGTACTCGTTGATCAGCCGGGTCGCGGGCGCGGCCCGGCGCCACCAGGCCAGGCTCTCGCCGTGCAGAGCTTCGCCGCCGAGGATCAGCATCCGGGTCGCCGACGCGAGGTCCGTCTCTTCGTGGCGCCGGGCCAGGAGCTCCATGTGGGCAGGGGTCAGCTTGACCAGGCTGAGATCGCGGGACCGGGCCAGAGCCGCGAGCAGGCCCTCCACGCCTTCCTCTTCCGGCAGCAGCTCCACCCGGCCGCCGACCAGAAGAGGGCTCAACAACGCCGTCACCGTCAGGTCGAAGCCGACCGGCGAGGCGACCAGGGTGCCCTGCCCCCGCTCCACGTCATAGCGGCGCAGACACTCGCCGAGGTAGTTCGCCAGACCACCCCGGCTGATCACCACGCCCTTGGGGCGACCGGTAGATCCCGAAGTGTAGATGACGTAGGCCGGACACTGTGAAGGAACCCTCCCGGACGGCGTTCCCCCGGAGGGTGGCAACGCCGGCCAGTCGTCCGCGACGTCGATGCGCACCACCGCGGGCGCAGCATCCGGCAGGCGAGACGCCCGCCGGGCATCGGTCACCACCACCTGCGGCGCCGCGTCCTCCAGCATGAAAGCCAGCCGCTCGGGAGGCAGATTCGTATCGAGCGGCAGATAGGCGCCGCCCGCCTCCAGCACGCCCACGAGCGCGACCACCAGCTCCGGGGAGCGCTCGAGGTAGATCCCCACCAACGCCTCCGGCCCCACTCCCAGCGACCGCAGGCGACCCGCCAGCCGCCGCGCACCCGCCGTCAGCTCGCCGTAGGTCAGCTCGCGGTGCTGGCAGCGCACCGCCACCGCCCCGGGCGCCCGCGCCGCGTGCGCGGCGATCCTCTGCGGCAGCGAGAGCGGGTCCTCCGTAGCGGTCTCCGTGTCGTTGAGCTCCACGATGAGGCGGTGGCGCTCCGCCCGATCCACGACCGGGAGCTCGCCGATCCGCGCCTCGGGATCCCGGAGCGCCGCTTCGAGGAGAGCCCCAAAGCCCGCCGCCAGCCGCCGGACCGGCTCGCGCCGCAGGCAGCTCGCGTCGAAGTGCAGCTCCGGCACGGGTCCGCGGCGCTTCTCGTGCCACACGAGGCGGACCTGGAAACGTTCGCCATAGCCGGAGGCCTGCGCCAGGGTCCAGGAAAGTCCGCCCGCGGAGCAAGGCGGTGGCTCGGCCTGAAAATCGAACCCGAAAGGCAGGAAGGGAGACGTCCACTCGTCGTCGAAATCGGCTCCGACCGCCTGCCAATCAAAAGATTCCTGCCAGCTCTCGGCCTGCTCCATCGCCGTCTTGACTCGGCCGACGACGGTCGCCAGCTTCATCTCCCGGCTCAGGCTCCAGGTCACGGGCAAGACTCTCGCGACGGGCCCCACCGCGTCGTCGAGCTCTTCGTACGAGCGGCCGTTGGCGACCACCCCTACGGCCCCTTCAGCGAGGTGGGCCCAACGCCCGAGGAGCACCTGCCAGCAAGCCAGCAGAACGTGCGCCGGCGCGACGTCGAGCAGCGCCGCCGTGCGCTCGAGTGCGACGCCGATCTCTTCGCCGAGCTCGAACCGCAGACGGCGTGGTCTGAAGGGCACCGGCTCGGCGGAGAAACGCGTGAAAGGCAAACTCGCGGCGACCGCGGTGGCCAGCGGCTGCCGGCGCCAGAAAGTTCGCCCGTCCTCCCGGTCCTGCGCCAACAGCAGCTCGTTGAGCCACTGGCTGAGATCCGCGTACTGGATCGGGCCCTCGTCCAGATCGGCGGCGGACGCCGAATCATAGGCCCGCGCAAGCCATCGCAGGAGGATCTCGAGCGTGGCGACGTCAGCACAGAGCGACGAAATCTCGATCAGCAACTGGTGCCGCGACGGCGCCAGACGCTGCAAGGCCAGACGCAGCAGCGGACCCCGGGAAAAATCCAGGCCGTGCCTCGCGGGCTCGAAGAAGGCCGCGGCTTGCCGCTCGGCGCCGAGAGCGGGGCCGTCGAGCCGCCCGATCGCAGGCGCCGCCGCTTCAACGACGACCTGCAACGGCACGAGCATTCCGGGGAGAGCCGGGAACCGCGTGCGCAGGATCTCGTGCTGCGCCACCGACCTGGCAAGGGCCTGCCGCAGGCGGTCTTCGTCGAGGTCGCCGTCGATCACCACGCGGCCCTGTACGCGATAGGGCGATGCGGAATCCTCGCGCTGTAGCATCCAGAGCCGCTTCTGCTGGGGTGAGAGCTCGAAGCCCTCGAGCGGCAGCGCGCTCACGGCGGTTTCTGCGTACGTCATGTTTCCTAGATCTGCCATGTCTTCCCTATCCGTCTTCCATCGCGCTGCGGCGCCGGCGCCGCAGCCCCCGGAGCGTTTGACGATCCGCGACCCTGCGCTCTTGCGCCTCCTTCTGCTCGGCGTCACGGTCGCTCGCCGCCAGGGCCTCCAAGAGACCGGCGACGGTGATCTCGGCCGCCAGCCGGCCCAGAAGGGCCAGCAAAAGCCTCCCCAGCCGTGCGACCCGGCTTTCGCCGAAGCGACGGCGGTCGAACTTGACCAGCAGGCACAGCTCGGCGCCCGGCAGCACCGAAAGCACCAGCGGCGTGGTCTCTTCTAACCCGAGCTCGGCATCGCGCACCGAGAGAGCTCTCGGTTCATCGGACGGCGTGCCGAACGGGTAGTTCTCGAACACCAACAGGCTCTCGAAAAGCGGTTGGCCCCGCGGCACCTCGCTCCATGCCTGCACTTGAACCAGTGGACTGTACTCGTATTGCCGCGCCTCGAGGTGCTGCTGCTGAAGAGCCAGCACCCAGCCCCACAGCTCGGCTTCGACGGCCAGGCGCGCCCGCACGGGCAGGCTGTTGATGAAGACGCCGATCATGGTCTCGATCTGCGGCAGCTCCGCCTCCCGCCCCGAAGTGATGGTGCCGAAGACGACGTCACGCTGGCCGCTGTCGTAGCTCAGAAGGAGCGCCCAGACTGCCTGGATCAGGGAATTGACCGTCACCCGATGCTCGCGGCAGCGTTGCTGCAACACCTCGAGCTCCGCCGCCGGCAAACGGAACATCGTCTCTCCGCTGCCCGCAGCCGACGTCGAGGGCGACGCGCCCGGAAGGGGCGTCGGGGCCGAGAATCCGCGCAGGTACTCCCGCCAGAAAGCTTCAGCCCGGCCAACGTCCTGGCGTCCCAACCAGGCGATGTAGTCCCGGTAGGGCGGAGGCGCTGCCAACGTCACCTCACGGCCCTGCCGCCGGGCCTCGTAAGAGTCCATGACCTCGTGGACGACCCGGGTCGCCGACCAGGCATCCAGAATCAGGTGGTGATAGCTCCACACCATCCGATACTCGCGGTCGCCGGTGCGAAAGAGACCGATCCGCTGCAACGGGGGCCGCGAGAGATCGAACAACCTTTCGCGGTCTTCGGCCAGGACCGCCGCCAGCCTCTGCCGCCATTCGCTCTCCTCCGGACGCCTCCAATCCTCCCGCCGGAGCTCGATCGACACCCCTTTGTGGACGCGCTGCAGGGCTTGGTCGAGGTCTTCCACCAGAAAGGTGGTGCGCAGGGCGGGATGACGATTCACCACGCTCTGCCACGCATCCTGAAAGGCCGCTTCGTCCACGTCGCCATCAATGGTGCAACTGACCTGCACGCAATAGACGCCGCCGCTGGCGTTGAGGGTGTGGAAGAGGAGGCCCTGTTGGAGCGGCGACAAGGGATAGAGATCCTCGATCTGCCGGTCGCGGCCGACCACCCGATCCACGGTCGCCTGATCGAGCCGCGCCAGAGGAAAGTCCGATGGCGTGAAGCCGCCTGCCGCGGCCGAGCGGCAGTGAGCCACGAGCGACGACAGCGCGTCGCGGAAGCTCTCGGCCAGCGCCGCGATCGTCTCCCGTCGATGGAGCCGGTCGCTGTAGACCCAATTCACCCGCAAGCGCCCGTCGGCCACCAGGCCGCTGACGTCGATCAGATAGCGCCGCCTCTGGCGGGGGCTGCGCAGGGAGCCGCAGGGCTCCCGCGCGGGAACGAAGTCCGCAGACGCGTTACGCTGCGCATCGATACGGCCGAGGTAGTTGAAGCTCACGGCCGGCGCGGTCAGGTTCTCGAGCCGTTCGCGAAGCGCTTTGTCGCCGCTAAGATAGCGCAGCACGCCATAGCCGAAGCCACCACCCGGTACTTGCCGCAACTGCTCCTTGATCGACAGGAGGCAAGCCCGCGGGTCCGCAGGGTCTTCCAGGTGCAACCGCACCGGGGCGAAGTAGGCGAACCAACCCACGGTCCGCGACAGGTCGAGGCCTTCGCTCAGGGGCTCCCGGCCGTGCGATTCGAGATCCACGAGCAGCGGGCGCGTACCTGCCGTGACCGCAAAGGCCTGCGCCAGAGCGGTCAGCAGGACGTCGTTGATCCGGGTCCGGTAGACCCGGGGCACCTCGTTCAGCAGCGCCTCGGTCTCGGCCTCGCTCAGGTCGATCGAGACCGAGCGCGCCGAACCCTCGGTGTTGACGCCGCCCGGGAAATCCACCGGCACGTCGGCCACCTCGCGCAAGCTCGGCGCCAGCCAGTAACCCGCCTCCTGGCTCAGGCCTGCGGAACGAGCGTGCACTACGAGCGCTTCGGCCCAGGCCTTGAACGACGTGGTCTTGGCGGGCAGGACCGCCTCCTGGCCCGCGCTCAGGCGGGTCCAGCACGATTCCAGGTCTTCGAGCAGCACCCGCCATGACAGCCCGTCCACCACCAGATGGTGGATGATCAGCAACAGACGGTCGGACCGTGCATCGCCGAGCTCGAAGAGGACGCAGCGCAGCAGCCTGCCGGCTGCGAGATCCAGCGAGCCTTGAAGGGCTTCGGCGACGGTCCCGATGGCGTCGTCGAGGGTCGCTTCGGGCAGGGAGGAGAGATCCACCCGCAGCGCCGGGACCGGGCCCGTGGCGGGGGCATCGAGGCGCTGCCGCCAGCCGTCCGCGGCGCGGGTGAACGACGAGCGGAGCGCATCGTGGTGCTCCAATAAGCGGCGGACGGCGGCCTCCAACGAGCCTGCGTCCAGCCGGCGGGGGACCTCCAACATCAGAGCGTGATTCCAGTGCTGCGGCTCGGGGAGCTCTTGCTCGAAGAACCAGTGCTGGATCGGCACCAAGGGCACCGGCCCGGTCACCGGTCCCTGATTCGCTGTTGTGGCGGCCATCTCGCCTACGACCGCCGCGAGCTCGGCGATGGTCTGATGCTGGAAGAGCTGCCGGGGGGTCAGGTGGAGACCGACCTGATGGCAGCGGGCGATCATCTGGATGCTGAGGATGGAATCGCCGCCGAGCTCGAAGAAGTTGTCATGGATGCCGACCTGCCGGCGATGGAGAAGCCCGGTCCAGACCTCCGCCAGCCGACTCTCGAGGGCGGTTCGCGGTGCGGCGTAGGCGCTCTCGAGAGCCGGCCGCGTTTGCTGGGGCGCCGGCAACGCCGCCCGGTCGACCTTGCCGTTGGGAGTCAGAGGGAAATCGTCGAGCTCGACGAAGTCGGCGGGGATCATGTATTCGGGCAGTCTCTCCCTGAGATGCCGCCTCAACTGCGAGACCGACAGGCGGACGGCGCGCGCCGACGCCGAGGTGGCCGGCTTCTCCTGGTGGCGCCGCTGCGCCGCCGGCTGGAGAGCGTAGACCATGAAGACGGCAACCCCATCCTCTCCTTCTGTGCGGAGGAACTCATCGACCCCCAGGCGGTAGCCGCGCCGCTCCAGCAGCCGTGTCACCCCCTCCAGGTTCGTCTCCCCGTCAACCTCCAGAGCCAGTTGCCGGATTTTCGGCCAGTGCTCTTCACGGATGCCGGCAAGCACGTCCAGCTCCGCCTTTTCGACATCGATCTTGAGCAGATCGATGGTCGTGACTCCCAGCTCGTCGATCACGTCGGAGAGCGTGCGAACCGGGCACTCGAAGGTTTCGCTCCGGAACTGCTGCTCCAGGAACTCGTCCAGGTCCGAATCGCTGACCGCGTCGCGGACGCTGCCCAATTCGGTCTCGAGACCGGCCTGCATGATCGCCCGGGTGGCCCGGCGATCGGCCTCCGGCTCCGAGTAGCGGCCGGAAAGGCCGGGCATGTGCGGATAGAAGGTGAACGGAACCGTCTCCTCCCTCTCTCCGAGAGCGACGTTGAAGGCTTCCACGTTGAGATCGTGGAGCTGCACGTTATGGCGCAGCGCGGCGAAGGTCGTCGGGATCGGCTCGAAGGCGTAGATCCGTGGGCGGCGGCATTTCTGATGCGCGAAGAGGGTAAAGAAGCCGACGTTGGCACCGACGTCGAAAATACAGGCATCGTCGTCGAGCGTGATGCCGTGCTTCAAGTAAACCTCGTTCTTGAAGATCTCCCGGTACGCCAGGTTGGCCTGGAATTCGTTGAGCGCCGCGACTTCGAGGCCGTTCGGCAGCCGCGAGAGCTTGAAGTCCTTTCCGGCGCCGGCCTCGGTGCGCCGGCGCACGCCGGCCGCCGGCTCCCGGTCCGCCACGAAATAAGCCACCAGGCGGGCGCCGGCGGCTCCCGGGTGCGCGGTCACGACCGCATCCTTGACCCGGGGATGCTCGGCAAGGGCCGCCTCGATGTCGCCGAGCTCGATCCGATGCCCGCGAATCTTGACCTGGTGATCGACCCTGCCCAGGAAATAGACGTTGCCGTCCGGCAGGAAGCGCGCGAGGTCCCCGGTGCGATAGAGGCGACGGCCGCCGGCGTCGGCGAACGGGTCGGGAACGAACCGTTGCGCCGTCAGTGCCGGCCGGCCGAGATAACCGCGCACTACGCCGCGCCCCCCGATCAGGGCCTCGCCGGCGACGCCGATGGGCACCGGCCGATGCCGGCGGTCGACGACGTAGATCCCGGTGTTGGCGATCGGCCGACCGAGAGGCACCGCCGAGGGGCCCTCAGCCGCCGCGCCGGCACCGGCGGCACCGGCCGGCAGAGGGTAGCCGGCCGACCAGACGGTGGTCTCGGTCGGGCCGTACATGTTGCGGACGTCGCGGACGCCGCCGCCGCGGAGTTGCCCGACCAGACCCGGCGGCAAGGCCTCGCCGCCGACCATGAGCCGAGGAATCGCTCCCAGGGCGGCCAGGCCTGCCGGATCCAGGGCCAGCATCCGAGCCAATGACGGCGTACACTGGAAGTCGGTGACCCCGTAGCGGGCCACGTTTCCGGCCAGGGAATGGTCGGCTTCGCGGCCGCCGCCGGCGGGCTGGCTGTTGCGCCTCAGCACCTCGAGGTTCTCGAGGCTCGCCAGGACCTGATCGACGTCGACGCCGAAATCGATCAGGCAACCGATCTCGTCCACCCCGACAGCTTTCAGCGTTGCGATCATGGAGGCGCAGCTCTGCGGAGTCCCCAGCAGCGCACTGGTCTCGAAATAGCGATCGAACGAATAGCCCAGCACCGCCTCCAGATCCTCGGCGGTAAGGTCGTCGGCGTCGATGTCACGCCCCAGGCTGCGGGCCAGATTCCGAACCAGTCCCAGCGAGCTTCGCAGGTAGTCGGTGAACGGCCGGCGAACCGTCTCCCGCACCGTTTCCAGATCCTCGCCGATGAACGTGTGGAGCATCAGGGTGACGTGTCCCGACCCCGGGCCACGTCCGTGACGCTTCCAGGCCTGCCGATAGACGGCGATCTTCTCCGCCAGCTCCTCGGTGGTTTGCCCCAGCAGATGGGTGAGCAGACGAGCCCCGATCTCGCCGGCGACCCGAAACGTCTCAGGGTTGCCGGCGGCGGTGATCCAGAAGGGCAGCTCCGGCTGCACCGGACGCGGCCGAATGCGGGTCTCCACCGGGTTGCCCGCGCCGCCGCGGAACTCGACCGCCTCGCCACGCCACAGCCGGCGGACGGTCTCGAGGTGGCGGAGCATGGTCGCCTTGCGCTCCTCGTAATTCTCCGGCGCCAGCACGAAATCGTCGACGTGCCAGCCGGACGCGAAGGAGATGCCCACCCGGCCCCGCGACAGGTTGTCCACCACCGACCATTCCTCCGCCACCCGGATCGGGTTGTGCAGCGGCAGCACCACGCTGCCGGCACGGATCCCGATGCGCTCGGTCACCGCGGCGATGGCGGCGCCGGTCACGGACGGATTGGGGTAGAGGCCGCCGAAAGCGTGGAAGTGGCGCTCGGGCGTCCAAACCGCCTGAAAGCCGTGCCTGTCGGCGAACTTCGCACCTTCGAGGAGCAGCCGGTAGCGGTTTCCGGGATTCTCCTCATCGTCGTTGGCGAAATAGAACAGGCTGAACTCGATGCCGCTCTCCACCGTCGCCGGGGCCGTGATCTCGATGGTCCCCTCCCGCTCTCTCTGAATCACCACCTCGAAGCCACGGGTCAGGGTCCAGAGGAGCTCCAGCACCGAGATGTCGAAAGAGATGGTGGTCACGGCCAACCAGACGCCGGGGGGGTGCGGCTCGAGACCGGCGTCCATGCCGGCGAAGAAATTGAGCACGTTGGCGTGGTGGACCATGACCCCTTTCGGCACCCCGGTGGAGCCGGAAGTGTAGATGACGTAGGCCAGGTTTTCCGCCCTCGCCAGGGGCCTCGGATTCTCGTTGCGCTCTCGCTCGATCCGCGGCCAGTCCCGATCGAGGCACACGACCTGCGCCCGATGCGGGGGAAGCTTGTCCACGAGGTGTTGCTGAGTCAGCAGAATGGAGACCTTCGCGTCCTCGAGCATCAACGCCAGTCGCTGCGGAGGATAGCCGGGATCGAGGGGAAGGTAAGCCCCGCCCGCTTTGAGGACGCCGAGCATGGCCAGTACGGCCTCCGGTCCGCGCTCCAGGACCAGGCCGACCACTTCGTCGGGCCCGAGCCCCGAAGACCGCAGGTGACGGGCCAGTTGATTGGCCTTGTCGTTGAGCTCCCCGTAGGACCATTCCCGCCCCTCGAAGGCAATCGCGCGGGCTTTCGGTTGGCGGGCCGCGCGGGATTCGAACGCGGCGTGAATCGTCGAGCACGGAGGGCCGAGCACCGCCGTGTCGTTCCACTGCCGGATCACCTGCTCACGCTCGGCGCCGCCGATCATCGGCAGCTCGGCGAGCCGGAAACGGGGGCTCGTGACGGCCCAGCGCAGCAGGTTCGCAAGGTGACCCCAGAGACGCCGTATGGTCGCGTCGTCGAAGAGATCCGTGGCGTACTCGACCGAGCCTCGCAGCCCGTCGTCGGTCTCGCCGAGATCGAAGGTGAGATCGAACTTCGAGGTTCCGGTATCGAGCTCGACCGGTCGAAAAGTCAGCCCCGCAACCTCCAGCGGCTTCAGCGGGACGTTCTGCAGGATCAGCATCACCTGGAACAGCGGCGTGCGGCTCAGATCCCTCTCGGGCTCCAGCTCGTCGACCAGCCGCTCGAAAGGCAGGTCCTGGTGAGCGAAGGCGCCCAAAGCCACCTCGCGCACCTGAGCCACGAGCTTCGCGAACGCGAGATCCTCCCGGAGGGCCGCGCGCAACACCAGGGTGTTGATGAAAACGCCGATCAGCGGCTCCGTCTCACCGAAGTGGCGATTGGCGATCGGCGAGCCCACGAGGACGTCGCGCTGGCCCGAATAGCGGTGCAACAGAGCAGTCAGGGCGGCCAGCAGGACCATGAACAGCGAGGCGCCGACCTGCTGGCCGAGCTCGACGGCCTGAGCCGTGAGCGCCCGCGGAAGCTCGACGCGCCGGCGGCGACCCCGGAAGCTCTGCACCGGAGGCCGCGGACGGTCGGCCGGAAGCTCCAGGGCCGGCAAACGCCCGGCGAGCTGCCGGCGCCAATAGGCAAGCTGGCCCTCGATCACTTCGCCTTGGAGCCATTGCGCCTGCCAGTGGGCGAAGTCGGAGTACCGGATGTGCAGCCGCGGCAAGGGCGAAGGCCGGCCCTCCCGCAGGGCGGCATAGAGAGCCGCCAGCTCCCGGAGCAAGACGCTGGTCGACCAGCCGTCGCCCACGATGTGGTGAAGGGTGACGAGAAGGGCATGGTGCCGGCAACCGAGCCGCAGCACCGTGGAGCGGAGCAGGGGCCCCGCCGCCAGATCGAAAGGCCGCCACACCTCCTGTCGGGTCAGGCGGCGCAGCTCGGCCTCGCGCCGCGGCTCGGCGAGAGCGCCGAGGTCGATCAGCGGCTGGCCGATACGCAGCGCCGGCGCGATCCGCACCGCCGCGCGCCCTTCGTGCATGACGAAGATCGAACGCAGCGTCTCGTGGCGGCGGACGATCTCGTTGAGGCTCTCCTCGAGGACCCTCACGTCGAGCTCGCCATCCAGGCGGGTGGCGAAGGGTAAATTATAAACGGCGGTGTCGCCCTCGAGCTGCTCGAGGAACCAGATCCGTTGCTGGGCAAATGACAGTTGCGGGGCCACGCCGCGGGCACGGGGCGTGATCGCCGGCCGCTGCGGCGTCTCCACGGGCTGGCCCGCCTCCTCGGCGAACGCCGCCAAACCAGCGATGGTGGGCGTCTCGAAAAAGCTGCGCAGGCTCAGCTTTACGGGAAAGGTCTCCCGCAGGCGCGAGATGAGCTGGGTCGCGAGCAGGGAGTGGCCTCCGAGCGCGAAGAAATTGTCGTGCACCCCGATCCGTGCGATGCCCAGAAGCTCCTGCCACAATCCGGCCAGCAGCTCCTCGAAGGGAGTGCGGGGCGCGGTGAGCGCTTCCTGCGGCCGGCCTAGCTCCGGAGCCGGCAAGGCGCGGCGGTCGAGCTTGCCGTTGGCGGTCAGGGGCAGCTCCGGAAGGATGACGAAGGCCGCGGGCACCATGTAGTCCGGCAGTCGTTGCGCCAGCTTGCCGCGCAGGTCGGCGGCGTCGAGGCGCCGCAATTTGAGCCGCGGCGCTGAAGTCGCGCCCGCCGCCGCCTCTGCGCCACCGCGGTCTTCCGGCCGTCTGGCATAGACGTTGAGCATGCCGGTGCCGGCGAGCAGACCTCCATCGTCGCAGGCCACCTCGAAGCCGTGAGACCGCAGCAGCTCGGTGATCTGCCCGAGCTGGCCGTTGCGGTCGTGGGCCTCGATCACCACCTGGCGGATCTTGGGCCAATCCTGGGGCTCGATCCCTTGCAGGACGTCGAGCTCGCTTTTCTCGGTGTCGATCTTCAGCAGGTCGACACGCTCGACGTTGTGCTCGCGCAGGACTTCCGACAGGGTCCGCAACCGGCACTCGTAGGTCTGCCCCTCGAACCGGCCCTCGAGCAGCTCGTCGGCGAGGCGGCTCAGCCGCGGGTCCTGATTCTTGAGGAAAGCGCGGGTGATCCTCTCGTCCTCCACGGGATCGGCGTAGATTCCGCTCATCCCCGTCCACTGCGGATAGAAGGTGAGCTCAGCTTGCCGCGCCTCGCTGAACAGGCCATAGTCATGGACCTCGGTATCGACGCCGTACAGCGCCTGATTGGCACGCAGCTTTTCCACCAGCGGCGGGATCGGCTCGAAAGCGTGGACTTTGGCACCGCTGCAGGTCTGGTGAACGAAGAGACTGAAGAGCCCGACATTGGCTCCGACGTCGAAGACACAGGCGCCGTTCTCCAGGCGGATGCCGTGCTGCAGGTAGGTCAGGTCCTCGAAGATCTCACGGCAGATCAGGTCCGCCTCGTGGCGATTCACGCAAAGGACTTCCAGGCCGTTGGGGAGGGCGTGGAGGTCGCCGTTGGCGACCGCGTATTCCGGCCGGGGCACGACGTAGGCCACCAGTCCCAGATCCCCTCTCGCCAGCGGGCCGGCCACCACCGCCGCCTGGCGGACTCCCGGCAGCTCCCGTAACCGGGCTTCGATCTCGCCGGGCTCGATGCGGAATCCCCGGATCTTGACTTGGTGATCGATACGGCCCAGGAACTCCACGTTGCCGTCCGGCCGCCAGCGGGCGAGATCGCCGGTTCGATAAAGACGCTGTCCGGGCGATCCGGCGAACGGATCGGGCACGAACCGCTCGGCCGTCAGACCAAGCCGCCGCAGATAGCCTCGGGCCACGCCGACACCGCCAGCGTAGAGCTCTCCCGGGCAATCCGTCGGCACCGGCCAGCCGCGGTGGTCGAGCGGATAGATCCGGACGTGGTCCAGCGGGCGGCCGATCGGCACCACGGCCTCTGAGGCGTCGCCGGGGCCACAACGGTGAAACGCGACGTCGATGGCGCATTCGGTGGGGCCGTAGAGATTGCACAAGGACGCTCGGGAGCGTTTCCTCAGACGCTCGACCAACTCCCCCGGAAGGGCCTCTCCGCCGCTGAAGACCTGCCGCAGGGACCCACACGCAGCGAAACCCGGCTCCTCGAGGACCACCTGGAGAAGAGACGGCACGACTTGCAGCACGGTGATCTCGTGCTCGGCGATGGCATCGACCAGGTACGTCGGGTCCTGGTGCTCGCCGGGCTTCGGCAGGACCACGACGGCGCCGGCCAGGAGCGGCACGAAGATCTCCCAGACCGAGGCGTCGAAGCTCGCCGCGGTGCGCTGTAGCAGTCGATCCTCTCCGCGCAGAGCAAAGGCACCTTGCAGCCAGAGCAGGCGGTTGACGATCGCCCGATGCGACACCATCACCCCCTTCGGCCGGCCGGTCGAGCCCGAGGTGTAGATCACGTAAGCCAGGTCCAGAGGGGTCACGGCCACGGCGGGGCGTTCGTCGCTCGCCGTGCTCGATGACCGATCGCCGTCATCAAGGACCACGACCTGGCCCGAATAATCCGGGAAGCTCCCCAGCAGAGCCCGCTGCGTGAGCAGCGCCACCGCGCCGGAGTCTTCGAGCATGAAAGCGAGCCGCTCCTCGGGATAGGCCGGATCCAGGGGCAGATAGGCGGCACCGGCCTTCATCACGGCCAACATTCCGGCCACCATGTCGGGAGCACGTTCAACGCACAGAGCCACCAGCGTCCGCTCGCCGATCCCCCGGCGGCGCAGGTGGTGGGCCAACCGGCAGGCGCGCCGCTCGAGCTCGCGGCAGGTCCAGCTCCGGCCATCGCCGACGACGGCCACGCGGTCGGGCGTGCGATCCGCCTGCGCATCCACCAACTGATGAACCGTCTGCTCCGGCGGGTACAGGCTTTCGGTGAGGTTGAAATCGACCAGCACCTGGCGCCGCTCGGAGGCGCCCAGGAGCGCCAGATCTCCGACCGCGGTGCCGGGGTCCCCGAGGGCGTCAGCGAGGAGGGCGAGGAAGCCTTCGGTCAGGCGATCGACGCGCCGGCGGTCGAGGCGAGCGTCGTCCCAGTGGAGCTCCAGCGCCGGGACGCCGCGGTTCTCGATTCCGGACAGACGCAGCTCGAAAGGCTCCGGCCAGGCGAGCTGATCGACCACCGTGAGGGTCAGAGCCTCGTCCACCGGCAGCGGCTCCGGCCGGCGGTGGAAGTCGAAGGCGAAATCGGCGAACGCGGCCGCAGCGGTCGTCGAGCCTTCCAATTGCCCCCAACTGAAGGCATCTTGCCTCTCGGCGGTGACGCGAACGATCCTCGCGACCTCGTCGAGCAACGCCGCGAACGTCGTCTTCGGATCTACCTCCAGCAGAAGAGGGATGTAACGGACGAACAGGCCGACCGCCTCTTCGAGCTCCTCGTAGGAACGGCCGTCGAAGGCCGTGCCCACGACGACCTCGGGACGCTGCGTGAGCCGCCGCAGGAAGGCCACCCAGCAGGCGAGAAGAAAGTCGGGCAGCGCAACGCCGCGCTCCGCGAGCCGGTCACCGACGGCCGCGTCAAGGTCCCGGCGCAGGAACCGTGGCGTGAAGGCCGCCGACGCCGGCGGGGCCTTTTCCCACGGCAGCGACGCCGCGAGCTTGTCCGACAACCCCTGACGACGCCAGGGATCCTCGTGCGGCGTCCCGCTTCCCGACTCCAGGAGCTCCTTCAGGATCTGGGAAACGTCGGCATATTGGATCGTCTCCTCACCAGGCTCCTCGCGGCCCATCCGCGCGGCATAGGCACGGGCGACGCCGCGAGCCAGGTGGCCGAGCCCCGCCAGGTCCACACCCAGAGCCGGCAGGGCCAGCACCAGCAGGTGTCGCCGGTCGGCGACCGTCAGCAGCCGGGCCTCGGGGGGCGACGGTGACTGCGGCGCCAGCGGAAACGCCAGAAGCTGGCGCTCGACCTCCCCGATCATCCGCCGCTGATCCTCCCCGCCGAGCCGCCGCAGGTCCAGCTCCGGAAGCGAGGTCTCGACGGCGTCGTGGACGGTCTGCAGCGGCATCTTCATGCCGGGGAGCAGGTGAAAGCTCGTACGCAGGACCTCGTGCCGGTCGACGACGTCGGCCAGGGCGGCCGCCAGCAATTCAGGACGGAGCTCTCCGGCGAGCTCGACGCGGCCCAACAACCGAACCGGAATGGCCGCCACCGCCGAGCGCAGCACCCAGAGACGCTCTTGTTGGGGTGACAGCGGAAAACCTTCGAGCGCCTCCGCCGAGCTCTCGGCGAGCCTCGCCACGAGCTCATCGAGGCGTAGGTCAGGATCCGCCGTCACCCATTCGAGCAGCTTCTCGAAGCGCTCCAACATTTGCTCGATGGTCTCGCGGTCGAAGAGCGCGGCGGCGTACTCGATCGCCGCGACCAATCCCCCGCGTCCGGCCTCCATGTTGAGTACCAGGTCGAACTGCGCCGTGCTGCTCTCTTTCGCGAGAGGGGTGATGGTCAGGCCCGGGATCTCGAATCGGGTTTCGGCCTCCTGCAGCGTGAAGGCGACCTGGAAGAAAGGATTCACGCTGAGGTCACGCTCCGGCCGCAGCTCCGCCACGAGCAGGTCGAAGGGCACGTCCTGATGCGTGAAAGCTTCCAGGACCCGTTGTCGAGCCTGGGACATCAGGCTGCGAAAGCCCTCGTCGCCTGCGAGCGCGGTGCGGATGACGACGAGGTTGGAGAACATGCCGATCATCCGCTCGAGCTCGGCTCGGCTGCGGTTCAGCACCGGCGTGCCCACCAGGATGTCCTCCTCCCGGCTATAGCTGTAAAGCAGGACCTTGAAGGCCGCCAGCAAGGCCACGAAGCGGGTCATGCCGCCCGCGTGGGCCAGGTCTCTGAGGGCCTTGTCCAGGTCTCCGGACAACCGACGGGCGACGTTGCCGCCGCGGAAGTCACGCACCGGCGGCCGCGGCCGATCCATCGGCAGCGCGGTGGCTCGCGGCGCGCCTCGCAGCCGCTCGCGCCAGTATTCGAGCTCCTTCCTAAGCCGCTCACCGCGCAGCCACTGACGCTGCCAGAGGGCGACGTCGGCGTACTGGACCGGAAGTGGGGCCAGCCGCGGCGGCCGGCCCGCAGCGCCGGCGCCGTAGATCTCCACTATCTCCCGGAGCAGCAGCGTGAGCGACCAGACGTCGCTCGCGATATGGTGCACCGTGACCAGCATCACGTGCTGGTCGGCATCGAGCCGCAGCAGGCCGTAGCGGAGGACGGCGTCACGGGCCAGATCGAACGGCAGCTCGGCCTCGGCCACCGCCAGCCGCCGCGCTTCAAGCTCCCTCCTCGATTCCGGCAATCCGGCGAGGTCCACCACGGGCAGGGGTCTCGCCGCCGCTGGCGCGATCGCCTGGACGGGTCGTCCCTGACGCTCGGGAAAAGAGGTGCGGAGCACTTCGTGCCGCCGGGCCACTTCCGCGAAAGCCCCCTCCAGCAACGGCGGTTCGAGCGGACCACCGACGCGCAGCGCGGCGGCGCAATTGTAGGAGGGGTCGTTCGGGTTCAGTTGGTGGACGAGCCACAGCCGCTGCTGGGCAAAGGAAAGCGGCACCTCGCCGTCACGCGACCGCGGGCGCAGAGCCGGCAACGGGGCGCGCCTCGCGCCCTGTACGTAGGTGAGTATTTCCCCCTTGCGCTCGTTGATCTCGCGCACCAGAGCCGCGTTCAGCACCCCCTTGGGGGCGCTCAGGCGCAGATCGCCGCCTTGTGCCGAGATCTCGACGCCCAACTCGTCCAATCGCGCCAGTAGCTCGCCCGTGTTCATATCAGGATCTCTTCCCGCTCGTCGTTTTCGGCGTCAGCGCTCCGGGCGTCTTCCCGGAAGGGAGCCCAAGTGTCTTCAGCTTCGTCGTCCGTCGCACCGCCGAGGAGCGAGTGGACCAGCTCGTGGGTTTCGTCCAGCGCGAATACCTGGGCGACCCGCGCCGCGTCTATGCCACCGATGGGGCACAGGCCGATGCCGTGCGCAGGCGCGGTCATCATCAGCAACTGGCTCATGTATCCCGCTTCCAAGAGGCAGAAGTCGCGCGCCGACCGGCCGTACATCGGAACGATCGCTCGCGCATCCGCGAACAGCAGTACCGAGAACGCCGCTTGGTCGTAGATCGGACGGTTGATGAACTCGATGTGGACGGTGCGGTCAAGGCCGGCACCGTCGCCGAGGATCACCAACTGATGATCCGCCGGGGCGTAGTAGTAGGTTCCGCCGGCGACGCCCTCGACCCGGCCGGGCTTGACGTGCAGGTAGGCCTGCAACGGATAAAGCCCCCCGGCCGACGGGTACAGGGCCTTGAGCTCGCCGCCGAGAGGGAGCCGGTGCAGACAACCCAGAAAACGGCTGAAGCTCACGGCGGGAATTCGACGCTGGCTGAACCGCCGTACGCTGCGGCGCCGCAGGTAGCCCTGGCGCAGCGTCGCGTCGACCTCGATCTTGTCGAGCTCGAGCCGGGCCTCGTGCGGCTCCACCGGACGCAGCCCGAGCCGCCGTTTCTTGAAAGCATCGCGCTGCGCAGGCTCGACGATCAGCGATGCCGCCCACCAGATCGCGCCGAGGCCGGCGGGTGGCTCCGGGGTCTGCGCCTCGGCCGTCGAGCGGCGCCAGCGCTCGTACGATCCGGCGAGCGCGGCGACGGTCGGATTCTGGTAGATCTCGTCGATCTGGGGCCGGAATCCGAGCTCCTGCTCGAACCGATTGGCGATCCGGATCATGTCGATCGAGGTGGCTCCGAGATTCAGCAGATCCGATTCCGGGTCGATTTCGCCGGCGTTCAAGACCTCGGCGATCAACCCGGCGATTCGGTGCGCGGTGGCGGTGCGATCCGCCGCCGGCGGTGGGACCTGGTCCGGCGGCGTCGCCGACTCCGCCAAAGCCTTGCGGTCCACCTTTCCGTTGGCGGTCAGCGGCAGGGCTGCGAGCTCCAGGAACGCCGCGGGCACCATGTAGGCCGGCAGCTTGCCGGCCGCGAAGCTCCGCAGACTTTCGGCCGCGATTTCCCGGCCCTCGTGCGCCACCACGTGAGCCAACAGACGGCGCGGGCCCCGCGGCTCTCCTACCGCGCTGGCCACCACCTGCCTCACCGCCGGATGCTGCGCCAGCACCGCCTCGATCTCCCCCAGCTCGATGCGGTAGCCCTGAACCTTGACCTGGAGGTCTTCCCGGCCCAGAAACTCGAGGTCTCCCGAGGGCAGATAGCGCGCCAGGTCCCCGGTGCGGTACAGCCGCTCGCCGGTTCGCGGGTGGAAGAGGAAGCTGCGCCGGGTCTTCTCCTCGTCTCGCCAATAGCCACGCGCCAAGCCTTCACCGGCGATGTAGAGCTCCCCGGGTACCCACAACGGACGGGGCTCCAGAGCGTCGTCGAGCACGTGCAAGCGTTGGTTGACCATCGGCCGGCCGTAAGGGATGCTGGTCCAGGACGCGGGAACTTCCCCGATCGGATACAACACCGACCAGATCGAGGCCTCCGTCGCGCCGCCGAGGCTGACGACCTCCGCCTGGGGCCGTAGCGCACGCACCCGATCCGGCAGATCCACCGCAATCCAGTCGCCGCTCAGCAGCACCCACCGCAAGCTCTCGGCGAGCGTCTTCCCGGAGCTCTCGGCGTAGCCCACCAACATCTCCATCAGTGCCGGCACCGAATTCCACAGCGTCACGCGGTGGTGCTCCATGAGCTCCTGCAATCGGGCCGGATCGCGCAGCGCCGAGGGCTCGGGAATTACCAGCGCGGCGCCCACCGACAGCGGCCCGAAGACGTCGTACACCGAGAGATCGAAGCCCAGAGCCGAGACTGAGAGCACCCGGTCCTCTGCGGCCACCGCGAAACGCCGATTGACGTCCACCACCGTGTTGAGAGCGCTGCGATGCTCGATCATCACCCCCTTCGGCAGCCCCGTCGAGCCCGAGGTGAAGATCACGTAAGCCAAGTCCCCCGGTCCCTGGGCCGGCACCGCCGGCGTGGCCTCCTCCATCGCCAGAGCCGTCTCCTCTACGGCTTCCACGACCACGTCGGGCGGCCACTCCAGCGCCGCCACGAGGTCAGCCTGGGTGAGCGCCACCGCCACCTCGCCATGGGCCAGAAGATGGTGGAGCCGCTGGCGGGGCAGCGCCGGGTCGATCGGCAGATAGGCGGCTCCCGCCTTGAGGATACCGAGCACCGCAACCACCTGACGCCATCCCTTCTCCAGCACCACGGCTACCAGTCGGTCGGGAGCCACGCGGCGCCGCCGCAGGCGGTGCGCCAGCCGGTTCGACAGCCGGTCGAGCTCGCCGTAAGACATCCGCCGCGGTCCCGCGATCACCGCCGCAGCCTCGGGACACCGCGCCGCCTGCTCGACAAAGGGTGAGTGCAGCAACCCCTCTGGCAGCGGCGCGGCCGTCGCATTGACCGCCTCCCGCGCGGCGAGCTGTCGAACCGGTACCCGGTTGCGGACGGTCGCTTCCCACGCGGCCGCCCCGCCGGCAAGCTCCCGCAAAATCTCCCCGTAGGCGTCGAACATGGCGTCCAGCATCCCTGCGGGGAAAAGCTCCTCGACGGCGTCCCAATTGAAAACGAGCTCACCGTCGATCTCGGCGACCTGATGGTCAAGCCACACCTGCGGCGTCTGGGTGATGCTGTAGACCAACCGACCGAGGTCGGCCGGCGCCGGCTCGACCCGTCCGAACCCCAGGGTGCTGGTAAAGACCACCGGCATCGCCGCTCCCGCCTTCCCGCCGCGGCGGCGGGCGAGCTCCCGCAGCACCCGGACACCGCCGACCCAGCGGTGGTCGAGATCCTCCCAGAGTCGCGCTTGCAGGCGGCGAGCTCGCTGCGTCAGGCTCTCCCGGGGGCGGATTTCCACCTCGAGCAAAGTCAACGAGGTGAAGTCACCCACCAGGAGGTCGACCTGCGAATGGAACGGCAACCTTTGAAACAGGGTCAGGTTGAGCGTGAAGCGGGGTTTCTTGCTGAAGGCGCCGAGAACCTCGGCATAGGCCGCCAGAAGCACGGTCGAAGGCGTCAGGCCCTCGCGACTCGCGCGCTCCCTGAGACGGCTCCACAGCGCCTCCTCCAGGGAGCCCTGGCGGCGCACGAACCGGGGTTGCGCTTCGGTCGCCGAGCGGCGCACCAAGGGTAGCTCCGGTGCCGGCGGCAGGCTCGTCAGCCGCTCTTGCCAGTAGGCCAGAGCGCGAGCGTAGATCCCCGTTTCACGCAACGCCCGTTCCGCCAGCACGTAGTCTCGGAAGGTGATCTCCAGCGGCTCGAGAGCGACGTCGGGGTCGCGATAAAGCTCGGCGATCTCGCGCAGCAGCAGCGAGGCGCTCCACGCGTCGTAGATCAGCGCGTCGCGGCTGACGTGGAGACGCTTCCGATCGCCGGGAAGCAACGATATACGGACGTCGAAAAGCGGCCAGGTCTCCGGATCGAGCACCTGATGGGAAAGCTCCTCCCGGACTTGCGCCAGGGCTTGCTCCACCTCGTCCTCCGGCCGCTCCCGCAGGTCCAGCGCCCGCACCTCGTATTCCGGCACCTGCGGCAGCACGCGCTGACGGCCGTCGGGCAGCATCACCGCCCGCAGCATGTCGTGGCGCTGCACCAGGCGCCGCCATGCCAGTTCGAAGCGGTCAAGGTCCAGCTCCGAGCTCTCGAGCTCGGTGTAGCTGTGGGTCGCCACGTTGCCGAGCTCGAAAGCGCCGCTGCGGCCGATCCAGTAGGCCTGCTGAATCTCGGTCATAGGGAAGGGCTCGAAGCGGTGCTCCGGGATCGGGTCGAGGGGCGGCAGCTCGGCCGCAGCCGGCTCCTCCCGCCGCTGCTCCACGATCCACCGGGCCAAACCCGCCACCGTCGGCGTCTCGAAAAGGCGCCGCAGAGGCATGTGCACCCGGAAGGTCTCCCGGATCCCGGCGACCAGCCGGGTCGCCAGCAGCGAATGACCACCGAGGCTGAAAAAATCATCCTCGACTCCGATCTCGCGGCGACCGAGCAGATCGCGCCAGATCTCCACCAAGGCCGCCTCCGCCGGAGTCCGCGGGGTCACCACCGCGGACCCGAGCTGGCGCTCGTTCCAGTCCGGATCGGGCAGCGTCCGGCGGTCCACCTTGCCGTTGGGCGTCAACGGCAACACGGCGAGGCGGATGAAGGCCGCGGGCACCATGTAGGCTGGCAGCCGCTTCGCCAGGAAGGCCCTCAGCTCGTCGGGATCGGGCGCTGTCCCGGCCCGAGGGACGAAGTAGGCCGCCAGCCGTGCCTCGCCGTCCGGTTCCCGCCGCGCCACGACCACCGCCTCCTGCACCTGCGGCTGCCGGCCCAGCAACGTCTCGACCTCTTGCGGCTCGACCCGGAAACCACGGATCTTGACCTGGGTATCCGCTCGACCGATGAGAGCCACGTCGCCGTCGGGAAGGTAACGACCGAGATCTCCCGTGCGGTAAAGCCGATCGTCGGGACGACCGGTTCCCGGATAGCGGACGAAGCGCTCCCGGGTGCTTTCGGCGTCGTGGAGATAACCCAGCGCCAGGTGGGGGCTGCGCACGTGGATCTCGCCGATTTCCCCGATCCCGGCCAAGCCGCCGGCACGGTTAAGCACCAGCAGTTGGACGTCCCGAATCCCCCGCCCCAAGGGAAGGACGTGGCGCGGCCTGGCCGGCTCCTCGCCGGCCCGGGGCTGCGGCACCACGTAGAAGCCCAATGCCTGCTGCGTTTCGGTGGTGCCATAGTAGTTGACGAGGGTGGCGTTCGGCGCCAGCCGGCGCAGCCGCTCGACGTCGCGCCAGCTCAAGGTCTCGCCGACCACGAACACGTAGCGCAGCGATGGCACCGCGATGGCCGGAGCACCGGAGGCCGGTTGCGCGAGCAACTGCCCCATCGCCGGCGTGAGGTGGGTCAACGTGACGCCGGCGCGCGCCATCCATGCCGCGAGCCGGCCCGGGACCCCGAAGTCCTCGGGATCGGGGATGCAGATCGTCGCGCCCTGCTGCAACGAAGCGAAGACGTCCCGGTGCAACGGATCGTGGGCCAACCCCGAGAGCAGTGTGCATCGATCCGAAGGCCCGAGATTGAAGGTCTCGCGCTGCCAGGGCACGAAGTGGGTCAGGGAGCCGTGGCGGCCGAGAATTCCCTTCGGCGTCCCGGTGGAGCCGGAGGTGAAAGCGACATAGGCCAGGTCGTCGGGTCCGACGGTCAGCACCGGCGCCGTCTCCGGGTAGCCGGCGAGCCTCGATTTCCGAGCCGGCAGCCGGCGCCGCTCGAGATCGAGGCGGCAACGCAGCGACCGACCCGCGAGCGCCGCTTCGAGTTCCTCCGGCACGGGCGGTCCGGCGGCGACCCGGAGCCAGGCCCGAGGCCGCGCCAGGCGGACCATATCGACCAGGCGCGCGGCAGGATAGCTCGGATCCAGGATCAGGAAGGCGGCTGCCGCCTTGAGCACACCCAGCAGCCCCCAGACCAGGGCGGCGCTGCGATGACCGTAGATCGCCACGACCTCCTGCGGCTCGACGCCGCCGGCGAGCAGAGCGTTGGCCAGACGGCTGCTCTGCTCGTCGAGCTCCTGGTAGGTCCAGGTCTCCCGGGGATCTATCACCGCCGGATGGTCCCCGAGACTCCGAGCCTGGACCGCGAATACGGTCGGCACGGCCCCCTGCCAGGTCGCGTCGAGCACCTCCTCCGGGCTCGAAAGCACGCGCGCCGCCGCCGGGGTCAGGAGCGAGACGCGATCGATCGGCTCGCCTGGCGCCGCCACGACCTGCTCCAAGACGGCCTCGAATTGGGCGACCGCTTCCTCCATACGTCGGCGCGTGAACAGATCCGCGTTGTAGACCCATTCGATCAGGATCTGCGCCGGAGCTTCGCGGACGTAGAGCGTGAGGTCGAATTTGGCACCGACGTCGGGGATCGGCAGCTCCTCGACCGTCAGCCCGGGCAACTGCCCGACCTCGTCCTCCGGGAAATTCAACATGTTGAAGAAGACCTGGAAGAGAGGCGTTCGGCTCAGGTCACGCTCGGGCTGCAGCTCTTCGAGCAACTTCTCGAAGGGGACGCTCTGATGGGCGAAAGCCCCGATGGCCGTCTCGCGAACCCGCTGCAGGAGCTGAAGAAACGTCGGATTGCCCGACAGACGGATGCGCAGGGCCAGGGAATTCAGAAAGATCCCTACCAGGGCCTCGGTTGCGCCCAGATCGCGCCCGGCGATCGGCGTTCCCACGATGACGTCCTCTTCTCCGCTCAGGCGGCCGACGAAGATCTTGAACGCCGCCAGGAGGGTCATGAAGAGAGTCACGTCCTGCCGGCGGCTGAGGTCACGAAGCCAGTGAGAAAGCTCCGGCGAAAGCGCCAGGGAAAGACGCTCTGCGCGATGGGTCTGCACCGCCGGCCGCAGCCGATCGGCCGGCAGCTCGACGACCGGCAGCTCGCCGGCGAGCTTCCGGCGCCAATAGCGGAGTTCCTGCTCGAGAGCCTCTCCGCGCAGCCACTCGCGCTGCCACCGGGCGTAGTCGGCGTAGCGCACCGCCAGCTCCGGCAAGACCGGCGGGCGCCCTTGGGCGAGAGCGCCGTAGGCGGCCGCCAGCTCGCGGATCAGGATGCGGATCGACCAGCCGTCGGCGACGATGTGGTGGAGGGTCAGCAGCAGCACGTGCTCGTCGCCGGCCAGGCGCAGCAACAGGGCCCGCAGCAGCGGCGCGCGCTCGAGGTTGAAGCTCCCCAGCGCCTCGCGCGCCGTCAGGCGCTCCTGCTCTTCAAGCCGCCGCTCAGGGCCCAGACCCTCGAGATCCACACGCGGCAGCCCGAGGGTCACCCGGGAAGAGATGTGCTGGGTGGGCCGCCCCGCCGCGGCACCGAAGCTGGTGCGCAGCGACTCGTGTCGCTGCCCCATCGCGTCGAGGCTGGCGGCCAGGGCGGCGACGTCGAGCGTCCCCCGCAGGCGCACACCACCCGCCAGGTTGTAGGTCGGATCGCCGGGCTCGAGCTGATCGAGAAACCAGAGTCGCTGCTGAGCGAAGGAGAGCGGCAGGTCGTCCGTCTCGCAGCCGCGGCGCAGCAGTGGCCGGGAAGTCGGCCACAGGGCGTGCTCGAGGTGTCTGGCAAGCCCCGCCACGGTCGGTGTCTCGAACAGGCTGCGCAACGGCAGCTCCACCTGGAAGGCCTGGCGGACTCTTGCCACGGCCCGGGTCGCCAGCAAGGAATGCCCGCCGAGCGCGAAAAAACCGTCGTGAATGCCGACGCTCTCGACTCCGAGCAGCTCGCTCCAGATTCCGGCCAGGAGCTCCTCGACCCCGTTACGCGGCGGCACGTGGCCCGCCGCGCCGGCCTGCTGCTCGCCTTCCGGGGCGGGCAGCGCGCGGCGATCGATCTTGCCGTTGGGGGTACGGGGCAAGGCGGGCAGGAACGTGAAGAGCGCGGGCACCATGTAGAGGGGAAGCCGCTGGCTCAGGAAACGGCGCAGCTCCTCCGCCGCCGGCGCCGCGCCGTTGGCGGCACTCACATAGGCCAGCAGGCGGCGGTCGCCGGAGATCTCCGGTGCGGTCACCACCACCTCGGCCACCCTCGGATGCCGCTGCAACGCCGCTTCAATCTCCTGCAGCTCGATGCGGAAGCCCCGGATCTTCACTTGGTGATCGATGCGGCCGAGGAACTCCAGGCTGCCGTCGCGCCGGTAGCGCGCCAGATCGCCGGTGCGGTAGAGGCGTTGGCCGGGCCGCTCGCTCCACGCATGGGGCACGAAACTCCGTGCCGTCAAGGCTGGACGCGCCAGATAGCCGCGCGCCAGTCCGGCACCGCCGAGATGCAGCTCACCCGGCAGCCCGATGCCCACGCCGGCGAGACCGTGCCCCGTCAGGTAGGTCTCCGTACCGGCGATC
>Ga0214471_10000236_pt1 | contig 50530 bp, 54 predicted proteins | sample RVTome_5_FD_207665 | JGI IMG/M metagenome (GOLD analysis project Ga0214471, IMG submission 207665) | Soil microbial communities from uranium-contaminated site in the Upper Colorado River Basin, Wyoming, United States - RVT142D155 | ecosystem: Environmental > Terrestrial > Soil > Contaminated >... | reverse complement strand
ACTGGCGGAAGCTCTTATCAACTTGCGGTAGTCTATCTCTTGATTGCTCTTCTCCTTGTGATTCTAGGCCCAGGCCGGTTTTCGCTGGATCGACGAATCTTTGGAGTAAAGCGATGAGGGGCGCCGAGGTCCAAACGGAAACGCCATTGAGCTGTTCCTTCGGGCTTCTGCACGGCCTGGGACGGGCCTCGCTGCTGACGGGTCTTACCACGCCATGGTGTGGAAATAATGCGAGCCCAAAGCGCGGTCGTGGTGTATCTTACCTCCGCGGAAGATCCAGGTGTGTCTGGTGGCCGGCAGTGTCGGAGGAACGGTCATGGAAGAGTTGAAGCAGGCGTACGTGATCCTCATGGAGTATTTATTGCTGCAGAGTTATCCGATTGCCGTCAAGATGCTCGCGGCCGGCGAGCCGATCCCGGAGAAGGCCCGGCGTCCCTCGCGGGACATGGACCGCCGCTTCTCCACCTGCCAGGGCTACAACATGGTACGGCGCTACGGGTGGACCATCGCGATGACCAAGGAGGATATGCAGTGCGCGCTGGGGGTGCTGGTCCTGGGATTCGATAAGCCGCTTCCCCTCTACACCCAGGGGAATCTCTGCGAGGGGATGTACACCGCGACGGCGGAGGCCGGAGCCCGCTCCGAGGCGGCGGTCGATCGGCACGAACCCGGGCGCTACCGGACGATCCTCATGGCCCCACTCCACAAGGCAGAGTTCAGTCCCGAGGTCGTCTGCCTCTATGGGAATGCCGCGCAGATCATGCGTCTGGTGCAGGCCGCCCTCTGGCACCGGGGGGGAAAGCTCACGTCGTCTTTCGGCGGCCGCCTCGACTGCGCCGACCTCCTCGTGACGCCTCTGAAGACCGGGGAATGCAACGTCGTCCTCCCCTGCTCCGGCGATCGGATCTTTGCCCAGGTCCAAGATGATGAGATGGCCTTTGCCATCCCGTACGACCGCCTCCCTGCGGTGCTCGAGGGGCTGCGGGAGACCCACAAGGCCGGCCATCGCTACCCGACCCCGTCTTACCTCCGTTACGAGGCCAAATTCCCCGAGAAGTATATGGCCCTCTTTCCCTTGTGGGAGGCGGAGGCGCAGAAGCCGGCAGGGGATGGATAGGCCGGCGCCTAGAGGATCAGGCGCATCCCGTCGTACGCGACCTCGTCGGCGATGTCGTGGACTCGGGCGAGCGCATCGTCGTGCAGGTGGGTGAGCAGGAGGCGCTTGCATCGCAGCTCGGCCCGGTGCTTCCGGATCTCTTCGTAGCTCAAGTGGAAACGGATCTTCCGGTCATAGCGGTAGGATTCACACAGAAAGAGATCGCACCCGTCGGCCAGCTCGATGAGGTTGTCCGTCCACTCGGTGTCACCGGAATACCCCAGGACCTTGCCTCCCGCCTTCACCTTGAGCCCGTACGCGATCTCTCGCACGTGGTGCACAACCTCCAAAGCGAGCACCTCGATCGGCCCGATCGGCGTCCACTTTTTCGGGGTCAGCTCCAGATACTTGACGGCGAATCGCCGGTCCATCAGTTCCTTGGTCTCTTTGTACATCAGGCCCCAGAGGCCCTCGATGCATTGTTCGGTGCCCGGCGGCCCGGCGATGATGAGCGGCTCCTGCCGCCGCGTCAGAAACTGGTATTGCAGGAAAAGAAAGGGGATACCTGCCGCATGATCCGCGTGCAGGTGGCTTAACAGGATCGCCCCGATGTTCCCCGGGTCCAGCTTGAGCCGCTTCAGCGATATGAGCGTGGTGGCCCCGCAGTCGAGGAGGAATGTCCATGTGGGGAGATTGACGAGAAAGGCGGCGTGATTCCGCCCGCCGCTGCCGAAGGCGTCCCCCGAGCCGAGGACGATGAATTCTGCCTTCCCTTCAGGGGCCGCCCCGTGCGCTCCTGCTTCCCCCCTGTCGTGAGCCATCAGCGCTCCCTCCCCCTCAGAGCAGTCAGCCCTGTACGGTCCGATGCTCGAATGCTCGCATGGAGCACGTCCCTCGCCCGCATACCGGCCAGATCCCTTCACGGGCGCGGGTTGATGATCATCCACGTGCCGAGGGCCCGGGCCAGGCGTTTCCCTCCCTGATCGAAGACATCCCCTTCCCCGACGACGAGGTGTTTGCCCTGTCGGATGACGCGGCCCTGGCCGGTGAGCACGCCGCCGGTCGCTCCCTCGAGGAAGTTGATCTTCAGCTCGGCGGTGACCAGCCGGACCCCTTCGCCTGCGCTGCTGTACGCCGCCCAGCCGATCGCCTCGTCCAACAGCGTGCAGATCACCCCGCCGTGCACCACGCCGCTGCGGTTCATCAGGAAGGGTTGCGCCGTGATGCGCACCTCGGCCTCGCCCGTTTCTCCGCGAACGACTTCCTCGCCGATCAGGTCGCGGTAATGCGGCGGTTTCTGCTTCCGCCGGGCGGCAGCCATCCGCTCACTGAGCGCCAACAGCTCGGCCCGCGCCTCGTCGCCGAGGGACCGGAATCGCTCGACGAGTTGTCGCTCCTCCAGTGTGAGGTCCACCGGTGACTCCTTTCAGATCCGCTTGTTGAATCTTCCCGCGTATCCCGTCAGCTCCACATAGCCGTGGCCGGTCACGGGCTGGCCGGCATAGGTCCCCCGGACATGGACGCTTCCCTCCCAGTAAATCACCTGGGTGCTCCTGCGGGTATCGAGCTCCTGGTCAGGGATACTCGGAGTGACCGTGAGCGCGAGGCCGTGGTCCGGAATCCGGATGTCCCATCCACTCGGGTAGGTCGCGCTGGTGCGGGGACTCGTCCAGGTTCCGGTCGAATGGATGTCGACCTGCGCTACCGTCAAAGGCACGGAGGTGCCGTCCGGCGGGATCAGCGTCCCGCTGGACTGGCGGTCAGGGCGTCCTCCGCTCCGGCGCATGACGTAGAACATGACCTCGACGCGGTTATCGAGCTGCAGGCCGAACCAGTCCCATCCCTCGTGCTCCTCGTGAAGTTGGCTGCTGCCGAATTCATGATCCATCCAGCTCCAGCCGCTGACCCGCACGGTCCGGCCGCTGATGCCCATCGTCCCCGTCGTTGTGAGGCGGGTCAGCGAGTAGTAGTGCGAAGCATACCCGGCCCCCTCGCCCTTCTGGCTTACGCCCCCGTGGCCATGGATCGCGGGCGGCTTTGCAGGGATGAGGGTGAGGTCCAGCGCGTATCGGTCGTCCTTGGCGCGGAGGCGGTGGGTCTCACCGTCGGCCTCCAGCCGCCAATCGCCGTTCCACACCTTCAGGGCCGTGGTGCTGGCCCCGGCGGCCTCCAGGGCGCCGCGGTTGAGCCGGTCTGTGAAGTGAAAGTGCCGACGGCCGAGGTCCGAAATCGCGAAGTGGGCGAGAAAGAGGTCGCGCACCGTCCAGCGGGACGGGTTCGTCGCGGGGGATCCCCCGTCGGTGCCCACCCGGAAGAAGGTCACCTGGTAGCCGTACCGTTCGCCATCGGCTGTGTCGAGGTGGCCGGTGTAGTACCACCACTCCGTCTTGAAATCCGGGTGGCTGAAGTGGTCTCGCGGGAACTCGAACCGATAGCCGGGCAGGGCGCGGCGATACTCGCGTGCCTCGGCGACGACGAAGAGGACGAGGAGCAGAAAGAGGAGCTCCACGAGCGGCGCGCGACGGGGTCCCATCGTGCGCCGACTCTAGAGCATGGGGCATCCGGTGTCAAGGCGGTGGTCCCTTCGCCGAGGCGGGGCACTCTGCCGGCGACCGGGCGCCGCGTGTCGCGGTTGGACATTGACAAGAAGCCGCGGGCGCGGTATGGAGCGGACGACACGCCGGTGCCGGTGGGCCGGGCGCGACGCTGGCCGGGCAGTCGCAGAGGGCAGCAGGGTTCGGGGAACCTTTCCCCGGCCGTCTGGTCTAATGAGAAGAGAGGGCCGCTCGCGCCTCCGAGGCCATGCTGTTGACAGGCAGGGATTCGGATCATGATCTTGTGGATCGGGTCTTGGCGGGAGATCGGGAGGCCTTTACCGCGATCGTGGAGCGGCACCAGCGGAGGATCTTCAATTTCATGTATCGGATGGTCGGGGACAGGCCGACGGCGGAGGATCTCACCCAGGAGGTTTTTCTCAAAGCGTACGAGGCCCTGCCCCGCTTCCGCAAGGCGGCGGCGCTCTCAACCTGGCTGTACCGGATCGCCCATAACCACTGCCTCAACGTTCTCGGCGAGAGAGGGCGTGAGGTCGTCATGACCCGGGCGAACGGAACCCCGGATGCCAACCCCATCGCGCTGGCGGCCGACCCCGGGGCCTCCGCCGAACAGGTGCTCGAGCAGCGGGAGCTGCGGGCGATCGTCCAGGAGAAGCTCAACGAACTGACCCCGGAGCACCGGGCGATTCTGGTGCTGCGAGATATCCAGGGCCTCTCCTACGATGAGATCGCCACCGCGCTCCATCTCGAGGGAGGCACGGTTCGATCGCGGTTACACCGGGCCCGGATGGAGCTGAAGGAGAAGCTCCGAAGGTATCTGGAGGCGTGATGCAGTGCGAAGACATCCGAGAGCAGTTATCGGCGTATCTCGAGGATGAGCTCGAGGCGGGGGCGCGCCGGGTGATCGAGGACCACCTCCGGCAGTGTGCCGGATGCCGCACGGAGCTCACGCTGCTCCGGCGAACCGTCGCCACGCTCCGGTCCCTGGAGGAGCTCGAGGTATCCCCGCGTCTTGCGGCCGCCGTGGACAGGCGCCTCCCGACCCGGGGTCCATCCCCGTGGGAGCGCCTGACGTCCTGGCTCTTCTTCCCCCTCCATGTGAAGGTCCCGCTCCAGGCGGTCGCCCTCCTCCTCGTGAGCGTCGGGGCCGTGTATCTGTACCGGTCGGCTCCGGAGCTTGCGGAGGCCCCCCGCCCTTCCGTGGCCCCCCAGTCGGCTTCTCGGGATCTGCATGCCACGGGTCCCGCGTCGGTGCCGGAGGAGGCTGATCGGCTCGATCGGGCCGCGCCTGCAAAACCCGCCGAGGAGCCGGCCGGCCGCGTGGAGGGTCAGGCCGAGACGCGGAAAGAGCGCATAACGCAAGAACAGGAACGTGCCGGCGCCCGGAGCCCGGGGTTTCGACAGGAGGCCCCGGCGGCCGCCACGCCGCAGCCTGAGATGAAGGCGAAGGAAAAAGGTGAGGCGTTTGGGGACACAGCGGGCGCCGCCCGCGCCCTGCGGAAGCAAGCTCCGGTAGGCGCCACGTCGGCGTCTCCGTCGGCGGAGGTGATCCTCAAAACCTCCGATCCCACCCGCGCCATCGTGAAGATTCGGGAGATTGTCGGGGCGCTGGAGGGGACGGTTGATGAGAAGGAGGAAGGTACCCTCATTGTGACGATCCCCGCCAAGGCCTCCGCGCGGTTTTTCTCCGGTCTCAAGGATTTGGGCACCCTCGTCTCCCCGCCCGCAGAGTCCCCGTCGACACCGTCCTCGGAGGGACCGGTCACCCTGTCCGTTCGTCTCATCCCGTAGAGAGCCGTCGAGGGAACTTTCTCCCCGCCTCCTTGTCTAATAGGGTGTCGGCAATCCACACCAAGACAAGGAGGTTTCGATGCGACCCTATACTCGGTTGTTGCTGCTCTCGACCCTGCTCCTCTTGACGATCACCCCGGCGCGGTCTCCGGAAGCGGGCCCGGCGAAGACGCCGACCGCCACCGAGGAGCACCAGCAGGCTGTGGCGGTGACGATCTACAACGGCAACCTGGGGCTGGTGAAGGACATCCGGAAGATCGAGCTCCCCTCGGGTCTGTACGATCTCCAGTTCATGGACGTGGCGGCGCAGATCAACCCGACCACGGTCCATCTGAAGTCCCTGACCGATCCGAAGGGGCTCCGGATCCTCGAACAAAATTACGAGTACGACCTGCTCAATCCCCAGAAGCTGCTCGAGAAATACGTCGGCAAGACGATCAAGTTGTGGGAGAAGAACCAGTACACGGGCGAGGAGCGGCAGGTGGACGCCCTGCTCCTCAGCGTCAACGGGGGCCCCATCTACCAGATCGACGGCGCCATCCATCTCGGCCATCCCGGGCGGGCGATTCTCCCGGCGATCCCGGACAATCTCATCGCCCGGCCGACGCTCATCTGGCGCCTCGACAACACCCTGCCCCGGTCGCAGATGATCGAGGCGACGTATCTGACGGGAGGCATCACCTGGCGCGCCGATTACGTGCTGACTCTGAACGCGGAGGACACCCGGGGGGACCTGAACGGCTGGGTCACCATCGACAATCGCAGCGGAGCGACCTACAAGAATGCCGCGTTGAAACTCGTGGCGGGTGATCTGAACCAGGCCGCAGGCGAGCGGGAGATGGCCGATGCCATGAGGAAGGTGGCCGCACGGGCCGAGGCGCCGAAACCGGCCTTTCAGGAGGAGGGGTTTTTCGAGTATCACCTCTACTCCCTCGACGGCAAGACGACGATCAAGCAGAACCAATCCAAACAGATCAGCCTCTTGAGCGCCGCCGAGATCCCAATCCGGAAGGAGCTGATCTATTACGGGGCGCAGCACTACTACCGGAATCGGTACGGCGAGCCGATCTCGAATCAGAAGGTGGGGGTCTATCTCGAGGTCGCGAACAAGAAGGAAAACCGCCTGGGCCTCCCGCTGCCCAAGGGGGTCGTTCGCGTCTACAAGGCGGATCGCTCCGGCAGCGCCCAGTTCATCGGTGAGGACCGGATCGACCATACCCCCAAGGACGAAAAGGTGAAGATCAAGATGGGCGAGGCCTTTGACGTGGTCGGGGAGCGCATTCAGAAGGATTGGCGGAAGATCGCCTCGCAGGTGTACGAGGTCGAGTGGGAGATTGCGCTGCGGAACCACAAGGAAGAGGACGTGGAGGTGCGCGTGGTCGAGCCGATCCCGGGGGACTGGCAGGTGCTCCACTCGACCCACCGGTACGACAAGGTCGAGGCACACACCCTCGCGTTCCCGGTGAAGATCCCCAAGGAGAGTGGGGTCAAGATCACGTACCGGGTTCGCCTTACCTTCTAGCACTACGTGGGCTGCGGGAGGGGCGTCCCCGCTCGGCGGGTCCGCCCCTCCCATTTTTTGTCCCCTCACCTCGTAGCCCTCCAGTTTCCTAGTGCTCTACCGCTGTGCTTCGGTGCTGGCAGCCGATCGCTGATGGCTGATTGCTGGGATGGATGAGGCTTGACTTTGTGAGGAAGGCGCGGCTAGCCTGGGGTGTGCGAGAGCGCGGTGCGCGGGAGCCATCGAGGGATTGATGCGGGACCGCCCGATAGCAGCTCGTCTTGACGCCCGGCGGGCCATCAGTGACGGGTTGGCCATTTTCTTCCTGGCACTCGAGCATGCGGTGAGGTTCCTCCCGGGTCAACACGCACACCTCGGGATCCGGGATCGCGGCAAGCTCATTGAGGGAACGTACTCCATCGTTTCCTCTCCCCACGAGGGCCTGCTTGAGTTTTTCATCGAGCGCGTGGATGATGACCGCTTCACCGCCCGCCTGTTTCGTCTCGAGCCCGGCTCAGCGCTGCTGGTCACACCTCCTGAGGGGAGATTTCTGCTCGATCGCGACAGTGGCCGCCCACACCACGTAATGATCGCGACAGGGACGGGCGTCGCCCCGTTCGTCAGCATGGTGCGGACCGTGTCCATTGAGGAGGGTCGCAACCGACCTCCGGGGATCCGCATCGCTCTCCTCCACGGGGCGAGCTACGCAGACCGTTTAGGCTACGATGCAGAGCTCCGCGGCATCGCGGCCAGCCGTCCCTGGCTTACCTATGTCCCGGCGGTCAGTCGCCCATCGGAGAATCCCGGATGGGGCGGGGAAAGTGGGCGCATCGAGTCGATAATCGAGGAGGCCCTCGACAGGCTCGGATGGACGCCCCGGGATACCACGGCCTACCTCTGCGGGCATGCGGGGATGATCGAAAAAGGAGAGAAGATCCTGGCGGATCGGGGATTTCACGAAACGCAGACTCGGGCGGAGCGCACCTGAGAGGAGCGGATCATGTGTCTGCCGGCGACCGTGGAGATGTTCCGGGCGATGGTGTCATCTCCTGAAACCGTAGGCTGGATGGGAATGGCCCTCGCGGCCGCCGGTGCGCGATCGCCCGCGATCAAGAGGGCACGGCCGCTGCGGGTCTCCCGCGTGGTGGATCTGACGCACACGCTCAGCCCGGATTTTCCGAGCTGGCCCGGATACCCTTCCCTTGCTGTGCACAACACCCACCACTATCAGCGCGACGGCTTCTTTGCCAATGCATGGGACGTTCACGAGCACAGCGGGACGCACGTAGACGCCCCGCTCCACTTCAGCGCGCGGGGTTTCTCGGCCGCCGACATCCCGGCACAGTCGCTGATCGTCCCGGTGGTCGTGCTGAATATCCGGAGTCGCGCACGCCGGGATCCGGATGCAGAGGTCCAGGTGGACGATGTCTCGGCGTGGGAGAAGACGCACGGCCGGATTCCCCGGGGAGCCGCGGTGCTGATGTGGAGCGGCTGGGAGAGTCGGGCGGGCGACCAAGCGGCCTACCGGAATATGGACGGGAAACGGATCATGCACTTTCCGGGGTTCAGCCCGGAGGCGGCTGCTTTTCTGGTCACGGAGCGCGCCGTGGCGGGGATCGGCGTAGATACCCTCAGTCTCGATCACGGCCGATCCACGAGTTTCGGCGCCCACTTCGCAGTGCTCCCCGCCAACCGGTGGGGCATCGAGAACCTCGCCAACCTGGGCAAGATCCCGCCGAAGGGAGCAACGCTTGTCGTGGGGCTGCCCCGGGTCGCGAAGGCCTCGGGAGGCCCCGCTAGGGTCCTCGCCGTGTGGTAGGTGGTGATCGCCCAGCGGACAGCTTGACGGCGTCTCTCATCCTGTGGTATGATGGCCGTGGAATGGCGCTGTGGAACTGTGAGGTGTACTGGGGCCCCGGACGGCATCAGCCGACGGGGCTTTCTTCTTGACCATGGTGGGGGAGCGGCGAATGAACGACGAACGCAAGCTGGCCGTCTTCATTGACTTTGAGAACATCGCCCTGGGGGCCCGGGAGGCCAAGTATAAATCCTTCGAGATCGGACTCGTCCTCGAGCGACTCGTGGAGAAGGGCAAGATCATGGTCAAGCGGGCCTACGCCGACTGGGAGAAGTATACCGAATATAAACGGGCCTTTCACGAGGCCGCCATCGAACTCATCGAGATCCCTCGCCGGTCGTACAGTGGCAAGAACTCTGCGGATATTCGCATGGTCGTGGACGCCATGGACCTCTCGTACTCGAAGGAGCACATCGACACCTTCGTGATCGCCTCGGGGGACAGCGACTTTTCGCCCCTGGTCTCGAAGCTCCGCGAGAACAACAAGTTCGTCATCGGCATCGGCGTGAAGAACTCTTCGTCGGAACTGCTGGTGGCGAACTGTGACGAATTCATCTATTACGAGGACCTAGTCCGGGGGATCAAGAAGCCCAGCATGGAGAGTTTGCCTGAAAAGAAGGCGGAGGTCTTCGATCTCCTGGTCGATTCCATCCTGGCCCTTATGCGGGAGAATAAGGACGTCCTCTGGGCTTCCATGGTCAAGCAGACCATGATGCGGAAGCGCCCTGCCTTCAATGAGTCCTACTACGGGTACAGCACCTTCTCCAAGCTCCTCGAGGATGCCGCGAAACATCACATCGTGGAGCTGAAGCGGGACGAGAAGAGCCGGACCTACGTTATCGTCGGCCTGGGCGAAGGCCACTAAAGTAAACGCACGAAGTGCGTTTACTTTGGAGCAATGGAGCAGTAGAATAATAGAGTGATCTCGGAGGCGAAATGCTCCATTGCGGTCTACTGTTCTATTGCTCGATTGTCACAAGATGAAATGCGTTTGTATTAGTATTTCGGATTTCGAATTGCGAATTTGGGATTTTGTGGGGTCACCCCTGGATCTTTAAAGAATTCGAAATCCGAAATCGAAAATCCGAAATAAGGACCATGGAACAGGGGCTCAAAGACGCGATCAGGTGGATCAATGCCGAACTGCAGGATAACCCCCGGGCCAAGGTCGGCCTCCTGATTGACCAGGCGTCTCGACAGTTCAACCTGACCCCCCTCCAAACCGACTTCCTGTACCGCGAATACCGGCGAGGAGATAAACCGCCCGAGGCCGAGTAGGTACCCACTCGGCATTCAAGGCGCCTTCCTACTCGTACTTGATCGCGTCGGCGATGCTCAGACGAGAGGCGTAAAGCCCCGGGAGAAAGCCGGCCGCAAGTGACGTCAGCAGGACGAGTGCGGTCGACGTCACCAGGATGCTTGCGGGGAAGGCAAAGAGGATCGTCCAGCCGAAGGATTGCTTGTTGATGACGTGGATCAGGACGAGCGCCAGGCCGAGACCGATGACTACGGCCAGGAGCTCCGCGAGCAGGCCGAGAAGCCCCGCCTCCTGAAGGATTACCCGGAAGACCTGTCCACGCGACGCCCCGAGGGATCGCAGGATGCCGATCTCACGTTGGCGCTCGAGGACGGAGGCCCACAGCGTGTTCAGGATCCCGAGAGCGGCCACGATGACCGCGATGATCCGGAGGGCGTGGGTGACGGCAAAGGTCTGGTCGAAGATCTCCAGGACCCGTTTCTTGAGATCCTGATTGCGGATGACGAGGATGGCCGCCGCCGCTGCCTCCTCTTTGATCTGCCGCCCCACCGCATCCGCGCCGGCCCCGGGCGCGAGGTAGACCGCCAGCACGTTAATCCCATGCTCTCCCCAGTGCCGTCGGAAGAGGTCCTGGTCCATGACGATCTTCCCGCCGTCGGTCGTGTAGTCGTAGAAAATGCCGGCGACGGGAAAGCCGGCCGGGCCGCGCGGGGTCTGGAGGAGGACCCGGTCGTCCTCCGAGATGCCGTGGGTCAGGGCGACGGTCTCGGAGATGATGACCGCCCCGTGTTGTTTCGCCCGCCGGAGGACGTCTCCAGAGTCTCCGCGGAGAAACAGGAGGTGTCCCCGCTCTGCCACCACGTCGAAATCGCCGGCAGCGAGGAGCAGCTGCCGTTCGCGGAAGGTGATGCGCACGCCGGTGAAGGGGTCCACGGCGCCGACCCCGGCGATTGTCCGGATCCGATCCGGCAAACCTGAGGGCAGCACCGCATGGGTGCCCTTGGTGAACCGCGAGGCCGGCGTCACGATGAGATCCGCCAGGACCGTCTGCTCGAGCCACACCTCCACCGTCCGCCGGAAGCTCCCGATCATGATCGCCACTCCGATCAACATGGCCAGCGCGGTCATCATCGCGGCGACCGCTACTGCGTGGCGTCCCCGATACCCGCTGAGATGAGATGCCACGAGGAGCCCGGTTCCTGTGCGCCCTCCACCTCGGACGCGACGCACCACTCGGGCGAAAACCAGGAGCGCCGCCGGGGTGACCAGCGCGCCGCCGAGAATCAGCAAGACGAGGGCCAGGTAGCCGAAGAGGGGGGCACCTGCAATCGCCTCCTGTCGGGAAGCCCAATAGGCCCCGGCGAAAAGGAGGGGGCTGGCGAGCGGGAGCCTTCCCGGGCCTCGCTCCTCCTCCCCGGCCAGCGCCGGGTTCAGCGCTTCGCGCACGGGCAGTCTTCCCGCCTGCAGGCTGGGGTACAGCACGGCGAAGAATGCGGAGGCCAGGCCGAGGCCGAGGGCGAGGAGCAGGATCGATGCGTCGAGATCGACGTGGGTGACGCGGATGAAACTGTACAGCTGCGAGACGGTCCGGGAGACGGTGGCGAGCACCTGCTGGGCCACGAGGTATCCGAGGCCGAGGCCCATGAGCGATCCGAGTCCTCCGAGCACCAGTCCCTCGCCGAGAAACAGGGCTGCGACCTCGCCCGCCCCGACTCCCAGCGAACGGAGGATGCCGATCTGTTGGCGTCGCTGGATGACCCCCAGGGAGAGGGTGTTGTAGATCACGAAGGCTGCCACCACCAGCGCGATAGCGCTCAGGGCGTTGAGATTCAGGCGAAAGGCGGCCAGCATCGTCTCGACCTGCCGCGTGCGGCGCTCGGGCCGTTCGATGGTCAGGTCGCCGGGAAGGACCTCGGCGAGGCGCGCCGCCATCGCGTCGGTCTCTGCGGCCTCGTCGAGGATGAGGTCGATCCGGTCCAGCCTCCCGACCCTGTCGAAGGCCCACTGGGCGGTGGCGATGTCCATGACCGCCAAGTGCCCCTCCAGGGCTCGGGCGGGCCCCCGGGGTTCGAGCAGACCGCGGATGGTGAAGCTGCGGCGGCGGCTTCCCGCAAGGAGCGTCAGGCGGTCCCCCACGCGCACGCTGTGCATCGCGGCGAAAGACTGGGAGAGGAACAGGGTGTCCGGCTGCAGGAGGGTCCTGAGATTGACCGCGTCCTTTTCCCCCGCCAGATGATAGTCCCGGAAGGCCTGCTCGGCCAGGAGGTCCACGCCCAAGATCAGGAGGACCTCGCCGGCCATGCCATCCACCGGCGCGGTGTTCAGGATGAGCGGAGCCGCGGAGTGCACCCCCTCCACCGCCTGGACGGTGCGCAGGAGCGTCTCGTCGAACCCGAATTCCCCGGCGCTGACCACGAGGGCGGTGCGGCCGGCGACGGCGGTGATGGTCTGCTGGAAAGAGGCGAGCACGCCGCGGTTCGCCAACTGGATGGCGACGAACGATGCGACGCCGACGGCGATGCCGAGGGTCGTGAGGATGGCCCGGAGCGGGAACTGCTGCACGCCGCGGCCGAGGAGGAGGAGAAAAGCACGGGCCCGGCTGGTCACGCCAGGACCCGTCCGTCGCGGAGGTGGAGGACCCGCTGGGCGTACGCGGCCGCCTCGGAGCTGTGGGTGGCTAGGACTACGGTGTACCCCTCCGCCTGATGCAGGGTCTGCAGGAGTTTGAGCACGGTCTCGCCCGCCTTCGAGTCGAGGTTCCCCGTGGGCTCGTCGGCGAGGAGGACGCGGGGTCGGGTGATCACGGCCCGGGCCACGGCGGCCCGCTGCATCTCGCCTCCCGAGAGCTGGTGGGGCCAGTGATCGACGCGCTCGGTCAAGTCGAGGGCCGTGGTGAGCTCGGCCACCCGCCGCCGGACCTCGCCCGCGGGGCTCCCCGTCAGGAGGAGGGGCAGGGCGACATTTTCCCACAGGGTCAGGTGCGGCAGCAGGTTGTACAGCTGGTAGACGATGCCGACGTTCTCCCGCCGGAGGCGCGTGAGGCCGGCCTCGTCCATCGCGTGGAGGGGCTGGCCGTCGAGCCACACCTCGCCGCTGGTCGCCCGGTCGATGCCGGCCATCAGATGGAGGAGCGTGCTCTTGCCGCAGCCGCTCGGCCCGGTCACGGCCACGAACGCACCACGAGGGACCTCCAGGGTGACACCCTGGAGGGCCGGAACCCGTTCTGCCCCTTTGCGGTAGATCTTGGTGACGTCCGCGAGCCGGATCATAGGGGGGTGCGCGCGTTCCTCTTGCTGACTACCGTCAGGCCTCCGCGGCGTTCATCCTCCCCAAGATCCAATCGCAGGTGTCGTCGGCTCCGTGCGCAGGGCGGGTGGAAAGGGGTTACTCCTGCGGGTAGGCGATAATCACCGCGTCCAGATGGAGGACGCGTAACTCCTCATCCCCCACATAGAAGTAGTGGCCTTCCACGCCCTCGGGGCTCTCCTCGAAGGCGACCAGGGATCCGATTTGTGGCATCTCCCGAAAGGCGTTGGCCCCTGCGTCGAACCCATCTCCCGTGGCGACGACCCGACCGTACCGGATCGGGGAGCCCCGTGGGCAGTGGATCGACACGCCTGCTGGTGGTTGCGAGAGGACCTGAACCAGGAAATTGACCCCGTAAACCTTGTACGGCATTATGCCCCCCTCCCCTTCAGACGTGCACGGAGAGGATCATAGCACATTCTGCACCGGGCCGTGAGCCCTTCGAGCGGTCCGGGTGTCCTACCCGAGAGACGGGCTGGAAGGGGTTGGCAATTTCCTCCGCACGGGATACACTCCATGGGGGGGTTCCCCATGGGACCCACCGGAGGTCCCACAAGACGCAGCAGGTAACGGTCTGTTACGCCGCGGGATGAAGCTCCCGCCATCTGGCGTTGGAGTTTCTGTCGTGGGTTCCCTGGGCTCCGAAGCCCCGGGGGAGGGCGGATGAGGAGGGCGGGCGTGGCCGGCGGGGTGCGGGGGGCGCAGGGAGCGACGATGGATGCAGGAGCCACCCTGGGAGGGATGGTCCGACGCAGGCTCCTCGCCGTCGTCCGGACGAAGACTCCGGAACAGGCCCTGGCGAGCGCCGAGGCAGCCATTGCAGGCGGGATCACGACCCTGGAGATCGCCCTCGCGGTACCCGAGGCGGTCCGGGTTATCACGGCCCTGGCGTCGAAACCCCAGGTCACCGTCGGCGCCGGTGGGGTCTTGACGAAGGAACAGGCCGAGATGGCGCTCATGGCTCAGGCGCGCTTCCTGGTCTGCCCCGTGGGTGAAATCAGCCTGATTCCCCTGTGCCGGGAGGCGGGGGTGGTGAGTGTGCTCGGAGCGATTACCCCCTCCGAAATCTGGAGCGTCCACCGGGCCGGGGCGGACGTGGTGCGGATCTCCCCGGTGGAGGCCCTGGGCGGGCCCCGGTTTCTCCGGGCGGTCCTCGAAGCCTTGCCCCCTCTCCCGGTGATGGTCGAGGGGGGAGTGACCCTCGAAAACCTGCCGGACTTCCTGGGGCTGCCTGTTCAAATGATCGGGCTGGGCGCGAGCGTCATGGTTCCGCGACTGATCGCCCGGGGGGTGTACGCCCCGATCACGGCGCGCGCGAGGGACTGCGTCCTCTTGGTGGAGAAGCGAAGCGCAATGCGGTAAGGGAAAGCCGTTGTGCGGAGTTGCGGTCCGCCGTTGGTGTGCCATACCTCAGCATGAGGGGTGGGACGGTACGACTCGATCGAGGGACACAGTCGCATCGGTTGAAAGGAGCAGAGCGATGCCGAAAGACACTTTGACCATTACGGACAACCGCACTGGTAAGACGTACGAGATCCCGATCGAGCACGGGGCCATTCGGGGCATGGATCTGCGGCAGATCAAGGTGGCCGAGGAGGACTTCGGCCTCCTGAGCTACGATCCCGCCTTCATGAATACCGCCTCCTGCAAGAGCACGATCACCTTCATCGACGGCGAGAAGGGGGTTCTCCGGTACCGGGGCTACCCCATCGAGCAATTGGCCGAGCAGAGCCATTTCCTCGAAACCGCCTATTTGATCGTCCATGGCGAACTACCCACCCGGGCGCAGCTGGAGGACTGGAGGTACCACATCACGCACCACACGATGATCCACGAGAACATCAAGAAGTTCATGGACGGGTTCCACTACGACGCGCATCCGATGGGGATCCTCGTCGGGACGGTCGGGGCGTTGTCCACCTTCTACCCCGACGCCAAGAATATTATGGACCCGGCCAACCGGCAGAGGCAGATCTACCGCCTCATCGCCAAAATGCCGACCCTCGCCGGCTTCGCCTACCGCTACAGCCGGGGTATGCCCTACGCCTATCCGGATAACGATCTCTCCTACGCAGGCAACTTTCTCAACATGCTCTTCAAGATGACGGAGCTCAAGTACAAGCCGAATCCGGTGATGGAGAAGACCCTGGACGTGCTGTTTATCCTCCATGCGGACCACGAGCAGAACTGCAGCGCCAATGCCATGCGGAGCGTCGGGAGCTCCCACGTTGATCCCTACTCCGCGGTAGCGGCGGCGACTGCGGCGCTGTACGGGCCTCTGCACGGCGGGGCCAATGAGGCGGTCCTCCGCATGCTTCGGGAGATCGGCTCCAAGGACAAGGTTCCGGAGTTCATCAAGAAGGTCAAGGCGCGCGAGGCGCTCCTGATGGGCTTTGGCCACCGGATCTACAAGAGCTACGACCCGCGGGCCATGGTCATCAAGAAGCTGGCGTATGAGGTTTTCTCCGTGGCAGGAAAGAATCCCCTTCTCGACATCGCCTTGGAGCTCGAGCGGATCGCGCTGGAGGACGATTTCTTTGTCAAGCGGCGGCTGTATCCCAACGTGGACTACTACACGGGGATGATCTACGAGGCGATGGGCTTTCCCGTGGAGATCTACCCGGTCCTGTTCGCCATTGGCCGGACGCCCGGCTGGATCGCCCAGTGGCAAGAGATGCTGCTCGATCCCGAGCAGAAGATCGCCCGTCCGCGCCAGCTCTATATCGGGCACGGCAAACGCGATTTCATCCCCATCGAGCAACGCCGGTAGGGCGGGACTGGACATCCCCGGATCCTTCGGCGGGCCTCCGCCGAGAAGCGGTGTCCAGCCGGGTCACAGGATGGCCCTGATCTCCTCCAGCCGCATGACGGTGTGGTCCGGGGGCGGGACCGAGGCGTCGAGAGTCTCTCCGGTTCGATTGAGCCAGATGGCTCCCATGCCGGCTCCCTTCGCCCCCGCCACGTCGATGCTTGGGCTGTCTCCGACGAAGACCGCCTCGGATGGGGCGATCCCGAGGTTCTGACACGCGGCATCGAAGATGGCCGCGTCTGGCTTTCGCCGTCCGATCTCCTCGGAGATGAGGATCAGCTCGAAAAAGGGGGTCATCCCGGCCCGGTGGAGGATGCGGCGGGCGGTCGGACCGTGGTCGAAGTTGGAGATGAGCGCGAGGCGATAGCGGGGCTTCAGCCACGCGAGCAGGTCCCGGTGCTCGGGCGGGGCGTGCACGACCTCCGCGATGCAGGCCATGTGGGCATCCAGGAGCCGCGACAGGAAGGGCTCATTCTCCGGGGCGACGGGAATCCCCAGCATCTCGAAGAACAGGTGAAAGCGCTCGCGGGCGGAGACCTCGCGGGCCTCTGCTTCGCGCAGGCGGGCCGCCTCCTCGAAACTGTTCCGGAACGCCTGGTAGAAGGTTTCCAGGGAAACGTGGCTATGCCGCGCGGCAAAGAGGGGGTAGATCACCGCACTCGTCGAGCGGATCGCCTCGCCGTTGATGTGGATGACCGGGAGGCGGCCACGTTCGAAGTCTGCCAGCGTATCGAATAGATCGAAGATAACGACGCGGTACTGCATAGTCTCCCCCCGAGAAGAGTGCTTCATCCTAGCGGAATCGCCGGTGGAGATCAACCCGAGCCGACGCCCGGAGCCTTCAGGTCCACGCCCACAACACCCGCCCGATGACGGCCCCCGCCAGTACCAGCCAAGTCGCGTTGAGCTTCCAGCGCAGCCCGGCCGCCGCCGCCGCCAGCGCGATGGCCCACGCGGGCCAGCTAGTGAGGGTCGCAACCGAGAGTTTTACCGTGACCGCCGCCATCAATGCCACCGAACTCATGTTCACCGCGTCGAAGAAGGCGGCCATCCATCGCGATCGGCGCAGCCGGGGTAACACGAGGCTGAGCGCGGCCACGAAGAGGAAGGATGGCAAAAAAATGCCCGCCGTGGCCAGCGCCGCGCCGGGAACGCCCGCGAGTACGTAGCCGACGAACGTGGCTGTCGACAGGACGGGGCCGGGCGTGAGCTGACCGATGGCGATCGCGTCCATGAGCTGTGCTTCGGTGAGCCAGCCGTAATCGCGGACAAGCCCCCCCTCGAGGAAGGCCACGAGGACGTAACCGCTGCCGTACAGGACGGCGCCCACTTTGAGGAAGAACAGCCCGAGTTTTGCCAGAGAGACGGTTGCTCCTGCGGCGCCAGCACCCCCGGCAGCCGCCGCCGCGCTGCCGGTCGCGCTCGCGGACATCCAGGCCAGCGCCGCCAGGGGGCCGGCTCGACTGCGCCACAGCATCCCCGTCACGCCGCCGAGGACGAGGACCGCGATCTCGTTGAAACCGAGGAGCGACGCGACCGCCACCGCGCATCCGAGACCCAGTAGTGGGAAATCCTTGGCGGCGGTGCGGCCGAGCCGCCACACGGCGGCGAGGATGATTGCGATCAGCGCCGGTTTGATCCCGAAGAGGAAGGGGACGACCTGGGGGAGCGTCCCGAAGTTGACGTAGGCCCAGGCGAAGCCGGTGGTGATGAGAACGGCCGGGAAGATAAAGCAGAGACCTGCGATGAGGAGGCCCGCCCATCCGGACCGGAGGTAGCCGACATGAATGGCCATCTCGGTCGAGTTCGGTCCGGGGATCAGGTTCGTCGCCCCCACCAGGTCAAGAAAGTGCTCGCGGGAGAGCCAGCGGCGGCGCGCGACCACCTCCTCTTCCATCATGGCGATGTGCGCCGCCGGCCCCCCGAAGCCGATGAGACCGAGCTTAAGAAAGAGACGGGCCAGCTCAGCGAGTCGCCCGGGATCTGCCGTCATATTTGCCGTTCCCCCACATCGTGAGCGAGTGGTTTGCCGACTGGGGAATCGCTCGGCTCATAGCATACCCGACATTGTAGCGGGAACGGGAAGATTGTGCGGCATCGCTCAACCCTTCTGGGCGAGACCGTCCCAGACCGCCTTTTGCCTGACCGCCCAGGATCCGTCCATGCGGTCAAGGTGAGGAAGCACCCGGTGTGTGAGGAAATGCAGCCGGAGCGGCCGAGCCAGGGCCCGGCATGGAGGCATCACCGGTGTTTTCTTGGTGTCTATGGGATCATCCGGATCGGATGGTTTACTGGATCAGCGACCGGCGGAGCTGGTGGGCGGGAGTGAGGTAGCGTCTGAGGGCGAGGCGGAGGAAGAGGAAGGAGCTCAGGGCGACGGCGCAGGTGATCATCAGCATGACGAGCGCCTGATACTTCACCGCGATCAGGGGTGAGGTTCCGGAAAGGATCTGCCCGGTCATCATCCCGGGGAGTTGGACGATTCCGACGGCCAGCATGGCGTTGATGGTAGGGATCATCGCCGCCCGAATGGCGGACCGGTACAGGTCGCGAACCGCCTCGAGGCCTGAGAAACCGAGGGCGAGAAGGGTTTCGACCTCGTCGACCCGCGCGCGCAGCTCCCCCTGGAAGCGCTCTCCCGCGAGCGACGCGCCGGTCATGGCGTTGCCCAGGATCATCCCGCCAATCGGGATGAGATAGCGGGGATCGTACCAGGGGTCGACGCCGATCACCACCTCGGTGACGAAGGCGAGGGTGATTGCGGATCCAGCCGCGAGAGAGACCAGCGCGATCCGGTGGGCCCCCGGCAGGGGGTGCTTGAGGCGCCCCACGGCGATCCAGGTGGCGGCACCCAGCATGAGGAACAGGGTCACGAGGACGAGCTCCCAGCGGTCCCACGCGAAGAGGACCACGAGGAAATACCCCACGGCGAAGAGCTGGAGGAACGTCCGGCCCGTCGCGATGACCAGTTCCCGCTCGAGCCCCAGGCGTTCGCGGTAGGAAATGGCCAGGACGATCAGGACGAGGAAGAGCGCCAGAACGAGATGCAGGGTCCCGACGTCGATGATCGGCTTCACTGCGCCTCCTCCAGAATCCTGGCCGCCTCTTCCGCGTCTGTTTCGCGGATGATGTGACCCTTGTCGAGAAAGAGGACTCGGCCGCCGAGACGATGGATCATTTCGGGCTGGTGCGTGACGATGATCACCGTCAGTCCCCGCACGCGATTGAGCTGGCCGATGAGATCAGCCACCAGGTGGAGGCTCCGGGCGTCGAGCGCCGATGTGGGCTCGTCCAGGAGGATGATGTCCGGCTGTCCCAGCAGGGATCGCGCGATCGAGATCCGCTGCTTCTCGCCACCGGAGACCTCCATGGCATTGCGAACGAGAAAGGCGCAGTCGAGACCCACCTCCTCCAGCGCCTGTCCCAGTGCGGTTTCTGACAGCTGCTCCCCACCCGGCCGCCGGAGGAGATTCTCCCGCACGGTCCCGTGAAACATGACCGGCTGTTGCAGGACCAGGGCGATCCGGCGCCTGAGCTCGAGCGGATCGTAGCTTTGCACTGGGGCTCCACGGAATCGGATCTCACCCTGGATGGGGTCCTCGAATCGATTCAGCAGGCGCAGGAGGGCGGACTTACCCGAGCCGGATGGACCGGTGATGCTGTAGCAGTCGCCCGCCCGCACTTGGAAGGAGATCCCCTTCAGCACCTCGCGGAGGGGCTCCGCATCCAGCGCGTACCCGCCGGAGACGTCGTGACAGGCAAGAATCGGCTCGGCCTCTGGCTGTGTCCTCATAGCGTCCTGTGGCCGACTTTCCTCTGCGAGAAGGCTGTGCGACCGCCGGAACCGATACAGTATCACGCGGTCCTTTTTCCCGGCAAGACGGCAGGCCGGCGGTACCGCCCCCGACGACGCAAAATGGACAGTGCGGCCGGATTCGCGACAGGTCGGCGCCCCGTTGGGGGGAGCCGCAGAACCTTTCCGAGAGACCGAGAATTCGACGGAGCGAAGCAACGTCCATAGTTAGGAGCGTCTGGGAATTCTGGGGATGGAACTATCGGTTGGCACACTCGTTGCTTCATGAGGGTGAGAGGGGAATAGAGGAGGCTCTAGCCGATGCTGTTCTGTCCGGTCTGTCGAGTCTGGGTCCAGCCGATCCAATGGGTCGATTCGGCCTATAACGGCCAGGTCTTTCTCCTCGAAGCCTGCCCGACCTGTCGCGAGAAGCTCCCCGCAACCGAACGCGCGCCCGCCTAAATTTTCAATCCGACTCATCACTCCCGGTCGAGCTGCTCCTGTGTTATGCTTGGCCACCTGCATCCTTTTGAGGCATCCATGCGCAACGTGCTCTGGATTGTGGCGACTCTCGTCCCTGACACGCCGGTCGGTGACGCCGGCCCCTCGATGGGAGTTTCCGCTGGAAAGGGCGAAGGCCACAGCATATAATCCCGTCATTCCTTTGTCGGTGACGCATTCTGGCCTCGGGCGCAAGCGTCTCTGGTCTGCGGGGGGAATCGCGTATGGGCGCGCTCGTTCGAATAATCGAGAGATGGCGGTTCGTATTCACGATCTGCGTGGTCGCCGTAGGGGTGCTGGGGAGTGGGTGCGCGACGCCTCGGGTCCCGGTGCTGTTCGTCCACGGCCATAGTGGTGATGCCGCCGAGGCGTGGTTCAACACCGCCGGGGGGACTTCGTTCGCCGCTGCGTTGGCGGCGAATCCGCAGCTTCCCCTTGACGCGTTTTATTTGGAGCTGCCCGTCCACGGGAGCGCGCATCCCGAGAATCATGGTCGCAGCATTACGGAAGATGCGCAGGACATCCTGGCCATCATCGAGGGAGGCCTCGATAGTCGCGGTGTGCAGCAAGTCGGCATTCTCAACATGCCTGCATATCAGCGAATCGGCCGTGTGGCGATCATCGGCTATAGCCAGGGGGCGATGAGCAGTCGGTATTACATCAAGAACCTGATGGGAAGCCGGCGGAACGGGGCGATCACGGTCTCGGAGTTTGTTGCTCTGGCGGCCCCGAATCATGGGGCAGGTGGCCTCTTCACGTGTGGGACGTCTCACGAGCCTGACCGGGCACGACGTCAGCTCTGCGGCGGCCATACTGCCACCGCCGCGAGTCAATTGACTCCCTGCGGCGTATGCTTTCCGGGTCCCCCTTCCCTCTTCTCCACGAACCAAACAGGAGATGACACCTTCATCACAGATCTCAACACTCATCCCTTCTCGGACGACTGTAATGTGACTTACAACAATCCCGACGAGGCGCCTTTCAGTCGCCCCTCTCGGGCGGACGGTGTTCTCTACGTGAACCTCTTCGCTGCCACCAATGCAGACGCGATTGTGGGGGGCGCAACCCAAACCGGGGATTGTCTGGGACGCCGCCTCGCCCGGAATCACGCGCCCGACGTCGCGAACAGGGAGATTGCGGGAGTCCCGGGCGTGGTGCTTCTGGGAGAGGTCCACGCCAATTTTCCTCACCATTGGCCCACGATCTGTACCGCGTTGAAAGCCATCGTGGGGCACCAGCCCCCTCCTGATCCAGTAGATCCCGTCCAGGTGTGCGCGGGCCTTACCTCCCCCTGAAGGCGCTCTTCAAGAGATTGGTGAGTGGCATCCGACCTGGCGGGTAGCCCATGACGCCCCGATCGACAGGGCGAATGGGCCGAAGTGCCGTAAGGCTTGATCGGTGCGGCTAACAGGCAGGGCCGACTGGCAGAATGAGGTTCAGCCTTGGTCCTTGCAGCCGGCGAGGGTAAACCGGGCTTACCGGATTTTGGAGCCCGGCGGGATGTCCCGGTCCGGCGTGAGGAGCACGATGCGGCCTTCGGCACCTTCGGCCGCCAGGATCATCCCCTGGGACTGCACACCCATCAGCGTGGCCGGGGTGAGATTGGCCACGAGAACTACCTTCTTGCCGATCAGGGCCTCAAGGGGATATTGCCCCTGAATCCCTGCCACCACCGTTCGCTCCTCCGCCTCGAGACGGACGACGATCTTGAGGAGTTTCGTCGACCCCGGGATCGGCTCAACGCGCACGATCTCGGCCACGCGCAGGTCGAGGCGCTCGAACTCCTTGACGCTCACGTGGGGGGCGACCGCCTCCGTTGTCCCCTCCTGGGCCCGGATCGCTGCAAACCCCCCCTCCATGCGGGGGAAGAGGGGTGCGCCTTTCCGTATGGTGCCGGCGGCGGGCTGGCTGCCCCACGCGGCCTGCTCGATCCGCGCCTCCTCTATGCTGCCGTCGATGCCGAGTTGGTCGGTGATGAGCTGGCCGGTTTCGGGCAGGAAGGGCGAGAGGAGCAGGCCCACGATCCTGAGGGCCTCCCACGCGTGGTAGAGGACCCGTTCGAGCGCGCGGGGATCTTTCTTGGCCAATTCCCACGGCTTGGTGCTGTCGATATACTTATTGGCCGCAGTGACGAGTTCCCAAAGGACCTCGAGCGCCCGGTTGAAGGCGAGCTCGTCCACCGCGCTCGTCAGGCCCCCGCGGCTCACCTCGGCCTGTTGCAGTAATGCCCGGTCCTGGGAGCTGTCAGGGCCCGATCGCTCGGGGATCTTCCCCCGCAGGTATTTTTCGATCATCGTCAGGACGCGGCTCACGAGGTTGCCCAGATCGTTGGCCAGATCGGCGTTCAGGCGGCCGACCAGGGCCTCTTCGCTGAAGCTCGCATCGAGACCGAAAACCATCTCGCGCAGGAGGAAATACCTCAGCGCATCGCGCCCGTATTTCTGGGTGAGATCCAGGGGGCGAATCACGTTGCCCAAGCTCTTGGACATCTTGCCCCACTCCACCTTCCAGTAGCCGTGCACGTGAAGATGCCGGAAGAGCGGAACCTCGGCTGCCCAGAGCATGGTAGGCCAGTAGATCCCGTGCGGCTTGACGATGTCCTTGGCGATCAGGTGCTGTGCCTCGGGCCAGAAGACGCGGAAGTCGTCGCCGTCCGGGTAGCCGACCCCGCTCAGGTAATTGATCAGAGCGTCGAACCAGACGTAGGTGACGTAGTTGCGGTCGAAGGGGAGAGGAATCCCCCAGGTCAGGCGGCTGATCGGACGCGAAATGCAGAGGTCTTCAAGAGGCTCCCGCAGAAAGGCCAGCACCTCGTTGCGGTACCGCTCGGGGCGGATGAAGTCGGGGTGCTTCTCGAGGGTGCGGACCAGTTGCGCCTGGTACCGGCTCATCCGAAAGAAGTAGTTGCGCTCCTTGATGAAGGTGGGTTCGACCTGGTGGTCGGGGCACTTGCCGTTCTGGAGTTCGCGCTCGGCGTAGAAGCGCTCGCACCCGAAGCAGTACTTCCCCCCGTATTCGCCGAGGTAGATCTCCCCGCGATCGTAGATGCGTTGGAGGAGCAGCTGGACCAGTCGCTGGTGGGCCGGGTCGGTGGTGCGGATAAACCGGCTGTACGTGATCTTCAGGGCCTGCCAGGTCTCCCGGAAGACGGCGCTGATCCGGTCGGCGTACACCTGGGGGCTTTCACCGGCCTTCGCTGCAGCCTGCGCGATCTTGTCGCCGTGCTCGTCGGTCCCCGTGAGGAAGAAGACCCGGTGTCCGGTGAAGCGCTTGAAGCGTGCGAGGCTGTCGGCCAGGAGGGTGGTGTAGGCGTGCCCGAGGTGCGGGACGTCGTTCACGTAGTAGATGGGCGTCGTGATGTAGAAAGCGCGACCACTCATCACTCCGGGGTCCCGGACCCCCCTTCGTGGCCGACGGCCTTGGTGCCGCAGGCCCCGTTGCCGCATCCGCCTCCGCCGCACGCCCCCCCGCCGCAGCCGCTCCCGTCGCCGCACTTGTTGCACTTGTGGCCGCCGCCGCGCTCCTCATAGCGGGCAGTCGCAATGCGCATGATGTCTTCCAGCGTGACGCGGAGCTGCGCCCCCGACTCGAGCTGGACGAGAACCGCTTCGCCGAGGATATCCTGCGTCTGCACGGTCCCGGGTCCCTCGGGGGTATCGATCGGCTGTCCCACCTTCGGCAGCGCACGGGCCAGTTCGCTGTAGATCGGATACTCGTAGGCCACGCAGCACTTCAGTCGGCCGCACACCCCCGTGATCTTCGTCGAGCCCGGGGAGAGATTTTGGACCTTGACCATCTTCATGGTGACGGGGTGAAAGCGCGGGAGCCAGCTCTTGCAGCAGAGGGTTCGCCCGCACGAGCCGACGCCGGCCCCGGTGATCGCTGCCTCGTCCCGAACGCCGATATGCTTCATCTCGATTCTGGCCCGGAGCCGCTGCGCGAGATCGCGCACGAGGTCCCGGAAATCGACCCGCTCTTCCGCGGTATACAGGACCGTCAGCCTGTTGCCGTTCCCGCTGGAGCGGACGTGGACGATCTTCATGGGGAGGTTCCGTTCGGCAACGACGCGCGCGGCGACCTGACACGCCTCATCCTCCCGAACGGTCACCCCCCGGGTCCGCTCCACATCGTCGGGAGTCGCGAGCCGCAGCACCGGCTTCAACGGGATTTTGAGCTTGTGGCGGGGGAAATAGGGGGCCTTGGCGATCACCTTTCCCACGCGCAGGCGCTCGGCGTGCTCGACGACGACCCGCGCCCCGAGCCTGAGCGGCAGATCTCCGGCCTCGTAGAACTGCTCTCGTTCCCGGTCATCCAGAAAAACTTTGACGACCATGCGCGTATCCGATCAAGCGGCCTGCAGATCGCGGAGCGTGACGAACATGGCCTCGAGGCTGAGACGGGGGTTCGCGTATCTGGCCAGCCCGTCCAGGGTCTGCTGGACGGCGCGATGCATACGCAGGAGCTGGGCCGGCGCATATCGCTCGCTCTGGGACGTCAGCGCTGCTGTGAGATGCCCGTGCACGAGAGGGGAGCGTCGCCGCGTCACCTTGGCGACGAGGAGATCGCGGCAGCAGGCGAGCAGCGCCTCCAGGAAGAGGGAGACGGCATCCTTCTGGGCGAGGACCCGTTCGGTCAGGTCAAGGATGGGAGAGCTCCTGCCCGGCGAAAGGGCGAAGGCCTGCGCGACGAGGTCCCAGATCTCCTGGAGAGGACTCTGCCGGAGCTCGTGCGCCCGCCCGAGACTGCCTCCCGCCAGGCTCGCCAGGAGACCGGCTTCATCCGCTTCGCACCCCTGCTCGCGGAGCCGGGCGACGATGACGCTGTCCGGCAGGGGCGCGAATCGGATCTGGCTGCAGCGGGAGACGACGGGGGAGAGGAGCGTCGAGGCTTCAGGCGCGATCAGGAAGAAGACCGTCGGGCCCGGCGGCTCTTCCAGGGTTTTGAGAAGCGCGTTTTGTGCCTGGGGGGTCATTGTCTCGGCCTGATCCAGGATGAAGGTCTTGCGGCGCCCCTCGTACGGCGTGAGCGCCGCCTCGCGGATCAGGGCGCGGATCTGATCGATCTTGAGCGTGGCTCCGTCCGGAGCGACCAGATGCACGTCGGGGTGGATGGCCTTGCTTATTTTGGCGCAGGCGGCGCACCGGTCGCAGGCATCGCCGGTCTTGCCCCCCACGCAGTTCAGGGCCTTGGAGACCGTGACGGCCGTGAGGAACCGCCCGACCCCTTGTGGGCCGGTGAACAGGAGTCCGTGGGGGAGGCGGTCGGTCTCGATCGCGCGCCTGAGGAGGCCGACGGCTCGCTCCTGGCCGAGGATGTCACCGAAGCCCATTACCGGCGTCCTCCCTGGAGCGCCCAGCTCCCGATCAACGGCTCGACCCGCTGCCAGACCTCCGTTGCGATCACCCCCTCCGGCCGCGTCCCGTCGATGATGTGGAATCGGTGGGGCTCGTTGCGCGCGATCTCACCGTATCCTGCGCGGACCCGGTCGTGGAACGGGAGTTCCTCGGATTCCAGGCGATCCAGCATGGGTTCGGGGAGCGGGACCTGGCCCCGCGCCCGTACCCGGCGGAGTCCCTCGCGCGGGTCGAGGTCGAGCAGGATGGTGAGATTCGGGACGAGCCCTCCTGTGGCCGCGCGATTCATCGCTGTGATGAGCGTGAGGTCCAAGCCACGCCCGTACCCCTGGTAGGCGACCGTGGCATCGGCGAATCGATCGCAGAGAACGATCTCTCCGGCGTCGAGGGCGGGGAGGATGCACTCCCGGGTGAGCTGGGCGCGCGAGGCGAGATAGAGGAAAAGTTCCGCCTCGGCCCTCATCTCGTGGTGCTGTCTTGCGAGGAGGAGGGCGCGAATGGCCTCGCCGAGGGATGTGCCTCCCGGCTCGCGGGTCACGGTCACCCGCTGTCCGGTCTGTCGGAGGGTGACCGCCAACCGGCGGAGCTGCGTGGTCTTGCCGGACCCCTCCACGCCTTCCCAGGTGACGAGCAGGCCGCGCATCTGTGCTACCCCTTCTTGGGCGCCGGACCCTTCGAGCGCCGCTCGAGAACCTGCACGGCCGCACGCGATACGACCGCGGGGATGTTGCGGTCTCGGGCCAAGGACTGGAGTTCCCGGTCGCTGAGATTGGCGATGCCGAGCCCGAGTGAAACCCCCACAGGGGTCTTGGGGTTGTGGAGGAGGCTCAAGACCACCTGTTTGTTGGCTCGGAAGCGGCGGTTGTTGCCGATCATCCGCAAGACGTGATCGGAGACGTCTCGCATCTGCGCGATGGTCAAGATCTCATCCTCGGTAATCCGGGGGCTGGTGACGACCTCGAGGGCGATCATTTCGTTCGGGTCCTTAATGAGGATCAGGCGGGCGTCCCTGTTCCCCCGCTTCGCCAGGGACAGCTTCTGCCCGGTGGACATCTCCTTGATCAACTGGGTGAGGGTCTTCTTCCGTTCCCGATCTTCCTTGGTCGCCTCCTGTAGCAGCCAATGCAGCTTGCGGCGGTCCGCCTCGGTCAGGGTGGGGTTCTTGAGCAGGGCGTGTCCGACGACGGGGTTGTGGAAGAGGAAGACTCGGTCCTCCAGGAGTTCGGCCGCCACGGCCACCGGGGCGTGTTCTGCGATGTAGATGACCGCGCCGAGGGGAGTGTCAGAATGCACCACGAGGAGTTTCCAGAGCTCCTCGTCGTCCAAGAACTGGTGGACCAACTCCTCAAGCACCCGCGGTTCTGATTCGTCCGATCGGGCGAGGGCGAGAGCCTCCTCACGGGTGAACGCGGAGGCCGTCGGAGGGACGCTCGGATCACTCATGGCGTCTGCGTGTATGCAAGGATTGGACCGATGGTAGCAATCAAGGGCCCGACGTCTTCCTCGCGAACGGTCCGCATGTCGAGCAACACCTTGTCCTCTTTGATCCGCCCCACCACAGCCGGGTCCGCACGCCGCAGCGCAGCCTCCAGGCGATGCGGGGGAATCTCGGGTGAGTGCAGGGCGACGCAATAGGTCGGGAGCGCCTCGGCGGGAAGGGATCCACCTCCCACTTCGGCCTGTTCCTCCTCCACGGTCACCCGGACCGATGGCCGGGCCTGGGCCCGGAGGGCGACTTGAACCCGCGTCGCCCGCTGTCGGATTTCGTCCAGCGGGCAGGCGATCATGGCCAGAACAGGAATCGTGGTGCGGGCGCGCTCGCCGTTCAGGTAATCGAGGAGGGTGGCCTCGAGGGCCGCGAGGGAGAGCTTGTCGATGCGCACCGCGCGCGCCAAGGGGTTCTTTCGCAGGCGTTCGATCAGGGCCTTCGTCCCGACGATGAGGCCCGCTTGGGGACCGCCCAGAAGTTTATCGCCGCTGAAGGTGACCAGGTCCACCCCGCTGGAGAGGACCTCGGGGACGGTCGGCTCTCCCTTGAGGCCGAAGGGGACGAGGTCGGTCAGGGCGCCGCTCCCCACGTCGATCATCACGGGGATCCCGCGCCGCCGACCGAGCGCGACGAGGTCCGCCAGCGACACCTCGTTGGTGAAGCCCACGATCCGGAAATTGCTCGGGTGCACTTTCAGTAGGAGAGCCGTCCGCTCGTCGATCGCCTGCTCGTAGTCGGAGAGGTGCGTGCGGTTGGTGGTCCCGACTTCTCTCAGGACCGCCCCCGCCTTCCGCATCACGTCAGGGATCCGGAACGATCCGCCGATCTCGATGAGCTCCCCCCGGGAGACGACCACGTCGCGCCCTTCGGCCATGGTGTTGATGCTGAGGAGGACCGCCGCCGCGTTGTTGTTCACCGCAAGCGCCGCTTCGGCTCTGGCGAGGCGGGTCAGTAGTCGCTCGACGTGCACCTGGCGAGAGCCCCGGGTGCCTTGCCGGAGATCGAACTCGAGAGTCGAATAGTGCGCGGCCACCTCGTGCAGGCGGGCCTGGGCCGCCGCGGACAGGGGAGCCCGGCCGAGGTTGGTATGGAGGATCACGCCCGTGGCGTTGATCACGCGGCGCAGGCTCGGGCGGGCGAGCTCCAGGACCTTGTCACGGATCCGCCCGACGAGCGAGCCGAGGTCGGGCACGGCGGGCGCTGTGCCCTCGCGGAAACGGCTGACGATGCGCTGCCGGTGCTCGTCGAGGGTCTCCCGTGTCGCTTCGACGACCATCCACCGGGGGTGCCGCCCCAGTAACTGCTGGACCTCCGGCTCCTGGAGGACGTCGTCGACCGAGGGGATTTGGCGAAGGAGGAGTCCTTGCTTTTCTGGAATGGCCATGCGCGACCTCTCTGGGTACGGCGTATCATACCTCCTGGCCCGCCGGAACGCAAGGTGCGGGGGGCTGGAAAGACAAAAGCCACCCGACGGTGGCTTTTGTCTGGGATGATGCTCGCGCTACGAGAGTTCCTGCACCGCCCCTGCGCGCCGGGCCTGGTAGCACGGCTTGCAATAGACCGGGCGATCCGGCATGGGCCGGAACGGAACGGTGGTGCGTTGGCCGCATTGGGAGCAGACCGCCTCGAAGACCTCCCGGGGTCCGGGGCTCATCCCGCCCCCCCGCTTCATGGCCTTGCAGTTCTTGCACCGCTTGGGTTCGTTGGTGAACCCCTTTTGGGCGAAGAACTCCTGCTCCCCCGCCGTGAAGGCGAACTCCTTCCCACACTCGACGCACACCAAGATCTTATCCTGAAAGGTCATTGGTTTCCTCCTCGATACTGTACTGCACCGTGGGTCGTGTGGTCCTGTCCGTGCCGCGCCGCCCTCAACGCCCCATGCCGTCCCTCCTCTGCCTCCCTACGTGCGGATGCCCAAGCGCGGAAAGATGAGTGCGTGAACCTTGTGGACCTGCGCCCGCGCGTAGCGCCAGGCTTCCTCCTTCCGCCCTCCTTCCGTCCGGTGCGGCGGATCGGTCAGGGTCGTCTCGACGCAACCTGCGGATCGAAACTGCGGCAGGAATCCGGAGGGGAGTTCCGCGGGAATCTCGAGCCCCGCCATGAGGGCCCAGACCGCGGTCCAGGCGCGGGGGACATTTCCGAGGTAGTAGCCCCCGCCCCCTAAGGCAAGCCAGCGGGGAGCGCCTGCCGCGAGCGCTCTGACGGCCGTGAGAAAGCCCCCCATGGTGAGTCGCAGATTGGACAGGGGATCGTTCCGGTGGGCGTCGATCCCCAACTGGGTGACGACCACATCGGGACGGAAGGCCTCGAGGAGGGGGGGAACCGTTTCCTCGAGGGCCCACAAAAAGACCTCGTCGTCGGTCTCGGGAGCGAGCGGGACGTTGACCGAAAATCCCTCCCCCTTGCCGGTCCCGATGTCTTCGGGGAAGCCGGTGCCCGGAAAGAGCGTGAGCCCCGTCTCGTGAAGGGAGATGGTCAGCACCTGATCCGTATCATAGAAGGCGGATTGCACCCCGTCTCCGTGGTGGGCATCGATGTCGACGTACGCGACCCGGAATCCGTGGTCCACGAGGACGCGGATGGCCACCGCGGCATCGTTGATGTAGCAGAAGCCGGATGCGCGACTGGAGGCGGCATGATGAAGGCCTCCGGCAATATTGAAGGCGCGAGCCGTCTCTCCGGAGGCGAGGAGACGGGCGGCCTGGACAGACGCCCCGGTCAGGAGCGCGGACCAGGTGTACACTCCCTCGAAGATGGGGTTGTCGCTCGTGCCGAGGCCGAAATGCCAGGCGCGGGGCACGGATTGCCCCGTGTTCACCGCCCGCAGGACGTCGAGGTACTCCTGCGTATGAGCCCGCAGGAGGTCTGCCTCGGTGGCGGCTGAGACGTCGGCGAGGCGCACATGAGTCGGATGAAAGAGTCCGTACGCATGAATGAGGTCGCGGGTGAGCTGCAACCGGCGGATCTTCATGGGATGGGAGGGCCCGTAGTCGAAGGCTTCATACTGTGGGGTATAGAAAAAGACGGCCTGGGCTGCGCTGGTCATCACGCGTTACCTGTGGAATGCACAACCACGGCGAGCGGACACTTACTCCTCTTCGCCGGGGCGGTGGTACGTGCCGCTCTTGCCGCCCCGTTTGGAAACAAGCCGGATATTTTCGATGGTCATCCCTGCGTCCATGGCCTTGCACATGTCGTAGATCGTCAGCGCGGCCACCGAGACGGCCGCAAGCGCCTCCATTTCGGCCCCGGTCTTCCCATGGACCTTGACTCGGGACTCGATCTCAATGGTTGCCTGTTCGGCGCGGGGGCGGAAAGTGACCTCGGCGGAGGTGATCAAGAGGGGATGACAGAGGGGGATGAGACGATCGACTTGCTTGGCAGCCATGATCCCGGCAATGCGGGCCACGGCGAACACGTCCCCTTTGGGGATCGACTTGTCGAGGATCATCCGGAGGGTTTCGGGCTGCAAATGAACGGTGCCTCGGGCTCGCGCCTCGCGGTCGGTATCAGCCTTTTCGCTGATATCCACCATCCTGGCTCGGCCCAGAGGATCCAGATGGGATAACGGTTGCATTTTGGGCCTGCACGTGCCGCCGCATGATGGCGTACATCTCGTCCTTGATCTTGAGTTTCAACTTCTGCAGCTCTTTGCGCTTGCGTTCCTGGTCGCTTGTGAGGTAGTAGATCCGGTCCAGCTCCATGATCTTCCGATCGAAATCCCGGTGCTTGTCGGCGAGGCGGCTGAATTCGGAATCTTCCTCCTTCAGCCGCGCAAAGAGCTGTGCCTCCGTTTCATTCATCTAATGCCTCCTTTCGCTGTGTAAAGGTCTCCTCGAACCGGGAGGAGGACGTGGGGTAGAGGAGTGGGGTCGAACCGTACGCCAGCGGCACAGAAAGCGGCGGGATAGGGCATCGGACGTGAGTCATATTCCCTACGGCGTTATTGGGCGACAGCTAGTGCCAAAGGCTAGCCGAGATATCGGGGGAAGTCAAGAAGAAAAAAGCGGAAGGGGATGTCTGTCGGGTCGGCGAAGCCTTGGGGGCTGCCGGGTGATCACCGGAGCCGGAGCACGTGCACCGCGGTGGCTTTGAAGGAGGCGACCACCTCTTTCTTCTCGGCCAGCTCCAAATCCAGGAAGGAGGGTTTCGTGACCAGCGCGACGAGGCGGGCCCCGTCACAGTCGACGACGATGCGGTAGTGAGGCCCCCAGGGAGTGATCTTCGCCACGCGGCCCGCGAGTCGGTTTCGGGCGCTGGTCTTCACGGCGTCGGCACGCGCCGGACTGAGCGTGATTTCCTCGGGCCGGAGGCAGAGGAGCACGCGTTCGCCGGGGTGGAAGTCTCCCACCACGTCCACCGTCCTCCCGTTGAACCGCACCTGGGCCAGTCCCTCGCCGACCGCCTCCACCACGCCGGGGATGTTGGTCTCGATCCCGACAAACTGGGCGACTTCCTCGTTGACCGGCTGGGTGAAGACCTGGCTCTGGGAGCCCACCTGGAGGATCCGCCCCTTCATGAGGACCGCCACCCGATCGCTCAGGATGACCGCTTCGTTCCGCTCGTGAGTGACGAAGACGGTCGTGATCCCCGTGGTGCGCAGCACCGTCTCGAGATCGAGGAGGAGTCCCTCGCGCGTCGGCGGGTCGAGGGCGGAGAAGGGTTCGTCCAGAAGGAGCAGATCCGGGTCCAGGGCGAGCGCACGGACCAGGCTCGTCCGCTGGGCCTCGCCTCCCGACAGGCTCCGGGCCGGACGCGTGGCGAGATGGGCGATCCCGAGGCGCTCGAGCCAGGGGCGGACGCGCCCTTCCGCGGTCCGTCGGTCCAGCCCGCGGAGCCTCAAACCGAGCACAGCGTTCTCGACCACGGACGCGTTCAGGAGCAGCGGCTCCTGGAAGACGCTCGCCATGCGACGCCGCAGGGCCAGGGCGTTTTCGCGGGTGACCTCCTGCCCCCGGAAGGTGGCCTTTCCCCGGACGGGTTGCTCCAGGAGCCCCATCACGCGCAGCAGCGTCGATTTTCCGGCGCCGTTGGGCCCGATGATTGCCAAAATCTCCCCGGCGTACACGGCGAGCGAGGGGACTTCCAGGATCGGAACGTTCCCGTACTGTACGAGGATGTCGTCGAGAATCAGGAGGGTCTCGGCCATCGGATCTGCTCCCGTTGCTGGATCCGGGTGAGGAGAAAGTTCACTCCGAAGGCCAAGGTCAGGAGGATCACGCCGAGCGCGATGGCGGTCCCGAAATTGCCCATGGAGGTCTCGAGGACGGTTGCGGTGGTGAGGACCCGCGTCTGCCCCTTGATGTTCCCGCCGACCATGAGGACAGAGCCGACCTCCGAGATGACCCCGCCGAAGCCGGCCATGACCGCCGCCAGGAGGGGAAGTCGGGCCTCTGTGCAGAGCAGCCACAGGAGCTGCGGCCTCGACGCGCCGATCCCGAGCAGTTGCAGATTCAGCTTGGGGTTCAGGGTCTGGAAGGCGGCCATGGTGAGGCCGGCGACGATGGGAAAGGCGATGGCCACTTGGGCGATGACCATGGCGGCCGGCGTATAGATCAGGTTGAGAAAGCCGAGCGGCCCGCTCCGCCAGAGCAGGACGCTGATGAAGAGGCCGACGACCACCGGGGGGAGCCCCATCCCGGTGTTGATCAGCGCCACCGCGAATGCCCGGCCGGGGAACCGCGTCATCGCCATGAGGATCCCGAGCGGGATGCCGAGGGTGAGAGCGATGACCGTGGCCGTGCCCGAGACCTTGAGCGAGAGCCACGTGATCGTCCAGACCTCGGCGTCCCCGCTGAAGACGAGGCGAAATGCCGTGAGCACCCCTTCGAGAATCAGCTCCATCGGAGTACGCCTCCCACTACTTGATCGGATCCAGGAAATACAGCGGCTGCCCGAGCCGCTCCTTGCCGAAGCCCTGGATCAGGGCGCGTCCCTCCTCCGAGACGAGGAAGTCGCTGAACGCCCGGGCCCCCGCGTGATTCGCCTTCGGATGCTTCGCGGGATTTACCTCGAGGACGCTGTAGAGATTGAGCAGCCCCGGGTCGGTCTCCAGCATGATCTCGAGCCGCAGAGTCTTCTTGAGGTTCAGGTATGTCGCCCGGTCGGTGAGGGTGTAGGCCTGTTTCTGATTGGCGATACCGAGTGTGGCCCCCATCCCCTGGCCGGCCTGCAGGTACCAGGGCCGTGTGGGGCTGAGACCCGCGGCCTTCCAGAGTCCCTGCTCTCGCTTGTGGGTGCCGGAGTCGTCCCCGCGCGAGACGAACGTCACCTTCGCCTCGGCGATGTGCTTGAAGGCGGCCGCTGCGCTCTTGGCCCGGGCCACCCTGGCCGGGTCCTGGGCCGGCCCAACGATGATAAAGTCGTTGTGCATGAATTGCCGCCGGTTGATGAAATATCCCTCCTTCACGAGAGGCGCCTCGGCTTCCGGATCGTGAGTGAGCAGCACGTCGGCATCCCCGCGCTTGCCCATCACCAGCGCTTGACCCGTTCCGATCGCGACGGCTCGGACGATATAGCCGGCCTTCTTTTCGAAGGCGGGGATGAGGACGTCGAGGAGTCCGGAGTCGCGGAGGGTATGACCCGTCGCCAGGACGATGATCTTGTTCGCGGGTTTGGCCGCCGGGGCGCGAAGGGGCGTGACCAGGACGAGAGTCGATGCGGCAAGAATCGAAGCGGTGAAGACGGATCCCCGCATGTCCGCGACCTCTGCTTCCGGGCGGGCCCAGACTATCGCTTGGCGACCATCACCTCCCCAGCCTACCCCGTCGTGGAGGTCAATTCAAGCGGTGACCGGACGGACGGGCCCTTATTCCGGATGCACCGGATCGAGGAAGAACAACGGCTGCCCGAATCGGTCCTTTCCATAATCGTGGATCATCGCGCGTGACGCGTCGGTCAGGAGCCAGGCGTGCAACGCCTTGGCCCCCTCCGCGTTGACCCGGGAATGTCTGTCCGGATTGACCAGCATCACGCTGTACGTGTTGAGCAGGAGGGGGTCTCCCTCGAAGAGGATCTTCAGGGCAAGGGTCTTCTGGAGGTTCAGGTACGTTGCCCGGTCAGTCAAGGTATACCCTTGCTTCTCGCTGGCGATCCGGAGCGTGGCCCCCATTCCCTGTCCCGCCTCCACGTACCAGGCTCCCTTCGGAACGAGCTCTGCGGCCCTCCAGAGAGCCTTCTCCTGCTTGTGCGTCCCAGAATCGTCCCCGCGCGAGACGAACGTCCCCTTCGCCTCGGCGACCTGTCGGAGGGCGGCTCCGGCGCTCTTCGCCCGCGCCGCCTGAGCCGGATCGGTCTCGGGGCCAACGATGACGTAGTCATTGTGCATGAACTGCACGCGATGGGTGAGCCACCCTTCGTCCACCAGCGGTTTCTCGGCCGCCGGCGCATGCGTCATGACGATATCTGCGTCTCCGCGCCTGCCCATGGCCAGCGCCTGGCCCGTCCCCACCGCGACCGTCTTGACCACGTACCCGGTCTTCTGCTCGAAGACGGGGAGCAAGACGTCAAGGAGGCCTGAGTCCCGCGTGCTGGTAGTCGTGGCCAGGATGACGGTGCGGTGTGCAGGGTCGGCCGCGCGGCCCGGAAGCGGGGAGGTCAAGAGGCCTGTGAGAGCGGCGATAACCGCTCCACACAGTATCGGTCGACCCATGGCCAGTCCCTCCTTCAGGGAAGGCTATGCCGTGGCATTCATCACGTCGGTGGCCGTGGTGGGGCCGGTGACGCGGAAGAGAGGATGCGGCCGGAATCGGACGTGTCGTATCCCCCGAGGGCCTCGATACGTGCGCGGAAGTCTCGCGAGCCAACGATTTCCACGACGGGTTGGATGGCTGGCGCGAAGAAGCGCTCCTTCGCGATCACGAGATCGAACCGTTCCCGGGTGAGCGGAGTAAAATCGAGGCCGAGAAGGCGTGCGGCCGCCCGCGTGGCGAGGCCGGCGTCAGCCTCGCCCCGCAGGACCCTGAGGCCTACCTCAAGGTGCGTGGCCACCGTGTCCTGGTAGCCTTCGATCCCACCGGCATCAACGCCGAGCCGGGCAAGCTGCTGGTCGAGGAACAGGCGCGTTCCCGACCCGTCCTGGCGGTTGATGAACCGGAGGCCGGGTCGCGTGAGATCGCCCACGGCCCGGAGTCCCAGGGGATTTCCGGGCCGCGTGACGAGGCCCAGGTCCCGGTGAAAGAGGACGACGACCGCCGCTCCGGAGGGGAACGCGCTCTCCAGGTACGGCAGATTGTATTCGCCGGTCTGTGGATCGCGCAGGTGGGCCAGGGCGAAGTCCGCCACGCCGTCCCGCATGGCGGCGAGTCCGGCCGTGCTCCCGACGGTGGCTACGAAGAAGGTCGCCGGGCCGCGTCGCGCCGCGTACAGATCTCGCACCACGTTGAGACTCGGGTCGTCGCTGCCGGCCGCCAACAGGAAGGCCCGTTCCTCACGCTTTCGCGTTCCGAGCGGATTCCTAGCGCTTTCCTCGATCCATTGATCGATGAGCCCCTTCGGAAAGAGCCACTTTCCCGTGACCCGGGTGCACGGAATCCTGCCGGCCTTGGCGAGGGAATAGACTTGCTTCTCGTGGATGCCGAGATAGGCCGCGACCTCCTTGGTGTTCATGAGGGCCTTCATCTTTCCTCCTACTCTCCTCTCTGATAGCGTCCATAGGGATAATTGTCAAGAATAATTACCAATTAGCATAAAATATCTTAAATACTTCCAATATGATCTCATGGAATATCGTTGTCTGTCGATCGGCCACCATCCAGGAAGAGCAGGACATCGTCTCCCGGAGGACGTTGTCGGTGTGACCCGGATGTGATATGAGGGAGGCTACCCTCGCCGCAGGCCGAGCAGGCAATCTCCACGAGGTGGGTGTGTGAGTGATTTCTTTGCCCGGGAAATCGAACGACTGAAGCGGAAGGACGGGTATCGCTGGCTGCGGACGATGGAAGGAGCGACCGGGCCGCGGATGCGGGTGGACGGGCGCGAGGTCATCGTCCTGTGTAGCGGCAACTACCTCGGGCTCGCCACCCATCCTCGGCTCAAAGCCGCCGCCATCGAGGCGACGGAGCGCCTCGGGGTCTGCTCCGCTGCCGCCCGCCTCATCACGGGCAACAACGAACTCTACGACGTCCTGGAAAAACGGCTGGCCGACTTCAAGGGACGCGAGGCGGCCCTCGTCTATAGCACCGGCTACATGGCCAATCTGGGCGTCATCTCGGCGGTCGTGGGCGAGGGGGATGCGATCTACACCGACGCCCTCAGCCACGCGAGCATCATCGATGGATGCCGCTTGAGCCGGGCGTTGGTGAAGGTCTTTCCGCACAATGACCTGAGCGCTCTCGAGAGGCTACTCCGGTCCGATACCGGGTTTCGGCGGAGGCTCATCGCGGTTGACGGGGTGTACAGCATGGACGGGGATCTGGCGCCCCTCCCCGATCTCGCGAAATTAGCGAAGCAGTACCAGGCCCTCCTGATGCTCGACGATGCGCACGGGACGGGCGTCCTGGGCGAGGGGGGAGGCGGGACGGCAGAGCACTTCGGTCTCCAGGATCCGGACGCAGTGGACATCGAGATCGGCACGCTGGGGAAAGCGCTGGGAAGCTTCGGGGCGTACGTCGTAGGGAGCCGGAGCCTACGGGAGTATCTCATCAACCGGTCGCGGAGCTTCATCTTCACCTGCGCCTTGGCCCCCCCGATGCTGGCTGCCGCCATTGCCGCCGTGGAGCTGGTGCAGCAGGAGCCCGTCTACCGGCAGCGGCTGTGGGAGAACGTCCGGCATTTCCGGGACGGCCTGCACCGCCTGGGCCTTTCCACCGAGCCCAGCGCGACCCACATCCTCCCCGTCATGACCCATGACCGCCAGCGGACCATGGCACTGTGCGAGCGGCTCCTCGAGCTGGGCGTTTTCTGCCAGGGGATCCGTCCCCCGACCGTGCCTCCGGGGACCTCCCGACTCCGGTTCACCGTCACGGCCACGCACAACATAGAGGATCTGGACGAGGCCCTTGCGGCGATCGAGCAGGCCTTCCGCGAATTCGCCCTGCTCTGATTTGGGAATGTCGCCTCAAACGTATGGGCAGGGGGAAAGTCCCCATGCAGCACGTGAGTGACGCCGGACGGCGGGATCCGCTCCCGGGGTTTCGCCCGCAAGGCACACCCCCGAGGCAAGGGAAATAGGGGAGGAGGGAACCATGTCACAGGCAGAACTGAGTCAGTCCACGAGCGTGCGGCTCGCGACCCAGCTCGAGTGCGTGCCCCTCGTCCTCGGCGAGCGGGGCCGGGATGCGATCGCCCGGCGCCCGGCCTCCGGAAAGTGGTCCGCCCACGAGAACCTCGCGCACCTCGCTCGTATTCAGGAAATCTATCTCGAGCGTATCCGGCGCATCCTCAGCGAGGAGCGGCCACAGCTCCCCCGGTACCAGGCCGAGGAGGACCCGGAGTGGCCCCGGTGGGCGGCCTTGCCGACCGGGGAGGTGGTGAGCCGTCTCAAGGCGCTGCGTGACCAGCTCCGACGCCTCGTCACGTCTCTTTCGCCCAGCCAACTCGGCCGCATCGGCGTCCACGGCGTCCTGGGCGACATGACGATCCCGGAGTGGATCGAGTTCTTCCTGCTGCACGAGGCGCACCACCTCTACGCCGCCATGCAGCGCGCCCGCGGCGGGTAGGTCCCCGGCGCCTGGCGGGGCGCGGCGTGAGGAGGTGCAGGTCCCTCGCGTTTACGATTTCAACTGGCCTCGCGCCCGCAACTCGGACGGGAGAAGACTGCGATAGATAAATGCATGCACCGGCGTTGGGATGCCCGCTGCCCGACCCAACCGGACCACTGCTCCGTTCTGCGCCTCGAGTTCCGACGGCCGACCCTCCATGATATCCCGCTGCATCGACGCGGTGGCGCCGGGCTGCAGACCATCGACGAAGGCTATGCCCTTGCGCATCGACTCATCCGATAGCCCCACCCGCCGGGCCTGCCCGAGGTGGAGAATCTCGCGCATTGCCTCTTCCATCATCTCGCGGGTTTCAGGGAGGCCGCGGACGACACCGACCGGCGCCCGCGTCACCGCCCCCACCCCACCCCACGAGGCGATGAAGAGGAACTTCTCCCACATGGCCACGTGGATGTCCCGCGGAATCTCGACTGTCACCTCCGCCCGCGCAAAGGCCTGGCGCAGGCGCTCGGCGCGCTCGCTGCGGCGATTGTCCTGCTCCCCGAAGGCGATAGACGGCTCGGCCCCGACGTGTCGAACATGGCCCGGGCCGGCGATGAAGCTGATGATGCTGCACAATCCTCCCAGCACGTGCCCGAAGCCCAGGACCGCTGAGAGCTCTGCGGGCGCCTCCACCCCGTTCTGCAGGGGGACGACGAACGTCTCCGGGCCGACCAGCGGGCGCAACCGATCGGCCGCCTCCGTCACCTGCCAGGCCTTCACGCCGACAAGGACCGCGTCCACGAATCCGACCTCGGCCGGATCCTCTGCCGCCTGTGCCGGCTGGACGAGGAAGTCCCCCTTCAAGCTCTCGACCTTGAGGCCATGAGTCCGCAGCGCACGCAGATGCTCCCCGCGGGCGATGAACACGACGTCCTCTCCGGCCTGGGCCAGCCGGCCGCCGAAATAGCCCCCGACCCCGCCGGTCCCGAAAACCGCGATCCGCATCGGGTATCTCCTCGCAAGAGATTCCAAAGTCCTGAAACCGTCAGCCCGTACCGTTCGTCTTATTATACGCCAGGGTGAGCCACGCGTCGGATTTCGGTGGGGACTCGGGCATCGCCGCGGTTCGACTCAATGGAGGTGTGGACAATGAAAGTTGTGTCTGTCAACGTGGGACTACCGCGGGAAGTGATGTGGAAGGGGAAAAGGGTCACGACTGGGATTTTCAAAGAGCCCGTGGCGGGACGCGTCATGATGCGGTCCCTGAATCTCGACGGGGACCGGCAGGCGGATCTGTCCGTGCACGGCGGGCCCAGCAAAGCGGTGTATGCCTACCCGGTCGAGCATTATGAGTATTGGCGAAAGGAATTGCCGGAGATAAAACTACCCTGGGGAAAGTTCGGTGAGAACCTCACCACCGAAGGGCTCCGGGAGGATGCGCTCAACATTGGGGATCGGATGCGCATCGGTTCGGCAGAAGTGATGGTCACGGAGCCCCGCCTGCCCTGCTACAAGCTCGGCATCACGTTCGGCCGGGACGACATCATCAGGCGTTTCTTGCGGAGCGGCCGGACGGGCTTTTATTTCGCCGTGGTGCGAGAGGGCGAGGTCGAGGCGGGAGACACCATCGAGCAGATCAGTCGAGACGGAGGCAACGTCACCGTGGCCGACATCACGCGGGCGTACGGTGCGGAGAAGAACAATCTAGACCTCCTGCATCGCGCCCTGCAGGTCGAGGCCCTCCCCAAAGACTGGCGAGACTACTTCCAGCGGCAGATCGAGAAACGTGAGCGTTCCTCGAAGACACGGGCAGCGGGGAAAGCGCCGACGTCGCCCTGCTGTACGTGAGTGGGCGCACTGCGGCTGGCGTGGCTGTGCCATCAGGCGGCGGGGGCCGGGGAAGCGGGGCGGCTGTGGGCCTCAAGGGCGAAGCCGCGCGCGCGCCATTCGTCGAGGCCGCCGGCGAGCGGTCGGACGCGGGTGATCCCCCGCCGCCGCAGTAGCAGCGCCACCCGGGCGCTGGAGGCCTCATTGGGTCAGGTACAGTACAGGATCACATCGCGGTCGCGGGGGATTTCGTTGTGCCGTGCCTCCAGCTGTTCCGGGGCGAGCAGGAGGGCCCCGGGGATCATCTCCGGCTCCGCCTCGAAATCGAGCGAGTGGCGGAGATCGACGATAACGACGTTTTCTCCGGCGTCCAACTTGCTCTTGAGCTCGTCCGCGGTGATGCGGGCGACGCGCAGCCGGCGGATGAAGCGCTGGCGCTGCAGGTATTTCCAGCCGACATACGCCGCCAACCCGGCCACGAGGAGGCCCACCAGTCGGGTGCCGAGGCCGGCCGCCGCCGCGCCGATGCGCTCGAGCTCACCGCTGAAGACAAAGCCGAGCCCCGCATAGGATCCCACCCAGATCAGTGATCCCAACGCGTCAAAGAACACGAAGCGTGGGAGGCGCATCCGGAAGATCCCGGCCAGGGGTGGGGCCACCGTGCTGAGCCCGGGGATGAACTTGGCCACGATCAGTGATCTGGCCCCGTGGCGTGCAAAGACATCCTCCGTGCGGCGGACACACGAGTCGGGTTCGAGGGCGATCCGGCAGAGGAACCGCAAAACCTGACTGCCGCGGCGCCGCCCCAGCTCGTACCAAAAGGAGTCGCTGAGCAGCGATGCGGAGGCGGCGAGGCCGATGGCCACCGCGAGGTTGAGCTGGCCGGCGCCGGCCAAAGCTCCGGCGGCGAGCAGCAATGGCGCGGCCGGCACCGGCAACCCGAGTTGCTCGGCGAGGACCCCCACGAAAAGCACGGAGTATCCATGATGCACGAGAAACGGCAGGGCGTCGCTCATTCCTCTCCCCCGGATGACTGCCTCAGTTCGCCGAAAGCGCGGCAGGTGCCAGGCGACCGGCCACACGGAACGCGCCGTTGCCTTGCGGGGTCAGAATGATCATCTCTCCCGGAGCAGGGAAGAGCCCGGTCAGCGCCCGGATGTTCACCTGGTGGGTCACGAGGATCAGGTTGCCCGTCCCCGGGCGCTCGCCGACCAACTGTTGTACGGCTTTCGTGTGCTCCGGCTCGCGGCTGTGGTCGCCGAAGAAGGAGTCCAGCGGCGGCCAGGACTCCGCAGTGCCGAACGCGAGCCGTGCCGTCTCGAGACATCGGCACCACCGGCTCGACAACACCCGTCGGATCGGGACACCCCGGACCCGGAAGGCACCGCCGACGCGCCGTGCTTCCTCGCGGCCGGATTCTGAAAGGTTGCGCTGCGTCGCGCAGTCGTCGATGCGGAAACCGGGCGGGTCGCCCACCCCGGGATCCGTCGTTGCGTGCCGCATGACCACCACCTGCCCCCCGCCACGGAGCAGCCCCCAGAGCGCTTCAGGTTCATCGGCCGTAGCGGGACTCGTAAAGACGAGGAGCAGCAGCGTCGCGAGTGCGCTACTCTTCCACCACCGCGCCATCCCATTCGATGGCGATGCCGCGCTGGACCGACTGCGAGGCGGGGCAGCCTTTCTCGTGGATCTCGATCGCACGCAGGGCCTCCTCGCGCTTCCCCTTGGGGACCTTGACGTGGTAGTGGACCTTGATCCGCGTGATGAAAGGTTTCCCCTCCACGTTCTCGATGTAGCCCTCGACTTCCGAGGACAACTTGTCCGGTTGCGTCGGGATCTTCCGTGCCGCTAGCGCCCCGGCTAGCGTCCCGGTCATTCACCCGGCCACCGCGGCGATGATATGGTCGAGGGTGGTTGGAAGGTCCTCCGGCGGTTCCACGCCGTAAAATTTCTTGATCCCGCCGTGGACGCCGTAGCGGACCGGCTCGGGAAAGTCTTCGATGTAGGCCCGGCGGAGGGGACCCTTGTCCTTGAAGATTCTTACCTTGGAGACGTGGATCAGCTCGCCCATGATGGATCCTCCTCACAAGGGATGACACATTCCCTATGTTAGATGTCGGGTGCCGCGTCTGGGATTCAGGGTTCGGATACGTGCTCGCCCAGTCCCGGCCGGCACCGCCCCGTGGTGTTCCCGGCTATGCAACCCCGTGCTTCTTGAACCACTGTTGCAGGCGTTTCCAGCCGTCCTCGGCCGGTTCGCGACGGTAGCTTTGGCGGTAGTCGGCATGGAATGCGTGAGGCGCGTCGGGGTAGACGATGATCTCGGACGGCCTCCCGGCCGCCTTCAGGGCTTTCCGCATCTCTTCCACGGTGCCGAGGGGGATCCCTTGATCTGCGCCGCCGTACAACCCGAGGACAGGCGCCTTGAGGGCCGGGACCACGTCGATCGGGTACTTGGGTTGCAGGTCCGTGCGGTCGCCGGTCAGGCGCCCGTACCACGCCACGCCCGCCTTGAGCTGTGCGCTATGGGCTGCGTACAACCACACGATCCGTCCCCCCCAGCAGAAGCCTGTGATGCCGAGCCGTGCGACGTTCCCTTCGCCGGATGCCTTGGCCCAGCCGACGGTCGCGTCCAGGTCCGCCAACACCTGGGTATCGGAAACCTTCGAGACCACCTTCGTAATAATCTCCTTGGGGTCCCCGATCGCCGACACATCTCCTTGTCGGGCGAAGAGCTCCGGCGCGACGCCGAAATAGCCCAGCTTCGCGAAGCGGCGGCAGACGTCCTTGATGTGTTCGTGCACGCCGAAGATTTCCGGGACGACCAGCACGACGGGAAAAGGACCTCCCGTGGCCGGCATGGCCCGGTATGCCGGAATCTGACCGTCACCCGTCGGGATCTTGACCTCGCCGACCGTCAATCCTTTCGTATCGGTGGTGACGGTCTGGGCCGAGACGGGCTGCACGGCCAGGGCGAACCCTGCGGCCAGCGTGGTCACGACAAACTCGCGCCGGGTCATTGCAGTCGTCGTTAACCTGCCCAACAGATCCCCGTCCATGGACGAAGCCTCCTTTCGCTGTGGGGTGCCGGTTTCCCGATGGAACTCCTCGCGCGCATCGAAAGGGCGGATCCACTGGGCTCCTCACGGATTGCCCCAGGGCACCTAGGAATAGCATTGTCCCGCCCGGTCCGCAACTCACCATGCCCGCCCGCCGCCCTCCCACGTCAAAAAGCGGCGGGGCATGATCCTGCCGTTCACCGATTCACGAGATCCATCATCGCCTCTGGATACCGGGCACCCGCGGCGACCCCTTTGGGCGCGAGGGCCTCGATCTGGCGCAGGTCTTCGGCGGTCAACCCCACGTTCAGTGCGGCGACATTTTCCTCGAGATACTTTCGCCGTTTGGTGCCCGGGATCGGGACGACGTCCTCGCCCTGGGCGAGGACCCAGGCCAAGGCAAGCTGGGCAGGCCGGCACCCCTTTTCTGCCGCCATCTCCTCAATCCGTCGAACCAGTGCCAGGTTTGCTTGAAAGTTTTCGCCCTGGAATCGCGGAGACTGGCGCCGGTAATCGTCCTTGGAGAGGTCTTCAAATCGCTTGATCTGGCCCGTGAGAAAGCCGCGACCGAGCGGGCTGTAGGCGACGAAGCCGGTGCCGAGCTCTCGGCAGGTGGCGAGAGTCTCGTCCTCCGGATCCCGAGTCCAGAGTGAGTATTCCGACTGCAGCGCGGCGATCGGGTGGACCCGGTGAGCGCGACGTAAAGTCCGAGGTCCCGCCTCGGAGAGCCCCAGGTACCGGACTTTGCCCTCCTGGACCAGTTGAGCCATCGCACCGACGGTCTCTTCAATCGGGATATTCGGGTCCACCCGGTGCTGGTAGTAGAGGTCAATGGTGTCCACTCCAAGTCGGCGGAGACTCGCGTCGCATGCCGAGAGGACGTACTCGGGTCGACCGTTCACGCCTCGCTTTGTTGGATCGGTGGGATCGCGTACGATCCCGAACTTGGTCGCGATCACGACCTGGTCGCGCCGCCCCCGGAGGGCTCTCCCGATCAGCTCTTCGTTCGCGTACGGGCCGTACATGTCGGCGGTATCCAGGAAGGTGATCCCGAGGTCGAGCGCCCGATGAATGGTCGCGATGGATTCGCGATCATCGCCCCTGCCGTAAAACTCCGACATCCCCATGCACCCCAGGCCGAAGGCCGAGACGACCAGGCCGCTTCGTCCTAGCCGACGCGTCTGCATCGGTGTCCTCCCTTTCCCCGCATCATGCCGTCTGCCTCATTGAAGTGTAATCACGGCGCGGAATCGCACCTGTCCCTTTTCCACCCGCTCGTAGGCCTTCCGGACCTCGTCGAGGCGGTAGGTTTCGGCGATCACCTTCACCTTGCCCTTGGCCGCATAGTCGAGGGCTTCGTAGAGGAACTCGGTTCCGTTCTGCTGCGAGCCGATGATGCGAAGGCGTTTCAGGATGGCGTCGGCCGGCGGGACCGGGAACGGTTTGGCCTCGTAGCCCATCAGGACGAATCGGCCGTCGGGGCGCAGGCCCCGGAGGCTGTCGCTCATGGCGTCGTTGGAGTTGCTGGTGCCGAGGATCACGTCGGCACCGCCTGCGGCGGCCAGGCCCTCGCCGTCGCGGACGATTGCATCGGCGCCCAGCGTGCGGATGAACGCATCCTTGTCCGGCGAACGGGAGACCGCGATGGTCACGAATCCCGCCGCCTTGGCGTACTGCACGGCGAGGTGGCCGAGCCCGCCGATGCCGACCACGGCGATCCGCTCATGCGGCTTGGGCTCTGCAATCCGCAGTCCGGACCACACTGTATACCCGGCGCAGAAAATCGGCGCCGCCTGTTCGTCAGGGAGACCCGTGGGCAAGAGCACGGTCGCACCCGCATAGGCCAGCATGTACTCGGCGTGGCCGCCTGGCATCTGCCCGCTCGTCCCCAGTTGCTCGGCGCAGAACATCGGCTTGCCCCGTGCACACCATTCACAGCGGCCGCACGAGGCTTGGATCCACGGGACACCTACTCGGTCTCCGATCCGGCGCGTGGTGACGCCGGGACCCACGGCGACGACCTCCCCGACCGGCTCGTGTCCCAGGATGCGGGGGAAATCGCCCGGGAGCTCGCCCCTGGTCTGGTGCACGTCGGTGTAACAGATGCCGCTGGCGCGGATCTTGATCAGGACCTGATTTGGACCGGGGTCCGGTTTCGGGACCTCCCGGAGTTCCCATGTGGCATGAACCGAGGGGACCACTGCGGCTCGCATGTGTCTATCCCTTTCTGTCGTCGTGACGCCGGGCCGAGGCTCCGCGATTAGCTGCTGTCTCTCGGCGGCGATTCCTGCGGGACGATCTCGAGGGCCAGCCGTTCGGCGCGCCGGAGGATAGTCAGTGGTGACCGCACGCCGACATGCTGCTCGGTCAAGAGCCGATGAAGGTCGTCAATGCCGGCAATCGGGTGCTCGGCATATCCGATGATGACATCCCCTTCACGCAGGCCGGCGCGCCCGGCCGGACTGCTCTCCTCGACGGCAACGACGAGGACACCCGTGGTCGTCGGCAGATGGTGCTGGCGCGCCAGGTCCTTCGGGAGGCTGACGTTCTGTCCGGCCACGCCGATGGTGCTCCGCCTGATGAAACCGTCCCGGATGAGCCGTCCCGCCACGTACTTCGCCGTGTTGATGGCGATGGCAAAGCAGAGACCCTGGGCCGGCAGAATCATTGCGGTGTTCACGCCGACCACCTCTCCCCGCGATGTGACGAGGGGACCGCCCGAGTTGCCGGGGTTGAGCGCGGCATCCGTTTGGATGATGTCGTCGATGAGGCGGCCCGAGCGGGCACGGAGGGACCGCCCCAGGGCGCTCACCACGCCCGCCGTCACCGTACACTGGAAGCCGTACGGATTGCCGATCGCGATCGCCAACTGGCCGACCCGGAGCGACTGGGAATCGCCCAACGGGGCCGCCACCAGGTCCCGCGCACCGATCCGGATGACGGCCAGGTCCGTCCCCGGGTCGTCACCGACAATCTCGGCCTGCAGACGTCGGCCATCCGTCAGGGTCACTGCGATTTCGGCGGCGCCGTGCACGACGTGGCTGTTGGTGAGGATGAACCCGTCCGGGGTACAAAGAAAGCCCGACCCGTTGCCGCCGATCCCCGGAAGGTCGCGCCCGCGCTGGCGCACCTCGATGTTGACCACTGCGGGGCTGACCCGTTCCGCCGCGCTGATCACGGCCTGTGAATAGGCGTCGAGGAGCGCGGCATCGCTTGGGTGAGGGTCGTCACGCGGCGGCGGCGTGATGATCCCGCTCCCGTTCTGCGAAATCAGTGTGCATGCTGAATGCGTCATGTGTGCTCCTGTTCACCCTGAATGGCCGGTCAAGGGTGCGGACTGGCCCCACTGCCCGCTGAAGACGAAGGATTCCAGCGACTTGCGTGTGCGCGGGGCCAACTCCCGTTCGCGCAGGTCCTCAGGCAACCCCTCGGGGTCGCCTGGATAGCCGATGGCCATGGCCGCGACCGGCTCATAGCCCTCGGGGATGGCGTACATCTCTCTTGCCTTGTCCACGTGGAATCCGGCCATCTGATGCACGGAAAGGCCGAGCGCCGTCCCCTGAATGACCAAGTTCTCGACCGCGAGCCCGACATCGTGGTAGGCGTGCCGGTTCGGCTTCTTGTTCCGGTCAAAAGCCATCTTGGCCACGGAGATCATCAGGACCGGCGCGTGCTGCGCCCAGCGGATGTTGCCCTCGACCAGGCACGTCAGCAGGCGGTTGAATTCGGTCGGATTCTCCCTGGTCGCGACAATGAAGCTCCACGGCTGCTCGTTGTAGGACGAGGGCGCCCACCGTGCGGCTTCCAGGAGACTCCGGAGCTTTTCCGGCTCGATCAGACGGTCGGCGAAGGCGCGCGGGCTCCAGCGCTGTCGCAACAGGTCATGAATCGGGTACGTGGTTTCAGCCAGCTTGGTCATCGTTTAGTTCCTCGGCTCGCCAGGATGCGGTCAGAAGGACTTTCCCTCCAAGCATGCCCGGAGCATCCAGGCCATTTTCTCATGTTTCTCCATCAATCCGGTCAAGAAGTCGTTGGTGCCGATGTCATGATACTTTTCGTCACAGGCCACAAGGTCTACCCGCAGCGTTCGAATCAGTGCCTCGTGGTCGGCGAGGAGGGTGGCGAGCATCTCGCGCGCCCCCGGATACTGCCCCGGCTGCTCCTTCAGGCGCGTCTGCTTCAGAAAATCCGCCAAGGTGCCGAGGGCCGGTCCCCCCAGGGATCGGGCCCGCTCGGCCACGTCATCTACGATTTCTGCCAGCTCCTCATACTGCTCGTCGAGGAACTTGTGCAGGTCGTGGAACTGCGGTCCGACAACGTTCCAATGGTAGTTCTTTGTCTTCGTGTACAGCACATACTCGTCCGCGAGGACCGTATTGAGAATCTTTACAACGCCTTCGCGCTCCTTGTCAGCCAGTCCGATATTCGGTTTCATGTGTATTCCTCCCTGCTGCTTGGTTCAATGCGCGGAGACAAAAGCATGGTCCCTACGGTAGGTCCAGGAAGATCAGCTCCGCGGCTTCCTTGGCGTGAAGCGCCAGCTCCGGTTCGTCGGCGATTCGAGCCTGGTCCCCTGGCTCGGCCGGCTTCCCGTTGATGGTGAGGCCGCCCGCGATCATGAATAGATACGCCTTGCGGCCGGGTTGACTCTTGTGGACCACCTCTTGGCCGGCTCGCAGAGCCGCGACGTATATCTGCGCGTCCTGATCGATCGTGAGCGTCTCCGGCACGTCGCCGCCGGATACCACCGAGAGGAGCTTTCCGCTTCGGTCATCCGGGGTGAATTGGCGCTGTTCCCATCGGGGCGGTACGCCCTTTCTCCGGGGAAGGATCCAGAGCTGGAGGAGGTGGACGGGATGCACCTTTGAATGGTTGTACTCCGAGTGGACGATCCCGGTGCCGGCCGACATCACCTGTACCTCTCCGGGACGCACGATACCACTGTTACCCTGGTTATCGCGATGCTCCAGCTCTCCGTCCAAGACGTAGGTGACGATCTCCATATCGCGGTGCGGGTGGAACCCAAACCCCTGACCGGGCTGGATGATATCGTCGTTGAAGACGCGGAGCGCCCCCCAGCTCATATTGTCGGGGTCGTGGTAGTCGTCGAAGGAGAAATGCCAGTAAGTGGACAGCCATCCCAGGTCTTTGTGGTGGCGCTCTTTGGCGTTGATGACTCTGATCATACGTCCCTCCGGTCGCGCGGGGAGATCGATCCCGGCTATCCGGATCATCAGCCCGTTCCTGCTTCAACCATTATATATTTGGCCAGGCGATTACGAGGTCGTCTCGCGCGCCCTCTCCAACAGCGCGATCAAGGACCGCAGCCGCTTTGCTCCGAGAGGGCCTAACTGTCGGATGTGGAAGTGCGTGATGGACTCGTCGAGTTTCTTGAGCAGGTCCTGCCCTGCCTTCGTGATCCGGACCGTGACGACGCGCCGGTCCTTCCGGTTCCGTTCTCGGGCGATGAATCCGCGCACCGCGAGCCGATCGAGCAGGCGCGTGAGATCCGGATCGCGCGTGATCATCCGGTCGCACACTTCCCGGCAGGCCAGCCCCGCCGGAGCGGCCCCCCGGAGAATCCGAAGGACGTTATACTGCGTGTCCGAAAGTCCGGCGGGCTTGAGCACCTCCGCCAATCGTCGAGTGAGGGCGTCCGTCGTTCGGAGCAGGTTGAGGAACGCCTCCTGTTCAAGCCCCCTGAAGGGCTTCCGCTGCGTGATTTCCTTCTTGAGCCGTCCCGGCATCGTGCTAGAAATATACTCGTTTCAACGATTATTGTCAAGAGGATTGTGTGCATCCGCTCCCGGGAAGAGCGCGGCCGGGGGCGCATGGGGGGGGCGCGCTTGACGCGGAGAGACGTCCCCGGTATCGTACCGGTGTCGCGAAGCCGAGGGCCCTCCAGCCAGGAGCCGTTCGTGATCTCCGGAAAGGACCTGCACGCGAAGGACCATCGCTATCTCTGGCATCCCTTCACCCAGATGCAGGAGTGGTGTGCCGAGGAGCCGCTCATCATCGAGCGCGGCGAGGGCAATTACCTCATCGACAGCGAGGGGAAGCGATACCTGGACGGCGTCTCCTCGCTCTGGTGCAACGTCCACGGCCACAACCGGCAGGAGATCACCGAGGCCATCCTCGCACAACTTGGACGGATCGCCCACTCGACGCTCCTGGGGCTGACGCATCGGCCGGCCATTCTCCTTGCGGAGCGATTGGTCGAGATCGCCCCGCCCGGGCTCACCAAGGTCTTCTACTCCGACGATGGCGCGACGGCCGTCGAGGCGGCGCTGAAGATCGCCTTTCAATACTGGCAGCAGAAGGGCCCGGAGGAGTATCGGGGGAAGACCACGTTCCTCTACTTTCAGGGCGCCTACCACGGGGATACCCTGGGCGCGGTCAGCGTGGGCGGGGTCGATCTCTTCCGCCACCTCTACAAGCCCTTGCTGTTCGAGGCCATCCCCCTGCCGGCGCCCTATACCGCGGCGGAGCAGGATGGGGCGCTCAAAGAAGTCGAGCGGACGATCGAGGCGCGCCATCGCGGGGTGGCCGGCCTCATTATGGAGCCACTGATCCAGGGGGCCGCAGGGATGCGGGCCTACCCCCCGGGCTTCACGCGGCGGGTGTGGGAGCTGTGTCGGGCGCGCGAGGTGCTGTTCATCGCCGACGAGGTGGCCACCGGATTCGGTCGGACGGGGACGATGTTTGCCTGCGAGCGCGAAGGGGTGTTGCCGGATCTGCTCGCCGTCGCCAAGGGGCTCACCGGCGGGTACCTGCCTCTGGCTGCGACGCTGGCCACACAGGAGATCTTTGACGCCTTCCTGGGTCCCGTGGAGGACAAGAAGGCCTTTTTTCACGGCCATACCTTTACGGGCAATCCGTTGGGCTGCGCCGCGGCGTTGGCATCGTTAGCGCTGTTCGAGACGGACCAGGTCCTGGAGAGGCTCCAGCCCAAGGTGGCGCATCTGTGCGAGGGGCTGAAAAAGTTCGAGGACCTGGTGCACGTGGGAGAAGTGCGGCAGCTCGGCGTCATGGTGGGGATCGAGCTGTTCGAAGACGTGAACGGCCGGCGACCCTATCCGTATGGACGGCGGATGGGACATCGGGTGATCACGGAGGCCCGGCGCCACGGCGTCGTCATCCGGCCCCTGGGGGACGTCATCATCCTGATGCCGCCCCTCTCCATCAGCCTGGACGAAATCGACGCGCTGCTGGAGGCCGTGTCCCGCGCGATCAGGAGGGTGACCGAATCCGATGCGACCGGGTAAACCGCTGAAGCTCTCGGGGAATCCCGCCGAGGTCTTTGCCAGCTGCTGGGAGGAACCCGGAGCCGTTCTCCTCGAGACGCAGAGGCCCACCGTCCGGGAACGGTACTCCTTCATCGCCAGGGCACCCCGGCGCGTCCTGGTGCTGGATCGGGCCCACCACGGCTCCGCCTTCTTCGAGGCCCTCGAGTCTGCATCCCGTCACGGCTTCTGTCTGGGCTATCTCGGATACGACCTCCGGCTCCTCATCGAAGAGCTGCCGGATGCCAACCCCGGCCTGATCCCGCTACCCGCTGCCTGGATGGGGCTCTACGATTCCCTCCTCTGCTACGACCATTTCACGCACCGCTGGCATGCGATGGGGACTGGATTCCTCCCCTTCCGGACACGCGCCGCAACACGCCGCGCCCCCTCGGTGCGGCTGAAACTCA
>Ga0214471_10000235_pt1 | contig 50654 bp, 67 predicted proteins | sample RVTome_5_FD_207665 | JGI IMG/M metagenome (GOLD analysis project Ga0214471, IMG submission 207665) | Soil microbial communities from uranium-contaminated site in the Upper Colorado River Basin, Wyoming, United States - RVT142D155 | ecosystem: Environmental > Terrestrial > Soil > Contaminated >... | reverse complement strand
TCGGCGGGGGAGCCATAAATACCGCCGTTACCTTTGCCAATTTGGGATACAAAGTGGCGGCAATCGCCAAAGTGGGGGCAGATCCCGAAGGCAGCCATATTTTAGACAAAGCGGCCGCGTACGGCATCCATTGCGATTTTATTGGGCAAGACAAAGAACATTTTACATCGTTTTCGTTTATCCTTTCTTTGCCCGACGGTTCGCGCACCGTGTTCCGGTACAAAGGCGCTTCGTGGCATTTGAAAGAGCAAAATATCCCCTGGATGGATTTTCGGGCAAAGTGGCTGTACGTAAACCATTTGGCCGGAAATTCCGGAAACATTTTGCCCAAATTGTTGGAACGCGCGAAAAACAAGGGAATGCAAATTGCGTGGAACCCGGGCACCACCCAGTTTGAGAAGAAAGCAGAACTACAAAAGCTTATGAACTTTGCCGACTTGTTTATTGTAAACCAGGAAGAAGCCGCGACCATAACCGGAATTCCATACCAAAAGAAAAAGCAGATTTTTAAAAAACTCGACGAACTGGTGCATGGCAAAGTAATTATGACCAAGGGGGCAAAAGGGGTAGATGTGTCCGATGGCAAAACGCTGTGGAGCGCGGGCGTGCTGCCTTTGGCAAAAAATAACATAGTAGACCGCACTGGCGCTGGCGACGCGTTTGGTTCCGGGTTTGTGGCGGCCGTAATGCAAAAGCCAAGCAACGTAGAGCATGCCATACAATTTGCCTCGGCAAACGCCACAGGCGTACTCAAAGAATGGGGCGCCAACCACGGCCTGCTCAAGCGCGGCGACTCTCCCTTCAAATTCGGCAAATTGCAAATAAGTAAAACGCAGTTATAAAAGTTACACAATTTCGACGGCCGTCAGAAATATGTAATAATCGAATAAAGCTATGAGCAAACCATTGGTTATCGGAACAATTGTAGCGGTCGTGGGCATCTTCGCCCTCGGCGGGTTTCTCTTGTGGCAGCAGGTTGGGCTAAAACCGTTTTCGCCTACGTTTTCGCCCACGCCGACGGAGCAGCAAACGCCGCCGCCCGCTCCCGCGCCGTCGCCCCAGTCCAAACCAGAAGTTGGTTATGACAAAAATCTTTATAAGGGATGGGGGAATTATACGGATGAGGAGAATGGATATTCTTTAAGAATACCGCCTCAGTGGATAAGCAAGGAGTTCATTGAATCACATGCAGACGACTATTATAAAGTTGCTTTCGGGCTTTCCGAAGGAGTTCTTATGTATATCGGAGAGGAAGAAGCCTATAAAGTTTATAGTTTTGGATGTAGCGTAGTTACAGTCACTGCGATTCCTTCTAAATTTTCTGTAGAAGGAACTATCAGCCAAATTATGGATAATCGTTCTGAACTGGATAATGCTGCGAGGAGGGAAGTTTTTGTGGGTTCTCAAAAAGCGATCCAGTTTGATGAATCAATTTTCCCCTTCGATCCACGAGATCGAAATTCTCAACTTGATGGTCTCACAACTTTTGTGAAACATAATGATAACGTGTTTATGTTTACGGGTTTAAGTTGCGAAACTCAAAAGGAGCAATTCAAAAATTTCTACGAGATGATGTTGGAGAGTGTACAGTTTTTTGACATTCCAGAAAAAGCAATAGAAAGACCGCTAGTTGATACTGATACGAGCACATGGCCGCTTTATACCCATCCTGTCCTTGGATACTCATTAAAAATGCATCCAGATTTTACGGCGAGTGGTGATGCGGAGAGATTTCTTGTGCTTACCGATAAGAATAAATCGTGTCTTCATAGTCAGGATATAGAAACCAAGAAGTGGATTGCAGCCGAGCTCGATGTCAATATATTCACATACGGAGCTTCAAATTTTAGTACATCAAGAGAAGAAAGTAAGAGACTATATCAGAAATTGCTTGATGCTCCTGCGAATACGGAGGTAATCGAGGAAGGCACGATTATTTTGAAGATTGACAATTTCAATCTCGATGGGCGTTTACTTCCCCAGGTTCTTGTAGGAGGCAACACTTATGTAACCCTTTACTCCGGAGATCGGCAGGCGTTTCATTTTGAACTGGAGGGCGATTGTCCGGATGATATAGAAAGGTCCCGTCTTTTGCTTAACGCGGCTTTCTCAACATTTCGCTTTAATCATTTTAATCCTTAATTGTATCTGTGGAAAAACTAGCGGAGATATTGGGGAGTTGTATAAGCTGGAAAAGTCTGCTAAAATGAGGTTACTATGACGACAGAGGTAAGTGAGAAAAAACTCAAATCTCTTATTAAAGAGAGCGTAAAAGAGGTGCTGGAAACGGAGTTTACGAAGCTTCGGGCTTTTGTATTGCCGGAGGTTTCTCGCGAGGAACAGAAAGATATTGAAAAGCGTTATGGGAAGCCTTCTCGGAAACGCGCGAAAAGCTATGGTATCGAAGTATGAAATGGAAGATCGAGACTTCTAAGAATGCGGAGAAATTTCTTGCGAAAAACCAGTTGAGTAAAAATGAGGTTTTTGATTTGATTGGGAGGGCAATCCGGCGTTTGCGAGAAGAACAGGCGAATGTGAACATGAAAAAGTTGACTGGCGAGTGGACGGGATTTTATAGAATTAGAAGAGGGAAAATTAGAATTATCGCCGAGTTCCGTTTTGAGGACTCGGTTGTTTTTATTGAGGAAATCGACTGGCGCGGAAACATTTATTAAGGTATTATTAGAGAATTTATGAGCGAAACCGATTCACAAAATGTAAACGAAGTTCCTGCGGGCACTCCGCCGCAAAATCCTAGAAACAAAAAACTGTTTCTTTGGGTTGTTGTTGGTGTTGTAGCCGCAGTTCTCGCCCTCGGCGGATTCCTCTTGTGGCAGAATGTGAGTAACCAGGTTACTCACACGCCTGATCCATCGCCCGCTCCCGCGCCATCACTACAGCCTCAAGCGATAGACAACGAGCAGTCGGAAATCGACACCAGCGGCTGGCAGACCTATCGGAATGACGAGTTTGGGTTTGAGGTGAAGTATCCTGCATATCTCAATGACATCAACGAAGGGGTAAACAAGGAAAGTTTCTCTGCTCGTTCTGGGGATGACCCAATCTTTAGCATCAAGGTCATTTCAAACGAACCTTCATTAGAAGATTATCTTAAGAGATTTAACGATAGTCGTACTGCTGAGCACACAGAATTTGACCCCGTGGTGATTTTAAAAGAAGGGGCTACCCATGTTGGAATATATGGTGCTATTCAATACGAAACTGCTCAATACGCCGCCCCAAGTTTTAGTATAGAGACCTATCTTCAAGGTACCAATGGTACAATTGTGCGCCTTACAACAACACGCTTAGATAAGGATATTGATGATTCAATGCGTCAGTTAAACGACCAAATCCTCTCCACGTTCCGGTTTGTGGAGTAAGTAAATAAGCAATAAGGGAAAAGTAAGGTTAAACCTTACTCATAAAAAACGATTGCGCAGAAAGGATGAATGAGGTATATTAAAGGTGTATGAAACGAATTGAAATCAATAAATACGTAGTGGCTGATCCACAGATTTGCCACGGGAAGCCTACTTTCAAGGGAACCCGGATAATGGTCTGGCAAGTTTTGGATATGCTTGAAGCCGGTTCAACACCCCGAGGAATAATGGAAGCTTACCCATCGTTAAAACCCTATCACATTAAGGCTGCGCTTTCTTATGCCGCCGACTTAACCCGTGGCGAAGAGTATGTCCTTCTCAAAGTATAGGTTTCTGCTCGACGAGAATGTACATGTCGAACTCGGCCGTTTTTTGCGCGAAAAAGGATGCGATGTGAAGGTTGCACAGAAGGGATCAAGTGATGCCCTGCTCGCAAAATTATCTTTACGAGAGAAAAGGGTTTTTGTAACAAATGATCAAGATTTTACCGAATATGCCAAAACCGAAATTTTTAGCGTGGTATGGTTAAGAATTCCCCAACACGATTCTGTTGCTTTATTAACTTCTTTTGAGAAGATGCTGAAAGACTCTCCTGCGTTGAAGGGGAGCCTTGTTATTTTATACCCAGAAAAATTCGATGTATTTCCCTTGGGAGAAATTATTGAGTATAAATAATATATGAGTAAACCACTGGTTATTGGAATAGCGGTAGCTGTCGTCGGCATCTTCGCCCTTGGCGGGTTTTTCCTGTGGCAGATGCGGACTTCACCCTTACCCGCACCGCCAGAAATCCAGCAAGAAGACGGTGCTTCCGTTAGTAACGTTGTGGTTGAAGTTGAAAGGGTGGTCTATGCAACAAATGAAGATATTGGCGTAAACGTGACGAATAGCGGGAGTGGGGAGCTTTATGCGAAATATTCGGATGCCATTCACTTTCTTGTGGATTGGGAACGCCAGGAAGGAAGTTTGGAAGACTGGGAGCGTATAACCGATTTTCAAAATATGCCAGAAAGGTTGCTATGGGATTACTGCAATTCTATTTCGAGCGGCGCGACCATTGAAACTTCCGTCTCTCCCTACCGGGGTCCCTATGGGTTTACAGCCAGCTCTTTACCTGAAGATTCTTCTTTTAGGCTCGTGTTCTACATATGGCATAATGAGAAGTGTGAGGGCGAGCCTGAGATGATTGTTTCAGAAGAGTTCAAAATAGAAGATCATTTTCCCGAGGTAGCTCATCTTTGTAGAGAGAAGAACGCCTTTGTTGGATTTGTGGAAGAAATTAATTTTACAGAAGATGCGAAAAACGAAAAATTTGTTTTTTGTGATCCCCAAACTTCCTACAAGGGGCAAAGCTACTACGGGTATGTTGTGGAAGACGGGAAAGTTCTGTGGGAACAAAGCGCATATGGAGGCTCTGGCGGGTTTTCTGCGGTAGATGTTGAAAAAGATGGTTTCCACGAAATTTACTGGAGTTCTCATGGTTGCGGAGGCACCTGCACGGGATGCACAACACTTTTTTCATTATACAGCCCAAAGCATGAAGAAACATTTAGTAGGTACGAAAGAATCGAATTTGAAGAAACATGCACCGAAATTATTGATTTACCAACAGAATATTCTCCAAATCTGAAAGAAAGCCAGTTCCAAATTTTTAGAAATTATCTGGATTTACAGGAATATGTTTATGATGCAAGAGGTTAGTAGAGGGAATAGCTTATGAACGAAAACGATCCGCAAAACCCAAACGAAGTTCCTGCTGGCCCTTCGTCGCAAAATCCTAGAAACAAAAAACTGTTTCTTTGGGTTGTTGTTGGTGTTGTAGCCGCAGTTCTCGCCCTCGGCGGGTTCCTCTTGTGGCAGCAGTCGCGGCAAGCCGTAGTGATTGAAAAGTTGTCTGGGGATCAGGCGAGCGACATTTCCGACTTATCTTTGGAGGGTTCATCTATTGAGAAAAGTAAGCAGTGCCAGTATGGCGATCTTCCCAAGGAGCTTTATTTGGATACATATATTGTAAGACCCGGCGATACCCTGCTTTCGATTGCGAATCGCGAGCTTGGTAGTACTGCGCGCATTAACGAGATTGTTAATTTGAATAAGAATCGCGGTTTGCCTTATCACTCACTTTACACCAGTGATGTTATAGAAGTAGGGTGGGAACTCTACTTATCTGCAGAATTTCTTCCTCCTAATTCTGGCGATCTTGTAGCAAAGCGAGGACGGTTAAGAATTGACGACTCCAGTCCATTTGCAGGGAGATTGCTTATAGTAAGCCATCCGGATGTATTTCCTACTGGAACGCCAGTAAGTTTTGCCGAGAACGCGAGGTTTTTCGAAACTAGTAATTTTCAAGCGGGAGACTGCGTAATGATAATAAGAGATGAGGGAACCGATACTGATATAGTCATGGGATTGCAAAGTAATCCTTACGCTTTTAAGAAGCCAAGCGTCGTATACGAAAAGAATAAGGTAGGGTTTCCAAGACGAACATCCAAATGCCTTTATGATTTTCTCGGGAGTGAAAAAGTTTTGCGGAGCTATACCGTAAAAGCTGGAGATACATTGTATTCAATTGCTGAAGAACAAGTTGGCGATGGTGCAAGGCATAACGAAATAAGGGAAATTAATAAGAAGCGATATGAAAGCTTAAAAGACAGTGATTTCATAGAAATAGGCTGGGAATTGCTTCTTCCTCCTGCCTGGACAAGAATGTTTTCAGGGTCTTTTAGCGGATTTGCCGGTGTTTTGGTAAAGGAGGACGGTGATGATTTTTGGGTGGCTAGTGATCTGTCTGATCCGGGGCTGTCAAATTTTGCCAAAACCCCGGAAATGGACTATTTCGGAAAAGATAATTTTTTGAAAGGAGATTGTGTGGTTATTTTCAATACAAGAGGTAAGGCGTTAGGAATCGCATCTCAAGAGGATGACTATATTCGATATTTTAAATATGGGGAGTGAATATAAAAATAGCTTAAATCTATGAGCAAAACGTTGGTTATCGGAACAGTTGCAGCGGTCGTCGGCATCTTCGCCCTTGGCGGGTTTTTCCTGTGGCAGGCTGCGCTAGGACCGGCTGGGCTAGGACCGTCCTCGCCCACGTCAGCTCCCATGCCGCAGTCCTCTGATACCTCGGGCTCGCCCCGCGCTCAAGCGGAGCTTGATTTTGCGGGGTGGCAAACCTACCGCAACGCCGAGTTTGGGTTTGAGGTGAAGTATCCAAAGTCTTTCATTGTTTTTCAGGAGGATCAATCAAAACAAGCAAGTTTGATTGGTGCTGGTGAGTATAGGAGTCTGCTTGCAACAAATCACTATGAAGAACAAGGGGAAGTTGAATTCTCTATATTGTTTGCAATTCTACACAACGAGCTTGAACTTAATTCTTATAAAGAAAGGTTAGAAGGAACTCACTCGATAACCAGGTCATCGGGCGTTGTATACGATTTAACGTTTTCTGACTTCGTTCCAATTCTTGTGGAAGAGAGCAATGCATATATATTTCTTTCTTCGAGACTTTCCCGGACATTTGGAGACTCCTGCACGGGTCGCGCATTGGTCGTATCTTCCCAGGATGGGGGATCTTTGCAGCTTACTCTTAGTAGGTGCTCTCTCACGCAGGGTAAAGAAGCAAAATTTGAGATGGAAGATGAAGACACCTACAGTAAGATCCTCTCCACGTTTCGGTTTGTGGAAGAATAGTAAGTAATAGTAAGGCTAAGCCTTACTATAAAATATAAGAGAAAATAAAGATTTATGGAAAAGATTGCGGAGATATTGGGGCCAAAGGGAGTTGCGGGAGGCGGGAAAATCTGCTAAAGTAAAGTTATTATGGCGAAGAATCTATATGTAAAAGACGCGGTGGCGGTTGTTGAGAAGGAAGTTAAGAAAAAAGGAGGGGTGGTGGTTTTGAGTTTGGAGGAATACCGCAGCCTTTTAGAACGGGCGGTGCCCTTATATCAGTTGCATGGCAAAGAGGCAGAAGAAATAGATATGCTTTTCAAAGAAGGAATGGCAGAGTATAAGGCGGGAAAGACCACGAAAATAAAATCCTTGAGTGATTTAGATTAATGGTAGACATTCAAGTTTCGAAACGTTTTAAGAAGAATTATCGCAAGCTTCCCGAGAAAATCAAGCAACGCGCAAAAGAAAGGGAAGTGGTTTTCCGAGCCAATCCTTTCGATTCCATCCTCAAGACACATAAACTTTCTGGGAAAGAAAAGGGCATTTGGGCTTTCTGGATAAACGATTCGTACCGTATTAAATTTATCTTCCTTCCAAACAAGGAAGTTTTATTTTTGGACATCGGCACGCATAAGATTTATAAATAGAATAAAAGGAATAATACTATGGAAAAACTTGCGGAGATTTTGGGAGTAGATAAAAAGAAATTGGAGGAGTTGGAAAGGGTTATGGTGGAAAAGGGGTTTGCGCCAGCTTTGGAGAAGGTGGTGCAGGAGAACGACGAATTGGTAGAGCGGGCATTAAAGGATTTGGGTGTGACTAGCAGAAATCCGGAAAATGTTACAGCGGCGCTTATGGCAAAGGCCGCGGAAAGCGACGAGCAGCTGTACAAATTTTTGGGTTTGGATCCCGCGAATTTGGATTTTCATAAAATCGCGCAAACCGCGCGCGAAATTGCCACGGAAAGCGAGGGCTGGTTTTTGAAAAAAGAATACGGCCGGCAGATTTTGCGCGAGCGCACTCCGCAGGCAACACTCGACTTCCTTGGGTATAAAGATACCGAAGAACTTTTGCAAAAGCAGGATGTAACCGAAATTTTTTCTGCCTTGCGATTTTTGGAAACCGACGAGTGGATGCACAAGACATTTGAGGTGGCGTATACCAAATTCACGCCGGCCGACTTTGAGCGCCGGCCTATCGAGATACAAGTGCTGGGAAAGCAGTGGGAAGAGGTGGCCAAAAAATACGTGGCAAAAAAGCACCACAACGTAAGCCACTTAAAAGAGTTTGGCGTTATATTCTTAAACCCTATCGCGCAAACCGAGCGCGGCAAATTTGTGCGCGATTTTGCCCTGCTGCTGCATTATTTCCATGAAATCGCGTTTTACAGCAGGTTGTTTGAAAAATACGCCCAGCAAGATAATTTCCAGCAAAATTTTATTGCGTTGCTGCGCGGCGACGTAAAAGAGGCCCTTCGACAAACTCAGGGTAAACAAGTAAATTGGCTCATCGTACAAAGATACTTGTGGAAAGAAAACCCGCAAGACCCGCGTTTGTTTTTGCCGCACGTAAACCCGGAGTCCATGCACTGGAGAAAAGCAGAGCAGGATTTGGTGGCCTTTGGCAAAAAGTACGAAGAAATTAACCTGGAATTTTGGGACCAGTACTGGTCGGTGGCAGAGTTCTTCAGCGGCGAACAGGGAACGCGCACTCTTGTAAGTTTTGATCTGGAGGACGTTGCCATGATGGTGGCGCACAAGTCAGAAGGCAAAGACACACAGCTTACCTACCATCAGCACGAGGCTCTATGGAACCGCCTGTTTGCCGCGTACGCGGGCGGATACGACAAAGTAGAACAGCATATTATAAAAGGCATGGAACATGGTATAATTAGATTATAATGGCAACAAAAAAGTTTAAGCAAGAATTTCGCGCCAGGACCGTGGGGTTTATAGCCACGGCGCTTGGGTTGGTGGTAGGTTTAGCCTGGAACGACGCGGTCGCCAGCCTTATTGCCGTTGTGTTTCCCATTGATAAAAATAGCATTATAGCAAAATTCCTGTATGCCGGCATACTTACCGTGGTTGTGGTAACCGTAATTGTTTTGCTTATGCGGTTTATGGAGGAAAAAGAAGAAAAATAGTATACTGCAAATTGTATTATTATGGAGGACGCAATCCGGAACTTCGCAAAACAGTTTGAGTGGGAGCCCAAAATAGAAAATGCCGATAAGTGGAAGGCTTGGGGCAAATATTTGTTGTGCGGCATGGGCGGTTCTCACCTACAAGGGGATGTGTTTCAAAACGCGTTTCCCGGTTTTGACTTATCGGTGTATCAGGATTATGGCCTGCCTAGTTGGCGAGACGATGTGCTCAAGGAAACGCTTATTATCGCAAGCTCTTATTCGGGGAACACCGGAGAAAGCCTAAGTTCGTTTGAACAGACTGTTGCAAATAAGTACCCGGTAGCTGCTATTTCCACGGGCGGTGAATTGCTTATCCGGGCAAACCAATACAAGGTTCCTTTTATTCAGGTCCCTGATACCGGCATTCAGCCAAGATCCGCCCTTGGGTATACGTTCAAGGCCTTGGCAAAAATGGTGGGGCGAGAGGACGCGCTCCAAGAAGCGACAAAAATGGGGCAAGCGCTTGCCCAGCGCGCCGACGTTCTCGAACAAGAAGGCAAACAGCTTGCCCAAAAACTTCAGGGGTATGTGCCCGTTATATACACTTCAAACAAAAATTACTCTATAGCCTACAACTGGAAAATTAAGTTCAACGAAACCGGCAAAATCCCCGCGTTTTACAATTTGTTCCCGGAACTCAACCACAACGAAATGAACGGGTTCGACGTTTCGGACTCTACGCGCCCGCTTGCCGAAAAGTTTTCTTTCATATTCCTGCAAGACACCACAGACAGTGAGCGAATCAAGAAAAGGATGATGGTTTTGGAAAAGCAGCTGACCAGCCGCGGCTTTCCAGTGGAAACGATTTTGCTGGGTGAAGGTTCGATGCTCGAGAAAATTTTTAGCTCTCTTTTGTTGGCCGACTGGATCGCGCTGTACCTGGCAAAACATTATGGCCGCGACCCGGAGCAAGTACCCATGATAGAAGAATTTAAAAAAGCCCTTGGCTAGCTGGTATGAAAATCGTGATATTCAAAACAGAAGGGTATATTCCCCATACCGTTACGCAAGAGCATATAGAAAAAATAAAGGCCATGGATTCCTCGCTTGAGGTAATCGCGGTTTCCGCTTCAGAAAACAGCGAAACCGAGCCGCATCTCGCGGACGCCGAGGTGGTCGCTGGCATTCCGCAAGCCCTGCCCGATTCTTTTAAAAACGCAAAAAATCTCAAGTGGATCCAATCGTTTTCCGCGGGCGTGGATAAGGTATTAGCCTCGGATATAAAAGAACGGGATGTGTTGCTTTCGAATATAGCAGGCGCGCAAGATACCCCTATTGCCGAGCACATTTTGGGGTTTCTGCTTTTGTTTACCAAAAGGTTTCACGTGTCGTTGCGGAACCAGGCAAAGAAGATTTGGGAACGGGACGTGGGAGCTACCGAATTGCGGGGAAAAATGGTGCTTATCGCGGGGTTGGGAAACATTGGGACAGAGGCGGCTCGGCTGGCAAGCTGTGTGGGAGCTAATGTACAGGCCGTTGACCGGCCGGGCGCAGCAAAACCCGATTTTGTGGAAAAGCTGTACGGGCCTGACGAATGGGAACAGGCGCTGCCAACCGCCGATTTCGTGGTAAGCTGCGTTCCGCACACGGAACACACGCACCACTTGTTCAACAAAGAAAAGTTTGCGATAATGAAGCATACGGCGGTATTCATAAATATTAGCAGGGGGGAAGTGGCGCGCGAGGCAGACCTCATTGAAGCGCTTAAAGAAGGAATTATCGCGGGAGCCGCTTTAGATGTTATGGAGCAGGAACCCCTTCCCAAAGACAGTTCTTTGTGGGAAATGGAAAATGTTGTTGTTACGCCCCACCACGCCGGGCATTCTGAAAAATACATGGACCGCGCGGTCAAGGTATTTTGTAAAAACCTGCAAGCATATATAAGGGGTGAGACATTACCAAATTTGGTAGATAAACAAAAAGGTTACTAATAACAATATGGGGAAAAATATTTTTTACTTCATTCTTGCCGCCGCTATTCTGCTGCTTGTCGGCGGCGTGGTGTTTTTCTTTACGCAACAGCGAGCTGCGCAAGAACCCGCCCAAAGCCCAGAGGGCATTGAGGCGGGCCCGCCACAATCCGAAGGTTTGGGCGGGGAACAGGGTCTGGGCAGTGAACTCAACCAAAACCCTGGTTCAAAGGTCCCGGAAACAAACCCGCTCGAGGGATATCGAAACCCATTTGAATAATATGTCCTACGAATTACGAATTTATACGAATATACGAATTGTCTTGCTGGCCGTTGTTGCTATTGCGGGTTTGCTTGGCGCATATGCGGTGTTTGCGCAAGAAGAGCCGGATATTGAGTTTCCGGTGGCGGAACTTGGAAACTGCCAGAGCAAAGAAGAATGCAAGGCGTATTGCGACGAGATTGAGCACATCGCCCAGTGCGTGGACTTTGCAGAACGCCATGGTTTAATGCACGGCGTCGAACTCGAGGAGGCAAAGAAAGTGGCGCATGCCTTATCGCAAGGCGCGCAATTGCCCGGCGGATGCCGAGGCAAAGAAGAATGCGAAGTATATTGCTCTGAACCTACTCACATTGAAGAATGCTTAGCTTTTGCGGAAGCTGCGGGGTTTATGAGCGCAGAAGAGCTGGAAGATGCCAGGCGCGTAGCTCCCTTGATGGCTCGCGGCGAAATGCCAGGGGGATGCCGTTCAAGAGAAGAGTGTGAAGCGTATTGCTCCCAGGATAGTCACACTGAAGAGTGCGTAACGTTCTTTCAAAAAGCAGGATTTATGACTGCCGAGGAAGCGGAAATGTTTCGAAAAACCGGCGGGCGAGGCCCGGGAGATTGCAAAGGCCGTGAAGAGTGCGATGCATTCTGTAATAATCCCGAAAATCAGAAAGAATGTTTTGCGTTCGCCAAAGAGCATGATTTGATTCCCGAAGAAGAACTTCACAACATTGAAGAAGGCCTTACAAGGTTTCACGAGGGATTCCAACATGCGCCCCCGGAGGTTGCTCAATGCTTAAAAGATACGATTGGAGAGGATGTGCTGGCAAAAATTGAAGCAGGCACATTCTTGCCAAATCGAGAGCTTGGAGAGCATATGCAAAAGTGTTTTGAAAACTTTATGCCTGCCTCGCCGGCAGGCGGGCCCAGGCCGACTGAAGGCTTTAGACCAGAAGGGGGAGAACATATGGCGCCGCCCGAAGTCATGGGATGCGTGGAAAGAATCTTGGGAGATACGCGCCAACTCCAGGGGTCTCCGACATCCGAGCAAGAGCAACGAATTCGGGAAGAGTGTTTTCCGCAGCAATCCCAACATCCCCAGGGCTTCGAGGGGGAAATGCCCCAGGAATTTCGCGAAGAATTTGAGCGTCAGCATGATGAGCAGTTCCAGGAAGAGTACCAGCGCCAATTTGAACAGCAAATCCAAGAGTTTCAGGAGTTTCACGCAGAAGAAACTCCCGCAGAGTCAAGATTGCCGCGGGAAAGTTTCCTTGGCGCTGTGGCAGAGGCAATGCGCCCAGGGCTTAAAATATTATTTCCATTTCTTCCGTTATGAGTAACGAACTCAACATATTTGTAAAAGAATCACTGGAAAAAGGCCAAAGCAAGGGGGCCATTGCACAGGCGCTTTTGCAGGCCGGTTGGCAGGCAGAAGAGGTGCAAAAAGCACTGGCTTCTTTTGCTGATGTTTCTTTTCCGGTGGCGGTTCCGAAACCCAAACCATACTTGCAGGCAAGAGAGGCGTTTCTTTTTCTTATCTCCTTTATCGCCCTATATATTTCTGCTTTTAGTTTTGGCATTTTGGTATTCGCGTTTATCGAGAAGTTTTTTCCGGATCCGGTTTCGTACGGATTTTTTTCGCCGCGCGGGCTTACCACGGCGTTGGCCTCTATTATTATCGCTTTTCCGCTATACCTCTTTATGATGTGGCGTTTAGTTAAAGCCGCGGCAAAAGACCCGGAACGCAGGCAGTCAAAAGTGGGCAAGTGGTTAACGTATATTACGCTCGTAATTGCGGCCGGCATTATTATCGGCGACTTAATCGCGGTGCTTTCGAGCTTGCTGTCGGGCGAGTTGACTTCACGATTTGTATTCAAGGCTCTCACGGTGCTCGCGATTGCCGGAGCGATTTTTGGCTATTATCTTTGGAGTTTGCAGCGAGAGGAGAAGGAGAAAAGCGGCGAGAAGCAAGTGGTGAAACCAAGGCCTGTGGCGGTAAAGATTTTCGCGGGCGTAGTAATCACCGTTGTTGGAGCATCTGTGATATACGGATTAACGCTTGTGGGCACTCCGGCGCAACAACGTTTGATCACGTTCGACGAACGCCGTGTTTCGGATTTGCAGCAGATTACCTGGGCGGTGGATTCGTATTGGCAGCGGAACAAAAGCTTGCCTGAAACACTGGAGGATTTGCGCGGCCCCACTTATTACGTTGGATCTTTGCAGGATCCCAAGACTGGGGAAGCCTACGCATATAATCTGCTTTCCGTAACCTCTTATGAGCTTTGCGCCGCGTTTGAAACCGATTCTTCGCAGTACGAAAGCCAGGCTTTTCCGCGTTTCCCCGGAGATACTTCGTTCTGGGAGCATGGCGTAGGCCGCACCTGCTTTGACCTTGAAGTCCGCAGAAGATCGTCCTCTTCCTCTTCCTTCTGACCCCATTCCAGCAACAAGACTATGAAAATCACTAAATACGTACATTCCTGTTTGCTTATAGAAAAAGACGGCACCAGCGTGCTGGTTGACCCGGGGAGTTATACCCTGGAAGAAGATGCCTTGCCCATGGAAGATTTGGAAGGGTTAGATTATGTGCTTATTACGCACGAACACGAAGATCACATGTCTATCCCGCTACTGAAAAGGATAGAGGCAAGATTCCCTAATGTGAAAATCGTCTCGAATGGCACCGTGGCAGACTTGCTCGCCAAAGAAGGTATTCAAGCCACTATTCAGCTTCCCGACTTTATCGAAATGAAAGAAACTTTGCATGAACCCGTGCTTGCCATTCCGCCCCACAACAGTTTATTCCACATTTTTAGGGAAGTAACGCATCCGGGCGACTCGTTGCAATTTGAAGAAAGCAAAGAGATTTTGGCTTTGCCTATACAGGCGCCCTGGGGAAGCATGGTGCAGGCGCTGGAAAAAACGGCGGCGTTGGCTGTAAAACCAAAATTGGTAATTCCCATACACGACTGGCACTGGCACGAAAAAGCAAGGCATCGAGCATACGAGGCCGCGGCGAATTATTTGCATGAACACGGCATTCCCGAATTTCGGGGGTTGGAAGCCGGCGAAAGTATTGATATAATACATTCAAATAATAATGTGTAACAGTCGCCTATGAAAAAAATTCTTTTTGCGTTTTTTGTTCTCGCTTTTGCGTGCGCGGGGACAGTTTCCGCCCAGGAAACAGAAACAAGCGTGGAGGCGGTGGTCGAGGCCGAAACGGTAACAAACGCGGATTTGGGTGTTGATGAGCCCGGGCTTTTGCCCACAAGCCCCTTGTATTTTTTCAAGGAAATCGGCCGCGGCCTACAGCGCGCGCTTACGTTTAACGCCGTCGCGAAAACCGAATTGGAGCTAAAAATCACCTCTGAAAAAGCCGCTGAAGCGGCGAAAGTGGCAGCGCAAGATCCAGACAACGAGCGCGGCATTTCCCGCGCGCTTATGAATTATGAGCGTGCCCAAGAGCGCTTGCGCGCTCGGTTGGAAAACTTGCGGGAAACTTCCGAAAACCCGAATGTGGACCGTTTACTCAATATGGTAGCCGAGCGCCAAATCGCGCATGAAAAGTTGTTGGAAGGCTTGGAAGCGAAACACGATACGCAAAAAAGCATTATCCAAAATATCCGGGCAAGGATTCAGGCAACATTTGGCGAAATCGCCAAAAAAGACACCGCAGAACAGTTTGCAGAACGCCTGGAAAACGCCCTTGAATCCGGAAAGGGAAGCGCCCTGCGGCATATCCGTTCGCTGGAAACATTGGATAGGCTGCAGGAAAGCGAAAGTTTGTCAGACGAGGCAAAGCAGAAACTGCAGGAATTGCGAAACAGGTTATCTGAACAAGTAAGCGGCGACGTGGAGGAGTTCGCGGGAGACACCGAAGAAGGGGCAAACCGTTTGCGTGATGCTTTGCAGCGGCTCCCGGGCGACGCGCTCCGCCGCACCACTATTTTGGAAGAAATTCGCGCGCGGGTTTCCGACCGCGCGGCAAACGCTTTGGGTGAAGCCCGCGATTCGTTGGACGAAACCATTGAAGATTCAGAGGAGTTAGCGGGCCGCGTAGAACAGCAGATTCAAGAATCAGAGCAAAAGTTACAGCGTATTGAAACCAAACTGCGAGAAAGCGGCAGGGAAATTCCCCAGGCCATAACCACGCTCATAAACCAGGCAAAAGAGCATTTGGAAAAAGCGAAAACCGCCTTGCGGCAAGGAAATCCGAGAGAAGCGTTTGGCCTGGCAAGGGCGGCAGAGGCCATTATTGCCAATATTTTGCGTTTGGTAGAGCAGGGAATTGATGCGATTCAGCAAGCGCCCCAGCTGCTCGACCGCGTGCGCGATCGCTTACAAATAGCTCCTTTGTCCAATACCTGCCCTTCTGTAAGCCCAGAGGAATGCCGGGCAAGGGGAGGTCAGTTGTACGCAACAAATGTGTATGACCCTCGATGTGGCGGTTCTGTTATACGTTGTTCGGTGCCACGCGAATCCGAACCAACACCACCAGGGCCTTCTCCGGTGGACGTGCCAGGCGTGTTTTGTACCATGGAATACGCCCCTGTATGCGGGGTAGACGGCAAAACATACTCCAACCGCTGCGTGGCGGTACAACAAAATAAAGTGCGCGTGGCATACGTAGGGCAGTGCGACTTACTTCCAAGGACAACGCCTGGTGACGAACTTGGACCAGAAGAAGCAAAAATTATACTTCCATTACCAGCTCCAGAACCAACGCCAACGCCTCCTCCGGCTTCAGCCGAGCCCGCCGCGCGATCCGTCACGCTCGATGCCGATGATTTTGGCTTTTACCCTTCTGGAGAAATTCGCGTGCCGCGGGGAACAAGGGTAACGCTTACCTTTAACGTAACCCAAGACAATGTGTACTACGCTGGACTCGATTTTAAAAGCCCGAAATTTAACACGCCGCGCATTGACCCTGGCCAATCCACCACCGTGGAGTTTACCGCCAACGAATCCTTTGAGTTCAAATCCTATTGGCCCGCCAGCGGCGTCCTCAAAGCCACCGGCCGCGTAATCGTGGAGTAGCTCACTATCCATGAATCTATTCCACGACCTCAAACCCGAAATCAAACTACTCCTTATCGTTTCCGCCGTCTCGGCCGTCCTCGCCGTCGGCGGGATTTTGCTGCTGCAATCCGTTCAGCCACAGCCTTTGCCGGCCAAGCAATTTGTTCAAGAGCAAGAAGTTGTTGTTCAAGGAAGTATTCTTGAAAACCACCGAGGGTGTGCAGGAGATGGCCTATGCTATCTTCGCCTACTATCAGACAATCGAGAAATACGTGTTGTCTACCATTATGGTGAATGGCCACGCTGTATAAACACAAATCTTCAGACAGGAGAACTTGAAGATGGCGATGAGGTTGAAGTCTTTGGTAAGGTTACAGCTGAATATGGGCTTTCTACCTGTGATTCAACAAATTATTACATCAAGAAGATCGGAGAGGATGCTACTTCCACATGGCAAACCTACCGCAACGATGAGTTTGGCTTTGAGGTGAAGTATCCAAAAAACGTTGAGATAACTTATGATTCAAATACTAGTATAGAGTTTCAAGAGAAAGGAGTTTTCTATAATAAGTACGCAAGGTTTATGGGTATTCGGATTCGTTCTGGTGTTGAGGAAAGTTTGGGAGATTTTTTAGGGTTCTCTGAACTTTCACCCACCGCAGAGTTTGATTTAGCGGAACCACATACTTTTGGTAATAATGTACAAGGATATAGATCTCATAACTATGCGCAAGTGAGTGGTGTATGTATTTATCACGCCAAGCATAAAGATGCTGTGATAGAGATTATAAGGAGCGAAGCAGGCCTTACGGCTTCTGAATGCGATAACGATGAACTATTCAACCAAATCCTCTCCACGTTTCGGTTTCTCGACGAATAAGAGAGTGGAAGTGAAAAAATGATACATACGTACAAGTTTTTCACTTTTTGTTTAGCGAGAAAAGAAGTTTGTTGAGCGAAGAGTTTATTGTTATAGTGGGAGAATATGAACATAGCGTTTTTTAAACTGGAGGATTGGGAAAAAGAGTATATAAAAAACCACGAAGAGTTCAAAAAGCTGGGGGCGGACGCCGTGTTTTTTAACGAGGCTTTAGACAAAAACCATATCCCAAAAGACGCGGGGGCCGAGGCCGTATGCGTGTTTATTAATTCCAAAATCGATAAAAAAGTTTTAGACGCTTTTGAAAACCTGAAATTTATTACCACGCGTTCTACCGGATTTGACCATATCGACATTACAGAATGCAAAAAGCGCGGCATTCAAGTGGCCAGCGTGCCCGGCTATGGGGAAGACACGGTGGCAGAATACACGTTTGGTTTGATTCTGGCCTTAACGCGAAAAATTTACCAGAGTTTTGACCAGATCCGGGAAACCGGCAGTTTTTCCAAAGAAGGACTGCGCGGCATAGACCTAAAAGGCAAAACCCTTGGCGTGATAGGCACGGGCAAAATCGGCAGGAATGTTATACAAATCGCCAAAGGGTTTGAAATGAATATTGTAGCTTGCGACGTGCGCGCGGACGAGCAGTACGCCAAGCAAATGGGTTTTCGCTATTTCGGCCAAGACGAGCTTTTGGGCAACAGCGATATTGTTACCCTGCACGTGCCGTATGTAAAAGCAACCCACCATTTAATAAACGCAAAAAATATTGCTTCCATGAAGCGCGGGTCGTACCTAATAAACACCAGCCGCGGCGGGATTGTGGAAACGGAAGCCTTAATCCGCGCGCTCAAAGACGGGCATTTGGCCGGAGCCGCGCTGGATGTGCTCGAAGAAGAATCGGCCATTGAAGACGAGCTGGAATTGTTTTTGGAAGGCCGTCCCGAAGAACACAACCTAAAAACCGTGCTTGCCAATCACGTGTTAATCGACATGCCAAACGTTATTGTAACGCCCCATAACGCGTTTAACACCTGGGGCGCGCTGCAAAGAATTTTAAACACAACAATTGATAACCTGGCGGCATTCCATCGGGGAAGTCCGCAAAATCTTGCGCAACCAATATGACAATTGGCGATATTCAGATGCGGGTTTATGATACGTAAGGGAATTCTAATCGCAGCAGGCATGATCGTAATTGGCGGTTTGGTTTTTGTCTACCAATCTGCGGTTTTGCCTAAAGATTCTCACGACACAAAGCGGTGGGGGTACACTGGAGGTAATGGCAAGCAAGAAGAAATCTCCAAAAAAATCCATTCACCTTGTCACAGGTTTGCAGGGGAAACGATATAGAGTATAATAAAGGTAATAAATAACATAAAGGTATATAAAGACTATGAATCCTAAAATAAAAGATTTTATCGGTGTTATGGTGGGGGTTGGGGTAATCGGGTTTATTATTGTTTCATGGATGTATGTAGGCGCGTTTTCAAAGTCTATAGAACCTTCTTCGTTCCGGAGTTTTGCGGTGTCTGCGGAAGGAAAAGAAGTGGCAATTCCCGACATTGCCCAGTTTACGTTTAGCGTGCTTACGCAGGGCGGCAACGATCTTGAAAGTTTGCAAACGGAAAACATAACAAAAACAAATCAGGCTATCGATTATATAAAAGAGCAGGGGGTGGAAGCAAAAGATATTACAACACAGGGGTTTAATATAAGTCCGCGCTATCAAAATTATTCTTGTCCGCGCCCTGTGAATGGGGAGGCGGTACCTTGTCCTCCCGTGGAGATTGTAGGGTACAGCGTTACGCAGACCGTGCAGGTAAAAGTGCGTGATTTAACAAAGGCCGGGAGTATGCTTTCGGGAGTGGTAGATAAAGGCGCCAATACGGTTTCACAGCTTTCCTTCATGCTAGACGACCGGGACGAAAAAGAAAGCGAAGCCCGGGCGCAAGCAATAGAAAAAGCAAAGCAAAAAGCAAAAGCCGTGGCGCAGGCCGGTGGATTCCGCGTGGGGCGCTTACTTTCCATACAGGAATCGGGCATTCCATACTATCCGGTGTACGATAGGGCGTTCGCGGAATCCGCAGTAGGGGCGCCGACCCAGGCCCCGGCCCCCAGCGTGGAGCCCGGTTCCCAAGACATTACCGTAAACGTAACCTTGGTGTATGAAATCCGGTAAATACGATTTGGGTATTGCGTGGATTAATCCGGTAGAAGAACAATTTGTCGCCAGTGTAAAGAAAGCCGCACGAGCAAAGCGGCTTTCTTTGTTTGAAATAACCTACGAAAACGTAGAGGACGTATTCGCCAAAATCGAAAACGGCGAGCTTTCTTTCGGCACGTTTTTTGACCGCGGCTCGTTAGACGACGCCACGTTTTTTCTTATGGCAGAAAAACTTAAAGCACAAGGTACCAAAGTGGTAAACGACCCCGCGGCCGTTATTCAGGCTTCCAGCAAAGCAAAATTGCACGAGGTGTACGAACAAAACGGCCTGCCCGTGCCAAAAACCATTTTGCTTTTCGCGAAAACTCCCAAAAAAGAGTTGGAGGAAATTCCAAAAAAACTGGGCGTGCCGTTTGTGCTTAAACCTTCGCACGGGGGAGCGGGAGAAGGGGTGCGTTTGGCGGCAAAAAACGCAAAAGATATCCGGGAATTTTTAGCAGAGTTGGCGCTGGACAAAGGTTTGGCGCAAGAATATGTTGTTCCTATTGCAATATCGGGGAAAACGGCGTGGTTCAGGCCCATATATGCCACAGGGGAAATTATTCCCCTGTGGTGGGACCCGGCAAACCATTTTTACCGGGAGTTTGGAAATTCCCCGAAAGAAAAACAAATCGCCAAAAAACTCATCTCATATGTGCAAAAAATCGCAGACCTCACAAAACTCGATTTGTTTAGCTGCGAAATAATGATAGCCGAAGGAAATAGGTATTTAGTCGTTGACTACGCTAACCATCCCATAGACCTTTCCACCCAGGAAACCAATCCCGACGGCCTCCCCCCGCCCGTCCTCTCCAAAATCGTGAATGCTTTGATAAAAAATTCTTGACAGTATATATACCAGTAGTATATACTTTAGGTATATGGCCAGAGCTATTATAAACATCAAGGCAGATCCTGTCGTAAAAACCAAGGCACAAAAAGTTGCAAAAGAGCTTGGTATGCCTCTTTCTACGATTATTAATGGGTATTTAAGTCAGTTTATTCGCACTAAAGAGGTGCATTTTACTCTTGAAGGAATCTTGAAACCAAGTGTTCAAAAGCGTTTGGATCGACTACACCAAGATGTAAGAGACGGAAAAAATATTGTTGGACCTTTTGAGGACGCCGAGGAAGCGATTCGTTATCTTAATTCATAATGAGAATAGAGTTTCATCGCTCGTTTAAGAAACGGTATAAAAAGGTTTCCCTGAAAATCCGGCGTCGCTTTGACGAGAAACTAAGTCTTTTCGAAGAAGAGCCATTTCATCCAACTCTAAATAACCATCCATTGACCGGTAATCGTGTCGGTCAATGGAGTATTAATGTGACTGGCGACTGGCGCGCATTGTATGTGTTTCAAGATGCGAGAACCGTCGTATTTATCGATATAGATACTCACAGTAATTTGTATGAGTAGTTTACGGTGAGGCGGTAGTACTACCGTTCCGCCGTTGTTTTTGGCGGGGTTGCGGAGGCGGGGGGTTTGGAGTACAAGGGGGTATATGATAATAGACGTAACCCAGGTGGGTGAGGGCGAGGAGGAACTTTCCGAGAATGTGGGGTATCGGAAACCCCACATAGCCAAGCAGCCCATGGATGGGACGAGAAAGAGTCGGGTGGATAGGCGCACTTTGTTTGTAGGGCTTGCGGTTGCCCTGCTTTTTGTCGGGGGCGGAATATACGCGTGGCAGGGATCGCAGTTAAAAGGATCTATTGGCCAGGCCGTGCAAACCGTGCATTTGGAGTCCTCGTTGCCTTCAACAGAACCGGAAAGCGGTAACCAGGACGCGCGGGTTGCCGCCAACGAAGTGGTGCGGCGGAATACGACCAGCATCTCGCGGGCGGCAAAGCCCCTGCTTGAAGTGGCGGCTCCCAACGGGGGCGAAGCATTTTGTCTGGGGGATACGTTCGACATCTCATGGCGCAGCCAGGGCGTCCGGCAGGTTGCGGTGGAACTGCGGGGAGAGCAGGCAACGTATTATTTAGGGGTGGCGTCTGCCGCCGGGGCTGTTTCCGCGAAAAACATTGCGTTGCCAAAAGCCGGCACGTATAAGGTTGCGGTACAAAGCGCCGCCCAGCCCGATATACAGGATACTTCAGACGCGTTTTTTGCAATCCAAGACTGCGCAGAGTAAAATAGGAACAAGATATGAGAGTGGCTTTGGGAATTCTTATTATTGTTTTTGCCGTCAGTCTGTTTTTGCTTAACCTGTCTTTGGGCGTATTTCCTTTCGCGGAATCTTTGCGGATTCCGTCTTTTTCGTTTGAAAAGGACCGGGAGGGCGACAGCGTGCTTGACCATTTGGTACAGCGGTTGGATCAGGAAAGGGAAAACTTTTCGGTGCAGGAACTACAGAAAAAAGTAGCGGCTCCCACGCCCATAAAAGTATTTCAGCAAGCCACATCTGCTATCGCATTGGACAAAATCCAGGTGCAGGTGGCTACGAACGCCCAACGCCAGCAGAACGGTTTGCCGCCTCTGCCGGCAAACGCCATATTGGACCACATAGCCCGGGCAAAAGCGCGGGATATGTTTGACTTGCAGTATTTTGCGCACGAGTCGCCCACGGGCAAGGGAGTGGGCGATTTGGCCGATGAATTTGGGTACGAATACCTGGCTATAGGCGAAAACCTGGCTTTGGGAAATTACCAAAACGAACAGGCTTTGGTGCAAGCGTGGATGGATAGTCCCGGACATCGGGCGAACATACTAAACGAAAAGTATCGGGAAATTGGCATTGCCGTTGCAAAAGGAAATTTTGAAGGGCAGGAGGTATGGCTGGCCGTACAAACGTTTGGTGTGGCGCTTTCTGTGTGCCCGGTTCCAGCAGAAAGCGTAAAAAACGAAATAGAAATAAAAAAACTTGAGTTGCGCGAGTTACAGATACTGCTGGATGTTATAAAAGAAGAGCTCGAGAACACGCAGCCAAAGCGCGGGCAAGCGTACCAGGATAAAGTGGACCAGTTTAATAGTTTGGTAGAGCAGTACAACAAAACCGTGGCAGAAACGCAAACTCTTATTAAGGGGTATAATGTTCAAGTGGAAGTTTTTAACCAGTGTGCCAATAACGGCCAATAGGGTATAATGCAATTATGAGGTTTTCAGTTGTTTTCGCAATAATTTTGTTGGTGGCGGCGGGCGTTGGAACAGCCATGTTCGCCAACGCGCAACAAGAAGGGGAAAGAAGGGTGGTGCCGTTTGGCCAGGTAATTGAAGGCGATTACGTGGCGGCGGGCGACACGGTTGAAATTTCGGGTGTGGTAAAGGGCGACGCATACGTGGCGGGAGCCCAGGTGCTGGTAAACGGAACCATAGAAGGTGATTTGTTGGCTGTGGGGGGAACGGTAAGTATTGCGGGCCAGGTACAACAAAACGTGCGCGCCGCGGGCTGGCAGGTTATTATTTCCGGTAACGTGGGAAGGAACGTAACCGTGGGAGGAATGAACGTGGAGATTACCAAAGAGGCCGATTTGCAGGGCAATTTTGTGGCCGGAGCAGTGAACACGGTATTAAACGGCCCGGTGGCAAAATCGGCAAAAATAGCGGGAAGGAACCTTACCATGGCAAATAAGGTTCAGGGAGACGTGGAAGCCGCCGTGGATATTATTCGTTTAGCTTCGGGAGCCGACCTGCAGGGAAACTTTACCTATTGGAGCAACCGGGAAGTGTCGTTTGAAGAAGGCATACAGGTGCGAGGCACGGTTACAAGAAAAGCGGGGCAGGGGTTTAGCGGATACGCCGAGCAAGTTTCAGATTCGGTAAGCTCGTTTTTAAAACCCTTTCTTGGCATAACAAGCTTTTTAAGCAGCCTGGTGCTGGGAGCGTTATTGATTCAGTTGTTTCCCAATTTTACGCGGCAAACCGTTTTTGCCTTACGGGAAAAAAAGTGGCGGTGCCTTTCGAACGGGCTTCTTGCCCTGCTTCTTATTCCCATTATTTTCGGCGTGTTTATTATTACCATAGTTGGAATTCCTTTGGGCATTATGCTGCTGTTCTTTTCTTCCTTGCTGTTGTATATCGCGCGCATTTTCGTTATGCTTTGGGTGGGTATGCTTATAACAGAAAAGCTGGGTAAGAATGTATCCGATATGTGGGCGTTTGTCATTGGGCTTATCGTGTATTCTGTATTGGTGCAAGTCCCTGTTATTGGATGGGTTGTCCCGTCTGTGGCCGCCATATTGGGTTTGGGAGCCATAGTGTCGCGCCTGAAAGAAACGTATTTTGCCAACAAGCATCAAGTGTTACCTTAAGCTATGACAAAAAAGTCAAAAATTACCCATACGTCAAACCAGATTTGTTTTATCGGGCCGCGCATTGAAGAGGTATTAAACATGCATCCCCAGGACGCGTTCCAGCCAGAGCGTATGACCAAAATTGTGGAAGAGTTTACGCGCGGTTTTTACTTTTTAAAAGACTTTGGTTTGGCTGCCACCATATTCGGGAGCGCCCGCGCGCCCAAAAACAGCATCGCCTACAAAGAAACAGAGCGACTGGCGTATTTGCTTTCAAAAGACGGGTTTGATATTATTACGGGCGGGGGACCGGGCGTTATGGAGGCGGCAAACAAAGGAGCAACAGAGGCTGGCGGAAGATCGGGCGGCATAAATATCCAATTGTTCCATGAACAGCGCGTCAATAAATACGTAACGGAATCATCGGCGTTCTACTACTTTTTTATCCGCAAGGTAATGCTGGCGTTCGCTTCTGAAGTGTACATATTTTTTCCGGGCGGGTTTGGCACGCTAGACGAATTTTTTGAGTTAGTAACGCTGGTGCAGACCAAAAAAATAGAACCCATACCCATTATTTTGGTAGATAAGGATTACTGGAACCCGCTGCTGCACTGGATACAAAAAGAGGTATATGGAAAGCGCAAAGCAATTTCGAAGGGCGATATGGATTTGTACCATGTCGCCAAGGACGCCGACCACGCTTTTCAGTTAATCCGGAAAATGGTAATACGGACAGACCGTAAAGTCGACGGTATGTTATAAATAACTATACGTATGCATGGATTCACAACAACACAATGAAAAAACACTAACCACGCCTATGGTTATTGGATTGGGGATCGGGGCGCTTGTGATAATTGGCGTGCTGGTTTTCCTGCTGCAGCAGGGAATACTGGGCACGAGCCAGCAGGAAGAAGAAGTAATAAGCGAAGAACAAATGGAAAACGAACAAAAAGTAGATATATCCGACCTTCTTGTCGAAGACCTGATAGAGGGCGATGGCCAGGCAGTGGTGCCGGGCGACGTGGTAGTGGTGCATTACACGGGCACGTTTGAAGACGGGATAAAGTTTGACAGCTCGTACGACCGCGGAGAACCCGCGCAATTTCAAATTGGCGTGGGGCAGGTGATCCAAGGTTGGGATATTGGTTTGGAAGGCATGAAAATCGGCGGAAAAAGAAAACTTACCATTCCTTCGCATTTGGCGTACGGGGAAGCGGGACGTCCTGGAATTCCACCAAACTCCACGCTTATATTCGAAATCGAGCTATTGCAGATAGTGGATTTGAAAGGATAGGGAAATCCGATTGGTTGAGAATCGCGCCCCTTGCAAAAGGCGCGATTTTGTGGTAGGAGGAGGTATGGATAAAAGGGTAAGGGAAAACCTATTGTACGTTTTAGAGGACAACTGGAGCCGGTTCAAGAGGCCGGTGTTGTGGGGTTTGTTTGCCTTATTGTTATGGCTTGGAATTTCATCCGTTTTTAACGGAATAGACAAGGCTTTGGGCGCGGTGGAAATTACCGGGTACGAACCGGAAGCCAAGCTGGTAGGGGCAAGCGTAAGGCCGCAGCCAGAATATATTTCGACAGACTCCCTGCTTTCTATTCCTTCGCTTGGCGTGGAAACTCCGCTTATATTCGTAGACAGTACGAATCCAAAAGATTTTTACGGGCCGCTTAAAGAGGGGGTAACGCATTATCCTTCTTCTTTACCCGGGCAGTCCGGCACCGCCATTATTTTGGGACACTCGGCCCCAAACGCAATTTTACGAAAACAGTTTAACGGCGTATTTTCAGACATAAAAGATTTGGAGCCGGGGGACGAGATTATTGTTCAGCACGAAGGAAAGCGGTATCGATACGCGGTTGAAGGGCAGGAAGTGCTGCAGCGCGGGCAAGACGTTCTGGCAGAATCTTTGGTAACCACGCAGTCGAAACTTGTGTTACTAAGTTGCTGGCCACCCGGCATAGATAATAAACGACTTATGATTAAAGCTACGGCAATATGAAAACAATACTATTCTTAACTCTTGCGGTTTCCCTGGTCGCGGCTCAACCGGTCGAGGCCCAAACAGGAACCTTCGAGCTTCAACAAAACATTCGCAACCTTACCCGGCAAAATTTTGTCTGGGCAAATACCGCGGCGGCCCAGGCAGGCGATCGCCTGGAACTGCAAATTGTGGTCCGTTGGACGGGAGCCGCGCCAACCGATAACGTGTTGGTGCGGGAAACCCTTGACCAGCGCTTAACGCATGAGGGCAACCTAAAAGTTGACGGCGTCGAAACCGCTAGCAACATAACCGCAGAAAACGTAAACATTGGCGCGTTGCAGGCAAACCAGACAAAAACCATAACGTTTGAAGCTACGGTAAACGGGCCAGAGGCTTTTCCGGCGGGAACCACAACCATAGTTAACAGTTCAACCGTGTTTAATACGCAAAGCGCAAATTCTGGGGTTTCTCGCGTGCAGGTGGGAAGAGACGCCGTGCCTACCGACGTTTCCACCGGTCCCTTGACTATGTGGATGATCGGCGGATTTCTTGTGACGCTTGCGGCAGGCATTGCCGGAACCATATTTTACCTAAAGTATTATGTGCGAACCCGAGTGCTCGAAAGCGAATTTGATACGCGAGTTGACAGAAAACTGGCAAACGCAATTGGAAATATCCGGCAAAAAGAAAAGAAGGGTTAGACCCTTCTTTTCTTTTTTATTTGGTAGTGTATAATAAAAACAGGGGAAAAAGTTTAATTATAAAAATATATGGACCAACTGGTAAAAGCGGACGTATTCTTTTTTATAACAAGCGTTGCCGTTATTGTGTCGAGCGTTGTGCTTATTGTAGCGTTTGTATACGTAATACAAATTCTGCGCGACGTACGTTATATTACCAAACGCGTCCGGAAAGAAACCGACGAAATTTTAGAAGACGTACACCAGGCACGCAACTTTATAAAAAAAGAAGCAAAGCGGGCTTTGAACATAAAAGATGTTGTTAGCGGGGTAATACAGGCGGTATTCCAAAAAGGACGCAAAAGGTCGTCTGAAAAAAAGAATTAAAGATGTATGGCAAGCAAAAATAACACAGGCAAAAAAGTAGTATTGGGCGCGGGTTTGGCTTTGGCGGCTGCCGCCGCGGCGGGAGCTTACTTTTTGTACGGAACAAAGGAGGGGGCAAAGCAGCGCAAAAAAATCGCGGGCTGGAGCCTAAAAATGAAAGGCGAGGTTTTGGAAAAACTGGAAAACCTAAAAGAGTGGAACCAGGAAGCCTACAATAAAGCGGTGGATGCCGTTGGCAACAAATACCGGCAAATGAAGTCTATAGATTCCGCCGAAGTGGAAAAGGCAATGAAAGAAATGAAAAGCCAGTGGAAGCATATTATGAAGGACGCGGAAATGCGCGCCCGAAGAAAAAAATAAGCCCAAAACAATGGAACAAAAGCGGGGACTGTCCCCGCTTTTTGTTTGCTTGCACCGAGTAAAGTCGAGGTGTGGATAACTCATATTGACACGCTTTCTTGGCGGAGATATACTTAAAGTACGACGATATATCATATTGATATAAAGTCCTAAATACGCGGGAGAGCGTTATCTCCATTTGAAGCGTCAGCTTCCCAACAACAGTTAGTTCTTTCAGTAAAGATAGGCCTTCTCTAAACAGTCGGCCTTCTTTTTTTACGAAATTTTGATATTATTAGATTATATATGAACAAAACATTTTTTCTTATTGTTGGATTAGTTCTTGTAGGCGCTGTGGCGTGGGCCGGGTTTTCGTATTGGGAGCAGATATGGGGGTTGGGGCCGGCCCCGACGGTGCCGTCGGGGCCGGCAGATGATATTGGGGGTAACAATACCGATTTTCCATTGCGACTGCCCGCCGGGTTTTCTATTTCGGTGTTTGCCAAAGATTTGCCGGGTGCCCGCGTTATGGCTTTTGACGGCATGGGAAACATGTGGGTAAGTCAAACATCGGAAGGCAAGATAAGTTTGCTTGAGGTGGAAGACGGAAAAGTGCAAAACCAGACTGCTGTATTGCAAAACTTAAACCGGCCGCACGGTTTGGCATTCCATCCCCAGCAGGACTTATTGCTGTATTTCGTCGAGCAAGACGGCGTGTCGCGCGTACCCACGTATTCGGAGGGTGCACCAGAAAAATTGTTTGATTTGCCAGCTACCGGCGGTCATTTTACCCGTACCATGCTGTTTGCGCCAGATGGTCGTTTACTTACATCAGTTGGTTCTTCGTGCAACGTGTGCCACGAGGAAGATTGGCGGCGTGCCACCGTATTGGTTTCAGACGACCGGGGAAACAACTTGCAAGTGTTTGCCAAAGGGCTGCGCAACGCCGTGTTTATGGCAACGCATTATGTTACCGGCGACATTTGGGTAACGGAAATGGGGCGCGATAATTTGGGCGACAATACGCCGCCGGATGAAATTAATATAATAGGTAGTCCTTCGACGAGCTCAGGACAAAATTCGATTCCGAATTTTGGCTGGCCTATTTGTTACGGCAAAAATATCCACGATACGCAGTTTGACAAGAATACGTACATACGAAACCCGTGCGACGAGCAGTTTGGTGAAATTCCTTCGCACGTGGATTTGCAGGCGCATTCTGCCCCATTGGGTTTGGCATTTGTTCCCGAAGAAGGCTGGCCCGAAGAATATTGGTACGATTTGCTGGTGGCATTTCACGGTTCGTGGAACAGGACAGAACCAACGGGATATAAAATCGTCCGCGTAAAACTGGACGCGCAGGGAAATTACGAAAGTACTGAAGACTTTATTTCAGGCTGGTTGCAAGGAGGCCAAGCGCTCGGCCGGCCCGTGGACATTCTTATCCAGCCTGGCGGCGTAATGTACGTGTCCGACGACAAAGCCGGATTGATTTACAAAGTTACATATCAGGGAAATTAATGCAAAAAGAAATTCGGTGGCTGTTGGATGAGAAGTACGGCGGCAAGCGGACGGCGCGGGCGAAAAAAGACATTGCGCGTTTGGAAAAGGGCGAGCATGTGGATTATGTAATAGGCTGGGTGCGGTTTTTAGGGTGTAAAATTGATTTGTCGCAACAGCCCCTCATCCCGCGGCCGGAAACCGAATATTGGGTAGAGAAAGCAATAAAAGAAATGCAGGGAGGAAAGGTCATCGATTTATTTGCCGGTTCTGGATGTGTGGGCGTTGCGGTGCTCAAACACGTGCCGAATGCCGATGTGGACTTTGCCGAGACAGACAAAAAACTGCTTTTGCAAATCGAGATAAACACGCAGATAAATGGCATCGGAAAAAGCCGTTATCGGGTTTTGCGGTCTGATATATTCTCGAACGTGAAAGGGAGATACGACTATATTCTTGCGAATCCGCCGTATGTGGCAGAAGCCAGGAAAGCGCGGGTGCAGCGTTCAGTGCGAGAGCAAGAGCCCTACCATGCTGTCTTTGGCGGTAAAGATGGGTTATACTATATACGAAAGTTTTTGAAAGAGGTGAAAAAGCATGTTGTCGAAGGCGGCGTAGTATACATGGAGTTTGATTCATCCCAAAGGCAAGAAGCGCTCCGCTTGGCAAGGTCTGCCGGAGCGGCAGAGGCCGTTGGGCATAAAGACCAATACGGCAAATGGAGGTATGCAAGAATCGTTTTTTGATCGGTCAGAAAATCTGCAACTCGAAAACGACGGCGACGGAAATGTCGTGTATTCTGTCGCCCAATGCGTGGGGCAAATAAACGAAGCGGTCGGCCGTTTGGGCGTGGTGCGGGTACGGGGCGAAATAAGCGCCTTGAGCCAAAGCAGGGGCGCCATGGCGTTTTTCGATTTAAAGGACGCTTCCGGAAAAGAATATGTGCTGCAGTGCAGTATTTTTGGCTGGAGTTTTTCAAAATATAAGCACTTTTTGGAAGACGGGCTGGAAGTGGTGGTGCACGGTAAGCTTAAGGTATATGAAAAACGGGGAAGCCTAAGTTTCATAGCCGATTCCATTGAGCCTTCAGGAGAGGGGGCGTGGCGAAAAGCTTTTGAAGAGCTTAAAAAACGCCTGGGCGCAAAAGGGTATTTTGACGAATCCCGCAAACGGCAGCTTCCCTTATATATTCAAAAAATCGGGCTGATTACTTCAGAAGACGGCCAGGCCCTGCACGACTTTCGCCAAAACCTGGGGAATTACGGATTTTCTATATTGTTGTACCCGGTTTGGGTAGAAGGCGACAAGGCGGAAGCCAGTATTGTAAAAGCCTTGCAATGGTTTAACAAAAATAAGCCCGATATGGATGCGTTAGTGCTTATTCGCGGCGGCGGCGGGTTTGAAAATCTCAAAGTGTTCAATTCAGAGAAAATTGCCGATGCCATTGTCTCCTCGCGCATTCCCGTTATAACCGGCATAGGCCATGAAAAAGACGAAAGCATCGCAGATTACGTGGCAGACAAGCATCTTTCCACGCCTACGGCGGTCGCGGCGTTCCTAAAGGCGCGACGGGAAGATGTAATGCGAGGACTCGATATGCTCTGGGAGGGTTTACAAGAAGGTATGCAAGATATAATAAAAGAGGAGCGGCTTTTGGTAAATACGCAGGCAGAGCGATTGCACCGTGGTTTTGGGAAAGTGTTCGAAGGGTTCGCAAATTTGAAGCAGCGGCTGGTGCGTGCGCGCTATGCATACGAGAAACAAGTATATGTATATCTTGCCAGCGTGGAAAGGGCACAAAGCATGCTTACTTCTTTGAATCCGGAAAATGTGCTACAACGAGGATATAGCATAGCGTTCAACTCGCGCGGAGAAACGGTGAAATCAATCGAGCAAATAGAAGTTGGGGAAACTGCTATGGTGAAAGTGTGGAAGGGCAAATTTTCCGCGCTCGTTGAACGTAAATTCAAATGACTCAAATTCAAAATCCTAAAAAACAAAATTTACAGCAAGCGCTGGAACGGTTGGAAAGCCTGGTAAAAGAACTCGAGGCAAAAGATGTAGACGTGGAAGCGGGCCTGGCAAAGTTTAAAGAAGGAGTGGACCTGGTAAAGTTTTGTCAGGGCCAGTTACAGGAAGCTGAAAACGAGTTTCGCAAACTCAAAACAGAGCTGGAAGAGGAGGATTCGATGGAATAAAAAAAGCCTCTTTTCGAGGTTTTGTGTTAAAGACTCTCGAGCGTCTTGCTATCTGCGATTTTATAATTACCAACGCGCGTGCGCACAAGCTCTTTGGTATACGCGCCCGTGCCCAGGGCTTTCGCGATATCTTCCACCAGGGTGCGGATATACGTGCCAGCAGAGCACACAACGCGGAGTTTCGCAAACGGGGGAGTAAAGGCGAGTAGTTCAATCTCGTATATAGTTACCAAGCGCTTGGGCATAGTAACAGGTATCATTTTTCTGGCGAGTTTGTAAGCGCGTGTTCCCCGCACGCGCACGGCAGAATACGCCGGGCTCGTTTGCGTAATTTCTCCCGTAAACTTTTTGAGAATCCCGCGAAGTTCCGTTTCGTCAATATGTTTCATGGTGCGTGTTTCATGAATTGTGCCTGTCGGGTCTCCTGTGCTGCTTGTTTTTCCAAATTCAATCATAGCTTCGTACTCTTTTTTTGAATTCTCGTTTATGGCGCCCAGTTTTTTTGTGTCTTCACGCCCCACCGCCACCACCAAAACTCCTGTGGCAAACGGGTCTAACGTGCCCGCGTGCCCCACCCGTTTTTCGCCCGTAATCTCCCGTATTTTATCCACCACATCATGCGACGTCATCCCCGCCGGTTTGTTGATATTTAAAATCATAAAGAAGCGAATAAGAGTGCAGAAATCACTAATGGCAAATAAAGTACGCGATCGCGTACTTTATTTGCCAAAGGTTTTCCGTAATTGAGAGTCGTTATCAATCGATTCTAAAACTCCATAACGCACATATTTTCTGATGCCAAAAAATTCCACAATAAAATCAATCTCATTCTCGCATTCGTAAGGAAATATAAAGACGCTTTTTTGCAGTTCTTGGAACCCCAGTTGCCGGAGCTTTTTGCGGAGCGCGTCTCTTGCCCTCTTGTAATCTTCGGGGACATCAAATGTTACCAGCCGCCATTTTCCATCCCACGGGTGTTTAAAGATTTTCATTTCCTGAAATTTATAGGTAAGAGCTTTCTTTTTTCCCTTCTTGGAAAGGGTATAGGTATAACTATCATCAGCATTCTGCTTTATTGATACATCTTTTGAGCGCTGGAGGGCACTAATACTCTTCCGAAATTTTTCGCGGTCTATTTTCTTCCATTCTTTGTTTATTTCCCGGTATACTTTTCGCTGTCCATACGGAGAATAGGTAAAGCCCAACAATATTCCTCCTAAGAGTAGTAATAAAACTTTCTTTTGCGTTGGTCCCATAAGATCATTGTATTGTATTATGATCTAGTGGTCAATAAAGTACGCGATCGCGTATACTTTTTGCCAATAGGTTTCTTAATCGCTTTTTGTGCCTAAGGGTTATTGTGTTTTATTTCTCCACAAGTAGGTTATGGGATGATGTGATATAATACAAAAATGACATTGCGAGATGAGCTGCAAAAATTAGTAAAGGGCGAAGTGGCGGACGACAATACAACTTTAGAGGAGTACAGCAAGGGATACAGCATTTTTCGGGTGAGGCCGCAGGTGGTGGTATTTCCCAAAAGCGCAGACGACGTAAAGAAAATCGTTGACTTTGTAAACAAGCACCCGCAAAAAAAGCTTTCCATTACCGCGCGTTCTGGAGGCACCGACATGTCGGGCGGGTGTTTGGGTGAATCCATTATCCTGGATTTTTCCCGCAACATGAACAAGCTAAAGAAAATTGGTCCTGATTTTGCCGTCGTTGAGCCTGGCATGTATTACAGAGATTTTGAAAAGGCCACGCTTAAAAAAAATCTGCTGTTTCCCTCGTACCCGGCCTCCAAAGACATTTGCGCTATGGGAGGCATTGTGTCAAACGACTCGGGGGGCGAGAAAAGCCTTACGTATGGAAAAACGGAAAACTACGTAATGGAGTATAAAATGATTTTGGCCGACGGAAATGAATACACATTCCGCCCGCTTTCGAAAAGCCAGTTAAACCAAAAAATGACGTTGCCGGGATTTGAGGGCGATATATACAGAAAACTGTTTGCTTTGGTGGATAAAAACCAAAAGCTGTTGGCGCAGGCAAAACCAAATGTTTCTAAAAATTCCGCGGGGTACGCTTTATGGAATGTGTGGGACGGGAAAACATTTAACATTCCCAAACTAATAGTGGGCGCGCAAGGGACGCTGGGTATTACCGTGGAAGTAAAGGTACGGCTTGTAAAACCTAAAAAGCACTCGGCCCTTTTGGTAATGTTTTTAAAAGACTTGGCGCCTTTAGGAGATTTGGTAGAAAAAGTTCTGGAGAAAAAGCCGGAAAGCTTTGAGTCGTACGACGACCAAACCGTAAAGCTGGCGCTTCGGTTTTTGACGGATTTTTTAAAGCTGCTTGGCGCAAAAAACATGCTGCAGCTGGGATTTCAGTTTTTGCCCGAATTGAAAATGCTGCTGTTTGGCGGCTTGCCTAAACTTATATTATTGGCGGAGTTTACAGGAGATACAGAGCAAGAGGCGCATACAAAGGCAAAAAAGGCCCAGGAGCATATACAAAGCTTTGGGCTGCAGACTCGTATAACCAAAAATGCCAAAGAAATAGAAAAATACTTTACCATTCGCCGCAAAAGTTTTAGTTTACTGCATAGCCATGCTGCAGGAATGTTCGCCGCTCCCTTTATAGACGACGTGGTAGTGCGCCCCGAGTATTTGCCGGAGTTCCTGCCCCGCCTTAACGCGCTGTTACGCCCGTACCAAAAACAAAAGAAACTGGTGTACACGATTGCCGGGCACGCGGGCGACGGAAATTTCCACGTTATTCCGTTAATGGATTTGTCGAAACCAAGCGTTAGGGAGGCAATAAAAGAACTTACCCCAAAGGTGCATCGCCTCGTGTTTCGGTATAAAGGTTCCATAACCGGCGAGCACAACGACGGCATTATCCGTACGCCATACTTGAAAGATATGTATGGGGAAAAGGTATACAAACTGTTTGAACAAACAAAAAATATATTCGACCCCAAAAACATATTTAACCCCGGCAAAAAAGTAGGGGGAACGGTGGCATACGCATATTCGCATATCCTTAAGGATACTCACTAGATTGTATGCTAAAAGAGGTTATTCTTGCCAGTAAGGTTCAGGCGAAAGATTTTTTGAAATTTGCACCAGCGGCGCAAAAGAGTGAGTTGCTGCGTTTGGGGAAGGTTCTGCGGGGCAAAAAAATCGTGCATGTAAACGCGGTGGCGCAGGGCGGGGGCGTGGCGGAGTTACTTACAAGCGTTATTCCTTATATGCGGGCTTTGGGAATAGACGCTTCGTGGTACGCGATAGACGCCAAAAAAGCGGGCAAGGCATTTTTCGCGTTTACCAATAACGTGCATAACGCTCTGCAGGGTTCTACTATCCCGTTTTCAAAGGATGACTGGAAGCGATACGAAGAGGTAAACAAAGAAATTGCGCAAGATCTGGGCAACATAGAGTACGATATTTTGGTTATGCACGACCCCCAGCCTTTGGCCGCTTTGCGCTTTATACAAAACAAAAAACCTGCAGTGTGCGTAATCCATATTGATACATCCGCTTCCAATACCGCGGCCTGGAAAAAAATCCAGCCGTTCGCGCAACGGTATAACCGTATTTTGTTTAGCAATAAAGATTTTGTAAACCCGAAACTTGCCACAGAAAAACTGCGCGTATTTCCCCCGGCCATTGACCCTTTGGCGTACAAGCAAAAAATAGTTTCGCGAAAAAAAGCCCGCGAGTACCTTGCGAACTATGGAATTTCAAAAACCGGGCCGTTGCTGGCTCAGGTGTCGCGCTTTGACGTATGGAAAAACCCTCACGGCGTGGTAGAAGCGTTTTGGCTGCTGGAAAAAAAATATCCAAAAGCGCAGCTGCTTTTGGTGGGGTTCCAAGAGGCGCGCGACAACCCGCAGGCGGAAAAAGTGTATATGGACATTCGGGCAATGGCAGGAAAGGACCCCGGCATATTTTTGTTTTTCGACCCCAGAAAAATTGGCGGGGCAAAAAACATCCAGGAATTTACCGTAATGGCGCAAAACGCGGCCGACATTGTTATTCAAAACTCGGTAAAAGAAGGGTTTGGCTTAACGGTTACGGAAGCTATGTGGAAAGGCAAGCCGGTTATTGGGGGATCGGCCTCGGGCATACGCTTGCAAATTGCGCATAACAAAAACGGGTTTATCGCAGAAAACACCAAAGACCTGGCAATGTATATGGACTTTTTGCTTTCGCACCCAAAAGAAAGGGCGCGCGCGGGAAAAGCGGCAAAAGAAAGTGTGCGCAAGCGCTTTTTAATGCCGCGGTTTGTGTTAAACCACCTCAAAGTGTATAAAGAACTTGTATGATACTGGATTTTATTGAAATTAAAACCATATACCTTATTTTTCATTTGTTTGGCATTGCCATTGGGGCTGGCGGCGCTTTTGCCAGCGACCTGATATTTTTTAAATCGGTAAAAGACGGCCGGCTTTCGGCCACAGAGTTTGGGTTTATGGAGCTGGGCGGCAAAATGGTGTGGGTCGGCCTTGCTATTTTGGTTATTTCTGGCGTGCTCTTGTTTTCTTTAAACCCCGAGACATATATCGTTTCCAGTAAGTTCCAGCTGAAAATGACCGTGGTGGCCATTATTATTGCAAACGGCATTGTGCTGCACCTAAGCTTTATTCCCAAACTGAAAGCTGCCACCAAAATAGGCGATATAAATGTAGCCGAGTTTGTCCGGCAAAATCCTTTTTTGCTGGTAAGCGGCGTGGTGTCCATGGTTTCGTGGTCTTCTGCCATAATTCTGGGCGCTTTGCGCGGCATTCCGTATAGCTACTGGCTTATTCTTGCCGTATACCTTGCCATAATTCTGTGCGGCATTGCCGCAGCCTTCCTTCTAAAACCCCGCATGTTCCCCAAATCCAAATAGCCCTTTTCTTTTCTGCGTGAATGGGGTAAAGTAATGAAAACTCAACGTGGAGGCAAAGGGAATGTTGCAGCGAGTGGATCGTTTTAAGGTGGGAGACCACGTTCAGCCAATGAGGCTTCCTGTGCAATCGAGTGACGGCAAACATAGGATCGTAAACAAAAACAAGAAAACCCTTGTAGTTTGTGCCGTACATCACAAAGGGGTGGAAGGGTCAAGGCTTTTTCTCGCGTTCGAAGGAATCGAAGGCGCATATCCTGCTTTTCGGTTTAAGAAAGCAGAATAAACGCGAAGGCCAATCTATGGTTCAATGAGCCCCGGATTATAACAACCGGGGCTTTTCTTTTCTGCGCGGATGGGGCTAGCGATAAATGTCTTTGCGATTGGCAACATCGAGGAGTTCGATTTCTTGGGGTGAGGTAAACTGAAAAATTACCCGCCAGTCGCGAGTAATTCGAAAAGAGTAAAGCCCGGAAAGTTTGCCTGCGAGATGCTTGGCGTGCAGTTGAGAATGAAAAGGATTCTCCTGGAGTAGTTCAATAAGCGAGGCGAGTTTCTCTTGCTGTTCCTTTGGCAGTTTGCGGGTCGACTTGAGAAACGCGTCGCTATACCGAACCTGTACCATAATGCTATTTGCGGAGTTCTTTTAAGAAAGATGTAGAGTCTTTAAAAGTTTTGGTGGTTCCTTTGCTTGCCGCTTTGAGAATTTTTTGCACAAATTGGGGGCGATACTCGCCCTCTTGGTCTTTGCCAGCAAAACCAATAACAAAAGACCGAAGAAGCCTTACTTCTTTTTTAAGTTCAGAAACATTTTTATCTTGAGTAGCTTGAGCCATATATCTATTTTAGGTCGTTTGGTCCTGATTGTCAATTTCCGCCCGGGGCTTTTCTTTTTGCCGCAGATGGGGTAGAGTGAATAAAATATTGGAGTCATAGGAGAGGAGTATGCTGGTAGATAGTCTGTCTTACTGGTTGGTTGTTATGGATTGTCTAATAAAGATTCACGGAGCCACGCATCAAGAGGCTTTTGGACTAGTGGGGTTACAACAAAAGGAGTTTATGGGTTTTGGAGAATGTAGAAGGGATATAATTGTTGCGACTCTCCTAATAGAACCCTTCTATATTGTGGATAAATTAGTCGGAAGCATACAAGGTGTTGATTTTGCGAGAAGTTGACAGAGATGTTTTTAAAGGATACAAAGAATATACAAGAAAAGTTCGTCGAAAATGATATTCGCTAGAGGAAGTGGGTGAGATGCCCACGCTGCCCCGCAACGGTGAAGGCGCAAACGCGCATAAGTCCGGTCGACTGGCGACTATCGCATAATAAACAAACGAATTAACGTTCCTCGAGGGAGGGGGCGGGATTCTCGCAGTCGAATTTTTTAACGCACATATTCGGCAAGCGCGTTTCTCCTACTCCTAGGAGATTTTATTTTCTTCCAATAAAAATTAATAGGAAGAAAATAATCCCTCCATAGTCTACCAGTCGGCGGACGGAGGGGGATATACAATAATATGAGCAAAAATAATTTTTCTTCTTTGTGGATGGCGCTGGGAATGCTGGCGTTGGTGGTGGCGGTGTTTGCGGGTGTGTCTGGCACCAAAGCAGATACAATAAGTGATGCCGTGGCAAGCGCGGTGGCGTATGTAAATACGCAAGTAGATGAGCCGACAAAAACAATGGCGTTGGTTGCAAGCTCCGACGGTACCGTCGGAGTAGATGTTTCGTATTTGCAAAGTTTTTCCGGTTCCACGGCCATAGAATACGCAAAGCCTATTATGGCAATCGCGGCGGCCGGTGAAGATCCGGCAACATACGCGCAGGAAGACTTGGTGGCAAAACTCAAAGGTTTTTCAGACGGCACGCAAATGGGGAGCGCCAGCCAGGTAAACGACGACATTTGGGCAATACTTGCGCTGCGGGCGGCCGGAGTGGCAAGCGCAGACAGCGTAATCCAAAACTCAAAAGCGTTTGTGCTGGGCAACCAAAATGCAAACGGCGGCTGGGCATGGAATGTTGGAGGCACAAGCGACACCAACGATACGGCCGTAGCCATAATGGCGTTGCTGGAAACGGGAATGAGCGGTAGCAACACTGCTACTCAAAACGCGGTTGCGTACCTTAAGTCCGCGCAAAACCAAGATGGCGGGTTCCCGTACGACCCGGTTAGCGAATTTGGAACCGAGTCTGACGGCAACAGCGACGCCTGGGTAACAATGGCATTTAATAAACTGGGTGAAAGCACGTCGTCGGTTGTTCCGCATTTATTGTCACTGCAAGATACAGATGGCGGTTTTTGGTGGATGCCGCCTCCCGCGAGCTTTAACAACAAAGGCCCCACGGCCGACGCTATAATCGCGTTAAGCGGCAAAAGCTACCCCGTTGCTATATTCGGTGGCGGCACCGGCAGTGACAACGATTCAAACGAAAACGACGTAATGTATCGAATAGTGGGATCTGCCGGAGAAATTTGCAAAGGCGCGGTGGCTGCGACAAACGCCATGGAAGTGGTGATACAAGCGGCAGACGAGTGCGGCTATACCTATGACATTCAGGATACGTCGTTTGGGCAGTATTTGGCCGGCATAAACAACGATACGGCAGAAGGCTTGAACGGCTGGATGTACGCGGTAAACGGGCAAGTGCCAAGCATTGGCGCGGCAGACTATAGCCTTTCCGGCGGCGAGCAAGTAGCTTGGTTTTTTGGCGAGTTTGGAGACGAGCCGCCTAGCGGCGCTTTTGAAAAAGAAAGCGAATCGGTAAGCTTGTCGGTGGAAGTAGTGGAGGGTAATTCTGGTGAAGGAGGCCAAGACGATCAAAACGATTCTGCAATTGCGTTTTCGGTAAACCCCTCTGCGGTGGATTTTGGCCAGTTAGCTCCCGGAACTTCGGCAAGCAGCAGCGTTACGGTTGCAAACCAGGGCCAGGCGGATTTGGACATTGAGGTTGAGGTGCAAGGGGATCCGGTGTTTAACTTTTTGAAACTCGATACCATAGCGTGGGGCGCGTTTTCCGCGCTGCTTTCTTCGGGCGCAGAAGATGACATAAACTTGCAGCTGGCAGTGCCCGCGGGATTTAACGTGTTCGGCCAAAAACAGGGAAGCTTGATATTCTGGGCAAGCGCACATGAATAAGTGCTGGACTTTTCTTCTGCTGGGGGGATTGGGAATTGGCGTAAGCCCGGCGGAAATTGAAATTGCGGGGCAAGTGGAGTGGCCGTACACCGTGCCCATAACTGTTACCAATTTTTCTGATAGAGAAGAGCAGTTTGAAGTGTTTGGCGCGCAGGCAAATCCCGGCAGATTTTCTTTAGGGGCTGGCGAAAGCCGCCAGGTAGCGGTCAACTTTGATCAGCCAGCCGAAGGCGTTGTAAAGGTGTTATCAATGAGGACTTCGGCAGAAGGGTTAAGCACGGGTACGGGCGTAAAAATTCCGTTCCGTGTTGCGGACCCAGCCGATTCGAGGTTTTTAGCTAGCGCAAATGACGCGGTTGGCGTGTTTCCCTATATTTTTGGAACAGGAGTTATACTGGTTAGCTTACTTCTTTTGTGGTATATAGCCGGAATAATAAAATTATGGTTGGCGACTTCAAACAAACAATAAAAATATTCGGCGTGCTGTTTTTCGTGCTGGTGTTCGGCGTGCTTTTGGGTGTTTCGCTGGCCGACATTGGGTATGTGCCGGTTGTGGCTACGCAAGAACAAAAAGAAATTCAGGTCGATTTGGCGATTGATTACGGGAATGGCGACAGCCAAATGTTTCCCGGCCAAGAAATTGGGGCGGGCGATTCGGTCTTGAGTTTGTTTGAAAAGAGTGGCGTGACACTCGAAAAAAGAAATTTCCCCGGCTTAGGAGTATTTATTGAAGCTATCAATGGCGTGCACAACTCAAACAATTACTATTGGCAGTTTTGGGTAAACGGCGAGTACGCAAACATTGGCGCCAGCGAGTACGAATTGCGCCACGGCGACCAGGTCCTGTGGAAGCGCACAAATGAAATCCCGTCAAATCCGTAGGATTTCTTCGGGACGAACGCTCGGAATAAAAATATCCGCCGGACTGCAGAGCAGCCGCGGCGGATTTATTTTTTTATAAGGAGGGCAAAGAGTCCCAAAAGAACTATGCCTCCAATGAGAACGAGATAACCTCCTTTTATTAACCCAAAAAGAAAACTCACTTTTCTTCTCCTGTTTGCGCTTGAATCTGGTATAGGTATAATAAGACTATATGATTTATTTGGCAAGTGACCACGCGGGGTTTGAGCTAAAAGAGCAGCTCAAAAAATATCTTGAAGAGGAGCTGGGGCAAGAAGTGGAAGACATGGGCGCTTTTGAGTTGAATCCAGACGACGACTACCCAGACTTTATTATCCCGGCGGCGCAGAAAGTGGCCCAAGACCCAAAAAACAACCGGGCCATTATCTTGGGGGCATCGGGCCAGGGCGAGGCGCTCGCCGCAAATAAAGTGCGGGGCGTGCGCGCAACGGTGTATTATGGCGGGCCTATAGAAATCGTGCAGCGTTCTCGCAGCCATAACAACACAAATGTGCTTTCGCTCGGCGCGAGGTACCTTTCTGCAGACGAAGCAAAGAAGGCGGTAAAACTGTGGCTGGAAACCGAGTTTGAAGGCGGCCGCCACGAACGCCGCGTTAACAAAATTAACGAGTTTGAGCAATAATGCAACGCGTAGTTCCGGCAATTCTTACGGCAGATCCCGCAGAGCTTCAAGAGGGCTTGAAACAGTTACGCGACCATAGCAACTGGGTGCACATCGATATTATGGACAACAAGTTTGTGCCCAATATGTCGGTGAACCTTTTCCAGCTCGGTGAGGCTTCCCAGTATTTCAACCTCGAGATTCACTTAATGGTAGAGAATCCGGAAAAATATCTTGAAGATTGCAAATCAGTTGGGGCAAAACGGGTCATATTTCATATCGAGGCTACTGATAATCCGGAAATGGTTTTGCAGAAAATGGAGGAGTACGGGTTTCAAAAATCCATCGCTATAAATCCGCCAACGCCTGTTTCCAAAATTGCGCCGTATATGGAACAGCTCAATGCCGTGCTGGTAATGGGGGTGAACCCCGGATTTCAGGCGCAGGAGTTTATGCCAGATGTGCTTTCCAAAATTGCGGAAATCTGCAGGTTAAAAGAAGATGTTACCATAGGCCTGGACGGGGGCATTAACGAGAAAAACATCAAAAGCGTGTTTGAGGCGGGCGCCGATTACGCTGGCGTTGGCAGTGCGGTTATGAAAACAGGGGACCCCGCGGCTGCCCTCCGCCACCTCGAAGAACTTGCCGTCGACGCAAGCGAATAACATAAATAGTACGATCGTACTAATCGCGTAATGGTATGTTCAAAGACTTTAAGCCAGAAATCAAGTTACTTCTTATCGTTGCCGCCGTGTCGGCCGTCCTTGCCGTCGGCGGCATTTTGCTGTTAAAAGGGGCGGGGCAAAACCAGGTTTGGCCCACGCCTTCGTCAACTCCTGTTGCCCAAACTCCTCCGCCCGCGCCCCGCGATCAAGCGGAGCTTGATTTTGCGGGGTGGCAAACCTACCGCAACGAGGGGTATGGCTTTAAGATGAAGTATCCACAGAATTGGATGTTTGATGAGAATTGGGGAGGGGAAAAATATGAGGGAGCGGATGGATTTTTTGCATTTACAGCCTCTGGAGGAGAGTTAACAAAAGTTGAAACCGTTGTTGATGCTGAAGCATATCATAAACTCGAGCCATATGGCATAAGTCCTCAGATCAAAGTCGTTGAAGTCGATGGGCGAGAAGGATATCTCATCCTACCCTCAGAAGACCAACATGAGATATGGAATTCTCAATCTGCATTTATTGTGGCGCCGCCAACTTCCATCCAAATCCGAGGGGAAGAGTATCGATATATTGTCTTTTGGGCCGACAAAGAACATATAGCGCAAATCCTCTCCACGTTTCGGTTTACCCCGTAGCGATCCGCCAACTGGCGGATCTGCTACTGGGGTTTGTGGAGTAGGGAGGTGGGGTTGACAGGGTATAGAGTAAGGAATATACTTAAAAGTAAGGAAGTTATAAAAAGTAATGCAAATGTATTATGACTTACTCTACTACCATCACAAAAAAGGGACAAATTACCATTCCTAAGAAGTTGCGGGACGCATTACGAGTTAGGGCAGGAGAGAGATTGACTGTTGAGCTGGAAAAATCGAAAGAGGCGATACGCATTAAACCCGCGATGAGCTTGCGTGAGCTTGCGGGAAGTTTTCGCGTGAAAAAGCCCATAGACCCCGTGAAAATCAGGGAGTATATGGAGAAACACTACCAACGCGCTTAAACGTTCATGCGGTATCTTATTGATACGAATGTGTTTGTTCGATTTCTCGTAAAGGATAATGAACAAATGTTTAAAGACTGCGAGCGGCTGTTTTTGGCGGTTGAGGCGGGAGGAATAAAGGGATTCGCGCCCTCCCACGCAATGGCCGAGCTTGTATGGGTATTGCAGAGTTTTTACCGATTCGAAAAACCAAAAATCTTGTCCGCGCTTAAAAGCTTTGAGATTCATGGAGTTTTCATAGACGATCGGCTTGACTTTTCCTTGGCTGTTGAGCTTTTCGAAACTTCAAGCGTAAAGTTTCTCGACGCGTTGCTCGCTTCTCATGAGTTGGTCCAGAATGGGAAAGCGGCGGTCGTTTCTTACGATAAAGATTTCGACAAGCTTGGCGTTCCACGCAAAGAACCAAAAGATATTATTCAAAAATAAACCAATTTAGCTCGAAACTGACTTTTTAGACGGTTTCTTATAGAAAATCCGCGAGCACCGCGGCCTCAAAAAGTTGTAGGGTTGATAAGCCATTACCAATTTTAGATTATCTTCGTATGGCCCTGACGCCTCCTGGCGTCTGAATTCGAACTGGCGAGGCGTTCACATCGGTTATCGGCAACAGATCAAATACCTCTACTCCGGTCAGGGTTTGAATCCGCAGCGCGCTACTCGTAAGACTTGGATCGCTCGGATCGAAAATGGGAAGAGCAAGAATGACTGCGCTTGGCTTTTGAACGCGGACATCTCCGGTTGTGCAAGACGCCGGCAGAGGACCGCCGCTACAACCTATAGTATTGCATCGCGCGACCTTGAGCTCTTTATTGGTATTATCATAATACGACACTACTGGATTGTCGTCGGCGCCGATGGCAATAGAAGCATTCGCGCCAGCCGCCGCGACGTGACGACACCCTTATATGGCGGCGACGTTACGCGCAAACGGAAATTGCTTGAAAAACAAAAAAAGGCAAAAAAGAATTGGCCGCAAAAGGCCGCGTGCGCATTCCCTCAAAAGTGTTCCTCGACGTCTTCCGCAGCTAAATCATCCTATGTATATCTTTGTTGATGAATCGGGTATTCATAAATCTGTTGATCATTCTACTTTGCCCAAAATATCAGATGTGCCAACCAAGCCGAATACGGTGCTGTCGAGGGAGCCGGAGCTCCGGTTGCCGAGCAGCAAATAGGCCTCTTTGGGAATAACGCCGTTGTAGTCGGCGGCGTAGAGCGAGAGCATGTCGTAGCCGCTTTGGTTGAGTGTGTGGGGTTGGCCCTCGCTGTTTTTGAGAACCTCGCCGTTAACAAGGATGTGCCATCTCCCGCCCGCCTCCTCTAATGCGAAAGTATCCCCCGGAAGGGCCTTGGCTATCTTGAGCAGCGGCACGTCATTGCCGGAGTGATTGTAGAGGACGAGGTCGTCTCGCTCCAGGGGATTGCACTCGTAGAAGCCATAGAAAGCCGTGATGGTGTCGCCTGCTTTCACGAGTGGCGCAAGCGAACTCCCGCGGACTTCGAGACGGGCGGTTTCGGTAATACAAGCTGAATTCGCCTCTTTCAAAACAGCTCCCTTTGAATCAAAAAGAATGGCTGCGACGCCCGCGGCAAGAAGAGCGGCAGCAACAGCCAAACATCCAAACAGCAGCCAAATGCGGTGAGTCGCTAGCATCTTACTTGACGCACACGGCGCAGGAGACAGGGTTGGGAGAAGCATTAACCCCACTACTACCGGTCACCCAAAGAAAACCACCAGAGGTTGCATCGGTAAAAGCACTGCCGTTCTTGCAGACAATGCCACCAGTCCCAGCGCCGGAACCAGTACTGATCACAGTTGACATCGCCACTCCCGTATACGCCGTTGTCCACCCCGAAGCGCAGCTCGTGGTGCCGTAGGCAGTGTAGGCGCCTCCTCCTCCACTCGCCGCATCAACATATCCTTTGGTTGCCGCATCCGAAGAAGCTATTGGGGTTGCTAGGTTAGAGATTTTGTGAGAGGGCAAGGCGCCTCCCAAGCGGATGTTCCCGTCCACCTCGAGCTTCTCAAGAGGAAGGGGAATGCCAATGCCCACGTTTCCGTCAAAAATGCCGTCTAAGTATGATCGGAAATTATCAACCTGTAGTGTTCCTTGTTTATGCTGCAGCGTCCCCCCCACATTGATCGGAGCGTCGCATCCCGGGTCTCCCGCGTTACAGGTAGGTGGAGAGTCTACGGGTGGGGTAAAGGCAAAGGCGTACCAGCCTCCAAGCAGCGCCACGACCACGGCGCCCACAAGCATAGAGAAGAAATATGGAGAAAGATATTTTTTCATGATATGAAAAGATTAACTTGTTATTCATTTTCTTCGCGGAGCTCTACCTTTCTCTCCTCGGAGAGAGGCTCTGCGCGAGGAGCGGTATTTTCCCGCCGCAGTTCTTCTTCCTTGATAAGCTCCTCTGCTTGCCGTTCTTGCGGCGGTTCTTCCTGCGGTTGGCGGAAATACGCAAACCATGCGGCCGCTGCCACCACAAGCGCGCCCACGATTCCTGCCAAAACAATGCTTTGTCGCTTATTCATATATTTAGTGTATTATACCAAAAGCAAGTCAAGACAACAATCCACAGCAAGTTTTCCACAGAACAAGAAGCCCCATGCCAGTCTCATCATATCACGGATTTGTATTGTTGGGTAGACGATGCGCTTCCTGTGACCCCCCAAACCGCAAAGGATTCTTCTGTTGCCTTACGATATTTCAAAAATAATGGTATCATAAAGTCATATGGAACAACAAAACAAACAACCGATACAGCAGGAGCCAAGCGTCAGTAGAAATTTCCAGCCGCCAAAGAAATCACTTTTCGCAAACAAGCGGCTATACCTCTTCGTCGCGCTCATCGCCATCATCCTCGCCGCCGGCATTTTGCTACTCAAGACAGCGCAGCCTTCGTTACCTGAACAGCAGGTTTTCGTAAGCCAGCAAGAATGTCAGGCGCAAACGGGATATGAATGTTGGCTAGTGGTTGGTGACCGTAGTTGGGTGGCGACGACCAATCAACTTTCCAAAGAGATAAAAATTGTCGGGATTGTTGTAGAAAATTACCTTGAATGTCATGTGGATGGTGTTTGTTATCTGCTACTCCAGGCGTTCGACGATTCTGAAATAAAAGTTATTTATCATTATGGCGAATTTCCACCCTGTAAGAATTTTGAGAACGTATCGGACGCAGATTTGCTTAAAATAGGGGATAAGGTTCAAGCGTTTGGCAAAACCGACTCAACCGGAGCTATTTCTACCTGCGATTCTACCGAATACTACATTGAGAGAATTAACGATGATGACGATATTGTCTCCGACTGGCAAACCTACCGCAACGATGAATTTGGGTTTGAGTTTCTGTATCCAACAGAAGAATGGCAGCTTAGGGAAGGAGATGCCCAAGAAGACTATGGTAACATTGTGCGGCTATTCCCAAGAGATAGTATAGGTGAATCATCCGAGCCAGAGATTAATATAGCTATTGTCTATAGACCGCTTGAGCGAGAGAAAGAATATCGTGAGGCAGCAAGCAGTGATCTTGAATACAACTACTCAAAAACCACTGTTGGCGGAAGAACTGCGTATTCATCGGCTCTGTTGCAAGGATTTCATGGCCAGGTAAGAGAGGTTTTAATCGATGCCCATAATGACACAACTTTTATCGTATCTTCAAACGCAATAGATGAACTCGAGCAAATCCTCTCCACGTTTCGGTTTGTGGATGACGGGAGTGAGTAAATGGCTTACAATAAGGCAATGAAGCAATACTCGATACAGGAGCTAGAGCAAAAGGCAAACGAAATACGGCAGGATATTATTCGTATGCTGTTGGAGGCGGGATCCGGGCATTCGGGAGGGCCTTTGGGTATGACCGACATTTTTACGGCGCTGTATTTTCGCGTACTAAAACACGACCCCAAAAAGCCAAAATGGGCTGATCGCGACCGGCTGGTGTTGTCCAACGGCCATATTGTGCCTGTGCGCTATGTAACCATGATGCACGCGGGGTACATAGACAAAAAGCATTTGCCCACCTTGCGCAAAATCGGCTCGATTCTTGAGGGGCACCCTTCTGTGCACAAAATTCCGGCGCTCGAGACATCGTCCGGCCCTTTGGGCGAGGGTTTGTCGCAGGCTTGCGGTTTTGCGATGGCAGCAAAGCTCAATGGCGCAGAGCATAAATACCATGTATGGTGCTTAACGTCAGACGGGGAGCACCAGGAAGGCATGACCTGGGAAGCCGCCATGTTTGCCGCCAAATATCGGCTAAGCAACCTCACCTGTATTGTCGACCGCAACAATATCCAGATAGACGGTAATACCGAAGACGTGATGCCCTTGGAGCCGTTGCGAGAAAAATACGAAGCGTTTGGCTGGCACGTAATGGATATGAACGGCCACGACATGGAAGAGATTATTTCCACGTTCGAAGAGGCAAAAGCGATTACCGAAAAGCCCGTATGCATCATTGTCCACACCATTCCCGGCAAAGGAGTGGACTTTATGGAATACGACTACAAGTGGCACGGCGTAACGCCTGACGAAAAGCAGGCGAAACAAGCGTTAAAAGAGCTACAGCATGAATTATAACTTTGTGAAAAATTATTTGGATGGGGAGGACGTGGAGGTAAAAAAGATACGGGATGGGCTGGGGCAGGGGATGGCGGAGTTGGGCGAACAGGAGAGATACATCACAATAACGCAATGAGGAAAAACGAAAACAATTTTGCATACATCGACGGTGCCAATCTCTACAGGGGTATAATGGGTTTAGGGTGGGAGTTGAATTATCGAAGATTCCGAGTATGGCTGCGCGAGAAATATGCCGTGCAGACAGCGTATCTTTTTATCGGCCTTATACCCAAGTACAAGGAGCTTTATAGATATTTGCAGGAAACGGGATTTACTCTTGTGTACAAAGAGGTGGTGTATGATGGCGATGGCAAAGCGAAAGGTAACTGCGATGCTGATTTGGTGCTTAATATTGTCCGCGATGCGTATGAAGAAAAATTTGACAAGGCCGTAATAGTATCAAGCGACGGAGATTTTGCAGGATTGATCGCATTTCTCAAGGAACGTTCGAGACTGCTTGTCGTACTGTCCCCGCACCCGAAAGAGAAGTGTTCCATATTGATTAAACGAACTGGAGCGCCGATATCCTATATCCATGACCAGCGGACAATACTGTCGCGCACCCAAAAAGAAAAAGTCCCCGATGGGGACGGAACCCCATAAGGGTCTTTTTCGTGGGTATATTTTAGTATAGCAAACCACAAATAATTGTCAATAGCTAGCATGAATAGAAAGAGAGCTTTAGAGAAGGTATAATACAAAGTATGCAATATAACCTAGCGAAAAACTATTTGAGTGAGAATGTAGAGATAAAGAAAATTCGGGATGGGTTGGGCCAGGGGATGGCAGAATTAGGCGCGGTAAAAAAAGACATGGTGGTGCTGGTGGCAGACACCATGGAAAGTTCGCGAGCGCATTTTTTTGGTGAGAAATTCCCGGAGCGCACTATCCAAGTGGGCGTGGCAGAGCAGAACTTAACCGGCATAGCGGCCGGGTTGGCGTACGAGGGTAAAGTACCCTATGTGGTAACGTACGCCGCTTTTTTGCTTGGCAGGGCATGGGAGCCCATACGTACCACTATTGCGTACCCTGAAAATCATGTAGTGTACGTGTCGTCGCACGCAGGCCTGGCTACGGGGCAAGACGGCCCCACCCACCAGATGACAGAAGATATTGCCATTACGCGTTGTTTGCCCAATTTCACCGTGATAGCGCCCGCGGATTTTGAACAAGCGAAAAAAGCGGTGAAAGCCGCCTACGACTTGAAAGGGCCGGTGTACTTGCGCGGCGTGCGCGAAGGCACGCCTAATTTCACCACCGAGAAAACGCCGTTTGAGGTGGGCAAAGCCCAGGTTTTGCGCGAAGGGAAAGACGTTACTGCCATTGCTCACGGATACATGGTGTATTGGCTTTTGCAAATAGCGGAAGAATTGAAAGACGAGGTTTCTATAGAAGTGATAAACTTGCACACTATAAAGCCGTTGGACGGCAAAACTTTGTTGCAATCAGCGAAAAAGACCGGCAAAGTATTTTGCGCAGAAGACCACAATGTCATGGGCGGTATGGGCTCGGCAGTGGCAGAGTTCCTTGCGGAGAATCATCCCGTTCCTATGAAACTGCACGGTGTCTATGATCAATTCACCGAATCTGGCACTCCCAAAGACCTCTGGGCAAAATACAAGCTTGACAAACAGGGCGTACAGCAAATCTTAATGAATTTTGTAAAAAGATGAAAAGAATTAACCAAAAAACCGCCTTTGGAGCGGATTCTTGGGATCTCACCTTACTGAAAAGACCGGACTTGTCAATCTGCTTCGGTAATGTGCAAGCACATATGGCGGTTTTCCCAGGAACAGGTAGAGTCCTGGGTATGTGTACCGCCATGACAAAAACAATCAAAGAGGAGCGTTTAAGATGGGTCCTTCCCATCATCGCAAAAGAGGTAAAGCTTCTTGAGGCAGCCAGGGTATTCCCCCACGGCAAGCGCACGCTGGAACGATGGGTGGCCGCATACAAAAAGTATGGAGAAGAAGGACTGAATCCCAGGTCAACGGCGCGCAAAACACAAGAAAGAGAAACACCCATCCGCATCAAAGAACATATCATCGAGCTGCGCAAAGAAACCAAGAAATGCGCCTTGAAGCTCCACTGGCAGATGAAGAAAGAGGGGCTGGTTGTTCCAGCCAGGACCATAGGTGAGATATTGAAGCGAGAAGGACTGGTGAGAAAGTATCGAGTCAAACGAGTGAAGTACAAATATCTCAAAGCAGAGCTTGTTCCAGGAGAGTTGGTCGAAATCGACGTGAAGTACGTGCCCGGAAGCGTTGCGCAAAGGCAATATTTCCAATACACTGCCATTGATCGGGCCTCACGCTGGCGCCACCTCGCAATCTACGAGGAACAGGTGAATGGGAGCAGCATCCTGTTCTTAGAGGAAGTGATGCTGCGTGCGCCATTCTCCATCCGGGGCATCAAGACAGACAACCACGCAACATTCACGAACTACTACACGGGCACGAACAAAAGAAGCGATCTTCTGGTAAAGTCGCTCCACGTATTAGATGCGTTCTGCAGAGAGAAAGGCATCAAGCATTATCTGATTGATCCGGGAAAACCATCGCAGAACGGCACCGTGGAGCGAAGCCACCGGGAAGACCAGGAGAAACTGTACGACCAGTGGTCATTCAAAACAGCCGAGGACTTGCGCTACCGTGTCAGATTGTGGAATATGTACTACAATGACCTGGAACACTGCGGGCTGAACGGCAAGACGCCCAACGAATTCCTTGCGAATTACAAACTAATCAACCCGCCATATGTGGGTGCCTAAGACATACCGGATGTACAGGTCGGCGGCCGCCCTATGCTGGTCAAATGTCTCTGAAAACACGGTGGTGTTTATATTGGGCGACAGGTAAAACCAGTATGGGCTTTCCTGCGGGTATAAGGCGGCTTCTATGCTTTCTAAGCCCGGGTTTGAAATGGGGCCGGGCGGCAGGCCGTAGTTCCGGTACGTGTTGTACGAAGAATCAACTTCCAGTTCCTCGAACGTAACCCGATAATAATTGCCCTCGCGCACATATACTATGGTTGCGTCTACCTCCAGGCGCATATGTCCCGCCAAACGCTTCCACAAAATGCCCGAAACCAGTTTTTTGTCTTCCCGGCTGCGCACTTCTTTTTCAATAATAGAAGCCATGGTTATTATTTCAAACAGGGTTTTCCCTTGCGTCGCGGCCTCGGCTCGTATTTCGGGCGTAATTTTTTCGTCAAAATTTTTAAGGGCGCGCCGTACCACGTCTTCCGCGCTATCCCCTTTTGCCACGTGGTAGGTGTCCGGGAACAAGTACCCTTCCAGACTTACGTAATCTGGCTTTTCCTGCAAAAACGTAAATTCCCTGGAAAAATCTTTTGGCCTTGGCGCGGATTTGTCCGCCCTATAGTCAATACCCGGAGTACCTACAACGGTATAAAAGTCGTCCGGTGAAAAAAGTTCCCGCTCTTGCAGGTTTTCTGCAATATTCTGTAGGCTCCAGCCTTCCAATACCCGAAGCTGTGAGTCAACAAAATTGCCGCTTGCGAATCGCCGGGTTATTTCCTGCATAGTCATGCTTGGACGCAACACGTAATCCCCCGCCTGCAGGTTTTTGTAGGTTCTTGTTACAAAAGCGTGCGCCCGAAACAATATGGGAGAACGGATAAGGTTTTGCCCGTGCAGCTGCAAAGCAATTTCATGCGTGCTTTGGCCTTTGGCAATGGTAAATTCTATTTCTTGGTAGTTGTATTGCTCTACGGGAGCGGTAAATACATACCAAAGAAATATAATATCAAGCACGACAACCACGCAAACTCCCGCTATAAGTTTTTTGGTAAGTCTCATTGTTTGTTTTGTTGGGCTATTTCCCTTAATTGGTTGCGCAGTTTAAAACGTTTTACCGGCGTGAGATGGTCAATAATTAACGTGCCCTGCAAGTGGTCTATTTCGTGCTGGAATATGCG
>Ga0214471_10000233_pt1 | contig 50855 bp, 80 predicted proteins | sample RVTome_5_FD_207665 | JGI IMG/M metagenome (GOLD analysis project Ga0214471, IMG submission 207665) | Soil microbial communities from uranium-contaminated site in the Upper Colorado River Basin, Wyoming, United States - RVT142D155 | ecosystem: Environmental > Terrestrial > Soil > Contaminated >... | reverse complement strand
ACGACTGTGGGCCTACACGATGGCTGAAAGCACGAAGGTTGCGCCGGAATGGGTCGATTGCCTGAACCTGTGCTATGAGCGCGTGTTGGTTCCTTGTCCGCCACTGGTCGAAATCTTCCAGGGTAGCGGGGTCGAAGTGCCGGTGCATTACGTGCCATTGGGGGTGGATGCGCGGCCTATCGACTGGCGCGAACGGGCGCTGGATGGCGATAGGCGCACCATCATGACCTACTCGCTGGGTGACATGCGCAAGAATGCCCAGGATGCGATGATGAGTTGGCATCGGGTATTGGGCGACGATGACCGCTATGAACTGGTCATCAAGTGCCGCGATAACCCCATGTGGCTGACCAACTGTGCGCAGCCAGGGGTGACGATTGTACGCGGCGAACAAAGCGCTGAGGATTATCAGGCGCTGATGAATCGGGCGGCGGTGTTCATGTTTCCGAGCCGGGGCGAGGGCTTCGGCCTGCCCCCGCGTGAGGCGGTGCTGATGGGTATTCCCACGATTGCCACGCAATGGCTGGGCCTGTGGGACGTTGATCGGTGGGGCTTCCCGGTGAGTGTGCTGGAAATGTGGCCGTCACAGTTTGACGGCAAGTTGAACGCTAACGCCGCTGACAGTCTGTGGGTGAATATCAGTCGGACGCATCTGGACGCACAGTTGCGCTGGATTGTCAATAACTACGAGGCCGCGCTGGAACATACCTGGAAGGGCCGTGAATATTTGCTGGCGAACTTCACCTGGAAGCGCACGGCGGCGGACATACTGGACATTCTCGATGTCTAAAATCCTGTACGTCATCGCCACCGGCAACCCCGGCGGGGCAGAGAAGCAAGCCGCCAACCTGATCCACCAGATGGTGCAGCGCGGCATAGATGCCAAGCTGGGCATTTACTACGGTTTCGGCGACATGCCGGGCAACCTGCGCAGCTTTATCGAGGCTAACAACGTGCCGCATGTCAACTTCGGCCCGATGAACCGGCCCTACGCGATACAAGGGTGGTTCCAGGGTGAAGCGCCGGATATGGTGATTGGCTGCGGTTATCCGACGGGGCTAACCACCGCAATGCTGGCCTTACGTGCGGGCGTGAATACCCGTGTCATTCGCTTGGAAAGTGTGGGCCATGTGCGAGAACAGTTCCCTACGCCGGAAGATGTCGAAATGGCTGGGATGCAGGCAGCAACCCATATCGTCGGCAACTCGCAAGCGGTGGTCGATAGCATTCCGCTGTACTGCGGCGGCGACATCCACAAGGGGCGTATCATCGCCAATGGGGTACATATCCCCGACCTGACAACCGAACTACGCCAACGGGCGCGGCGCTATTGGGGCCTTAACGATCATCATGTGGCTGTTGGCTTGCTGGCGAACTTCCGGCCCGATGGCATCAAGAATCAGCCGATGCTGGTACGGGTGGCTGAACGGCTTGCACCGAACTACGCCAACCTGCGCTTCATCATGGCGGGCTATCCCAGTGACTACAGCGACACCATTCAGCGCATGGTAGATGAACGCGGCCTGCATGATGTGGTATGGCTGCCGGGGCGCTTGGATGATCTGGACATGCTGGCGGGGTGGGACATTGCCGTGAATTGCAGCACCACCGAAGGGCTGAGTAACGCGGTCATGGAGTGCATGGCCTACGGGCTGCCGTGTGTGATTACGGATGTCGGCGGGAATAAGGCGCTGGCGAAGCATGTTGGGGTAGCCAGCGTACCCTTAAATGATGACAAAAAAATGGCTGGCTATTTGAATCTGCTGAGATCACATGAAGCCTGTCAGTACAGTGGGCAACATGCACGGCAAGCAATCATCGACAATTATTCGTGGGACAAGGTGATTGACCAATGGCTCGACCTGATGTAACCGTCGTCATCCCGGCGTACAATCCTAACCCTGCCGACTTGCAGCGGGCAGTCGATAGCGCCTGGGCCAATGAATGTATCAAGACAGTCATCGTCGTAGATGATGGCAGCGATACCCCGTTGGATGTCTCAGGCTGTACCCTGCTACGCATTGAACATCAGGGCGTATCTGCGGCCCGTAACGCTGGCTTGAATGTCATCAAAACCGGTTGGGTGATCTTCTGCGATCAGGACGACGAATATGCACCGGGCGCAATTGATGCCCTGCGGGAGGCGGTTCGCACCCGCAAGCAGTACGCCTATGGCGACACGGCTTATCCGCTGCAAGACGAAACGCACAAGCCCGGCGCATGGCATCCGAAGCTGAATGTCGGACAGTTTGGCACACGCTACGGCTTCCTGTGGCATACAGGCCATAAGCTGCGTTATGACGACTTCCCGTACAACGATTGGGATATGGTGCTGCAACTGGAAGCGGCGGGCTGTGTGGGCGTGTATGTGCCACAGGTGACGTTGATGCACTACAAACGCGATACAGGCATGATGAGCCAGCTTACGCCACAGCAGCGTCAGCAAGCGATGGAACGCTTAAGCACACGGTGGGGGTGGGACTGATGGCACTGACCGCACAGCAACTGAGTGACCTGCGTACCGATCTGGGCGATAGCAACACGGCCTTCGGTGACTCGGAATTGCAGCGGAATTGGGATCGCATGGTGAACGCCGCCAGCGACTTGCAACGGCACAACGCGACGCTGGCGCTGTCATGGCGACAACTGCTTGCCAGCGCGTCCAAGCTACACGATTACACCGCCGGGGCGACGGGTGAGAAGTTGAAGCAAGTCCGCGACAACATCAAGGATATGTACGAATTGTACGCCGATGATCTGGAAGCGGCGCTGGGGACGAACAGCAATATCCTCAAGTCGAAGATCGCCAGCTACCCACACCAGACCCGTACACTGCCGTCTGAGGAAATCGGGCGGCAGCGGCGGATTGGGTCAGGGAGCATTGAATAATGCCCAACCTGAACACATATCTTGATTGGGATGCTACCGGCGATACTGAGGATTGGCTGTCACAATTTAGCCGCGATCCTGGCTTCATGATTGGACATCGCGGCGTGAGTGTGGTGCTGTACCGCGACGGCGTGGCACAAACCGCGCAAGACTTCCTGATCGCACCATTAGGGCAAGCAAGCGCTACACAGGAAGCGAATACGGAAGTCGGGCAGGGCAGTCGCGACGAACTACTGGTGCTGGGATTCGCCGATGCGGATATTCGCAAGGGTGATGAGTTCCGCTATCAGGCAACAGGTACGCGGCGCAATTATCGGGTGACGTATGTGGAGAAGGCAGTACACAATCAGACACAAAGCAGGGCGGAGCAAATCCAGTAATGACCTCCATTAACTGGCACGGCACAGACCGGCGCATGAAGCAGCGCATTGGCGCGTATGGCGAGGCGGTTAAGCAAGCCTCGTTCAATCTGGGGCAGCATTGGGGCGCGGTGCTGGAAGCGTATGCCAAATCGCAAGCCCCCTGGACTGACCGCAGTGGTAATTTAAGGCAAGCGCTATGGGGACGTGCGTTTCTCATTCAAAACGGGGATGCCGTTATGATTGTGCTATCTCATGGACTTGATTATGGGATTTTCTTAGAAACCCGTAATGCGTCTAGATATGCCATCGTGCGGCCTGCGCTTGAGGTTCATTATGGGCAAGTGTGGGACAGTTATAAACGTATGCTTGGTGGCAGGTAATATGGTATAATAAACAGATGCCGTTCGCGGTGCTAGAACACCCAACGGCACTATCGCTAGTCAGTCGAACCGGAGCGACAGCATGTCTGATTCTACCACGAAACCATGTACTGTATGTAAGCAAATCCTACCGGCAACAATTGAATACTTCCACCCAAATAAGGCTTGTCGAGATGGTCTACATACTCAGTGTAGAGAATGTCGCAATGCAAGACGCAGAAAAGCGTGGGCTGAAAATGCCGATGAGATCAACGCACGTCGCCGCGCTGAATATGGTGGCGAAAAGCAGCGCCGCAACATCGAATATCACCGCCGATGGCGCAAGGAACACGAAGATATATACAGGGCTGGCAAACGGAAGTGGTATCAAGAAAACAGGGAACATGATCTAGCGAAATCGCGTGAATGGCGTGAGAAAAACGCAGAGTATAAAAAACAATATGACAGTGAATACGCTAAGCGCAACTACGCAAAGGTACATGAGAAGAAGTCCAATTGGGCGAGTAATAATCGCAGGCGTATAAACAAACTACGCCGCGAAAAGTACGCACAAAATCCAATAGATCGCAGATTATCAAACGTTCGTCGTGAGGCACGTAAGCGAATGTTACCTGATACCTTCACGAAATCTGATTACGATTTTATGTTGGCTTACTGGAATGGGAAGTGTGCTGTATGTGGTTCTGGAAAAAAACTTCAAATGGATCACTGGACGCCGCTGTTTGATGAGAGTTGTCACGGCACTGTTCCAGATAATATTGTTCCACTTTGCAGATCATGTAATGCTAGTAAACAACATAGGTATCCTAAAGAATGGCTTGAGTGGAAATATCCAGAGATTGCCAACAAGATACTCGCTCGAATAGAGCGATACTTTGAAACAGTTAGCTAAGCGCCCTTCGGGGCGTTTTTGTTTGGGGTACACATGGCATTACAAGAAGCAGCAATCAAGGCATTACTCACAGGCGACAGCGGCGCGGGCGGGATCAATACTCTGGCGGGCGGCAACATCTTTATCAACCCCGACGACTTCGCTAACAACGACGGCGCAACATCCAGCAATCTCGACGCAGCCGGGGCGTATGATGCCAACGGCAATTTGGAACCGTGCGCCGTGATCGCGTTTGGTGTGGACACCAAGTCGAATATCCAATTGGGCGAACGGCGCTTCTTTAGCGTGTACCTGTACGATGAGAGCGGCTTCGCCACCATCCGCAACATGAAGCAGCGCCTCAAGATTGTGCTGGATCGCAAAACGATCAACAGTGACGACGAAACGGCCAACTATATCGAGTACGTGGACAGCGGGCCGGAATTCATTGACGAAGGGTTACAAAACGCATCCGCCAGTTGGGTGCGGTGCTTTGTGCTTTACACACGTTCACAATAACAAGTAGGAGAGTAAACGATGCCCGGTGTAGCTTCCTTCGGTGAAGTGATTTTTGTGTTGGGGGACTTGATTGTCGCCCCGTATGATGTAGACAATGATGCTTACGGCGCACCATTTTCGTTGGTGCATGGTCAGCAGTTGATGGTGGAGCCGGAAAGCGATACCGACGACCTGCGCAGCTATGGTGTCATTGGCGATATGCTGGCGATCCCGGTAGCGGCCAATATCACGTTGGGGCAGGGCGCGATGGATCGTGACGGTTTCCGTATTGTCGCTGGCTCCAACGATTACACCAGCGGCACAACCCCCAACCGTGTCGTGACTGTTGATTTCAAGGCAGGGCTGGATGGCGACCTGCCTTACTTTGGCGCGATTGGCGTAGGGCGCACCACTGGCGGCGGTTATGCCGTCGTGGGCCTGCAAAAGTGCAAGCTGGGCAATCAGCCCAACTTCTCACTGGACGGCAATCAGAACCAATTCATGGTTCAGGAAATCGAAGGACGCGCGATTCCAGTCGTGCGTAACAATATCCAAATGAATATCCGCCTGAAGATTTACGAAACTGATACCGACTGGACAGCCCCGACAACGGGTAGCGCGTTCAAAGCGTTCTTCACCAGTCCGGTGGTGGCGTAAGATGACGTATACCATTGCAAGCCCGTCTGACTTTGGGCAGGCTGAGGAAGTGCAGTTACCCTCGCAGGCTGGCACAGATAAGGCCGTTCTTTTGCGGCGGCCTGATGTCATTGACCTGATCGCCAGTGATGGCAATGTGCCGGACTTGCTGAGTGATCTGGTCATGCGCGGGGTGAACGGCGGCGAACAGGTCGAGTTAGGCATCACCAAAGAGAACCTGCCGGACATCGGCAAGACGCTGGATATTGTCGCCAAAGCCTGCTTCGTGCAGCCCAAATTGTGGGACAATGCCGAAGCCGACGGTGAGCATATCCCGGTCAAGTGGCTGACGTTCCAGGACAAATCGTTCGTGTTCGCCTGGGCGTTGGGAGGGGAATATCAGAGCGCTAAATCCTTTCGTGACGAACCGGACGCAGGTATGGACGCTGTACCATCAAGCAACGGCGCTGCACACAAGTCCAAGTCAAAGGCTGGGGCTGCAACGTAACCCCTGGATTGCTTACCAGTTCGATAACGCGGTGCTGACCTTTGGGCGCTACGTCGAGGCCGAACTGGACAAGGTCAAGGGACGCAGCGATAAGACCACACGCATTAAACGGCGCATGAAGCTGCACGACCTGCTGGGCTTGCCCAAGTATATGCCCACGTTGGACGTGGGTTCGCTGCGGGCGATTGAGTGATACACTACCCGTAATATTTACGGATAGGAGGTGTATCATGCGAAGCTGGGTGTACGCGGTGGTAGTGCTAGCGTTTGTGGCAACGGGTTTCTTTATCGGGCTGGCGGTATCGTTGCTGGATAATGCGATAGCGGTTGCCGGGTCTGCGGCCTTAGCCGGGTCGATTGGGGTGTTGGCGGTACTGCTGATGCTGTGGCGAATTGAAATCCATCTGCACCAGCACACGAAGATACTGATGTACATGGCACGACAACGCAAGACGGACTGACCGATAGCGCCCTCCGGGGCGTTTTTTATTTGAAGGTGACTGATGTTCAATAACCCCGGCGGCGGTGGATTCGATCTTGGCTCGGCTCATGGCCGCATAATCATAGCGTTTGACGGGTCAGGCATCAAACAAGCCCAGCAGCAAATGGATGGCGCGTTCCAGAATATCGGGCGCGGTATCAGCAGCATCGGCGGCCAGTTCCAGCAGGTCGGAGCGCAAATGACGCTGCTGACTGCACCGATTATCGCCTTTGGCGCGCAGGGGGTACAGGCAGCCGCCCGCTTCGAGGATGCGCTGAAAGAAATCGAAGTGCGGGCCGGGCTGACCACTGACCAGATGGAAAGTGTGCGCAGCAAGGCGCTGGAAATCGGGCGCGATACGCAATTCAGCGCTGGTCAGGGTGTTGAGGCATTCTTGCAACTGCTGACCGCCGGGCAAAGCGTTGAGGAAGCGTTTCTGACGATTGATAGCGTCATCATGGGCGCGGCGGCCAGTGGTGAGGAATTGGGCTTTGTGTCCGACGGCCTGACCGACATTATGGCCGCGCTGAACCTGCGCGTAGAGGATGTGGGCGGTGTAGTGCAGGCCATGTCAGACGCGGCGGCTTCCTCAAGTGCTGAATTCAGTGATCTGGTCATGGGCTTTCAGAACCTGGGCGGGGCGGCCAGTCAATTTAATATCCCGATGCGTGAACAGGCGGCAATTCTGGCGCTGTTCTCCGAGAACGGCATTAAGGGCGCTGAAGCGGGTACACAACTGCGCTCCATGCTGCGAGCGATGTCAGCGGATACCGACCGCACACAGGGCGCGTGGCAACGTCTGGGAACCTCCATGTTTGACGCCACCGGCGCGGCGCGGCCTCTGGGCGATGTCATGGAAGATATTCGCGCCGGACTTGCCGGGATGACTGATGAACAGCGCACACGCACTATTCAGGACTTAGCGGGATCGTTCGGGCAGTTGGGGCTGATTGCTTTAACCAGCGGCGACAGTATCGAAGATATGATGTCTATGATGTCACAGGGCGCAGACGTGGCTGATGTTGCCGCCGCCCGTATGGACACCTTTTCAGGCGCGATAGCCTTCCTGCGCGGCAGTATCGAAACGTTCCAGATCAACACCCTCACGCCGTTCCTGAACGATGTACTGCGTCCACTGGTCATGCGCGTGGCGGAACTGATTAACGCCTTCGATGCCTGGGGGCAAGAAAACCCGGCACTGCGCAATACGATTGTGGGACTGGTCGCAGCAGTCACGACGCTAGGCCCGGCGATGATTGGCATTGGCACGATCTTAAAAGTGGTCGGCCCGTTGCTAGGTGGTTTCGGCACAGTGTTGGGCATTATCGCATCACCAATTGGTATTGTCGTTGCTGGCGTTTCAGGATTGGCACTGGCACTGGATGCATTGAACGTCATTGATCTTAGCCACTTTGGGGATGTGTTAAGGGGTATTGCAGGAACCGCACAACTCATCATCGAAGGCAATGAAAGCTGGATTGACTCCCTTACTGAAACCATTATGACAGTTGGGGATTTGTTGAAAATCCCCCCGGAACAAATGCGCCCCATCGCGCAAGAAATAGGGCGCGTGGGCGAAGCCTTCAATCGTTTCCTTGAAGCGACCCAGGCCGGTGTGCCGTTGTTTGATGCCGCCATGACGCTCATCGGCGACATTTTCGGCAGTGAGTTTGAGGGTGAGGTCAAACGGGTACTGGATGAAGTCAGCCTGTTTGTTGGGCAGGAAGTCATCCCACGCCTGGAAGCCCTGCGCGATTGGTTTGTCACCGATGCCCTGCCTGCGATTGTGGATTTTGTGAACAATACTGCGCTGCCTGCCATTCAGGGCTTTCTGGACATATTAGAGGGTTCGTGGCTGTTTGTCAGTGTGGCATTGCAGGCGCTGTACCAATGGTTTGTCGAGAACGGCTTGCCGGTTATTCAGGGTGTGATTGAAACTGTTAAAGAAAAGTGGGATGAGTTTCAGACGACACTCTCTAATTTATGGGCAACCGTACAGCCGCACTTGCAGCCGATAATCGACTGGTTCCGCGACACGTTTCAACACATCGCTACCAACTACATCCAACCAGTCATTAACGCTGTACAGTCGATTATTGACCGCGTGGGTCAGGCGCTGGATCAGCTTCGCATTTTAGGCGGTGGCGCACCGGGGTCGGTTGGCGTGACTGGCCCGCCCGGTTACACCCCGGTATTCGGTTCACAGTCGTATGACATGGGCGGCCTGATACGGGCAGGACAACCCGCGTTGATCGGCACGGGCGCACAACCGGAACTATTTGTACCCTCCACATCCGGCACGATGGTTCCCAACGCGGATCAACTCATGGGCGGCGGCATCACTATCCAGAACCTGACCATCAGCGCCAATAGCTACGCCGAGGGTGCAGCGGCAGCCGAGGGCTTTGACGCACGGATGAAACAATTACGCAGGAGCGCGGGCTAATGCCACTGACACGCTACGGTTTTATCGGCACAGCACAGGCGTTTGACTTCACCGAGTCCTACGTGGCGCTGGGCAATTTCAACGACAACTTCCGCCGCTTGGATGAGAAGATCACCGACCTACCGGGGAGTGTCGGTGGGCATGATGAACAGGGAACCGGCATCGCTTCGCAGCGCAGCGGGGTTGTCCGGCAGGAACTGACGCTGGTAGCCCGCAGTCGAGCGCAGATGAGCGCAAGACGCGATGCCATCAACGGAATGGCAGGGTGGGGCAAGCAGCGGTTGTACATGCAGCCGTCCGACAGCGCCGCCGAAGAACGCTATTGCGATGCGCGGATCATTGACATTGAGTATGACAAACAAGAAGATCGTTTCAGTGACCTGCACCAACCGTTCCGCATTACCTGGTCGGTGTCCTATCCGCGCTGGCTAACGGAGGGTAGTGTCGGCGCGATCTGGGGCATTGCCTTGTATGGACAAGCGGAATGGCCGGGGATCGCCCTGGCCGCCAGTGGGGTGCTAACGGAAACAACCCTGACCAACAGCGGCAACGCCATCACCCATCCACAGATCACCATTGCTTGCAGCGGGTCACAAACGGCGGAAAACCCGACCATCCAGCGCATTGTCGATAGTGTGGTGGTCGATGAAGTGACGCGCACCATGACCCTCGGTAACAGCGAAACACTGGTGATTGATGCGCGGGATTTATCGGTGCTGTACGAGGGCAATGATGCGTTTGACAGCGCCTTCGATTACGATCACCCGGAATGGATGCGCTTGCTGCCGGGGAGCAATACTATTCGCGTGGTGTTCGCCAACAGCGGCGACGCAGCCACTGTGACGTTCAAATACAATGATGCGTACTACGGGGTGTGATGGCTATTCTGGTTGAGGTATTTGACGCAGCAGGCAACCGGTTGGGTAAAGGCCCGATACGGACGACTACCGCCGCCTCAGTGACAAGGGTACTCGATGGTTGCGGTAGTTTTACCGTAGACCTGCCAGGGACTGACGAACGGGCGCTGGATTTAATACAACCCAAGCGCCGGGTACGGGTACTGCTGTGGGATGAACAGGATAACCAACGCCAGTTGGTTGAAGGCATTGTTGAGTCTATCGGTGCAAAAGACGACAGCAGCGGTTGGGTGCTGACTGTGGACGGTCCTGATTTGCTTGCCGAGCTTAAGTTTACTAACGTGCTGTTGGGCCGTATCTATGATGCAGACAGTGTGCAGGACATTGTCGACGATCTGCTGGGGCTGACTTCCGGGTGGACACGCAGCGGCAACAACACCGATCTGCTGAGTGTGCGCCTCGACGGAGCCAGTATCCTCAAGGCGCTGCAATCTGTCGTCCAACAGCAGGGCATCCACTTCCGGCAGGGCAGCACGGCAGGCACACTTGAGATCGGGGCGTTTGGGGTCAGCAATGGCCTACGGATTATCAACGCGCCGCATGTTCGCAGTGATCTGGCGGGCAATGATGATGTGTTGCTAATCGAGAGCTTTATCAAACTTCAGGACAGCGAAAGCCTGGTCAACTGGCTGCTGCCATTGGGGGCCGGCGAGGGCGATGCTATGTTGAGCCTGGAATTCAGCACTCGCACCACACCTTATACCATCCAAAGCACCACCGGGCCGGACGGGAGAACGCTGTACTACCTTGAGAACAGCGCCAGCATCACCAGCTACGGGCAAGTTGAGAAAATCGGCACATTTAAGGACATAACGCCCATCGGGACATCCGCTGCTGCTGTCGAGGCTGCTGCTAATGCGCTGTACGATACGGCGGTGGCATGGCTGGATCGTTACAAAGACCCGTATGAGAGCTACAGCGTGACGGTGCGTAAGCCCAGAACGAACATCCTACCGGGTGATAAAATCCATGTGCGCTACAAAGGACTGATTACCAATGACATGGGCGAACTGGTAACGTATCGTGACATTAATAGTGACTTCTTTATCATGGAAGTGGCTGAGATATACGGGCCACGTGGGACGCAGTTGCGCCTCAAGATCGCCAACATTGACCGCTACGAAGTGGACAATGCGCGGGTGGTGATCGGTGCGTTGGAAGATATACGCATCAATAATGTCTCGGTGAAGCCTTATTTCTCACACTATACCTATGTTGACCAGTTTGAAATTGACAGCAGCAACAATGTCACCTTCGAATTGAATGTCACCAATGCAGTGCAGGCGATTAACCGGGTGGTGCTGCGAGTTGTCACATCACCTTTCCGGGCATTGGCAAGTGGGGCCGCTTCTGGCGGTGGCTCAACATCAGGTAGCGGTGGCGGTAGCGCCCCGACCAGCAGCGCAACAGCGCATAGGCATGTTTGGGCGGTGCGTGATGAAACTTACGAGGGTGGATTTACCGTTCGTCAATATCGCGCTGATAACCCTAGTGGTGGTTTTGTATTCTTTGAGCTGCCGACTTCGGAAAGCCTTGACCCACTGCGCTCATTCAACGAATCGCCCGAACACACGCACACCGTAACCATCCCCAGTCATACCCACAGTGTGCCAGCGCACACCCATAATCTCAACTATGGAATTAACGATGATACCGACTTTCCAGATAGTATCGGTATCCTGGTTAATTCACAGGTAGTCGGGATTGGCCTGGATTCCGGCGGTACAGGGTTGGACACTGAGATCGACATCACCGATGAAATTAACAGCGTGGCAACCTTGCAGGCAGCACACCCGATTGTCATTTCATGCAGTGGTGGGCAGGGATTGGTAAAAGTCTATTTGGATGTGTACGAAACCATCCAGACAATCAGTGTGTTCTCATGATACAATCAAAAGATCAGAGTGAGGGTTGAGAATGATGATTGTATTATTGATGTCACTTATGCTGTGGATAGCTCCAGTAGATACAGCCTTCCAGCAGGGCGAACCCTGCCCCGGCATTACCATCGTTGAAAATGGTGTACAGGCCTTTACCTTTGGTGAGCCGCGTATCGGCCCTTACACGGATGTCTTCAGCTACGTGCTGGGGGGTATTGAATACATTGACCGGACATGCGGGGTGCGATTGACGGCAGACTACTTCCTGCCCTAGCACCACCCCGACCACCCATCCACAAAAGCGCCCACTAAGGCGCTTTTTTGTTTTCCAGGAGCGAACATGGCACAGGACATTACGGTAGACACCAGCAACATCGGCCCGGCGGGATCGACGATTGACCCGGCGGACTTTACCACGCCGTTCGGCGATCTTGAGGGCGCAATCGAAGACCTGCTGAATGGCACCCAGCCGTTCGACCAGTTGAACTTCGAGACCGCCACCGAACTCACGATAGCCAGCGGCGTGATCACCGTCACGCAGTCCATGCACACGGTGGACACCGAGAGCGACGCAGCCAGCGACGACCTGGACACCATTACCGGCGCGGATGGCGATGTGTTGTATCTGCTGCCTGCCGATGATGCCCGCACAGTAGTCCTCAAACATGGCACGGGCAATATCGTCACGGGTGATGGCAGTGACCGCAGCCTGGACAATACAGGACGGGCCGCGCATCTGGTGCGTTTCGGTTCAACCTGGGTACTGGTCGGCTTCATCGAGACTGGCGGCGGCGGGGGCATGACCTCATTCACCGTTGCGGGCGACACGGGCGGCGGGCAGACGATCACCGATGGCAATACCCTGAGTATCCTGGGTGGAACGGGCATTGGCACAGCCGACAGCGCAACCGATACCGTCACGGTCAACCTGGACATCGACAAGTTGGACACGGGTACGCCCGTCGATACCGATACGCTGGTGTTCAAGGATGTTGACGACACCAACACGCCTAAAGAGGCGACAATCGCCACCATTCTGGCGTTGGGTGGCGGCGGGTCAACACCACGCGGGCATATTATCGGTCTGGAAGTGAATGTCACCGGCGACGAAGCCATCACGATTGCTGAGGGTCAGGCGCTGGATGATACCCATGCCGTCCTGATGTCCAGCGCCAACGGCGGCGGCTCGGTTGATATGACCACCACCGGCATTAACGCGCTGGATACCGGTACGATTGCATCCGATACCATTTACTACGTGTGGATGTGTAGCGGCGGCAGCGGTACGGGCTTCATCGCCTCTCTGAGTGCAACCACACCGACACTGCCAACCGGCTATGATGACAACAAACGGTACGTCGGGGCGGTTGTGACCGATGCGACCAGCGACCTAATTAAACAGAAAACCGTCGCCGGTGGCGGGTGTAAGCGGGAAGTCCGCTTTACGGAAGTAGCAGACGCAGCGCCCTATCGCATTCTGAATGCCGCTGATCTTGGGAATGGGTCAGGCGCGGCAACAGCTATTGATTGCAGCGGTCTATTGCCGACGACATCCCGTTATGTCATCGCTTATGTAAAACTCGCGCAACCGGCAGCAACAATAAACACGTTCTGGTTTGTCAACAGCGTATCGCGCTTCATGTACACAGCAGGGTCGTTTGATGCATTCAACTTTGAAGGCGTTTTTGAGGTTAGCAGCAGTCAGGTGGGGGCCGCTTATGGCGATGCCCAGGATGAAAATATGAGTTTCTACATTCACGGTTATATCGACAATCTCAGCCCCGACCTGATTAGCGCTTAGGAGGCGATATGACGATACGCATACTCTTTGAGGGCCGAACACGGCACAATATCCTACGCGGCGAATTGACAACCGCTAGCATCACCGTTGAGCGCATGGGCTACGGCGGACGCGGCGATCTGGGGCATGGTTGGGTGGAAGTGGACGATCGGGACGTGACGACTGCCACTGCCGTGATTGCGGTGCATGATGGCACACAGTTGACCCCGGCAGAGCAGGCCGAGGCCGCTGAAGCGGCGGCGCTGCAAGCCGACATTGACGCGCTGGACACAGCGGACGATACGCAGTTGCGGGCGATCCTCAAGCGCCGGTTGCTGGGGGTGCAGGCCACACGCGAGGGCGGGCGGTGAGTACAAACGCACACAAACTCGCCCTGCTGATGCACGGCGGCGGAGCGGGGGCGTTCGGCGAGGGTGCGGTCATTTTAGACGACTTCAACCGGCCCAACGAAAGCCCTGCGAACGATAACTGGACGTGGGTATTCGGCCAGGGCGATGTCGTTGATAACCGATTGGTTGCTGTGGGAAGTACGTCAAACCTGGGTGTTTGGAATACACCACCCACGAAGGCTGATTATGATCTCACGGCAACGTTATCTATAGTTGGGCCGGAGGGTGGCGCACCAACGCCCCTTGCCGCTTTTTTACTGCGTGCAAAGGACACAGCGGAAATTGCTACTTTTGATGCGTATCAGGTTGCGTTTGTTCTGGATAGCACCGGCAATCATCATGTTGCGTTTGGTCGGTTGGATGACGGTGTTGGCACTGAGCTTGACACCGTAGCAATTGACGATCTGGAAGATGGAATGCAGATTGGAGCGCGTATCCGAGGTGACACAATAGCTGCTTACGAGAATCGGGGCGAAGGCTGGGCATTTATAGGACAGGTGGAAGACGCAACATACAGCCAGTCAGGTAGTTTTGGGGTTCGTATCAATACGAACACATCGTTGGAATTAGATGATTTCGCAGTAGGGATGCTACCGGGATGAACCCCGCGCCGCGTGGTATAATACCAGCATGACTTACGACACCGAATGGTCACTCAACGTCGTGCTGCTGCTGTGCGTGATCGCGCTGGCGGCGTGGGCCGGGATGCGAGAGGGGTGAGGGGCGCATTACAGCGCTGTAATGTTGGCGCGGTGGAATGTTACGGGAATGAAAGGGAGTGGGGGGCCGAAGCCCCCGATGTTCAGCGAGAGAAGGGCCTCTCTCTCTCAGGGCGCTTACCTTCACACAATGCATGATGAATTCGAGTGAGGTAAGTGCTAATCAGACTGGTACGATCCTGCGCTAAGTCCATAACGGGTTGTGTCAGGATATGCCGCCGTTTGTGTTTCACAGCTTCCATTTGTCCAGGTACGAAGTTGATACCCGTCTTTGGCTTATTATCCTCATTGTAGAAATACTTCGCATCCCAGGGGAACAGGTGGTAAGTCTGTCGTTCGCCGTAATCGCAGATCAGCGCAATGATGTGTCCATAGACACCGCGCTCAACTTGCTTGGGTGAGAAGCTCCAGCGAAAACGCTTTGCGTTGTGACTGTAATCTAAGGTTGAGTATTTAACTTCAACCCAGATATGTCCATAGGCTACGATGTCTACGTCTGCAAACTGTACCGCTTTGCCCGGTAGGGCAGGGACACCACGTGATGCAAGATACTCTATGAACATCATCTCACTGGCGGTTCGAGTTTCATGGGGCGATAAACGGTTCTGGGTTTTACCACGTTCTCTCATACAGGTTTTGCATTCACTTATGACATGGGCAGGTTCGGTTGGAACAACTATCTTACCACGATACTTAGAGCGAAAGTGGAAATCGACTAATGCAACTTCCTTCTTACAACCATTGCAACTTTTTGTTATAGTACGTGCTGTAGTCATGCGACTCTCCATTTGTTTGACTACCGACAGCCAGCGCTGAACTCGCTGGCTGTCTTCATTTGCGATGTACTTATTTTATCACATTTATCATAGTAATACCACAACTTGTTTATAAATATAAGAGTTCTTATCAGACGGGAATGTGTTATAATGGGCCATAAGCGACCAGCGCATATATCGCAACTTTATCCCCAGGAGGCGACATGGCAGACCTGTACGACGAAACCGAACGGCGTAAACTTGCCGAGATAATCATCGGGGATACTGAACCCGATCACGGGACACGGGACGATCTAATCGAGCGCTTGACAGAAGCATTGCATCCTGACACAGACACAATACCCATCGACGTTCTGCGGATTTTTTTTGATGACGATCCCCCTGCCCCGCCGCCCCAGCCCGGAGCGTAGCCCTGCCCCGGAGTCATGGCGCGAATTATAACGAACTTATAACCGCCGCTAATGGCGTTCTGTAGTATACTGTTCATCAGGGATATGCGCGTCCAACGTATTATTCCTTCACTCGTAGCCGGGGCTGTCCCCCCGGCTTCTTACATCGCCCCGCTCAAGGCTGGCTGCGTCGTAGCAGCGGGGGCGACTGGAACGCTCCGGTACGCAATCCGGCGACAGGGTGCAAGGCCCCCACACCGCAGGTACAGCGCGATCAGGCGGAAACGCAGCGCACAAGCGCATTCGTTGCCTGAGAAGTCCATAGGGATACTGTAACTAAGAGCCTCCGACTGTCACAAAGCACCCCATACCGGGGTGTTTTTGATTCCCGCCCCTGCCCCGGTATGCGCACGGTTTGCATTGCGTTACAATGCACATACTTATGCTGACAGGGGTGTTAATGTACGGTATCATTACCGTATGACGATTGTGTGTATTTGGGGGAAACATGACACCATTACCCATCAAGGCGACGAACAAACGCCAGCGCGAACTCAAGGCGTTAGGCTATACCGTGATGATCGAGGCAGGCGAGTACATTGCCTTCGATCCGCAGGGGTACGACTTTAAGCCAGTGTTGATTGCGGATATGGCATGGCATCTGTGCGATCTGGATTCAAAGGGGATTGACACAGTAACGCCACTGAACTTCAAGAATTCGAGCATCACCTAAACGCACAAACGCCGGGATGTTGTCAGCACCCCGGCGCGTGTCACGCTTACCACCATACCCATCATGGAGGCAACCGCTGTGGAATATTGTAATGCAATATGTTGTTCGCTGCCTCTGCCAAGCGGGGGCTTAGATGAACAGTGAAGCCCTAGAGATGATCTTATTGGTAGAAGATAGTCAGAGTGATGCTATCTTGACCATTCGCGCACTGCGGCAAGGGTTGATTGCGAACCCGGTAGAACATATTAGCGACGGCAAGACAGCGATTCAATACCTGATGGATGAATCCAAGCGACTGCCTACGCTGGTCATGCTTGATATTAAACTCAACGGTCACGATGGGCTGTGGGTTTTAGAACAGATGCAAGCCCAACCAGCAACCCGACTGATTCCGGTGATGGTCTTCACCCATTCCGACCAACAGGAGGATCGTATTCGCAGCTTTGGGTTAGGCGCGAGTGTGTATGTCCGTAAGCCGGTGACTGCTGAGACATTGCAGCAAAACATCAAAAGTCTAGGGTTGTATTGGTCGCTCACCAGTACCCCGCCACCGGAGGGCTTTTTCTAATGCCGCCAGGTTTTGACATCGGAGAAATACTCGCTACACCAGGCGGGACGCTGATTGCGGCGGCAATGGTTATCCAGGGGATTGTCCTGGTGATGTTGGTCTATGTGTTGATTAAGCGACCATCTACCAGCGGCAATGGCAATGGGCATACCGTAGAACTGGCGAGCCAGTTTGCCACCAACCAACATCAGGTCATCATGGGCCTGTTGGAAGGGCTAGGCCATATCGACACTACCCTACGTGCGCAGCAGATCACCCTCGAAACACTGGCGAAAAACGAAGGCAATCGTGAGGCGCGGTGGGAGTTAGGCAATGCTAAATCCGATCAGCAATCGGATAACATTGAAGCGTTGAAAAGTCAGCAAGAGCGCTTAGGCAATTTCATGGTGACTGCTGTAAACAAAGGTGAGGGCCGTGAGGAAACCTACAAAGCGCTGGCAGAGAGTATCCAGAAAACACAAAGTACCATGATGACAATACTCTCCGATATTCGCCGCAAATTCGACCCCACCCCGCCGCCAGCCGAGGCGCTGCCCCCGCGCAACGTCAAGCCGTTGGATGCGGACGGGGCGAAGGATGCGACGGTGGATAGTGGACGCAATGAGAGTACAGGAGCGGCGGCTTAGATGGCTGAAATAAAATATTGCATTAAGTGCGGGAATCGTTTCGCTGCGGACAAGTCCAATCATGTTTATTGCCCAAGTTGTTATCGTCGCATCCTTGATTGGAATGAATTTGCACAGTCAAAGAAACAAGTGCTTATGCGTGGTAAGTGTGTAAGGGTAATCATGCAACACCATGCCAAATTTGATATGACTCCCCACCTCAACTGGGAACCAATCGAGGATATTGCACTTGATTATGAGTACGATAGATTGGTTTGGCGCGATGCCTAATACACCACCGATCACCCCCGGCGCGATGATGCCTCTACCGCATAGACCACCCCATGACAAGGCGTTCTCGAAAACGGAGATTACTTGGGAAGGTACACCAGTGGCTGATGGTTGCTATGACTGCGGCATTCCTTACGGGGATGATGCCTGGATTGAAATATTAGTCCCGAATGATGTGTGGGCTGTCATTGCCCCGCACGATGGGCAGGGCCTATTGTGTATCAATTGCATTGCCCAGCGTTGTGTGGAAGCTGGCCTTGAGAATGTCCCAATGATGATTGAGACCGGGCCGCTTGTTGTCGGCGAGTTCAAATTGAAGACACCATTTCTGAGCGATTTGCCATGACCCCCAACACCCCGCCCTTCTCACGCATCAAACTCATCCCCGACATCGAAGCCATGTCGCCGCGCGTTGACGACACCACGCTGTTCCAGGCGATACCAGCGGTGGACGTGACAGCGCAGGCGGGCGGCGAGTCGGCATTCAGCTTCAACTTCGCGGGCAACGTCTACGAGGATGGGCGCTGGTTTGGCGCTGACGGCTACCTGGAACTGCTGAAAGCATCCCAAGCGCGGTACGTCAACCTGACGGGCGCGGCGCAATATGAGCAAGCGGTACAGCGGGCGCTCATGATCCAGGCGCATATTCCGGCGATGCATATCGTCTGGCGACACATGATCCACCAACCGCCGGGGGCAACCGACAACACCGACAAGGGCATGTGGCGACTGCCGTACCGGGAATTTGTCGATAATCTGGTGATCGCGCACAACTACCACACCCGGCGCTGGCTGGTGGTGACCGACTGCGAGGGACACATCGGCGCGGATGAGTTAGTCGACTACGCCCGGATGGAAGCCGAACGGTTGGACTATGGCGTGCCGAAAGGCTGTCGCTTTGCCGTGCTGCGGATGTCCACTCACCACCCCGCCCCGGCGATCCTCAACAGTGGCGTGCTTGACCCGCTGCTGGAAGCCGTCAAGCGCAATATGGGCGATTACGACAACCCGAATGTCATCATCAGCAATAACGGCTACTTTGATGATAACAATGTGGACGGCTTGCGCACGGCTGATCTGATTCAGCGCCGGTGTGAGGATAAGTTCAAATTCACACCGGTCATCGTCATGGGCGAATACAACTATGACCGGGGCTTGACCAGTGAACACGGGCCGAATGCTGAGGGCATGAGCGCTGAGGTACTGAGTGCCAAGTTGAACGCGCGTTACAACGAACAGCTGCGCGGCAAACGGGTGCTGGTGTATTGCATCGGCATTGGTCAGGACAAGAAGGTCAAGAATTTCCACATGGACAATGACACCGCTAAATTAGTGGCGCAAAACGCGCCGAGATTTGAGAAGCCGCCGATGGTCGCACAACCTAACCCCTTAATTCAGCCGACGCAGCCACTCGGCAGCCCCAAGCGCGTCCGCATTGGTGGCAATCGCAATCTGCGCTACGGGCCGGATGATCGCGTACCCAACAGCGTCATTCGCACCCTACAGGCCGGTACGGAATTCGACCTGTACCCCGACACCAAAACTGAGGGCAATGGCTACCCCTGGTATTGGGAAGGCAATGGCTGGGTGTCTGACGCGAAAGGCACGGCGTTATTCGGCACCGGTTCGGCCTTTGCGGAAGTGGCTGACCCGGCCCCGCCGGTTCCCCCGCTGCCAGCGGTTGAGTCCAGCGCCTGGACAGCCCGGCTGCTGACCCTGACCCGCGAATTGTTAGACGCGCCATTCTTGGAGGCGGGCAAACACACCGACCTGGAAGGCAACGTGTACGATCATGAGCGCGGCAAGTTACTGATAGTCGTGAGCGCCAATACGCTGCTGGCGGTGTACCTGGACATCCTGTATAAGGCCGATGATCACCAGTTCATCGGTGTGAAAGTGGACGCTGGTGGTAAGACGCATATCGGTTGGATGGCGGTGGCTGTTGATGGTGTCGGTGAGCAGTTTGCGCCCCCCACCCCGCCGGTCACTGATCCGACCCCGCCGCCCATCGAAGAAGAACCGCCCATCGAGGATGACGATACGCAGCCAGCGCCGCCAACCGATGCCGAGAAGGAAGCGCGTAAACAAGCCTGGAAGCTGCTGTCGGATGGATTCAAGGCACTGGCGGAAGCCAACGACAAAATCGCGCAAGGCTATCAGGCGCTGCTGCTGCTCGAAGATTTGAATACTGAAGAGGCGGCGTAGATGCACAAAGAACCGATCACGTGGCGCGGCCTGCTGGTGCTGCTGTTTGCGCTGGCGGCGGTGATGGTGTGGCTGTCGTATCACACACAATCGAACGGGTGAATTCAACTATTCGGAATTTCCGGGTAGTTGCCAAATAGGAGAAACGAAACATGAATTCAATCAACATCAACTGGCGGGCTGCTGCGGTGGTATCGCTGGTGCTATTCGTCGTGCTGTTCGGGTTGCTGCCGTCTGTGTCAGCGCAGACCCCTGCCCCGACGCTTACGCCGGAACCAACGCCAGTGGTTGATCCTGTTGACGAAGTGCCGGATACCGGGCCGATTGCCGACAATCTGTTTGGCGGTCTGGGTGAATTTATCGAGAGCAACAACACTCGCATCGTCATCGGATTTCTGTTCTTCATCGTGGTTGCCGGTTCGCGGTTTGTGCTACCTGATACTGTCTTGGACACTGAGCGAATTATGGCGCTACTGGTAGCGGCCTTCGGTATCATCTACATGATCGCACAAATCTTTGGTTTCCAAGAGGTGTTAGGCAGGGCCATCGACATCGGGGCGCTGCTCGGAAACACCGCAACTACCCTACTCGCCATGCTCGGCGTAGCCGGATTGTCGTATGCGGCGCTGGGTTCTGGGTTGAAAATTCCGATCATCGCTCGACCTCAAGGCGCGAAATGGTTCAATATGGGCGAAGAGCCGCAGTTGATCGAAGCCAACTTCGCAACCCTTGAGATTGAAAGCGATGGGATTGCAGAACAGATTGCACGGGGTGTTGCTGATGGGCTAAGGCAGTCTGCGTACAAAGGCTAGAAACAAAACAGCGCCCGTTCTCCGCAGGCGCTGACTAGGTATCCCCCCGATTACGCCCGACTGGTTACGACTGGTCGGGCGTTTTTGATTCCGATTGCCGAGAGTTGTAATCCTCAACCGGCTTGCCTATGACACCCTCCCACCGATACGGTTCGTTGTCACTGATACACATCTCAACGGGCGTATCCGTTCCCTCAATGTGACCTCGTATTTCCAGCCATTCATAGCCTGCTGCTGTTCTGAATTCTGCCGACGTGACGACAATATCGTGCATTACACAGTGTGTATTCACGACGATCATGACATTGTGTAATATCATCAGCTCCCCTCTCCCGTCTCTCCCGGCCTATGCCCCGTTGCCGGGGCGTTTTTGATTCTAGCTCCGATAGCTGACATATCGCCGAGCAACTTCCCAGATACGTTTTGAAATGTAATGGTTGCGTCCGTTAAACACGGTGTTGATATGCGAAGGCGAGCATCCCACCATCCGGGCGAATTGTACCTGCGTGACTTTGCTGCGCTTTAACGCTTCTCGTAAGCGAAAGATATAATCATCATGCTGGGTATCCGATAGCCACCAGTATAAATCAATATGGTGTGCCTTCCCGCAGTAGATACAGCGCACTAAACTGCCAGTGGAAATCTCGCTAAATTGCGCCTTCCCACAGTCGGGACATTTTGCACCTTTAGGTAGTGACATCGTGTCTCTCCCGGCCTTGCGGCCTACCCTATCTCGTGTTCCGCTTCCAATTCCGCGATCACATCCTGCCAGAACTTGCGCTGCATTCCATCCACGTTCTGCGGCTGGATACTGCGTCCCATCTGCCACATGGCGTACCTGCCGATGTTGCGGGTGAACCACTGAGCGAGGTGGCGGTCATCAATCAGTTCACCGTCCACTGTGTAGTTGCGCCAGTGAGCCATTATAATGCGCTTGCCACGTGCGATCATGGCGTTGCGGCGTTTCCAGATGTAGCGTCCGTTCATGTCGTTCTCCTGATAGGCCCCGTTGCCGGGGCTGCGTGTGTGGGGTCTAGCTGTTCTTGTTCAGCCCGTACTTAACAACCTCATCCATGCTCAGTACCCAACGATCTTCGGTGATATGTTCCGCAGTTGGGAATACTTCATTGCGGCGGGTTTCGTCATTCAGAATGTCGAGGATGGTCTGTTCGCTTACGCCTGCGCTGGCCGCTGCTTGCCGAACTGACACCCGCACTGGTGCGTTGTAACCTTGCGGGCCGTCAACATCACTCTCTGGCACGGTTTCGGTGATGTAACCGAGTTCGGTGTCGTAGCTTGTGACCGTAACCATTTTGGTGGGTTTCATCTGTGAGGCGCGGCGGGCCGCTTCCGGGCTGACATCGTCGCCGGTCTGTGGTTCGTCACCGAAGATGTCATTGAATTTGCTGTGGTCTGTGCTGTTCATGTCGTTGCTCCTGATATGCCCCTGCCAGGGCTGCGTGTGTGGGGTCTAGCTGATGTGTTCTGAGCGAATGTAGTTGACGATCTGCTGAAACTCGCCTGACTGTGAGCGCCATACTTTGTAGACGGTGGTGTCGCTGGCGCTGTGGGGTTCGTACCACCCTGCGATAGTTCCCCGAACGTATTCGCGCACGAATTGTTCGACATTGCCGCAATCTTTCAGGGCTTCCGGGCTGCTGCCTTCCATGATCCAGGCGTAGGGCTGGCTGCTCTGGTCGCGCATGGTGAAGTCCGCTGCTGTTTTGATTTCGTTGCTGTTCATGTCGTTCTCCTTAACTTACTATACTTCTATCATAGCATATATATGCTTACGTGTCAAGCACTAATTCACGTTTTCTTCAGATTTGCTTTTCAGCGCGTGGCCCTTCGTTGGCATGTTATCGGGCCAGTGTTCACCCATCGCGTCAAACGCCGCCTTGAGCGCGTCTCGGATGAAGGCGCTGCGGTCTTGGTCTCCAAGCACAGCATCCAGCGCCGCCAGTTGTTCACTGGTGAGGATCAGCAGAATTTTGGGGTGCTGCGAGTCGCGTTTGCGGTATTTTTTGGTCATTGTGCTATCTCCCACGCTTGGGAAAATTCACGGTCTGCGAATAATTCAGCCAGGCCGCTGATCTGTTTGAGCCTGAGAACTTCATCGGATTCCATGCCAAGTTCCCGCGCGATTTTCGCATCTGTCCAGTTACGGCGGGATAGTTCCACCACGATCTCAGACATGTTATCCACCGTATGTTTGCCCCGTGCCCGATTGTGGCGGATAGTCGATGCAATCCGGTTCTCACGATCCTCACGATCTGCCCGGATGGTTGTTACCGGCAGATACCCGCGCAACCGTTTTTTGATCGCCTTGACCTCTTTGCCAACGCGATTGCGGTGAAAACCATCAATCACCTCACGGTGTCCGTTAATTGGATATGTGACAATCGGCTGCGTGAAACCATCGGCCTCGATACTGTGTTTCAATAACTTCATTTCCGGCGGGGCTACAACATTTGGATTGTAGTCATTGGCTTGCACGGTATCCGCCAGCACCCACAGTACGCAGTCTACAGGTTCATCACGCATAGGCGACACTTCGTGCAATGCCAGCTTTGCCTGATTAATCGCCTCAATGCGTTCGCAGTCATCAAGTTGCTGTAATTCGTCTATCAGTCGGTTGAGAGCGGAAAGATACCCCATTCGTTCCTCCGTTTCGCCATGAGTTGCTTGTATTGTGTGTGTGCGGTTCCTGTCTGCTGTGAGAAACCCAATCCCTTGCACCAGTAGTCATTACGCAGGAGCGTCTTGCAAATACGCCGCCAGCTTGGTGCTTGCCGTGCCGCTTCGAGGTCGGATGGCATCTTATCCGGGATACCATCGGGATACCCCAAGTCACGATACCATGCGATGAATGTGGCGATTTTATTCTTGTAGTGTTCGCTGGTTTTCTCCGGCATACTGTTCAGCAGTAGGTGAGCAAACGATTCCCATGTATGACCTTCTGGTTTGACGATCTTGATACGGCCTAGAATGTTGCCGGACTCGTTGGCATACAACGCGCCCTGATTAGCGCCGTTCACCCGTGCCACAATCCGCGCCCATGTCTCCGGTTCGATAATCTGGAACAGCCACAACCCCTTACGCTGGTCGTCACCATAGGGTTGGCAGATTCGCATCTGGTGAACAGATAACCCGGCCTGGTGCATCCGGTCATACAGTCGGTTGTAGGGCAGGTTCGTTTTGGCGTGGTACGTCCAAATGTCATTCGTGTGCCAGTCGTAAATCGGGTAAACATTCCAGGTGCTTTTCATGACATGGTTTGTCCAATTGCGCCCCTCGAACTTTTGTCCGTGTCCCGCGATTGTGCGCCAGCGGTTAAGACTTTCGCCCGTGCGGATACCCACGAACGTGGCAGTGAGTTTGCCCTGTGCGTACCAATCCCCAAACTTCGGTACAAATTCCTCAAACTCCATCGCTCGCCCCTGATAGTAGCGATAAAACGGAAGTGTCTCATGATCGGTAATCGCCATGTCCGGCGGTTGGCGTATCCAGTCATTTTCGCGCCCCGGTTCCCAGCATGTCCATTTTGGCTCGTAGTTGGACACGGCATTACGCAAGGCAATCGGTAAACATATCCAGTACGGTTCAATGTGGTCAGCGTACAGGTCGTAACACCGCTGGATATGATCTATGGTGAGCTTGTACTGTCCTTCGAGGTCAACGCACAGCACACCCGCCTTACGGTTGCGCCGCTGCGCTTCCTGCATGACCAGATGTAACATGACCGTGCTGTCTTTGCCGCCGCTGAAAGACACCAGAATGCGCGGGAAGATGTCGAATATCTCCGTAATGCGCTGCTGTGCGGCTTCTAGGACACTGATTCCGAGACCGACTTTTTCAGGCATTCGATTACCTCCTCTCTGGTGATGTCGTAGATATTGCCTTGTTCATCCACTTGCCAAAAACCTCTGTGTTCATGCTTCCACGAGATAGGCCAACAACCCTCATACACCCCCGGCGGCATGGCGAAATACATACGTGTACCTTTGCCGTTAGCTTTGCTGGCGTGGGTGTAATCGTAGGTGGCTCGGATGAACTCTCTAGCAAACCCGTAATGATCATCTAGTCTGGTAAGCCGAGCAACCCATGGCTTAGGGCGACTCGGCCAGCGACTGGAACCGATAATCAGACGGATACCGATCACTCCATACATCAGCGAACCCCGTAGGAGACCAGGGCCTTGAGTTTGCGACCTAGTAGATACATGCGAACGTCGTAATCTGCGGCAATACGATCTTTAACCTTATGGATGGTCAGATCGTGTTCACGAACCGGACTGTCAATATTCCATGTTTCAACCCGATAGTACGCAGCCTCTTTTTCAGAGCGTGGCACAACCTTCTCGATTGCAGCGCCAAAAGCATCAAGGCGAATTGATTTTGTGCGGTAGTAATCTGCGAATGCGGTTTTGGTTCGAGGTTCTTCACCAAAGTCTAAAGCCTCCAATTGCTCCCAAACATGCGGTTTCATCTCACTTAGGTTGCTCATAAGGCGGGTAAATTCCGGCACATCCTCAACCCGCTTTTCGCCCTGTCTGCCCCACCGTGCCAATACGAAGCCGCGCCGCATAAGAACCGTGCGTTTATCCGCATGTCGGATGATGCGGTCTGCCTCAAGTTTTTCGCGGTGGTCATGAATGTATTTCCGCACAACACCGGGATTTAAGCCAAGTTCATTTTCAATCTCAGTGGGTGCCATCTCCTGATTGGCAAGCGCAGTCACTTCAGATACCGCATTGCGAATGGATGCCAGGACATACTGCACTGCGGGGTAGATACTGGTATGTTCAATAACCGTGTCCCACTGCGTTTCACCAAATAATTGCATCTTGGCAACTTGATAGTGCGAGGCATCTATAATCTCAATACTGTGCTTCCACATTGGCTTGCCGTGTCCGGTGAACTTATAGTTAGCGGGGTCAGTGACCACTTTCACCGCGTAGCTGGCAGCGGCCTTGAACGGTATCAGACGTTTGTCGATTAGTCGGTCAATGCCATAACCATCTGGCGCGTCGCTGATGATTGCAAGTTGAATGCCTTGTGTTTGAGTAGCCATTTTGTATCCTTAGTAACTCTAGCGATACACCTATTAAACCACACTCTAGCGTTACTGTCAAGTATTTTCATGTACACTTTTATAAATATCGAAAATCCCCGTCACGGTGCGTTTATATGCCCCAACGTGGTATCCGGCATGGTGCTTCCATTCAACGCGCTACGGGCGGTATTTGGGCGCATTTTGGGGTATGCCTGATACGGGGCAGGAATTTTTGCAGCATCCCCCTCACCCGCCCCGCCCCACCGCCTCATTCGCGCCTCAAGTCTGCCGTCCGCAATCGGGGCAATACATACCCACTTCACCCCATGAGTTGTGCCGATATTGGTTTGGATGGTCACAGGTGGCTCGTAGGTGCTTCAACTGAAGCTGAAGTATTTCAATCTGATTTTCCAGGCTTTTGATTTCCTGTTTTATCCGCGCCGCCTCTTGACGAATTTCAGCTTGTTTATCCATCCCGCCCCACCGCCTCTCGCAGCGCGTTCATCGCCTTACTCGTCTCAACAGCATCGTAATAGTCTGCCGCCACCAGTACGTCCGCCGCCGCCGCTTCGATGGCTTGCAGGCGTTCGATATGCTCGCGTATCACATCAACGCCCGTCTTGCTAGAATCAACCGGGTTGTATCCCGGCAACCCCTCCGCGATCTTATGGTACGCATCCAGCATTGCGCCTTGCGTTCCCGGTTCTTTGCTGGTGTACATGAATTCCAGGCGTTCGATATGCGCCAGCAGTGTGTCGATGTGTTCGCCAGACCACTTAACTTCCGCAGACATAAAATGGTTTGCAGCTTCCTGTCCGGTTGGATGATAGTTAGCATCAGCCTCAACCTGATTAAGCCATTCACGCGCTTCGATTTGCCGCTCGCGTCGCTGCCGGATCGCCTCAAGTTCGTTGGGTGTTGTCATCGTGCGTCCTTTCGTTGCCTGGAACGGTCAAAATCAGATGTCGTAAAACTCAAGGTTCCCAAACTCTCGCCCGGTCATGGTTTCATTGTGCCATTTTACCGGCGTATCCTCACTGTGGTACTCACTCATGTAGTCGTTGAAATCATCCTCAAGACATACCATGTTGAACTCTCCATAGGCATCCTTGATAACCCAGACTTTCATCGGTTCATCACTGCGATACAATTTGCGCGTCTCCAACAATCTTTGAAGCCGTTGTCCCTGGTGGTAGCTCAAACTTCCATACATTTTGCGAATTCGGAAGTAGGCTTTAATGCTGTCGTTATTGTCTTGAGCCATTGTCAATCTATCGGCTGTTGTTTGCATCTCAATTCCTTTCAAGGTTTAGAATCGGTTTTATTCGAACTCATCACGCAATCAGCCGCAACTGGCGCGGCCCCGTCTGCCATCCCCTGCCCCGCGCCCGTTCCAGCGTCACGCGGCTACCCTCGCGTTTGTTTGTGGCAAGCATTCCAATATCACTAACCCGCCCTTTGTGATACCGCACTTGCGCCACCCAGCCATCTGATAACAATATCCCGGATTACTGGATTGTATCGCTTTGGCGTTGACATACGTGTACAGGCGCTCACCGGGCCAGCGTCGCCACGCCATATCCATTGCTTCTAGGATTAGTGCGCTGGCCTGAATACCGGACTCATTGCGAAACACCGCACAATTGATGCCTTGCTGTCCGCTGGCATCAATGAATTTCCGCCAGACAAACAGCGCGTTGCACTGGTATGTCAGCAACACCATTTTTTCACCCGGCCCGCCAATGAGATAGCGATTGCGTTGGCCTGTTCGGGACCGGAATGAGTAGTGGCGACTGTACAGCGCAAACGCACGGGGATCACCATCGTATGTGCCAAGCCAGTAACCATCACCAGATAACAGCGGCGAGCATTGTTGATGTTGACTTGCACACACCGTCACCCAGCATTCCAGCCACGCCAGCGCCTCGGCGATCACCCAGCCCAGCGCCGCCCACAGAACGCGCCAGTGGTACAGCACGAACACGCGCCCCACCTTGTCTACCCACACGGCGGCAAACGTGGCGGGCAGGCTGTCGACTTGCAGCCAGATATGTTGCGGGATGCGGGTCATCACGATGGGTACTCCGCATAGCCACAGGTTGGACACTTGAACTTTGGCGGCTTATTCCAGCGGTGGAAAGGCTCTAAGACGGTGATGCAATCTGGACACCATAGCGCCTCACGCGCGTTCTTGAGCGCGGCCTCACCCTCGCGCAACGCTTGGTCATACGTCAAGTACCGTGTGTATTTATCGACAGTGACCCACGTTTCGAGGTCGCGTACTAATCTTGAGACACGCCACTTGAACAACCCCAGCGAATGGCCTTTGTTGGTCTCCCATACCTCCAAACGAAAGTCGTTGATACGAATAAGATGGTCGCTCATGCCGCCCCCTCTGTCGTAACACTCAATAGCTTCCGCGCTATCCCGCGCTGGCACACATAGTCGTTGTAGCCCCGCGCCGCCTCGTCTTCGGTGATAAATCCGCTTTGCCGGTGTGTGACGTTATCGCACTGGAATGCGAATACCCACTTTGCACCGTCAAGGTAGACATTGGCATATTTCCTATCCGCCCGCCGCTTGGGACGTTCCCGATGTTCACACCGCCCCTCTAGCTGCTCGACTTCCGTCTGGGTCTTGGGTGCGCGTGTGCGGGGCAAGCCCAACTCGTGCCAGGTTCGGCGCGGCGCGGTGATGTGATCATCCAACCGGTAGCGGTCATAATTCGGTGTCTCGTTGAGGACGCGGCCTGTGCGAGTCATCCGTCCCTCCCCAGGAGCCAATCCGCGCTAACCCCCAGCGCGTCGCACAGTCTGGTGAACGTGTGCAACTGCGGGGTGAGGGTGCTGTGTTCGTAGCGCGAGATGGTGTCCTTGTGGTATGCGCCGATGGCGGCGATAAGTTGAACCTGCGTGAGTCCGCGCTCATTACGGGCGCTGCGCAAGCGTGTGGCGAATGTGGTCATGCAGCCGCTCCTTTCGCCCGCTGGTGCAGGCGTAACCGGGCGCTGTTCATCGCGCCTGGAAATTCGTCACCGTCGATCTGAAAATAGATATGCGCGTCGGCATAGGCCATCAGGTAAGCCGCTACCCGCTGCTGATACGGGGTCATGGTCAGGTTGCCGCGCATGAGGCTGTACGTTTCGCGCTTGGCATCCAACAGCGCCGCTTGCAACGCTTGCTGTGGCGGGGTGTACAGCGCATCCCGCGCCTGTGAGTTCATGTTCACCAGCGCGGCGGTCAGGCTGATGCTGTGACGTATCCAGTCGTGATGTTGGTCCGTAAGTTTCATCAGATTGACTCCACCGGGCCGCCGCGTCTGCGCAGTTCGGCCCCACTCATCACGATCCAATGCGCCATACCCTCTACCGCATGACCGACACGATCCCCCCAATGCTCGTTGAATTCGTCAAAGCTGGTGAGGTTGGTAGTCATCACCGTCGGTAGTTGGTGCGCGTAACGATGCCTCACAATGTCCTCAAGGCGCTGGCGGCTGTAATCGCTGGCGCGGGCAAGGTTGAATTCATCCATGACCAACACCGGCGCGTATTTGAACGTGTTGAGAATCTTCTGCTCGGTTTCGCCGTAATCGTATTCACGATCATTGCCGTGATTGAATGGCTCTTTAAGTGCATCCAGGATGTTGGATACCCGTTCGTACAGCGCCGGGATTTCCTTCGTGCGCAGATCGTTGACGATACAAGCTGCCAGTGAGGTCTTACCAACACCGGGCTTCCCTGCCAGGAGCAGGCTGTTTTTACTGAATTCGTTTGGCGCGGGCTGATCTACATCGACCATCGCGTAAGCCTCTTGTAGTCGGAACCAATGCCCCACCTCGGAACTGTGAGCAAAGACCATTGCCGCGCCAATCCCTAACCATTTGCCCCGGCACATGTCCGGTTGACGTTCGGAAAGCCGATACCAGTCCTGAAAGTCGAAGTTGGCATACTCCGCAGGCAGCGGCGCTTTGGCAATCAGGGTGTCGTATCGCGCCTTGAGATTGCGCTTGACGACTGGACAATCAGGATCAGGGCAGCGTACCGTTGTTTCGCTGTAGTGCATGGTGTTCGGGTCGTATGCGCCGTTAACCACGAACCCCGCGCCGTTGCAGATCGTGCATTCGACTTCCCGCGCCGGGGGTGACTGCCCCACCGTTGCAGCGGCCTGTTCAAAGTCGATTACCTTGTCGCTGGCTTTCAGTACCGCATTCAGTGCATCGCGTAAGCTGGTCATGCGCTGTCCTTTTGGCTAGCGCCGCGCCGGTTCTCGATGGCGTTGCGCAGGGCGGCTACCCGACCCGCGATTTCTTCAGGTGTGGCATCGGGTGGGTCGCCGTTGGGGGAGGGTGCGCCGGAACCGGGTGGGGGTTGTTTGCGTGTCGTTGCTAAATCCGTAATCATCCATGAAAACGGATAAGTCGTCTTGCCGTCTTTGATCTTGGATGCTGTTAGTTCTTTTGCATCATCCCTGGTGTACCCAGCTATCTGCGCACGAATTGCTGATATTTTATCTTTGTCGCTGGCAATGTAGGTTGTGCCAAGTGCTTCAGAATAGCCATCAATGATTGGATGCGAGTTCATGCTCCGAAGTTCAAAATTCTGCAAATGGGTGGGGAGGGAGAGAAAACGCTTAGCTTCCTCAGCGGTCAAAATCTTTGATTGAATCTCACTCTCTGTAGAACCATTTGTAGAAACATCTGAAGGACTCTCTGGTAACGGTGAGCCTACAGTAGTCTCTTGCTGTACCCACTGTGGTCTATTGGTGGTATCACTGTGGTCTATTGGTGGTACTACAGTGGGTATACCTACTGTAGTCCATTGGTCTATGAAGGCTTGGTATTCTTTTGGCTTTTTGCCGTCCTTGTGCAGTGGGCATCCATGCTGATTCCACATGACAATGAAGGCATCATAAGCCTCGTAATTGATGGTGTACCACTTGGTTTGATCGCCCTTCCGCTTGTTGTATTTGCTGGTAGAGATTAGCAGTCCTAGCTTCTCAAGGTCTGTGAACAGACGTTTGATTGTCGATTTGCTGTATATCTCAATGTCATCAGTCCATTTCTGATAACCATTGAATGTCCACCAGTGACCGTCATGGAAGTGAGATAGTGCCTTATCCTCATCATTCTCATTGTGTTCAAGCCAGTGTTGAACCCGGCGTAGCACGATGCTCATAGCAACACCCAGCGCCTTTGCTAACGGCTTACTGACGACAAGGATTTTCTTATCTGATAGATAGGATCGGCTCATGACTGCAATCCTCGTTCATCTCTAAGTTTTTGCCACGCCTGTTCCTGCCGTCGGAGTTCATACATGGCATCTAAGAATGCATCACCCACCGCCCCGTCAGCCCAATCAACAGACGACATATCATGTGAATTGTTCTTACGATAGCAAGTTGTGAAGGTGTAGTTCTCGCCATCGTATTCATAGAGGATGGGTGTGATTTCGATCAATTCACAGGCCAATAATAGATTGCTGTCTGGAATAGAGTTTCCAACAACAAAACCTAAAACCGCGCGGTTTTGAATTTCAGGAATAGGTAGCTCGCGCTTTCCAACATTCCATTCTTGGTTGTGTCTGCTGTAACCAATATCCCGGAGGTCATACATGTAGCGCAGGCATTGAGTAACCGTATCAGCCTTGATAGGCCCGCGCTTCAGTTCCATAACGCAGACTGCGGTAGGTGACTTGAAGACAATGTCCGGTCTGCCGTGAGAAAAGTTGGGCTGGCGGCGCAAGATAGTTGAAATCAAAGGTACATGAAAGTCGTGGCCGTCATACCAGAAGTTCGGTAGTGTCTTCTCAGGATTCGCAACGATCCAATCTTCCAGGTGTTTCTCGCTCGGTGCTTTCATGCCTCCACCTCCCCGCCATCGCTGGCTTCGGTCAGCGCGTCCCACGCCGCTTGTTGCCATGCTGCGGCTTCAGCGTCAATCTCCGCGTCAATCAAATGCACCTCAGCTTGCGCCCACGCAGGGGCGGGCAAACCGAAGGCAGCGGCGATCAGTTGGACGTGTTCTTTTGATAATGGTTCGTTCGGGGTTGCTGAATCGTGTTGGTTATTCATCGCAACCCCCGCCATCGCTGGCTTCGGCTTCACGCAACATGCGACCATGCCAGCACGTAATACACTCGCGCGTGGCACGGCAGTAGGTGCAGTAGAATTCTGAAGTTGGTTCTTGCGGGGTCTTGCCTGAATCGTTCGATTCATGCATAATAGGTTTAGCGGACATAGAAGGCTCCTTTCGTGTCCGTAATGGCCTCCGGCGGTGTTGACAGCACCCACCGGGGGTCACTTTTTGTATGGGGTAAAACACTCCCCTGATTGTACCATAAACGCTCTAATCTGCCAACTACAAACATGCTCTCATCTCCTATACCCGTCGCCATCAGCACGGGCTTACTTTTCGCTGTCCGCCGCGGTGTCGGGGGCTGCGGACTCGGCGGCCTTAGTCGCCATCAGTTTTAGGATGTACTGTGCCATAGCACCCTGCGCTCCAGGATAAAAACTCCCGCTGCTAAAGAATGGCGATTCGTGAATCTGCCACTCCACATGACCGTCATCGAAAAGTGTCAGATCAACCTCTATGGTTAGATCAAGTGTTTTCAACATCATTCACCGCCTTTCAGCGCGTCACGGGCGATGTCATCAGCATTCGCTACTGGCGATCCGTTATCACCCCACCTTCGACCAAATTCAATCATGCAGTCATTGCAGGCCCACAGCACGAACGATCCGTTATCATCCTCCCAGAAGCCATCCTCAGTGAGCGGGTGATAGCACTGCGGGCAGTACCACGCCTCAGCCTCGCTGTCCCAGATGGCATTAACAGGTTCACGTGTTTGGCTATCCATAAATTTGACATCCTCTCATTCTCCGTGATACAATCTCGGCAGTGGGCAACACGAAGCGCGTCATTGCGCACTCGTGCGCCCGACAAATACAGTGATGGTACAGACGGCCCTGCCAGGGGTCGTTTTTGTTTCCCATACCGCCGCTGAATTTATCTTGCTTGCCGTGTTTAGTCAAACTGTTCTCTAACCTCATGCCCCAACCACCAGGACGAATCCCGGTGGCTAGCGCTTATCTGGTCTACGCAACTCACCTGATATTCGAAATCAACAGATTGGTAAGTTGCAGCTTCCGAACAGGGTTGCCCCTGGGTAGCTCATAATCCGCAGTACCCGTCCTGACAGCCTTCCTAATCCAGAACGGATATGCTATAATTACAGTCATGCGGCGGTACAGCCCGCTCGTGCCAGAACGTAGGCCAATAGGCCAAGCGTGGCACGAAGAACCCGTTGGGTACTGTAATGGGTAGCTCATCTAACCCCCACCGGCACGGCATCGCATAGCGTGATCTTGCCGTCCAACCTTTCGCGGATCGTCGCCTCGAAGTACACGGTATCGCCGCGCTCCAATTCCAGGCTGTCCCATTCCCGGCTGGCGTGTATCCAGGTGTGTTCCGCCACCACCGGGCTATCGCGCCAGTCGCGTACATCCCGCAGGCAAGCGGTGAACACACGCCGTCCATCCTCCACGAAGTGACCGTAACGCTCAAACGTCGCCTCGAACATGCGGCGTTGCCCAACCAGCGGTTTGAGTGCGTACAGCGTGTGCATGATGAACATCTCAGCCCGCCTTCCGCAGTGCCAGCCAGGGCCGCATGTCCAACACGCGCGGCTGCGCTCTCGGCACACGCACCCTGTCCAGTCCGGCGTTGTGCAGCTCCGCCGCCCGCTGGTACACCGCGCGATGGCGCTTGAGTTCAGCGCGTATCTTGGGCGGGCGTTGGGCGCGTTTCCGGGCGCGGGCCTGAGTGCGCTGGCTTTTCCAATTGCGTGATTTTTTCACTCCCCCTTCCCATTCCGATCCCACGCCCTGCTCTGGCGCTTGTACCGCCGCACCACAGGTCGCCCACTGGCTGGACTAAACCGCTGCCCTGCCCGGTTATACAGCCCATCCACACGCGGCGTACTGGCGCTGTCTCGTTGCGATTGGTACTGGCTCACGGCGGTGTTGTAGCACCCGATCAGCTTATCGTCGGCGATCTCGGTGTAACGCTCATGCTTACCGGTGTCGTCAACGGTGCATTCGCGGGACAGCCATACACCGCCGCGCCGCCGGACGTTGTAGGTCATACGTTCGTGATCTGCCAGTTCGTAGGTGCGACTGGCAGGGTCAAAGAAGACTTCGTAATTGGTCATGAGGTTGCGTCCTCGCTTTCGTAGTCGGGAATAACACTGCGGGTATCGCGCCATAATCCCATGCCCCCGCCCGTTTCATCGTCCGGTAAAAAGAACAGCCCCGGCTTGATGATGTACCAGCCTTCGTCATCCTTCTCATCAGGCAGCGGGTCAAATACCGTACTGCCAATCACGCTACCTGTTTTCGTCAGGTCGTGGTGATGAGGTGCGAGACCGTACCAGTCAAGGCTGTTTGTGTAGTGTTCGGCTTCGTAGCACAGGCCAAGCCAACACGGTTGGCACAGTTCGTCACCCACATCACCATAGGTATCCAGGCCGCCGCTCAGTTCGCAATTGCAGCATTTGCATTTGGTGGTCATGATGGTTCCTCCCCGTGCTTGTATGCCTGTATCGCGCACAGCAGGCGGTAGTGCGGCGACTGTGGCCCGGTATGCGGACGTAGGCGATTCGCAAAGTCTTGGGCAGCATCCAATACCGGCTGCGCCTTGTGCCATTCTGTGATCAGCAAGTCCAGCGCATCGCGTTCTAGCGCATGTACCACGTCCCACTGGCGGCTGTCCACCGCCTGCATCCGTGCGTTGTGCAGCATAGCCTCCAACGCAGTCAGCCAGCGGGTGTCCTCGGTTTCGAGGTCGTGCAGGTTCGAAAGTTCTGTGTTGGTCATGACACTCGCTCCCATCGTTTCGTGCCATCATTCCCGTAGAACCCGCGCCAGTGGTCATCCTCCGGTAGCACGTTGTAGACCATTTCCATCGCCGCCTGCTTCTCTGCGCTGGGTGTCCAGAAGCCGCGCACCACTACCGTGAACCAACACGCCGGGATTAGCGCGGCGCGAAAGCCAGCGAATACGTGCTGTTTGGTGAAGTCTAGTTCGCACCAGACGATCAGGCCGTTGCGGGGGATCACGTACTCTGCCACGTACAGGCGGCCCGCACCGAGGCACAGGTCGCCTTGTTCGATGATGTGTGCGCTCATGAGGATGCCTCGGCTTTCGCTGCCATGTGTGTCTCAACGGCGGCAATGGCTTCCTCAGCGGTCATGGTGGCATCTATTTCTACGTCGTCCCACATTTTGTTGAGGGTGTTGATCTTGTGCGCGGGCGCGTTCCAGGGCATGGCGTTGATGGCCTTCCAGAAATCGGTGGTATTGAACGGCTCATCAAACTTGCCTTTGAATACAGGCGCTTGTTTGTCGCCATTGTCCGGCTTGGGCGCTGGCGCTGGTTTGGATGGCGCTTTGGGTGTGGACTTGGCAGGTTGCCGCTTGGCTTGTGCGGGCTTGTCTTGCTGCGCGTCGTCTACACTGTTATCTGGATCATCCAACTCATCACCTGTGCTGATAATGAACGTGGTCTTCAAGAAATATTTCTGCGCGGCGGTGATAGCCTTGTTGATTCCCTTATCCTGGTCGTCGTCTGCCTCGCTGTTCCACAGGCGTTCAATCGTTGCCCCGGTGTCAGTGCAGGCAAATGTGAAGCGGACTTGCAGGTAGGTCGTCCACTTCGTCACGGTGTAATTGTTGCCACTCCGGTCACGGCGTGTTACTTCGCTGCTTTCACGTCGCCAGTCCACAATCTCGCAAAAGAACGCAATACCAGCCTCAGACATGGCACGGCGTACAGCATCCGCAATATCCGCTTCAGTCACGAAGTCATAGTTGAAGTGGGCGTTGTGGCCTGTTTTCGGGATACGCTGCATATTGCCCATCACACGTGCCATCTTTGCGTACAGCCTGGCCTTGCCATTGACTGGCTCCGGCGCTGGTGTATCGACGGGTGCAGGTTCCTGTATGGCGAGAGGCGCGGCACTGGCAATCATCCGCCCCGCCGCACTTTCGCGTCCCTCACCCCGGCGGCGTATCTCATGCTCCGTGCCATCAGCGGCGATAATGTAGCGCAGGACATCACCGTCCATGTCGATAATGGCAGGAATGGGGGTCTCAAGGTCGCCAGCGGACTGCTTGACGCTGTAGCCTGCCTTCTCCATCGCTTTCAGGTCTTCGGCGAAAACGGGGATCACCACCTTACCGCCGGGAACATCGTCCAAAAAGACGGCGTGGGTAGGGAACATGAAGCCGCGCTTGCGGCATTCGAAGGCCACGATCTCAATGGCCTCGTTGTGGAATTCTTGAAGTCGGTCAGTCATTGTGTTACCCTCCATATAGATTTCTATTACCCCGGCGTAGGGCTGTCACCCTGCAACCGCCGGGGTTTTTGATTCCTTTAGGCCATGTGGCCTATCTTTCGAAAATCCAGCAAACCTTAACGGCGTACTTTGTGCTTTCGTGTACAATCAGGACAGGCAGGGTCAACAAACCATCGCTGGCTCCGCCTGACATGCATGTCGTGTTCTCAGGCAACAACGCGGCCTTCCACCTGCTTCAACACAGGCCACAGGGCCGTGTAGTACCTGAGACACACCTTATCAAATTGGGGCATGGGTGCGACTGCGATCTGCGTTGGGTTGTGCGGCTCTCGTTTGGCGACTTGTTCCGCTTGCCCGTGATACTGTGTAGTGACCGTTTCACCCGGCCCCTCCCTCGCTAACATCAATGGCCTGAATAACGTGAAGGGTGTTCGTATCACGTTGCCCAGCCGTGTCCCCCACCAACCCCGCGCAATGCCGGGTGGTACGGCGTGGTAATCCTCCATGCGGGGCATTATGCCGCCACCTGCAATGTTGGACGGTGGTAGAAGCGGTACAGATGCTCATCCACCGCCGCGCCGGTCATGATCGGTGTCACCAGGCTATCGACAATCCGCCACGACGGGCCGAACCATTCGACGCGGGTGACGTGGATGCGATAGCGATTCCATGCGCCCGCCGGGACGATACGGATGTGGGTATCGCTTGGTGATTCGTTGATTTTACTGTGCATAAGTCTATTCTCCCAATAGTATATTAACATAGTCCGGGCGTGTGTGGGGTGCGAAGTTTCAAACCATAGGCGACCTCCTGATGCACACGGACAGGGCGCTTCGTAACATGCGGTAATGTTCGGAGGGGATAACGATGTATGAGGGGGTGCGAATATAAGTTGCCACTGTCTTAAGCGCCTCGCCTTGATATTACCTTACGGAATGCCTTGCAAATCGAAAAAAATTCCTAAGAACTTCCGAACGAATTATGAATTTCCGCCCTGCCCGATTGCAGCCCGCGCCCGTTCGATGTCCAGTGTGGTGACTGGTGCGTCTTGGTCGATCTGGAAGTAGGACAAGGCGTAGCTGTCGATCACGGGCTTGTTGCTGCCCCGTTTCTTCTTGCGGCTGTCAACGACACGCTGTGCTGTCTGTGGGTAGGTCGTAACCGCGCCGGTTGCCATGAACGCATCGCATTGCTCGTTGATGCAATGGCAGTCGTAACGATCACTGTAGCCGACAACGACATTGTAAGGCGGGTCGTAGTGGTAATGGATGATCGCCAATTCGCCATTGCACCAGTGACAGCGGTTTGGGTCGGGGTCGTTTACTCCCGGAAGTGGTTTTGTGTTCATGTGTGTTGCTCCTTTGTGGTCACCGCCGGAGCCTCATGATAAAATTGATGAGGCTCCGACCCCGCGTATGCGGGTCTGGGTGCTGAGTTGAAAGCCTTGTGGCTCGGTTCTGGCGGCTAAACTAGATACCGGCCACAAGGCCCCTTTCGGTAGACTTCCACAGTAGACACCCTCAGCATTGCAAGAGGCTAAAGTAAAAGCCATAATTCCATTGTATTCATTGTGCCGCAAATTGTCAAGCAGATAGCGTTAAGATTATCAAACTATTCATAAAAGATAGATGCTTGACATGTGAATTGTGTTCTGTTATCATAAGGAAAGGACGATACGAGGTGGCAAAAATGAAAAATCGGCTCTTTGAGTTGATCCAAGAAAAGCAACAACAGGAGCGCCGGATTATCTCAGCATCAGATGTTGCCAGAGAGTCCGGTGTCCATCGGTTCACCATTAACAACTGGCTCAAGGGTGACATTTCGCGTGTTGACGAAGTGACCGCAATCAAGTTGTGCCAATACTTTAAGTGCGATTTGTCAGAACTTGTCTACATTGAGGGGCTTAAGGAAAGCTGATGGCAACTACCCTGCCCGACAACTACATTGTGTACTTTGCCAAGTGTGTCGATAAGGCCAGCGACGTGTACGGACTGGTCAAGATTGGATGCACGACAAATCGGTGGAGTAAGCGTCGTGCTGCAATACAGCGGCAGTATGGTGAGGTAGAGTTGTTAGGTTGGTTGGGTGGCTATCTTGATGCTGAAGCCGAACTTCACAAACGTTTCGCAAGATACAGAACTGTCGATGAATGGTTTGAGTTAGAAAGGCCGCTCATTCAGTTTTTGAGGACAGTGAATACTTACCCTCCACCAAGCACAGCGGGTTATAACAAGGCGGCGGAAAAGCAGCAGGAGCTTGAGGATTTGGCTGAACTTAAAGTTGCTGAAGCGAAACTTGCAAATCTTGAGCGACAGCTACATGAAGTTGTGCGCGAAACTAATGTTGCGTATGGCAAATTGGAATATGCACAAAAACTCAGAGATGATTTGAATGAGGAAAAAACCCTACTGATTAAGCAGGTCGCACTACTTGAATTCGGTGTGCCTTATGAGTATCTACTGTCATGATCTTCGCTTTTAAGTCGCTCATTTTCCGCCCTCAGGTGCCGAATTTCCGCATCTTTGGCGCGTACCAGTTCCTGGTAGAACCTGAGCGACGACAGCGCGTAATCAATGCCCACCTGCCCCGACTTGAGCAATTCAATCTCTCGCGTTACTCTCGCTGTTATCGCGCTGCTCACACTACCGTCGCTCTCAGGCGATACTTCAGGAATAATCGTGCCGTAGCGATCCTCAAGCGCTGCCAGGACGTTGTGCGTCTGCCCATCGTCGTCGTAGGTGTCCATAATCAGTTTCAGCACAGCCTGGGCTTCAGCATCATAAACAGGCCAGCGAACGCCTGGAATATCGCGTGTCACGAAGTATTGCGGGAACCGCTCAACATAACCCCGTGCTGTCGAGTAGTTCAAGCCAATGGCTTTCGCCATTTCTTTGAGGGTCTTATAGTCGCTCATATATCCCAAATGATAGCACTTGCGATAAGCTCGCGCTACCCCTTCCCCCTGCCCCATCGTGGCGAATGTAGTAAGGACACAGTAAAATGGCAGTAATGCTGCGCTTTGTGAATAGAATTTGCCGTTGCACTTTGTGATTCGAGGTCTGCTATGATAGGTATCGGGAACCGTGAGAAGTTTTCATTCTGGTTGGACTTGAGAAAGGATGACCAGTTTTTGCTGGCGGATATGATCTATGTGTTGAAAAAGAAACGACAGTTCGCAAGTACCATTCGTGATGGTATCCGGTTAGTGACCAGTCTCAGGGCAGGGCGGGTAAACGTGCTGCTCGAATTATTCCCCTGGGTGGTTGATGAGTTTCGAGCGCTGCCGGAACCGTCACCCAATACGGACTTGACACGACAACTTGCCAAGCTGGAAGCGTTACTGAGCGAACAACCCACCCCGCCACCCACCGGCACCACAGGCATTCCCGATGGTCACCCCCGCCCGCTCACCGCCCCCGCGCCCGACGACGACACGCCACTGGTCAAGCGCAAGGTCGCCAGTGACGGGGCGGAGTCGAGGAACAACTTCCTGAATAGCGCATTCAATTTGGTAAGCGAATAGGAGCGAACCAGTGATGGCTAAAACAGCGTATGAAGCACTTGAGGAAATGCTGCATTATATTAGGCCAGTATGGGGACGTGAGGTGAGGTTACAATCCCGGCATCCCGAATATTGGGATGGGTTCAATAGAGCCGTCGATCTTGGCTATATTGAAGAGAACAAAGATATACGAGACGGCCCCTACCGCCGCGAATTCAGACTGTTACGAAAGGGGTTCAATTACGCAAAGTCTGTCGGATTGATTAGTGATAGCGGCCACCGCGCCGCCAGCGATAGGAGCAACCCATGAGCGACCTGAACAAACGGATTGCGGCATTGGAGCAGCAGCGGCGCGAGGTCATCGCATCGCAAAAGGACATCCAGGCACAACTGGATCAGCTTGACCATGACCTTGAGCAAGCCGAGTCTGCGTTGTGGGATCACGAATACGGCTTGCCGCTTGGCTGTAAACTTACGATGACAGTCGAGGCGCAAGCGCTGATCATGAATAACAATCGAGATGCACATGACCCGCGTGGTACTCGCCACATCTGGCCTGTGGGGTCGATTGTCAAGTTTACGGACATTGACTTAGGCGACATGAGTGTGCGAATCAATCACTTAGATCGATCCTGGACGGTGGTTGGTATTCCCATTAATCTGGCCCAGGACATGCGCCGCGCGTTCCTGGCACTGGAGACACAACCATGAGCGACATGAACAAACGGATCGCCGAGGCGCTGCGCTGGCGTGACATTAAGTTTGTCACGCGCGATGGCAACATCGAATGGTACGGTATCCCGCCAGCGTCCCACTATGACGTATTGCTACCCGACTTCGAGCATGACCTCAACGCCGCGCTGTCGCTGGTGGCAGACCTTCCCGGTTTCAGCCTCAACCGCTGCAACCTGGCGGAATGGGGCGCAAAGTGGGAGGCGAGTATCCCTACCGGCACGGATGGCGATCCGTACTACATCACGGCGTACCACGACGACCCGGCCCGCGCCATCTGCAGGGCGTACCGGAAGCTGGTTGAGCGGGAATAGGTAGGCGATGGATAAGCTGTACAGTATCGAACAATATTACATGCTCAGGCAGTTGGAGGAACGCGCTGGAACCGAACCAACCACTGCCCGGTTCGAGGTAGAGGGCAAACCGTATTCTATCCAATCGCCGCCATTGTGGGACTTCTACATCGCGTTTGCCGATTACGCTCATGAGCATGAATTATTCCAGTCCTTGATGGATGATGAGTTGATCGAACCGATGTTATCATCCCCGCCCCGCATCCATGACGACTGGCGACGGCACTTCCCGGAACACCGTTACCGCTTTACGGAGCTAGGGCGTGATGTGGTTCAGAATCCCGGCAAGTGGGTAGAGTGGCTTGACATTCGGTTTGGGTTACGCGATGCACCGTACATCCCGCCGGAATTGGAATAGCGCAGCCTTAACCCAGCGTTGCCTTGCATTGACAGCCCAACTATTTAAGGGTTGGCACTATCGACTTTTTGTGCTATAATCAGAGAGTATTAAAATGCCAGTCGCGGTGCGCTAACACCCACTGGCCCTCTGACTATCAAGGAGTCAAAGCATGAATGATTCTATCCAAAATCACGAAATGAAACAATGCTTGATGTGCAAGACGCTTTTGCCGAGTACAGATGATTACTTTATTCGTCAAAATGTGTATCATGTAAAAGGTGGCAAAAGGAAGTTAAAGCGCTCTTATTTAACCTCACCATGCAAGGAATGTAATCGCTTAAAACGTAGTAAGAGAACCATATCCACCAGACGCTTATGTGATGACTATTTAGCTACTGATTGGATGTTGGCTTATTTTTACTTCAATGGTCAATGCGCTGTATGCAAGAAGAGGACTGTAGACGGAAAGTTACAGGCCGACCATTGGATTCCATTAAAGGTTGATCCAGTTGGACATAAGTGTACAAATATCCTTCCTTTATGCTCCTACTGTAACACATCAAAAGGGTCAAAACTTCCTGATGTTTGGCTTAAGAAGAAATATGGCGATGAGCAAGCCGAGGTTATATCTTGCCGTATTGAACATTTCTTCGAGTGGGTGATTTAACATGTTTAATGCTCCCCTGTTGCCAAGACTCACAGGATTAGTGTACAATGTACACTAATGGCATGGCAGCTATTCAGGAGGCGCATTGGCAACCCCGACCTACATCCCGATCAAGTATGGCATTGGCAACCACAGCGGGGCGCTCGGAACCCAGAAGATGGGCGCATACCGTTCTGTCGAATTCGAAGTGCTGTACCCACGCCGCGCACCACGCCAGCCCATCCGCATGGAGCCGCGCCCGTTCTACTATGATGAGGTAGGGGTGTTTCAATACAAGGTGACATGTACCCGCTGCGATATACCCCAGAAGCGTGAAGCCTTCAGTCCCGATAAACGCAAGCGCAATGGCTTGCAATCCTGGTGTCGGGAGTGTCGCCGGGAAGTGGCGCAGATGAACCGGATGGTTGCGTAAGCGTTAATTTGGCGTGATGTAAGTATTGACAGACAATGGTTAACCATGTTAGACTTCAGGAGAGTAAATGCCGCCATCGCGCGGCTGCGAAGCGCCCCTGTGGGGCGTTTTTGATTCACGCTCGGTAAATAAACGCTCGATAGGGCTGAATGCCATTATATTGAGCAGGGCGATAGTGATAAGCAACCCCCGGCGCATTCGAACCGTGTTGGCAAGCTTCACGGCAAGCCGTTGCAGCGCCGGTTTGCATCCCGGCCCGGACTATTCGACTGAGTAGCAGGCTTCCCAAAACAACCGGGCCGGGGCTTCATGGATGTTCAACCACCTCATGGATAACGATGCAGTGTAAAGCAAAGTCCAAACGCAGCGGTGAACGCTGTAAAAAAGACGCGGTGCATGGTGGTGAGGTATGCCATATTCACGGCGGTAAGTCCCTCAAGGGCATTGCAGCCCCGAACTATCAAGGCAAGGGGTACAGTAAATACATCCCGGTTGGCTTGCTCGATACCTATAACGATTTCGCAGCCGATACCGACAAACTGGCGCTGGATAATCAGATCGCGTTGGTGGATACCTACGCCGCACAGTTAATCGAATCGCTTGGCGATTACAGCAGCCCCGAATTATGGGAACAGTTGCAAGCGCAGATCGTTGAATACAAGAAAGCGCCCAAAGACGAAAAGCCGGAACTGCTGATCTACATCTTCGAGACAATCGAAGCGGGCGCGTCCTATGTGAGCAAATGGGACACGCTGCACAAAGCGATGGAACAGCGGCGTAAGTTGGTCGTTGATGAGCGCAAGCGGCGCATTGAGATGGAACAGATGATCCCGGTGGATCAGGCAATGTTGTTGATGGCCGCCTTGTTGGAAAGTGTACGGCAAAATGTCAGTGACCGAGACGCTCTTACCGCAATCCAAGCAGACTTCATTCGATACACTGGTACAGTACGTCAGCACCAGCTTAACGACGCAGACTAGCACCGGCCCCGGCGGTGGGGTGGGGTGGCAAGACCTCGATTTCCCCGACTTCTGCGAGCAGTATCTGGTCATTCAAGATAAGTACGACCAGTTTGTGCCGTTTATCCTGAACAATGTGCAGCGCCATTTTTACGAGACGGTGATCGCATCCGGCAACACCAAGCACCTGATTCTTAAGGCGCGGCGTTTCGGCTTCACCACCGTCATTCAGGCGTTCAACTTCTGGCAGTCGATGCGTCAAGCCTCGCGTTTCATGTCAATGGCGCATGATGAGACTACCACGCAGTTTCTACGCGAAATGGCCCGCATTTTCTACGATGAGTTGCCGAGGCCGTTGGGTGTCCAGCGCGAATATAACAATTACGGTCAGACCACCTATGATAATGGCAGTCGCACCACCATCAAGACTGCCGGGTCAAAGGTTGGTGGGCGCGGCGGTACGTTCGGCGGTGGTATCCATGCGTCTGAAGTCGCCTTTTGGACGGATGCCAGAAGTATCATGTCGGGCGCATTGCAGGCCGTTTCGCCGGATGCGTGGGTGTTTCTGGAAAGCACCCCCAACGGCGCTCAGGGCATGTTCTATGAGGAAGTGCAAAAAGTGCTGGCGGGCGAGAGCGATTTCGCGCTGCACTTCTACCCCTGGTTTATGTTTGACGAATACCAGGCTGCGCTGGAACCGGGCGAAACGCTGGCCTACACCGATGAAGAAGCGGCGCTGGTTGAAAAGCACAATCTGACCCCGGCGCAAATCAAGTGGCGACGGCGTAAGATGCGCGAGCCGGAAATGGACGTGCTGTTCACGCAGGAATACCCCGAAGATGTTGAGACCTGCTTTCTGACTTCCGGTAACAGTGCGTTTCCGAATGTGCATCTGGTGATGGGTGGGCCGTATCAGGATAAGCCGAAGCCAAACCGGGTGTATGTCGCCGGACTGGATTGGGGGCAGGATGAAAACTACACGTCGCTGTGCATCTTCGACCCGGACACTTTTGAGGAAGTCTACCTGGATCGCTGGCGGCATATGCTGTACGAAAGCATCCGGGCGGAAGTGATTAAGGCTTGCCAGTTCTGGCAGGTGGGCTTCATTGTGCCGGAAAAGAATTCAATGTCGGATAATGTTGAATCCCTGATCCGAGAACTTAGTACCGCAAGCCTGAAGACGACTGTGGAACCATTTACGATGACCCTACCTGAAAAGCACAACCTTGTGACCAGCTTCAAGGAAGCCTATCAGCAGTTGGGAATGCGGTTGCTGGATGTCAGTTACGCGAAACATGAAATGAATATCTTCGTCAAGAAACAAACAGCGACCAATCTGTGGACGTATGGCGCGGAAGGTAAAGGCGGTAGTGATGATGAAGCGCAGGACGATACGGTGATTGCCCGGTTATTAGCCCGCTATGCGATGCTGCGCTACCAATTGACAGGCGTGACCAAAACATCAGCACCCGGCCTGTACCGGACACCCTCACGACCCAAGCGACGGGGGCCACTAAGCTGATGACGAAAGCAAAGCAAGCACCGGCAAGCGTTGCTGAAGCGGTGGTGGAAGTGGATACCGTGATCGCCAATGGCACGAATGGTCGCCACAAAGAAGGCGCGGTGGTCTCCGAGATCGTGGGTCGCACCACGTCACCCTACACGCGCCATATCCCGTATCGCACCACTGTAGACCGCACCCAGGTCGATTACGCCTGGTGGTCGCGCTTCCGCCGGGGCAAAGAGGATGGGACGGAACTCGGCGGCGCATTCGCCCGTCCCATCCTCAATATCCTGGCGAGCTGGGTGTTGGGCAGTGGCGTAGATGTTGATACCACCAACGAGGTCGCCAACGAACGCCTGTCACAGTTTGTCATGGATGAACTGGACACGCTGCTGACGTGGTACACCGATGGGCTGGCGCTGGGTGATAGCTACCTGATCGTCAACGCCGATGGCAGCCTGAGCATGGCCCCGCCGGATACGGTGGAAGTGGTGACTGACCCGTTCGATTACAGCACGGTGCTGGCCTACAGGATCACGACCAAGCTGGAAACGGTGACGATTGTAGATGAATATCGCACCGATGGCCGCACGGTGATTATTAAGATGGGGGATGCCTTACGCGCTTCCCGACCTGACCAGATATTTGAATTCGCCAACCCCACCGGCTTAATGCCGGTTGTACCCTATCACAACGAACGGGAGGCCAACGAGACACACGGTCATCCGGTGTATGAGGGCTTGCTGCATTTGTTCATCCGTTACGATGACCTGCTGAATAAATCGCTGGATGGCGTTGAGGTTATGGGCAGGCCGATTCCGGTCTCCACCAGCGACAACCCGGAGAATGATCGTCGCGTCAATGCCACCCGCACTGACAACTACACCGACAAAGAAGGCAACCCGCAAACCGAAACGGTGGTAGACTTTGCCGAACTGACCATGCTCTGGCTGAAAGCCCCAGCAACCTTTGAGTTTGCCGCGCCGGGGCCATTCGCTGCTGATAGCAAGGCCATGCTCAAGACGCTGTTCTACTTGATGCTGGAACATACCGGCATCCCGGAAGGCGTGTGGGGCGGGGCGATTGCCAGCAGCATGGCCTCATTCGAAGCGCAGCTACCGGCGTTTGTGCGCCTGATTGACCGCTGGCGCAAGGCGCTGGCTGGGCCACTGCGTGATCTGTTCCAAGTGTGGTATGCGAGTGTCGCATTGTTTGAGTTCCTGCCGGTGGTCGAGGATATGACACTGACATGGCCGGAAGTCACACCAAGCGACGATGAAATCCTGGTCAAGAAGGTCGCGCAAGCCTCACTGGATAACCTACTGACCCGTGAGACTGAACTGCGGGTGCTGGACTTGGGTATCGAAGACCCGGCGGCGGAGGTCGCAGCGGCGCAAGAGGAAGCCGACGATGAACAGGAAAAGCAGCTAGAGATGACGCTGCAACGGTTGGAAGCGCAACCGGACACGGGTGACGATGAACCTGTGCCGAATGCGGCCTAATGCCCATCCAGGCCCCCCGCGCTTTAGCCGCTGCTCAACGGGCGTTCAAGCGTGACTTTCGCGCCCTGCGTACCGCCACCGCCCAGCAAGCCCGCATGGTGCTGTTGTCGGCGGCAAGGCTAGATGGCACAATCCCCGCTGACAACCTGACCCCTGTGCAGGAACGCATTGGGCGCATGATCAGCGCTGAGTACGTCGTTGGACGTAATGCCTTCGCACAGGATGGTGTCACGGCACTGTCACCCTATGCGCGGTTGCTGAACGCCGGGATTGCCAGCGTGACCCGCGCGGTGGTACATAGCCATCATGTCTGGCTGCAACGCAATGTGCCGGAGGATGTGTACCGTTGGCTGCTGTCGGGGCAGGGCATGGTGAGCGAACAATTCCACCCCAACCCGCTGGCGGATTACGACACGGCGCATACCTTCGTTGATCCCAACGGTTATATCTTGAGTGATCGCATCTGGCAGGTGAATGTGCGAGCCAGGGTGCAGGTGGATCAACTATTGGCAGAAGGTATCCGCCGGGGCGACAGTGCAGTAAATATCGCCAAGCGGTTGGAGCAGTTTATGGTTCCAGGCCGGGCGAAGATACGAACCCGCACCCCGTATGGAAACGATGGCAGCTACGATGCGCGCCGTCTGGCCCGTACCGAGATTACCGCCGCGCATGGGCGGGCGATGATCGTCAGCGCCAAAGCCAACCCATATGTGGAGACGATTGATTGGGTGTTGTCGCCGTCGCATCCTGAGATTGACATCTGCGATGATCTGGCGGCGGGTAGTCCGTATGCGTTGGATAGTGTGCCAAGCTATCCGGCACATCCGCATGATCTTTGTCATTTACGAAGCAACACCCGGCCTACGGCGGAAGTCACTGAGGAACTACGGGCGATGATCGCGGCCAACGAACCGCCGCCGTATGCCACACCTGCCAGTGAACGCAGCTTCTTATTCCTGCTGCTGGGGGCGCTGGCACTGCTGGATGTTGATCTAACGCGGAATTAACTTTCTACCAGCCAATCCGAAAGCGTCCAACCGGGCGCTTTTTTATTTGGAGAGTTTACCATGAGTGAACTGCTGTACAGCTTAGTCACTGAGTTTAAGGGTGACTACCCGGATGTGCCTTTCGCGCCCGGTGTCGAGGCCGGCCAATTCAACCCTAAAGAAGACATGTTTGTGACACTGCCCATACTGCGAGTCGGGGCAACCTCACGCAACGGTCTGACATGGAACCGCGCGGCGGTGGAACGGGTGGTTAGCCAGATTAACACCAAGCGCGTTGAGGGCAATCTGGGACACATTAAACCTGAAGACCGGTCTACGCGGTATGACCTGCCTTCATTGCGTTGGGTGGGAGCCATGATCGCGGATGATGGCACAGCCTACGCAAAAGCGTACATCCCCAAGTATGCGGACGCGGTTCGTGAGTATTTCCGGGATGCCAAGCGCACCAATGCCCGTGTTGGAACCTCAGTCTATGGCTTGCGCGGTAAGCAGGGACTTGAGGATATGAACCTCGAAGATTTAGACATCGGGCATTCCGACAGGGTATCACTTGAGGATAGCGCGGCTATCCCGAAAATCACATCCGAAATAGCAAACGAGGACACAGACGTGAGCGAGAACACGAACGACGCGCTGGTGGCCGAACTGCGGACAGACCGGGACGCACAACGCGAATTGGTCAGCGAATTGCAGGACACCATCAAGGCGCATGAAAGCACCATCGCTGAACTCGAAACGTCCCAAACCACGTTGCAGGCGCTGGTTAGTGAATTGTCGCTGGATACGGACAATCCGCTGGCTGATGCAAAGGTGCTGGTCGCTGAACTGGCGGCCACCCGCGCCCGCAATCTGGTCACAGACGTGAAAGCGGTGATCGCTGAAATGGTGGAACTCAAAGAGTTGCAGCCATTCATCAGCGAATATCTGATCGAAGAAACCGACGACGGCGCAGAACGGGCGCTGGTCGGGTCTGTCGATGAAGCCAAAGCACGGGTCACGGGGTTGCTTGCCAAAGACAACTTCAAGAGCCTTGCCAAGTCCCTGGTTCGTGAGCAGCGCGGCCCTAACGCTTTTGTGCGGGAGTTTCAGGCAGACGGTGATGGTCTGAAAGTTGATGACAGCCCCGAAGGTCGCGCCGCCGCCCGCAATTATCTGGGCATTGGAGGGAATAGCTAATGGCCGTTACCGCAGCAAATGTTCGCGCTCTTGAGGGCGCAATCAAACGGCAGTATCTGGCCGGGGGTACGGTAGCAATGGGGCAGTCGGTGTATAACGCCAGCGATGGCGATGTCGAACTGACCGATGCTAATGTCGCCGTCACCAGTGAGGCTATCGGTGTGATTGTGGCAGTAGGCGATGCGGGTGAAACCACCGCCGCAGATGGCGATGCCGTGACCGTGTGTGTATACGGGCCTGTGGGGGGCTTTTCAAGCCTGACCCCTGGGGCGAAACAATATGTCGGGGAGACAGCGGGCGCAATTGTGGAAACCGCCCCCACCGGCAGTGCAACCTGGACAAAGCCAATCGGATATGCTGAGTCGGCGAGCGTTCTGTTCGTCAACCCCAACATTGAAGATGCCAGTAGCAATAGCTAAAGGAGCGTGAGACATGGCTGAAGTATTAGGCCCCATGCAAGTGGTGCAGCAGGCGCTCCCGACAGGCGTTGATGGCACAAAAATTGCCGAATGGCAGATGCGCGATGGCACGAACTTCGGACAGTTCATCGCACTGGTCGGAACCGCCATTGGTGACTTCAATCAGGAAATGATGCGCCGTTGGGGTGGTGTGCTATCCATCACCGAGATGGATCACTTCGAGTACCCCGATGGTGGCAGCGTTACCGAGATGCCCCCGATTACCGACATTGACCGCCCGGACATCGTGCATGGTCAGACCATTGGCCACATGATTGAACTCAACGCCTATGGGCGGGCGCTGGGTGGCTCATGGCGGTTTTTCCGGGATGCGCGTGCGCCGCAGTTGCGCAGCACCATCCAGACCTTCACCCGGCAGGCCGAATGGCGTTTTGAAAAAGGCTTGCTGACCCGCGCCCTGACCAATACGGAATTTGCGATTGGTTCAGGCGGCTACAATGTGCCATTCGTGCGCGGAACCGGCGGCAATGTGGACTTCACCCCGCCCGCGTTTGGCGGTGAAGCATTCGCATCCAGTCACGATCACTTCATCTTCAACAACACCGGCTATGCTGAACTGTTGAACGCGATGGCAGAAACCCTGCAAGAGCATGGACATACTGCGCCGTTTGACTGCACGGTGAGCCGGGCGGATGTCGCCAGCTATGCGGCGGAAGATGACTTTATCAAGATGGTTGCGCCGACGGTGCAGATCATTGACCGGGGCAGCGAAACCACCGGGCCGCGTTTCTTCAATACCGGCACGCCGATGGTGGCGATGGGTGAACTGTTTGGCGGCTTTCAGTCCGATTATGGACTGATTAACCTGTACAGCAGCGCCCGTATCCCCACCGACTATGCGTGGATGTACAAGTCGTATGGCAACAACGACCCGCGTAACTCGCTGGCCGTGCGTGTTCACCCCGATCAGGGCTTCGGGCTGTTCATCGTAGTTTCGGCTTCCGATGAAACCCGCTATCCCATCAACCGCCTGAATGTCGAATTTGAGTTTGGCGTCGGCGTGGGTGAAGATCGCACCAACGGCGTGGCCGGGAAACAGAATTCGTCCTGGACGAACCCGACCATCAGCTAGACTGAGAGTCACAACGTGATATAATAAGGGGGTGAAGGTTGCCCCCTATTATGGAGTGTGAGCATGGCCTCGAAAGTCACGGACGATCAGTTTTTTGCAATGGTTGAACGCGATTGGGAGTGTACATTGAGCGACGAAGATCGTGATATGCTGCGCGGGACATTCTTGTACGCACGATGGAATGCACACCTTGCGATTGAACAGTTCAAGCATGATTTGGTAGCCGGACAACCGAAATGGTTCCGTTCGCTTATGAATATCATATTCAGGGTGTTGCCAAGTGCCTAGCATATCACTCTTTGCCACCAATGAGTACAACGGTGCGGCGGGTTACGGCTTGATGGAACGCGGGCTGAAGTCCGGCCTCGAAGCCAGCGGCGTGACCGTGACCGACGACGGTAGCGGTGACATCGCCATCCTGACTGGCAATCCGTTATGGGCTGAAACGTACAGTCACAAACGACTGTGGGCCTACACGATGGCTGAAAGCACGAAGGTTGCGCCGGAATGGGTCGATTGCCTGAACCTGTGCTATGAGCGCGTGTTGGTTCCTTGTCCGCCACTGGTCGAAATCTTCCAGGGTAGC
>Ga0214471_10000231_pt1 | contig 51059 bp, 48 predicted proteins | sample RVTome_5_FD_207665 | JGI IMG/M metagenome (GOLD analysis project Ga0214471, IMG submission 207665) | Soil microbial communities from uranium-contaminated site in the Upper Colorado River Basin, Wyoming, United States - RVT142D155 | ecosystem: Environmental > Terrestrial > Soil > Contaminated >... | reverse complement strand
TAGCCGGTAGCCGGTAGCCGGTAGCCGGTAGCCGGTAGCCGGTAGCCGGTAGCCGGTAGCCGGTAGCCGGTAGCCGGTAGCCGGTAGCCGGTAGCCGGTAGCCGGTAATCAGTTCGGGAACGGCTATCGGCTCCCTCGTATCCCCCTGGGGCCGCGCCCATCACTCACTCACTATCTCGCCGCCCAGGATGTCCTCGACCAGCGACGCCGGGTCGGTGCCCCGTCCCTCGCCCGCCTCCATGAGCTGCTCCTTGTCGGGCACGGGCTCGTCGAGGTCATCGTCGGCGGCGGCGCCGGCTCCCGGCTTCGCCGGACTCTCGCCACCCTCAGTGAAGACGACATCGACGGACCCTCCCACCATCTCGACCGCCACGTCCGAGACGATGCGGTGCAACTCGTGGTCCTCCCTGAGCTGCTCGAGGTGGAAGTGGAGATGGGCGGGCACCTCGAAGGTGACCCGCGCCCCTGTAACCGCCACCGGAGTCGCCGCCTTCAGGAAGGCGTGGCGGCGAGGCCCCGCCCGATCGCGGATGGCGGCGACGATCGCCGGCCACGCAACCGAGAAGGTGGCCAGGTCGAGGCCTTCCGCCGCAGGCGCCGCCGCAGGGGCGGCCGTAGGGGCGACCACCGCCACCGGCTGGCGTGATAGCTGGGCGTCGCCGCCGGCGGGATCCTCGGCCGGCGGCTCCACGGGGACGGCTCGCAGGTGCGACGGCGCCCGAGGGGCGTCGTCGGCGAGCGGCTCCTCCGGTGGAGGCGGCGCCGAGGCCGCCCTCGTCTGCAGCACGTCACGCACCTGGCCCTCGAGCCGGGACAGCCGGGAGTCGAGCCCGGCGGCGTCGACCGCGGTCTCCGGCCGGGTGAGCCGCAGCAGCGCCAGCTCGACTACGAGGCGCTCCTCGCGTCCCTGGCGAAGGTCGAGCAGCGCCTGCCCGAGCTGGTCGACGGCGCGCAGCACGTCGGCAGCGGGCAGGGAGCCGGCCACCCGGCGCCAATCCTCGAGGGTGTCCAGCGGCTCGTCGGCGACCTCCTCCAGGTTTGGGGCGTACTGGGCGAGGAACACCCCCCGGAAGAACCCGAGCGCCTCGGCGACGAAACGGCGCAGGTCGGCTCCGCGCGACGCCAGCTCGGCCACGAGCCCCAGAGCGGCCGGTGCGTTGTGGTCGGCGATGGCTGCTGCCAGGCCGGTATAGGCGTCCTTGTCGGCCAGCCCGAGGGCGCGCGACACCAGGCTCGCCTGCACCTTGCCGCCGCCCAGCGCCGCCACCTGTTCGAGGAGGCTGATGGCATCGCGCACCGATCCGTTGGCGTGACCCGCGACCATCGCCAGCCCGTCGGGCTCCGCCTCGAAGCCCTCGCTGGCTGCGACGTCACGCATGTAGTCGCGCAACACCTCCTCCGGCACGGGATGGAAGTCGAAGCGCTGCGCCCTGCTGCGAATGGTGTCGAGCAGCTTGTAGGGCTCGGTCGTCGCCAGCACGAAGACGACGTGCTCTGGCGGTTCCTCCAATGTCTTCAGCAGGGCGTTGCCGGCGGCCCGCGACAGCATGTGGGCCTCGTCCAAGATATACACCCTCCTGGCACCGCCCACCGCGGCGACGGTGCCGACGTTCATGCGGATCTCGCGGATGTCCTCCACCTTGTTGTGCGAAGCGGCGTCGAGCTCGATCACGTCGAGCGATGTCCCGTCGGCGATGGCGAGGCACGAGGTGCACACGGCGCACGGTTCGCCGTCCGGTCGACGGTCGGGGCAGTTGAGCGCCTTGGCGAGCAGCCGGGCGCTCGTCGTCTTGCCGGTGCCGCGGGGCCCGGCGAACAGGTAGGCGTGGGCCACCTTGGACTCGACGATCTCGCGCGACAGCGTCCCGACCACGTGATCTTGACCGACGACCTCGGCGAACCGCTGAGGCCGGTATTTACGGTACAGGGCTTGGTACTCCATGCCGGCCCGATCGTACCCCGATGGCCCCGTCAATCCCCCGACCGTCGGCAGAGCGCGAAGAAACGTTCCGCGCTCTTGGAAACCCCCCGGTGAAGTCCCTAACGTGGCCTGATCAAGGCGCGCCCCAGGGCGTGCGGAGGCTCAAGGAGTACATCCACATGACGATTCGCAGAATGCTCGTCGTGGTGTTCGCACTCGCCATCGTCGCTTCGGCTTGCGGCGACGACGGCGACGCCGGCGACACCACGACGGCGGCACCTGGAACCACGGCCGCTCCGGTCGACACCACGCAACCACCGGCCACCACGATGGCCCCGACCACGACGATGTCCGACATCCCCGCCGACTGGCCCGACACACTGGTGTTCGGCTTCGTGCCCAGCCAGGAGGTCACGGAGCTCCAGGACGACGTCGACACGTTCGCCCAGATCCTGACGGACGCACTGGGCATCACGGTGACCGGTGAGGTCACCACCGACTACACCGGCCTCGGCGTGGCACTCGGCACGGGTGGGGCCGACATGGGCGCCTTCGGCCCTGCGGGCTTCATTCTCGCCCGCCAGACCTACCCGAACATCGAGCTGCTCGCCCAGTCGGTGCGCTTCGGCGATTCCACGTACCACGGGCAGTACTTCACCAACGACGCCAGCATCTGCGGTGCCGACCCGGTGGAGGGAGCGTTCTACTACGACGACTCCAACGCGGTCGTGCCGGTGGCCGCCACCGACACCCCGGCGCTGCAGGTCGGCTACATGTTCGAGGACGGCTTGGTGCGCAACGAGGCGCTCTCGCCACCGATGGCCTGCCCTGAGCCCGTCGACCTCTCGGTCGTCGCCGGCAAGATCATGGCGTTCACCACCGAGACGTCGACGTCGGGCTACATCTTCCCGGTCCTCGAGCTGCGCAATGCCGGCATCACCGACGACCAGTACGAGGCCATCTTCTCCGGCGGGCACGACGCAGCGGTGCAGGCGGTCTACGACGGCACGGCCGACATCGGTGTGTCCTTCGACGACGCCCGCGCCACCATCGCCGAGACCAACACGGACGTCGGCGAGCAGGTCATCGTGTTCAACATCACGTCGCGGATCTCCAACGACGTGATCGCGGTGCGCGGCGATCTGCCGCAGAGCCTGAAGGACGCGCTGTTCCAGGCCATGGCCGACTACATCTCCACCGAAGAGGGCCAGGCAGTCATGGAGCAGCTCTACTCCTGGACCGACCTGACCCGTGCCGATGCCACCACGGACGAGTCGCTGGTCCTGGTCGAGCAGGCCATCGCCGAGCTCGGCTACACCGAGTAGGAGGAGCAAGGGTGTGGGGGCCGCCTCGGGGCGGCCCCCACACCGCCCCACCATGATCGAGTTCGACAACGTCGAGGTCACCTACCGCGGCGGCTTCCGGGCGCTCAAGGGCGTGAGCCTCACCATCCCGCGCGGCGAGCTTGTCGTGGTCGTCGGCCTGTCCGGCGCCGGCAAGTCGACGCTGCTGCGGGCGATCAACGGGTTCGTCCCGATCACAGCCGGTTCGGTGCGCGTGGACGGGGTGGCCGTGGAGCAGGCCTCGCCGCGCGAGCTGCGACAGCTCCGCTCGCACATCGGGATGATCTTCCAGACCTTCAACCTGGTGAACCGCACGTCGGTGATCAACAACGTCCTCATGGGACGCCTGCCCGGCGTGTCCCCGTTCCGTTCGATGGTGGGCTGGTGGCCCGCCGCCGACAAGGAGTTGGCGCTCCAGGCGCTGGAGCGCGTCGAGATCGTCGAGAAGGCCTACATCCGGGCGTCCAACCTCTCGGGCGGCCAGCAGCAGCGGGTCGGCATAGCCCGAGCACTCGCCCAGGATCCCTCCGTGCTCCTCGCCGACGAGCCGGTGGCGTCGCTCGACCCGGTGACGTCGCACACCGTGATGCGTGACCTGAGACGCATCAACCGCGAGCTCGGGATCACGACGCTCATCAACCTCCACTTCCTCGACCTGGCGCGCAGCTACGGCAAACGGCTGATCGGGTTGCGCGACGGCCAACTCGTCTACGACGGCGAGATCTCCGACGTGGGAGAGGACACCTTCCGCGAGATCTACGGCAGGGCCGTCACCCCCGACGACCTGCTCGAGGGCGCCGAGCTGTGAGCCGGCTGTGACGGAGGTGGCGGCCCGACCGGCCCCACCGCGCCGATCCGGCGGCCTCATCGTCCCGCTCGTCGTGGTGGTGGTCGGATTCGCCGCAGGCGGCCTCACCGGCAACCTGGCCGGCGGCGCCCTCTGGGGCATCGTCGGTGGTGCCGCCCTGGTCGTGGGCATCGAGTTGGCCGGCGTCAGTCTGTCCGTCATCGAGCGGTACGCGCTCGTGGCGGCGAGCGTCGCCTCCACGATCCTGTTCAGGCTGGTGATGCACGACGTGCCGGAACGCGTCACCCCGTCGCTGGTCGCCCAATTGGGCGCCACCATGCTGGTCGTGGGTGGCGTGACCGGGGTGGTGGTCGCCCGGCGGCACCACCCGACGACGGGGGTCAACGTCCTGCTGGCATGGGTCGGCGCCGGGATGCTGGCGGCACCTGCAGCGGTCACCTTCGAGGTGCTGCGCCCGCTCGACCACCTCGGCCGGGCCGAAAACCCCGTCTTCGGCGTCACCGTCTACGTGCTGGCCGGGACGCTCGTTGCCCTGGTGGGAGGTTCGGCTGCGATCGCCGGCATCACCCGGGTGCGAAGTGTCGCCGTCGTGCCCGCGATCCTGGTGATCACCTGGTTTGCCGGCGCCCAGGTGGGCTTCACCATCCGCGGCCTCGTCGAGAACGTCGGCAACATCGTGAACGTCCCCAACTTCTGGCCGCCCGACTTCGGGTGGGCGGTGGGCGGGGGGACCTGGTGGTGGTTGCCTTCGTGGGACTTCGGTGCACCCACCCAGCCGAGCCCGCTGCTCGACACGTTCCGCATCGCGATCGTCTCCAGTCTGATCGGCTGCGTCGTCGCCATCCCGGTCGCGTTCCTCGCCTCCAAGGTGACTTCACCCAAGCGGGCGGCGTACCTGCTCGATCGTGGGTTCATGAACCTCATCCGCACGGTGCCGGACCTGTTCTGGGCGATGATCTTCGTCGCCGGGGTCGGCATCGGCTCGTTCGCCGGAGTGCTCGCCCTGATCTTCTTCTCCCTGGCCATCATGTCGAAGCTCCTGTCCGAGACGATCGACTCGGTGGACACCGGTCCCCTGGAGGCGGCGCACGCCACCGGATCGAGCCACTTTCCTGCGGTGCGGGTCTCGGTGCTGCCCCAGGTGCTGCCCAACTACGTCGCTTATGCCCTGTACGTGTTCGAGATCAACATCCGGGCGTCCGTCGTCCTAGGACTGGTGGGCGCCGGCGGTATCGGCAGGGTGCTCGAGGCGCAGCGCTCCTTCTTCCGGTTCGACCGTGTGCTGGCGGTGGTGGCGATCATCTTCGTCCTGGTCTTCGTCATCGAGCAGGTGAGCGTGACGCTGCGCAGGCGGCTGGTATGACCACGCCTGCGGTAGCCGCTCCCGAGATCACCCGCACCGTGCGGCCCAGTCCCCCCCTCGGCCCGCGCCTGTTCCGCCTGGGGATCACGGTGGCGGTGCTCGTGCCATTGACATGGTCGTTGCTGGGCCTCGAGGTCTCCTGGGAACAGGTGATCAGCGCCCCCGGCGACATGTGGAACATCGTCAAGCGCATGGTGCCGCCCGACCTCAGCGCAGAGGCGGTCCAGCGCGCCCTGCCCAAGGTGATGGAGTCGCTCTGGATCGCGTGGATCGGCACGATGATCGGCGCCTTCTTCTCGTTCTTCCTTGCGTTCGGGGCGGCCAGGAACGTCGGACCACCATGGCTGGCGACCTCCATCCGCCAGGTCCTCAACGCCATCAGGGCGGTGCCGGAGCTGCTGGTGGCCATGGTGCTGATCCCGGTCACCGGGCTGGGCGCGTGGACCGGCACCCTGGCACTCGGCATCCACTCGATCGGCACCCTGGGCAAGCTGTCGTCCGAGGTCATCGAGGGCATCGATCAGGGCCCCGTCGAGGCGGTGGCCGCGGTCGGCGGCAGCCGCCTGCAGCAGATCCGCTTCGGCGTGGTGCCTCAGGTGATGCCGAACATCGTGGCCTACTGGTTGTACCGGTTCGAGATCAACATCCGCGCCTCGGCGGTGTTGGGTGTGGTGGGTGCCGGAGGCATCGGCGCCGAGTTGGTGTCCCAGCTTCGCTTTCGCGACTTTCCGCGGGCGGGTACGGTGCTGTTCCTGACCGTGGTCATCGTGCTGGCAATCGACGCCGTCTCCGCCAGGGTGCGGAGACGCATCATCTCGGGTGAGCCCGAGGCGGGCCCGGTGGCGCTGTTCGCCGCGATGGCGGTTTGGCAGAGGATCGTCACCGCCGTGCTGGGGGCGGGAACACTCGTCCTGATCGTGTTCCTCATGGTGCAGCTCCAGGCGACGCCCGTGTGAGCAGGCGGTTCGGAGCCTCGAGAACCCGGACGCCGCACGTCGGGGATCCCGGAGCGCCGCCGGCGTGACCGAACCCCCCTTCGTCCGCAGGACCCGTCTCGACGCCGAGCGTCTCGAAGCCGAGTTACTCGCACCGGCAGGGACGCGCTCGACGGAGTCACACGGCCGGGCGATACCAGAGGAGCCCGACCCGTGGCGGACCGCGTTCGAGCGTGACCGCGACAGGGTGCTGCACTCCAAGGCGTTCCGCCGGCTGAAGCACAAGACGCAGGTCTTCGTCAACCCGGAAGGCGACCACTTCGTCACCCGGTTGACCCACACCCTCCAAGTCACCCAGATCGGCCGCTCGATCGCCCGCTACCTGGGCCTCAACGAGACGTTGGCCGAGGCGATCTGCCTGGCGCACGACGTCGGCCACTCTCCCTTCGGCCACACCGGAGAGGACGCCCTCGGCGACTACGTCGACGGTGAGTGGCTCCACTCCGCCCAGGGGGTGCGGATCTTCGAGGTGCTGGAGCCGGCGAACCTGAGCTGGGAGGTGCTCGACGGGATCAGGGCGCACTCGTGGAAGATCCCAGAACCGCCGGCCACGCCCGAAGGATGGGTGTGCCGCTTCGCCGACCGCATCGCCTACCTCGCCCACGACGTCGACGATGCGATCCGCGGAGGGGTCATCGGCTACGAGCACCTGCCGGCTCGATCGCTGGCGGCCTTCGGCGAGCCCGGAAGCCAGTGGACCGCATCATTGATCGAGGCGGTCGTCGAGGAATCGCTGCTCCGCGGACAGGTGGTGATGGCACCCGACGCCCTCGACGTCATGAACGAGTTGCGCGGCTTCATGTTCGAGCGGGTCTACCTGCGCCCGGAAACGGCGGCATCGAGGCGCAAGGTCGTCGGGATCGTCCACGACCTGGTCGAGTACCTGTTGGTGAACCCCGCCGAGCTACCCGACACGTACCGCCACGAGGACGCCGACGTGCTCACCCAGGTGCTCGACTACGTGGCCGGCATGACCGACCGCTTCGCCCTACGCGTCCACGACGACCTGTTCCGACCGAGACTGTTTCCCCCTCCCTTGTAGGGGCTGTCGCTTTACCGATCCTGGTGACGGCCCGGTTCTGCAACGATCTCGGACCTTTGCTGCATCTCCTCCCCTCCCTTGTAGGGAGGGGCCTCCCGGCTCCACCGGGAGGATGGCGACGGCGAAGACGCTTGCGGCTTCGCCGTCGACGGGGGAGGGTTTCGGCCTTGGTCACAGGAACGTTGGTGACCTCTCGAGGCTGATCGCATGTCACCACCGAGGTCTCGTCGGCGGTGGACACCCTCCCCGACCCCCCGCCAAAGCCCGGGGGGCCACCCCTCCCTAAAAGGGAGGGGAAGAGAAGAGGGAGGGGTAAACAGCCGTCGAATGGAGGCGCGGAGGTAGAGCGACAGCCCCTGTGGGGAGGAGTGCCGACGACGAGGTTGAGGCGACGACGGAGTCGGCGGCCAACCTCGGCGGTGGCGGGGAGGGTGTCCACCGTGGTCGCGTAGGCGATGGTGGCGCCTCAGAAGCTGCGGACGGGTCACGACTGTGGCCACGTCGACGGCCGAAACCCTCCCCCGGCACTTGGCACCGCCGCAGAGCGGCTCCGCCAAGGTCGACCCCTCCCTACGAGGGAGGGGAAGAAAGCCCCCGTGATGGGGCACGAGGACGCTCTGCGACAGTCCCTGAGAGGGAGGGGAACACCGGCTCAGCTCCCGGGGCTGAAGAGCGGTTCGTCGATCGTCCATGGGGGTGGGGCCTCCCACCGGTCGACGTAGGCGACCTCGTGGGCCGGCTTGCGGGCGGCCAGACCCCACCGGCCCGCCGGGTACCCGCAGGGCACGGCGGCGGCGTTGGACCAGCCCTTGTCGAGCGGCACCCCGAGCAACTCCCCCACCTCCGCCTGGCGGAACGCGCCGAGGATCGTGGTGAGGGTGCAACCGACCCCGTGGCCTCTGGCCGCGAGCATCAGGCTCCAGACCGCCGGGTAGATCGATGCCCCCGACGGGTCGTTGCGGTGGTATGCCAGCACGACGAGCGGCGCCTCTCCGAAGTGCTCGGCCAGCCACTGCGACGACCGCAGCACCCGCAGCGTGGCCCCGTCGCCTTCGGCTTCGGCACGCTCACGCCGTCCGGCGTACACCGTCGACTGCAGTAGCTCCCATGCCTCGGCGTACAACTCGCCCAGCCGGTGCCGGGTGGGGCCATCCGTCACGAACACGAACCGCCAGTTCTGAGAGTTGCCTCCACTCGGGGAACGCACGGCGGCATCGAGCATCGCCCGCACGACGTCGTCGGGAACCGGGTCCGGCCTGACTCGACGCATGGCACGGGTCGTGTAGAGCGCTTCGGTGAGATCCATCCGGCAAGGCTAGGCGACGCCGCCCCGGGTCACCTGAGCGAGCCCAGCACCTCGAGCACGACGAGGACGGCCACCGTCCATGCGGCGCACGTCCCCAGGTAGCGGGCAATCCACACCGACCACTCGTTGGTGGAGCGAGCCAGGCGGACTCCCACGAGGTACCACAGCGGGAAGCTGGTGAGCACACTCACCGCCACCACGGTGAACAGCCCTGCCTCGATGAAGTCGATGGCGAACAGCCACGAGGTGGGGGCGGCGATGACGAAGAGGATCGTTCCCAGCACCGCCGTGGCCATCTGCGACGGACCACCGACCGCGGTGAAATCGACACGCAGCGCCGCCACCACGAGCAGGAGCGGGTAGGAGAGGGCTCCGATGCCGCCCGGCAAAGGCCGCAACCCCACGCGAGGAGCGAAGCTCAGATCTCGGGCCACACCGTCAGGGTACCCGGGGAGGGCCGCCGGTCCGCTTGATAACATCTGAGGGCGCCAGCCGACGCGGGAGGAAGGCATGAGCGACATGATCGAGACCGGAGCCGTGAAGGTCATCGAGGTCATCGGTATCTCGACGACCAGCTTCGAGGACGCCGTCCACCAAGCCGTCGCCAAGGCGTCGCAGAGCATCACGGGCATCAACGGGGTCGAAGTCCAGAGCCTCAACGCCAAGGTGGCCGAGGGGCGCATCACCCAGTACCGGGCATCGGTGAAGCTGGCGTTCGTGGTGAGGTGATGCGGCGGGTTGCCCCCCCTTGTACCTCAATCCGTGATGCCGGCTCCCACTTCCCCCACCTACGGCGGGGATGCCCCCTCCGTCTGACCGCTGCCGAAGACGGCAGCCGTCAGCCACCTCCTTTGTGGGATGGTGGGGTTGGGTGACCGGGCCTCGAGGTTGACTCTGCCACCTCCTGTCCACCCTTGACGGGGTGTGACTCTGTGGGGGCTTGTCGTGCTCGAGGCCCGGTATCCCGTGGAACGCGTGACCTGATAGAGGTCCGTCGCCGAGATGACTCGACAAAGGACTGTCCGCGTTCTTCGGTCACCTCCGAACCGGTGTTGGCGATCCGAAGGGACACAGCTATGGAACCCGTGATGGGCTTCGACACGCATCTTGGCACATTCGACATGGTGGCCGTCGACGGCTTGGATCGAGAGTTGGAGAGTGCCCAGGTGGCGAACACTCCCCAAGGGTGGGCCGAGGCGGTCGCCACCGCCCACAAGTTCGGGATCACCCTGGTCGGGGTGGAGGGCGCCTCCAGTTACGGCGCCGCCTTGGCGCGGACGCTGCTGGGGGCGGGGATCACTGTCAAAGAGGTACCGACTCGGGACACGGCGTGGACCCGCCGTTCCCACGGTGGCGCCAAGAACGACCGTATCGACGCCAGGGCGGCGGCCCGGGCGGTGCTGGCGGGCAAGGGCAACGTTTGGACCGACGACCCCGCCCAAGAGACGATGCGGATAGTGACGCATCACCGAGAGTCCCTGGTGAGAGCGCAAACCCGGGCCGTCAACGAGCTGCGCGCCCTCCTCGTCGGCTACGACCCGCCGGCGGCGGCTCGGCTGGGACGCCTCAACACCCTGAAAGGCTTCAACGCTCTGGCCGGCCTCGCCCCCGACTCGGACCCGCACCGGGAGCTGATCGCTCAACTGATCCGTGACCTCGCCGACGACTGCGCCCGGCGCCTCACCACGATCCGAAAGCTCACTGGGCAACTGAAGACCCTGATGCCCGAAGCGGGACAGCGTCTCATCGACTCCATCGACGGCTGCGGTGTCGTCTCGGCGGCGATCATCCTCGGTGAGCTCGCCGGCACCGACCAGTTCGCCACCGAAGCCAAGTTCGCCATGTGGGCCGGTGCCGCCCCCCTCGATGCCTCCTCGGGACAGAACCTGCACCACCGGCTCAACCGCACCGGCAACCGGCAAGTCAACCGGGCCCTGCACATCGTCATCGCCACCCAACTCCGACACGGGGGCGAAGCCGCCGACTACCTCACCCGTCGCCTCCGAGAAGGCAAGCCTCCCCGGGCCGCGGTGCGTGCCTGCAAACGTCACCTCGCCCGCCGCATCTGGAAAATCCTGCACCAGACTTGACATAGAAGAGCCCCCACCTACGGCGGGGGAGGGCGTTCTGCATCCGTGCGGTGACCACCTCGAACCCGCGGTACCGATGGCTCGCCATGACCGGCCGGGCTTCAGAGTGCTGCCCGTGTTGTCGAAACCACATCCCATGACACGAGCCCGCCGCCTCCTCATCGCCGTAGCCCTCACCGCGGCCGGCACCATCGCAACGGTGTCCCCGGCGTCGGCGGTAGCGACCTACCACGTCGACCCAGACGGGTCCGACCAGGCCGCAGGGACTGCAGGCGCACCGTGGGAGACCCTGCAGCATGCCGTCGATTCGGTCGAGTCGGGCGACACGATCGTCGTCCACCCCGGCACCTACGCCGGCATGCGCATCGAGGCCTCGGGTGAGCCCGGGGCGTGGATCAGGCTCACCGTCGCCAAGCGGAACACCGTGGTGATCGACCGTCCCGGACCGCAGAACGTCCACGACAGCAACGTCGAGTTGGAGAATTGGGAGGGCACGGTCGCCTACTGGATCGTGGAGGGCCTCGAGGTGACCGGGGCACCGAATTGGGGGATCGACACCCGCGGCACGCCCGAGGCGCCGGCGCACCACATCAGGATCCGCCGTAACCACGTCCATCACAACGGCCTGACATCGGTGAAGACCGGGATCTTCTTCGCATTCACCAACCGCGCCACGGTCGAGCGCAACAACAGCCACCACAACGGCGAGCACGGGGTGTACCTGTCCAACAGCGGCGACCACTTCACCGTGGCCGGCAACCGCCTCCATGACAACCGACGCTGCGGCCTCCACATGAATGGCGACGAGAGCCAGGGAGGCGACGGCGTCATCTCGTCCGGGACGATCGAGGACAACTGGATCGAGGGCAACGGGTCGGAGGGGTGCGCCGGCATCAACATGGACGGCGTCACCGACGCGCTCGTCCGCAACAACGTGATCGTGGAGAACCACGCCTCGGGTATCGCCATCTTCGGCCAGGACGGCGCCGTGTGCAGCCGCGACATCGAGGTGGTCAACAACACGATCGTCCAGGCCACCGACGGTCGCTGGGACATCGTGGTGGGTGCCGGCTGTCGCGATCTCACCATTCGCAACAACGTGCTGCTCACCCGCCACGACTGGCGGGGCGCCATCTCGTTGCCGACGGCGGGGATCGTCGGGCTCGACAGCGACTACAACGTCGTCTCGAGCCGGTTCTCGGTCGACGACGGCAACACCAGCGTCACACTGGCCCAGTGGCGCAACCTCACGGGACAGGATGTGCATTCGAACGCGGCGTCGATCGCGGCCACGTTGGTCGCCGCCAGCTACCGCAACCGGGTGGACGGTCCCGCCCAGGACGGCGGGACACCGACCTCGGCGGCGGACGACTACGCCGGCGTTCGCAGGCCCACCGGCACGGCATGGGACATCGGGGCGTGGGAGACTCCGCTGTGCGCAGGACAGCTCGCCACGCTCGCCGGCACGGCAGCGACCGACGACCTGAGGGGCACGGCCGGCGACGACGTCATCGTCGGCCTCGGCGGAGCCGACACGATCTCGGGCCGCAGCGGTGACGACCTGGTGTGCGGCGGAGGTGGTGCCGACGTGATCACCGGCGGCACCGGTGCCGACGACCTGCGAGGAAACGGCCAGTCGGACGTGATCCACGGAAACGGCGGCGACGACGTCCTCCTCGGCGGTGCCCAACGCGACACCCTGATCGGCGGCCCCGGCGACGACCGGGCCAACGGCGGAGCCGGCGCCGACACCTGCACCCAGGCCGAGACCCGCGTCTCCTGCTGAGACGTGATCCTGCGAGTTCACCGCGCTCGCGTGGCGGATTCGAGGATCCTTCCCTCTTGTCCCTCTCGCGACGGCACGCGACCACGAAGCCTTCGAAGCGAGGGGGACGGGACGAGGCCCGCCCCCCTCGGCCAACCCCCAATGGCCTGTCTTACCCCGTGACCGCCATCCGAGACATCGCGGCGTTGCCCGTTACCGCGGCGCCAAGCCCACTGCTCGGTCGAGTGCCGCCACGGTGTCGTCGAAGAGTGCCGCGGCACCCGTGGGCGTGCCGGCGATGCACACCATGCCGAGCTTGCCGTGCTGTGACAGGGCACCGAGCAGATGGAAGACGACCCCCTGCTGGTCGGATGCGCTGAAGTGGAGCCCGTTCTCGACGGCGAGGTCGATGAGGTCGTCGGGAGTGAGGCCGCGGTACTCCGGCTTGACGACGTTGTCGGAGGCCCGGTAGCAGAGCCGCTTGCCGGCCGCACTGGCGTAGTGCCCGACCGCCTCGTCGTAGCGCCCTCCGGTGAGGAACTGGAGCATGAGGAACGGCAGCGTGGTCCCTCCCTTTCGCAGGTTCACCTCGAGGGCGTAGTGACGCCACGAATCGCCGTCGGGCACCGACACGAAGTCGATTGCCATCCTCCCGAGGACGCCGAGCCCGGCCAACCGCTCGGCGATCCTGCGGGCGTGGCGCGCGACGGCGACGCGGTATGCGGCGTCGGCCGGGAAGCTGGCGCCCAGGAACACCTGCCCGAGGGTGCCGCCGAGCACCTGGTCATGGGTCGAGATCACGTCGGTGCGCCCCAGCGGGTCCACCCGGCACTGCACCGAGGGCGACCGGCGGTCGTCGCCTGTCACGAGCGCCTCGACGACACCCCCCGTCACCGCCAGCTTCTCCATGAACGGCTCCCAGCTCTCGCCGGCCCCCTCGAAGCGCATCGAGGTGGCGAGGCGCCCCTTCACCCATGACTCCAGCCCGCACTGGGGAGCGCCGTCGAACTCGAACATGGCGTTGCCCTCGCCGGAGAACGACTCGTTCAGCTTGACGACGGCGCCGCCCAGCGAGGCATCACGCCTACGCAGCGCGGCCAGCGCCGCAGTCACGTCCGACTCGTCGCGCAGGTGCTCCTCGCCGTCGGGGATGGGAATGTCGAGATCCCGGAACATGCGGCGGCCGTTGCTCTTGTTCCCCAACGCCACCAGGTCGGGGTCGCAGGCGTAGAGGGGGATGCCGAGACTGACCGCCAGAGTCCGCTCCAGCGGAGTGCCGTTGAAGCACGTGACGTGGGCCCATTGCGGGTCGGCGATGGCCTCGCGCATCCTGGCCAGCACCCGGGGACGGTCGAGGACCTTGCGGGTCAGCGGCACAGGCGACCCGTCGTCGCAGTCGAGCAAGGTGAGGCGGCGCGCCGCGTGGCCGCCCGGTACGCCGGGGAGGAGGCGCAGGTAGTAGTCGATGATCGCCGGATGGATCGAACGGCTCGTGACGTAGACGACCTCCGTCCTCGGCATCTGCAGGAGCATCAGCAGGCACAACATCCGCTCCTCGTAGTGGATGGAGCCGGCGATCTTGCGCAACTGGCCGGGGTCGAGGCTGAGGCTCGGCACGACCACGATGGTCCGCGGCGCGTTGCGGTCTGCGAAGAGCCGTTCGAACATCGGGCCCAGCCGAGCCTGGAGCCGCCCGAACGCCACCCGCTCGGCCTGGCTGCCGGGCGGCGGGTGCGCGACGGTCCCGAAGTCGGCGATGGTGCTCCCTCCGTCCTTGCCGCCACGATACGCCGGGACGCCATCTCGACGACGTGCCGGAAGACCCTTCCGTTCTTGCGTACGTCACGGCGCATGTCCGACGCCATGTACCGAGAACGAGGGATCGACGCCCCGGACTAGCGTCACCGGCGATGGTCGTAGCCCCCGTTCTCCTCATGGCGTTCTTCGGGTTCGTCGTGCTCGGGCTACCGAGCGGCGCCCAGGGCGTGGCGTGGCCGTCGATCGCGGACACCTTCGAACGGGCCGTGGGCGACCAGGGCATCCTCATCATCACGGGCATCACCGGCTACTTCTCGAGCTCGCTGGCGAGCGGCGCCCTCATCCGCCGCTTCGGTACGGGCCGAACCCTGACGGCGGCGGCGGCCGCCATCACCGTGGCGCTTGCCACCTATGCCGCCACGGGGAGCTGGGTCGTGCTGCTGGGCGCCGGCCTGACCTCGGGCGCAGGAGGGGGCGTGATCGACACCGGCATCAACGCATATGTGGCCCTCCACCATGGGGCCCGCGCCATGGGGGTACTGCACGGGTCCTACGGCATCGGCTCCACGCTCGGACCGCTCCTCATCACGGTGCTGCTCGATCAGCAGGTGTCGTGGCGCTGGGGTTACGGCGTGTTGGCCGTGCTGCAGCTCGCGGCGACCGTCGCCTTGTGGCGGACCCGCCATGGATGGAGGGCGCTCGCCGATCGCCGCAGCGTCGCGGCCGGGGTCAGCGGGATTCGCTCCATGCTGCCGGCGCTCGTCGGCTTCTTCCTCGTCGCCGGCATCGAGGTGGGCGTGGGGTCATGGGCATTCAGCCTGCTCACGGTGGCGAGGGACCGGCCCGAGACGATCGCCGGGTATGTCGTCACCGGCTACTGGGCCAGCTTCACGGTGGCTCGCCTCGCCCTTGGAGGCATCGGCGACCGCATCGCCCCTATCCGTCTCTTGCGGTCGGGGATCGTCACGGCCACGGCCGGTCTGGCCTTGGTGTGGTGGGCACCCGGGCCGTGGGCGTCGCCCGTGGGGCTGTTGGCGGCGGGCGTCGGCCTGGCTCCGGTCTTTCCCCTGATGGTGCTGCTCACCCCGCTACGCGTCGGCTCCGACCGGGCCGCTCACGTCATCGGCTACCAACTCGGGGCTGCCACACTCGGCGTGGCCATCATTCCCGGCGGCCTGGGACCGCTCATAGGACGGTGGGGCCTGGAGGTGGTGCCGCCCATCCTGACCGTCGGAGCCGCCGCGATGGCCATCGTGCTCGCCGGGCTCCCTCGACTCCAGACCACTCGCCGTCCGTCGACCAGGAGGCTCTCCTGACGCCGGGCTGCGGTTACTGTGGCGCCCGTCACCGGAGGCACAACATGCGCCGAATCGTCGCCGCCGCAGTCATGATCTCGCTGGCTGCTCTCGCCTGTGGAGGCGACACCACGCCCACCATCGCCCCCCAGGTCGAGGCCATCCTGGCCGAGTCGGCGGCGGAGATGGGCGACGTCGAAACCGTGCGGTTCACGCTGGAACGGGGCGGGGCACCCGTCTTCATCGACGACCTCGAGACGATCGCATTCGAGAGCGCCGAGGGACGTTACGCCGCGCCGGGCAGGGCCGACGCCGTCGTCCAGGTGACGGTGGTAGGCCTGTCGATGCAGATCGGCGCCGTGGCCGTCGACGGCGAGACGTGGATCACGAACCCGATCACCGGGCGCTACGAGCCGGCACCCGGGGGTTATGCCTTCGACCCTGCGACCTTGTTCGACCCGACGGTGGGCCTCCCTGTGCTGCTCTCCGGCGAGCTCGCCGATCCCGAGCTCGTCGGGCTCGAGGAGCGGGACGACGGCGAGCGCTACCACGTCACCGGCAACGCTCCCGCAGAGCGCGTCGAGGTGATCACCGCCTCGATGGTGCGCGACCAGGACGTCACGCTCGAGCTGTGGGTCGACCCGGTGACGGGCGATCTCACAGAGGCGGCGTTCGCCACGGTCCACGGAGGCGAGGAGTCGACGTGGCGGCTGACGTTCTTCGAGTACGGAGCAGAGGTCGTCATCGACCCTCCCGAGCTCGATGGCTGAGCCTGCGTCCACGGGTCCAGGGAGGCGCTCGCTTCGCCAGATTGCCTTGTCCCACATGCGCCGCCGCCCTGAATCGGCGAGCACTGATGTTCCAGGCGACGACGACCCGGATCCATCGGCGTCGCGGAGCCTCGGTCCGCCACCTCGACCGGCGCGCCTCGGCTCCATGGCGAATCGGCCGGAGCGCCAATCCGAGCCGTGGACGCAGGCTGGCTCCGAGCCTCGCAAGCGATCGTCGCCCGCCGCCGTCCTCGCCGTGGTCGGGTTCGGAGTGTTCGTCGCCGCCGACGACCTGACCGTCGTCTCGACGATGCTGCGACCGATCATCGGCGACCTCGGGATCGTGCTGCCTGACGGACTCGACGACGCCGCATGGATCGTCAACGCCTACCTGATCGCGTACGTGGCGGTGATGCCGTTCGCCGGGAGGTTGTCCGACGTCATCGGGCGCCGCAAGGTCTTCATGGCCGCCATGGGGTTGTTCCTGGCGGGTTCGATCATCATCCCGTACACCACCAGCCTCGGGCCGTTCCTTTTCGGCAGGGTGCTCACCGCCCTCGGCGGCGGCACGATGGTGCCCGTCGGACTCGCCGTTGTCGGCGACGTGTACGCCGAAGGACGCCGCGCCAGGGCGCTCGGCCTGCTGGGCGCCATCGACACAATGGGCTGGGTATGGGGGCCGCTGTACGGGGCGATGCTCGTGCGATTCCTGTCCTGGCACTGGCAGTTCTACCTCAACTGGCCGCTGGCGATCGTAGGGATGGTGGCGGCATGGAAGGTGCTCGGAGGCGTCGACGAGCCGGCGCGCCGCGCCCGCATCGACTGGGCGGGTGCCGGGACACTCACCACCGCTCTGGTGGCGCTCAACCTGGCGCTGCTCGGTTCGGCCGAGATCCAGAGCATCACGGGTCTCGACGAGCTGGCCGGCTCGACCGGTGAGGGCCTGCGCTGGTTCTACCCGGTCGCCGCGGTCGCCCTGGCGGCCTTCGTGTGGATCCAGCGCACCGCGGTGGACCCGCTTATCGACGGGTCCCTGTTTCGCGGCCGCAACCTCTCGGCGGCGGTGGCCGTCAACTTCCTCGTCGGAGCCGCGCTCGTCATCGCCATGGTCGACGTCCCGCTGTTCGTCAACGTCATCGCCCTCGACGTTGAGCGTTCGGCGGTGATCTCTGGCTGGCTCCTGGCCGCGCTCACTGCGGCGATGGCGGTCACCTCCTACATCGGCGGCAGGATCACCGAGCGCACCTGGTACCGGCCGCCGGTGATCGCCGGCCTGGTGGCAGCAGGAGCGGCATTCGTGCTGATGGGCGCAGGGTGGGGTGTGGAAACCGCCGGGCCCGGCGTTGCACCGGTGCCCGGTTACGCGGTGATGGCGACACACCTGGCGCTGCTCGGCCTGGGGTTCGGCCTCGTCATCGCCCCCACCAGCGCCGCAGTGGTCGACGGTGCCCCTGCGGACCGGCGTGGCACCGCAGCCAGCCTCGTGATCGTGATGCGACTCATCGGCCTGAGCGTCGGCCTCTCGGCGCTCACAGCGTGGGGCCTGTACCGGTTCAACCAGCTGCGGCACACAGTCGTGCTGCCTCCCGTCGACGACCCAGGGTTCGCCGAGGCGGTCGGAGATGCCAACGCCTCTCTCACCACCGGATCGCTGGCGGGCACGTTCGCCGCCGCCGCCGTGGTGCTGACCGTGGCAGCGGCGGTGGCCCTCATGATGCGCCGTGACGCTGCCCGGCGCCACGGACATGACGAGAACGACGCCGAGGCTCGGCCCGACCACCACCGAAGGAGACCAGGATGAAGGACGCCGTCGACCGCCACCTCGTCGCCGTGCTGGCAGGTCTGGCGATCCTGGCCGCAGCGTCGCTCGTCGCCAACCTGGTGCTGGCCGCCAGGGTGGGCCGGGCCGAGGACGACCTCGCGCGAGTCGAAGCAGGCGCTGCGCTCTTCGCCGCTCAGGTGCAGGGGTTCCAAGGCAGGCTCGCAGAGCTGGCTCCGGCGGTGTCGGCGGGGCTCGATGAGGCGGTGGAGGGCCTCGAGACGTTCCGCACGTCGACCATCGAGGTCGAGGTGCCCATCGACGAGACCCTCCCGATCAACACGGTGATCGTGCTCGACCGCACCATCGACGTGCCGATCCGCACGACGCTGCCCATCGACCAGACGTTCGACACCACGATCACGGTGGCCGGACCCTTCGGCATCGACGTGCCCCTCGACGTCTCGGTGCCGGTGAACGTGGAGGTGCCGATCGACCTGGTCGTGCCGATCGCCATCGACGAGTCGATCCCGATATCGACCGAGGTGGCGGTACGGCTCAACGTGCCGATCTCCATCGAGGTCGCCGGCACCGAGTTGGCCGACCTCGCAGCCTCGCTCGAAGCCGGCTTGCGCTCGTTCGCCGAGACCCTTGGTTCGCTGGCGGGATCCTGACGAGGGCCCGGACACGAATCGCCCCCCGGGGTCGGGGGGCGATTCGCCAAGGAGGCAGCGGGGAATCTGTTCAGCCGACGGGTTGCGGTACCGCACCCTGGGCGGCGAAGTGGCTGCGGGCAACGGCGAGGGTGATGGCGTTGGTGAACTCGTCGCTGCTGAAGTCCCACTTCGAGAGGAACTCGTGGGCGCCTTTGGCAATGACCTGCATCGCGACCTTGGGGTCGCGAGATGCGCTCACCACCACGATGGCGACGCTCGGGAGCAGAGCGCGCAGCGCCTCGAGCGACACGGTCCCGTCGGCGTCCGGCAGGATGAGGTCGAGAATGATGCACTCCGGCCCCTTCGTGGACGCCACTTCGAGAGCTGCCTCGAGGTTGCTGGCGCCCAGGATGGAGACTCGACCCTGCCATTCGTTGGGGATGAGGCTCTGCAGGATTCGGGCGTGGAGCGGCGAGTCCTCGACGATGAGCACCGACGCCGGAAGCGTTACGTTGTCAGATGCGGTCATGGTGGGTCCGTTCGCCGAAACGATCATTGTGCTGGGTCTGTCGGCCGGAGCCACATTGCGTTAAGGGCTCGTTGGGAGGAAATCCCGCGAGTGACGCGCATGGGGCCGGATAATCCCGATGTGACCCGTCTGCTCCATTGCGACGACGCGACCGCAGGGCTGCGCCAGGTGCCGCTCGCCGACCTCGATCGGCTGCGTGAGGCCGGTGGATGGTTCTGGTACGACATCGAATCCCCCTCCGAGACGGAGGTGCAGTCCATCGCCCGGTTGGCCGGCCTCCACAACGTCGACTTGGAGGACGTTGCCGGACCCGTCGAGTACCCCAAGGTGGAGCCCCGCCAGGAATACGTCTATGCGGTCGTTCACACCATCGACATCGCCGCCGACCGATTGCGCACGGTCGAGATAGACGTCATCCTCGGCGACAACTTCCTGGTGACGGTACGGTCGGCCGACGCCCCCGGTTTCGATGCCGTCGCCGAGGTGGCGTCGTCGGAACCGGTGGGAGGGCCTGATGTGCTGCTGGCACTCCTACTCGACACGATCGCCCGCAGGATGATGCCGCTGGTGGGCGCCCTAGACGACGAGATCGACGAATTGGAGACGCTGGCCATCGCCGGAGTCCCGCAGGTGCTGGAGCGGGTGCAGGCCCTGCGGCGCGACGTGGTGCGGTTGCGCAGGGTGATCATGGCCCAGGAGGAGGTCCCGCGCACCCTCGCCGAACTCTCCGATCGGGTGGGCCCCAGGGCGCGAACCCGCCTGGAGAGCGCCGCGTCCGACCATGCCGCCGCAGTCGACGCGCTCGACACGGCGCGGTCGCTGCTGGCGTCGGTGCTCGAGACGTACCGGGGTGCAGCAGCCGAGCGGATGAACGAGGTGATGAAGGTCCTGACCGTGTTCTCCGCCATCGTGTTGCCGCTCAGCCTCGTCTCCGGGATCTACGGCATGAACTTCGCCCACATGCCGGAGCTGGCATGGCGGTGGGGTTACCTGGCAGTTGTCGCGTTGATGGCGGCGATCGCCTCCGGGCTCTGGTGGTATTTCGCCCGTCGCGGCTTCATCGGCGGACCCAGGGTGCCCCGCGTCGACCAGATCGCAGCCCGCGGCCTCGCCGGGCTGGTCCACCTCTCGATGGCGCCGATGCGTAGCGTCATCCACCTGGTGGCGGGCGAGGAAGACGCCCAGGGTCGACCGGACGAACCGTCCGACAAGTGACGATTCTGGAGGGGCGGCAATCCACGGCCCCGAGCTAGGGTATCGCCTGGCAGACGGGAACATCGGAGCGGCGGGAATGCAGACGAACAACAGCTGGGTGTATGTGACCGTCGGGATCATCTGGATCACGGTCGTGTTCACCAGCCTGGCGTCGCCGGAACTCGTGTTCGGCGACGAGCCGCAGATCGTGAACGCCGCCGCCGTGGCCAATTGGTTCTGGGGGCTCCTCGGCTCGGTGTTCGTGCTGCGCTCCACGGTGTTCCGGCGGCCGCACGAGGCGGGATACGGGCAGGACGACGCCTGGTCGTGGGTGGCCATCGCGGTCGGCGGCATCTGGGTGGCGGCGATGCTGGTGAGCCTGGCCGTGCCTGCCGTCTCCGTCGGCGACACCATCGAGGTCCCTGTGGCGACCATCGTGGCCCCAATCGTGGCCGCAGCCCTCACCCCGTATGCCGCAGAGTTCCTCATCGAGGGCTTCGCCGCCCGCAACGCCAGCCGCAAGTAGTCGGGATCGACGTTCGGGGCGGCAACGGCAGGCCCCCATAGCGAGATGCGCGCGGCGGCAGTGGGGTAGGGCCGGCGTCCTAGGGTTCGAGGTACACGCGAGCAGGAGTGGCGATGGCCGAGTTCTTCACCGACGTTGCACCGATACGGTACGAGGGGCCGGACGCCACGGCCGATCTGGCCTACCGGGTGTACGAGCCCGACCGCGTGGTCCTCGGCAAACGCATGGAGGACCACCTCAGGATCGCCGTCTGCTACTGGCACTCGTTCACCTGGCCGGGAAGCGACGTGTTCGGCTCCGGCACGTTCGACCGGCCGTGGCTCGATCCGGCCATGGACCCGTTGGCCGCCGCCAGGCTGAAGATGGAGGCCGCCTTCGAGTTCTTCGCCAAGCTGGGCACCCCGTTCTTCTGCTTCCACGACCTCGACATCGCCCCCACCGGCGCGACCTTCGCCGAGACCCGGCGCAACCTCGAGGTGATGGTCGACGTGGCTGCCGACCACATGGCCCGCACCGGGGTACGGCTGCTGTGGGGCACGACCAACGCCTTCAGCCATCCCCGGTTCGCCGCCGGGGCGTCGACCAACCCCGACCCCGAGGTGTTCGCCTACGCCGCGGCCCAGGTGAAGAACGCCGTCGACGCCACCCACCGCCTCGGTGGTGCCAACTACGTGCTGTGGGGCGGGCGCGAGGGGTACGAGACCCTGCTCAACACCCGGCTGCGCCAGGAAGCCGACCAGCTCGCCAGATTCCTCACGCTCGTCGCCGAGTACAAGCACGAGATCGGGTTCGAAGGGACGCTTCTCATCGAACCCAAGCCGCAGGAGCCCACCAAACACCAGTACGACTACGACAGCGCCACGGTGCACGGGTTCCTCGAGCGCTACGACCTGAAGGGCGAGTACCGGGTGAACATCGAGGTGAACCACGCCACCCTGGCGGGCCACAGCTTCCACCACGAGGTGGCGTACGCGGTCGACAACGGGATCTTCGGCAGCATCGACGCCAACCGCGGTGATCCGCAAAACGGGTGGGACACCGACCAGTTCCCGAACTCGGTGGAGGAGATGAGCCCGGCGCTGTTCGAGATCCTGCGTGGCGGTGGGTTCACTACCGGGGGCTTCAACTTCGACACCAAGCTACGGCGCCAGTCGATGGACCGCACAGACCTGTTCCACGGCCACGTCGGCGGCATCGACACCCTGGCGCAGTCGCTACTGGCGGCGGCGGCGATGATCGAGGACGGCGCCCTCGAGGCCGCCAGGGACCAGCGCTACGCAGGATGGGGCCAGGGCTTGGGCACCGAGATCCTCGAGGGGGCCGTCACCCTGGCCGAGCTCGAGGCCCGGGTCGCGGGAGGCACGATCGATCCAACCCCGGTGTCGGGGGGCCAGGAGCGCCTCGAGAACCTCGTCAACCGCACACTGTGGCGGGCGACGGACTGACGACGGCGTCGGCTACCGTCACAACTCCATCTCGGGCGGCGCCGCCGCCAGCGAGGCGAGCTTGGCCGCAGCCGGCTGGTCGCCCAACTCGAACAATGCCCACAGCTCGCGATGGCGTACCTCGTCGCCGGGTTCGAGCGTCACCAGCGGGCCGAGCGTCTCCAACTCCAAGAAGCGCTCGTCGCGGTAACACTGGACCGAGGCGTCGAAGTCGACGTACTTGTCTGCGTCGCGGTGCACCGGCGCCCACTTCACGAAGAGTTGCCCGTCCTTCTCGTAGGCGAGCCACCCACGCCGGTTGGGTTGGCCGAGCTTGAACTTGGACCGCCGGAGCGAGGCGTGGACCGACATGGCGTCGACGGCCTCGCCGAGCTCGGGGGCTCGCGGGTCGCTGTACGGCCACCACACCACGTGGCGGTTGGGTAGCAGGCCGTCGGTATCGGCGTTGCCCATCGGCTGGGGAAGGACCGCGGTCCCGCCCGGAGCCAGCTGGGTGATCGCCCACGGCGCGGTGTCGACCCCGTCACGGCCGTCGTTGCGCAGGACGTGGTCGACAACGGTTACGTCGCCCCGCTGGCGCACCGTGATCTGTTTGACGACGCCTTCAGGGTCGGGCGGCCCCACCACGTCGACCCCGCCGTCACGAGGCGTCACCACCACGCCGTCGTCGTCGGGTACATAGGTCACTGCGGGGTCCTCCGGGGCACGCCATAGGCGGTGGCCGCCGAGCAGCCGGTACTCGCCGACCGCCGGGTGCGAGATCACGGTGTCGGGAAGGTCGGCGAACAACTGCGGTCCGCCTGGCAGGGCGTACCCGAGCAGGCGCGGACCGGCATGGAGTGCAACCGTGAGCACGACGGGTCCCAGTTCGACGGTGATGGTCTCGGTCATGCCGAAGCTCCTCTCGCAGCAGCGGCGACGATACCGCCAACGGCGGGTCCCGGAAGTCAGGGTCGGGGTGGGCGGACGGTTCGATGGCGGCCCGTCTCGCTACGGTGACGACCACGCATCGACCGTCGATCCAGGTAAACCCCCCTCGTGACAACCGCAGTCGCCCGCACGCTTCGCATCGGCGCCACCGAGTACCCGCTGGTGCTGCCGTCCGTGCGCGACCCCCGACTCCACCTGGCAGGCGTCATCATCACGATCCACGTGCTCGGCCAGGTGGCCTTGGGGTTCACCGTCTCCGTGCCCCAGATCGTCGCGGCGATCCTCACGTGTGCCCTGATCGAGGCGGGGTGGACCTTCTACCGGTCGCGCCAACTGGTGTGGCCGGCGAGTGCCATGCTCACGGGCAGCGGCGTCGCCCTGATCCTCAGAGTGCTCGGCACCGGGCGGGGCGACCATTGGACCTGGTACGGAGTGCACGTGTTCGCCCTCGTCGCCGGGGGGTCGCTGGTCACGAAATACGTAATCCGCTACCGCGGTGTGCACGTGTTCAACCCCTCGAACGTCGGCCTGGTGGCGGCGTTCCTGGTGCTGGGCAGCGAGCGGGTCGCCCCTCTCGACTTCTGGTGGGCGCCCCTCGACGCCTGGATGGTGGCGGCCTACGTCGTGATCGTGGTGGGTGGCCTGGTCATCACCAACCGGTTGCGCCTCCTCGCCACGGCGGCGGCATTCTGGCTGGTGCTGACCGCCGGCCTCGGCGTGCTCGCCGCCTCGGGCCATTGCATGACCACGGGATGGGCGCTCCAACCGGTGTGCGGTACCTACTTCTGGTGGGTGGTGGCGACGTCGCCAGAGGTGCTGATCTTCTTGTTCTTCATGATCACCGACCCCAAGACGATCCCTGCCGGACCCGCCGCCCGGGTGGTGTTCGCCGGCGCAGTCGGCCTCGTGGCTGCACTTCTGATCGCTCCCCAGACCGCGGAGTTCGGCGCCAAGGTGGGGCTGCTGGCAGGCTTGGCGGTGATGAGCCCGCTCAGGTGGCTGGTCGATGGCCTGCTTCCGGAGCCGGTTGCGGGCCGGGCTCGCGGCCGCGCCGTCGATCTGCACCCCCTGCGGGTGTTCGCCCGGGGGGCACTGGTCGGCGCTGCAGCCGTCGTCGCCGCCGTTGCCATCGTCGTCGCCGGGTCTCCGGCCCGGGTGTCGGCGCAGGCGCTGCCGGCGGTGGCGCCGCCCGCGATCGACGTCGACGTCGACCCGGCCACCATCCCCCCGGTCGCACTGGACGCGGAGGTGGCGGCACTGAACAGCGACATCGTGGCGGATGGAGGCCGCGGCCTTGCGCTGTTGTTGGCCGAGAACCTCGCGGTCGAGGCCCAGGCCGTGCTGCGCGGCGACCCTGCGCTGCTGCGGGCCGCCGACCACGGAGACCGCCTGGCCGCTCTGGAGCAGCAGATCGCCCGCTCGGGGACGGCCGGCGACCGTGTCGTTGCCGACTACACGTTCGACTCGCTGCACCTGAGCGTCATCTTCACCGAAGGGAGCCAGGGCGGGCCCGGCCTCGGGTTCAGCGCCACCGGCATGGTCGACCAGATCACATACGACGCCGGCGGCACCGAACTGGCGAGGGCCACGGCGCCCTTCGCGACGATGTTCGTCATGCGCCAGGCGCTGGGAGACCGCTTCCTCATCGTCGCCACCCAGTCACCCTGACAGCGCGCCTAGATCCCCTCAAGCACCGTTACGTTCAGTCTCTGGGCGATGCCGTCATGACACCAGTGTCATCACCCGGTCCGGCCGCAGGAGAAACGGAGGCAGGTAACCCGGGATGTTCGAGAACGGCAGCACGTCGGGATGCAAATCGATGCCGATGACGTCCGCCATGAAGCGCCGCCTCGCCTCGATGCGGCTCCATGCCTCGGGATAGCGGGAGGCGAACTCCGCCCGCATCGCCCCGTCGGCGAGGGCCACGCCGTCCTCGATGTTGGTGGTGAAGTAGTCGGTGCCCGTCGCGGGGATGATGTCGACCTGGAACGCCATCCCTGAGCGCAACTCGACCTGCGAACCGGGTGAGATCGGCGAGTTCACCCATTCGTCGAGGTGGATCTGGTGGCCCGGGTTGAGGAAGATCCCGAAGAAGGGATCACCGAGGTGGCGGTCGATGATGTCGTGCAGCACGCCGCCGCGCTGGCCGATCCTGAGAGCGCCGTACCACTCCGCCACCGCCTCGAAGTAGGGCCCTACCAGGCGCTCCACGTAGTCGTGGATACCGTCCGGCAGTTCGGATGCGTCCTCCACGACGAACCCGGCGCGGCAATTGAGCGCCCCCCAGATGCCGAACGCCACGGTGAACCGGTCGCCGCGCCCGATGGGCCGGTCGCCCGGGCTGAGCAGTCCGAGCGAAGCCCGTGGCCCGGCGGTGAGCATGAGATGGCACGACAGCGGCGCCCCATTCCAGTCGAGGAGGCGCACCGCCTCGCGCTCGGTCATGCCGGGACGCAGCCCGAACAGCAGCCGGCGCACCCCGCGCGACGTCTGGCAGGCGGCGTGCTCGAACGCGGCGAGTTGCTCGACCTCGTTGATCACCCGCAGCCCGTCTGCGGTGCCCATGAGCAGGTCGGTGGCGTTCTCCACCGCGCCGCCGTCGCCGGTGGCGGCCCGCAACTCGTCGACGATGAACGCCGGCACGTCGATGGCGTTCGGGCGGGCGTACTGCTTCCAGCCGATGACGCCCACCCGGGTGCCCGCCCGGACGCCTTCTTCGGCGAGGATGTCGGCCAGCGGGCGCGAGCGGTCGCGCGGCTGGCTCGGCAGCGAGAAGTCCTGGAACATGTGGCGCCGCATCGCGACCGGGGCCGCTCCCGCCATGCCGAAGCACTCGTTACCCACCAGGATCGCCGGCTCACCCTCCCCGCCGAGCACGAGGAGCGCCTCCTCGAATCGCGGGTCGAAGCCGGTCAGGTAGGCGAGGTTGGCACTGTGCTCGCGATCGGCATACACCACGAGCCTGTCGTAGCCGCGGACGGCGGCGCGCTCTCGCAGCAGCTCGATGCGGCGCCGGTAGAGCTCAGGCGGCAGCTCCGGCGTGGTCGAGGGCAACCCGAAATCGGGAAGATCGACCTCGGTCAGTCTGGCTGTTGCCACCTCGGCCTCAATCCCCTCTCGGTTCCCACACCACCGCCTCGGCAGCGCCCCGCTCGACCGTGACGAACCGGTTCGCGCCAACGTCGAGCCACGGGCCGACCTCGCCGTCCGGCCACTGCACCCTGAGCTCGACGTTGCTCGCGCCGCCCAGGCCGAAATGAATCCAGCCGAGCTGGCCCCCTGCATGGCCGCCGCCCACCGTTGTCTCTCGCTCCTGGACACCGTCGCCGGCGCGAACCTCGACCCACGAGCCGACGGCGTCACGGTTGGGTCCCGCCTGCTCGAGCCTCACGGCGATCCAGTTGCCCATGGCCACCGGCCGGTCCGGGTCGCCCCACCCGATGCTCCTCCACACCTCTACGGGCTCGCTGCGATTGACCTCGACGAGGTCGAGCATCCCGTCGAGATTGAGGTCGACGAGGGCCGCTCCCCGTCCCCGGGCGAAGTTGACGATCCCTGCCGCCTCAGCTGCCTCGACGAACGTACCGTCTCCCTGGCCCAGCAGCAGATTGCTCGGGTCCTGCCCCGCGAAGTCGGGTTGGGCATCGACGTTGCCTTTCGACACGAACAGGTCGATGAAGCCATCGTTGTTGACGTCGGCGAACTCGGGGTGCCAGGCGGTCGACGCCAGCGCGACGTCGCCGGTATACGGTCGGTGGACGGTGGCCCCCCGACTCAACGCGATATCCCTGTAATTCGGCTCCCCGGGCCCGTTGGCCAGGGTCTGGAGCTTGTTGTCGGCCTGGCTGGTGAGGTACACCTCGGGAAGCCCGTCGCCGGTCAGGTCGTGGCTGGCGATTCCCATGCCCCATATCCGTATCGTCTGCCAGCCCTCCTCCGCCGTGTACAGCCGGGGAGGTGCACCCTCGGCCACGCGCCACATCTGTTCCTCTCCGTCGAGGTAGTAGTGGCGGTCATTCGTCATCCTCAGGTCGCGACGGCCCGTCCGATCCCAGTCGCTGAACAGGATCGACAACGTGCACCACCCCGGGGAGAGCCTCACCGGGGGACCGTAGGTCTCTCCTTCGGGCCGGAAGAGGAAGTGGTCCGAGCAGCCTGCCTGCCTCCCGTCCTCGTCGAGAGCCACGTAGTTGCCGAACGCCAGCGAAGGATGCGACTCGGTGCCCTCCCACTTGGCGCTGAAGGCCACCGTCCAATCCACTCCTCCATCCACCGACCACGCCTCGTTGGCGCGTTCGAACCGGCAGTCACCGAGCCCGCGCAGCAGGATGTTCTCCCCGAACCGCAGCACGGCGAGGTCGACGACACCATCGCCGTCGACATCGAGCGGGTAAGCACCCGTGACCTCCGTGAGCGCGGGCGTCGGATCGGCGAGCGCGGCAAAGCGGATACTGCCTCCCGTCGGACTCTCGTTGCGGTACAGCGATGCCGGGTTGGACCCGCCGGCGAAGTACAGGTCCGGCCTGGAGTCGTCGTCGCAATCGAAGACGGCGACGCCCCCGCCGACGAAGAAGGTGAAGTCGCCGTCGTATACGTGGTCGATCCCGGCTGCCGCCGCCTCCTCGACGAAGCGCGGAGGGTCCATCGCGCTCGGAGCCGCCATCGCCGACACCACGACCACGACGACGGCGAACGCGCCGGCCATGCCGGCCACCATCCCGAGTGCCAGCCAGGCCACGGCGCGCCCTCCCCGGCCGGCACCATCACCGGTCACGGCCAGGTTGGCGTCGGCGTCACGTCGGACTTCCATCGAGCGCTACCTCGTCTCGACACCACGGGCGACCACGGTAGGCGTTAGCGGGGACCACGACGGCCACCGCTGCCGCTACGAGGGCCCTCCGGATGCGGCGAGCGCCACCGCACCTGCAGGGTCGGCGATCACATCGGACAGCACCAGCTCGACGGCGCCAATGAGCGCGGCATCCTGGCCCAGGCCGCTGCGGACGATGGAGGCCAAGCTCGCAGGGGCGGCGAGAGCCCTCCGGGCGCCGCGGGTCGCCGGTCCCTCCAGGAACTCGAACAGCCGGTGGTACATGCCGCCGAGGACGACGCGCTCCGGATTGAACAGGTTGATGAGGTTGCCGATACCGATTCCGAGCCACCGGCCTACCTCGGCCAAGGCGTCGAGCACGACCCGGTCGCCCGCCGCCGCACGTTCCGAGACGGCGTCCATCATGCTGAGCCCTGTGGCGCTCGGCCGCATGCCGGCATGGCGCAGCAGAGCGGTCTCGCCGGCTTCGGTCTCCCAGCACCCGACGGCTCCGCACCGGCATTTGAGGCCCTGCGGGTTGATGAGGGTATGACCGGCCTCCCCGGCGTAGCCAGCCGAACCGAGAAGTGGCTTGTCGTCCACGATGATCCCGGTGCCGATCCCCACCTCGCCCGAGACGTAGACCAGGTGACCGACGCCCACGCCGGCGCCCCACCCGTGCTCGCCCAGCGCCCCGAGATCGGCTTCGTTGGCGACGAGCACGTGTCCGAATGCTCCGAGCTCCATAGACAGCATGTCGCCGAGCGGGATATCACGCCAGCCCAGGTTGGGGGCAACATGCACGAACCCGTCGGAGCGCCGTGTGACCCCCACGACGGCAACGCCGACACCGGCAAGCATGTGCGCGGTGGGAAGTGCCTCCAGCAGAGGACCTGCCAGCCTGGCGACGTACTTGACCGTCTCCTCCGGTGAGAAGTGCCCCCGGGGCCTGGCGACACGTATCCGGTTGAACACATGTCCGCCGAGGCCGGCCGTAGCGAGCGCGATCGAGTCGACGGCCAGTTCGACGGCCAGAACGGCTGCGCTCTGGGGTCTGGTCCGGACCTGTGGAGATGGGCGTCCCGGCCCGGACGCGGCGGGACCAGGCCCCTCCTCGACGAGACCAAGCGCGGTGAGCTCGCTGATCAGATCGCCGATCGTGGACCGGTTGAGACCGGTCATCGCGGTCAACTCCGAACGCGAAACAGGGCCGGCGTAGTGGAGACGAGCGAGCACGGCGCTGAGGTTGTGCCGCCGCAACTCGTCGGCTGCGACCCCCCTGCTCCGGCTGCGGCCGCCCCCGCCGAGTGTGGTGGTGTCGTTGCGGGTCACCCGTCTCCGGCTTTGTTGGGGATGTCACTATATACGACGCCCCCCGGGCGTAAGCACCGGTCACGATCGGCGCGTTTCCAGATGATGCCCATTCGGCGCAACGAGCGAGCCGGCCTCTTCCCGTTTGTTGCACCGCCGAACATACTGCAGGTAGGATTCTGCGATGCTCGACACGCCAGGCGGGTCGAGGATGTATCGACTGAGGACGCCGGTCGGAGACCGGTGGGTCGACGAGGCGGCGGGCCCAGCACGTACAGGTCGGCTAGCGTTCAGGTGTCCCGACTCGGGACACCATCTCGGAGGAGGAATCGAAGTGCTAAAACGGATCGCACTATTAATGGCGGTGCTCGCCATGGTGTTCGCCGCCTGCGGCGACGACGATGGCGGGGCGGACACGACGGCCGGCGGCAGCGATACCACGGCCGACGGTGGGGATGGCGACGGTATCACCGTCGGTATCTCCTGGAACAACTACGCCCAGCCGCGCTGGGCCAAGGCAGACGGCCCGGCCATCATCGCCGCGGTGGAGGCGGCCGGCGGCACCGTCATCGAGGCAGATGCCAATGACTCGTCCGAGCAGCAGCTCACCGACGTCGACAGCCTGATCTCCCGAGGTGCCGACGCCCTCATCATCCTGGCGAAGGATTCCGAGGCCATCCTGCCGGCGGTGCAGAGGGCGCTGGACGCCAACATCCCGGTGATCGGCTACGACCGGCTCATCGAGAACACAGAGGCGTTCTACATCACGTTCAACAACGTGGGTGTGGGCACGATCATGGCCGAGGTCGTCACCGAGGCGGTGCCGGAAGGCAACTACGCGATCGTGAAGGGTCACTCCGCCGATCCCAACGCCGACTTCCTGCGCGGCGGCATGCAGGCGGCGCTCGATGCCCACCCGGGCATCACCATCGTCTGCGAGGACTACAACGACAACTGGGACACCACGAACGCCCTCAACATGATGACTGCGTGCCTGGCGGCGAACAACAACGACATCCAGGCCGTCATCTCCGAGAACGACAGCATGGCGACCGGCGTCGTGGCGGCGCTCGACTCCGTGGGTCTTGCCGGCACGGTCCCGGTCACGGGTCAGGACGGCGACACACCGGCCCTCAACCGGGTCGCCCTCGGTACCCAGCTCGTGTCCGTGTGGAAGGACGCATTCGGTCTGGGAGCAACGGCGGGAGCCGTCGCCGTCCAGTTGGCGCAGGGCACAGCCCTCGAGGACATCAAGGCGCCGTCGGACCTGGCGGAGCACGTGTTCCCCGAGGCGGGTGTTGATGCCCAGCCGTTCACCACGCCGGGTGGGATCGACGTGTGGTCGATCATCCTCAAGCCGACGCCGATCACCCTCGAGAACATCAATCTCGTGGTCGACCTCGGCTGGGAGACCCAGGCGGCCGTCTGCGCCGGGGTGTCACCCGGCACGGTGGAACTCTGCGGCTGATCGTTCCGACTCATGCACCCTGCGCCCACGGTGACTCCGTGGGCGCAGGGCGCCGACCCCCGGTAGGGAATAGAGTGGACCCATGAGCGAAGTCCTGCAGGCCCCCACGGACAGCCCGGGGCCCGAGACGGATCGCTCGCATCGACGGCGACGGCCACCGTGGCATTGGCTGCGTCCCAACGCCCTGCGAACGCTGTGGCAATGGGTCGTCGAGCACGTCAAGGCCATCGACATCGACTTTCGCGTCTTCGGGATGGTCGTTGCGCTGGGCGTGATTCTCATCGGGTTCGGGATCCGGACGGACGGTCGGTTCCTCGAACCCGTCAACCTCGTCAACCTGTCCGTGCAAGCGGTCTCGATCGCCATCCTCGCCACCGGGATGACCTTCATCATCGTGTCCCTGAACATCGACCTGTCGGTCGGCTCCGTGGTGGGCGTCGTCGGCATGACCTACGCCTACCTGATGGCCAGGGTCCTGCCCGACTACATCGGCTTCGACCATCCCTTGATGTGGGTGATCGCTCTCGCAATCGGGATCACCCTCGGTGCGCTGATCGGCGGCGTCCAGGGCTTCATCATCGCCTACGTCGGGGTTCCTTCGTTCGTCGTCACCCTGGGTGGCCTGCTCGCGTTTCGCGGCGTCACGTGGTGGATCACCAAGGGAGTGACGATCTCGCCCGTCGATCCCACGTTCCGGTTGCTGGGCGGGGGCCCACAGGGGTCAATCGGCGGCACCGCGAGCCGCGTCATCGGCGTCGTCATGTGCGTCGTCATCATCGCCCTACTGGTGTCCGGCCGAAGGCAGCGGCGGCGGTTCGGATTCCCCGTGCGACCGATGTGGGCCGAGGTCGTGATCGGGGCGGTGAGCAGTGCCGCCGTGCTCGGACTCGTGCGCGTCTTCAACGCGTACAAGTGGCCCCCGGCACTGGCCGAACGCCGCGCCGCCGAGACGGGGACGACCATCCCACCCGACGGCTTACCTGCCGGAATCCCGTGGCCCATCCTGGTGCTGATCGGCGTCGCCATCGTCATGACCTTCGTGGCCAGACGCCGCAAGTTCGGACGGTTCGTGTACGCCATCGGTGGCAACCCGGAGGCCACGGAGCTGGCCGGCATCAACACCCGATGGACGATCATGAAGACGTTCATCCTGATGGGTGTCCTCGCGGCCATCAGCGCCGCGGTGGCCACCGCACGCCTCGATGGGGCAACCCTCGATCTGGGCGAGGGTTACGAGTTGTATGTGATCGCGGCCGCGGTCATCGGCGGAACGTCGTTCTCCGGGGGTATCGGCACCATCTCGGGTGCCGTGATGGGCGCGCTGGTCATGGCCTCGCTGGCCTACGGGCTCAGCTTCATCGGGCTCTCGTCGCCCATCCAGGACATCGTCGCCGGCATCGTCCTCGTGATCGCGGTTGCCTTCGATACGATCAACCGCCGACGGAAGGTGTGACGGTGGCACAGGACCGGGCAGGGGCAACACCACTGGTCGAGATGCGGGACATGCGGGTCAGTTTCGGTGGCGTCCATGCCGTCGACGGCGTGACGATCGATCTCTTCCCCGGCGAGATCGTGGGTTTGGTGGGCGGCAACGGCGCCGGGAAGTCGACGCTGATCAAGACCTTGTCCGGAGCCCAGCGCGCCGACTCGGGCCAGATCTACGTGGACGGTCAACCGGTCACGATCGAGAACCCTCGCGACGCCAAAGCGCTCGGCGTGGAGACGATCTACCAGACCCTCGCCCTGGCCGAGAACATCGACGCCCCGGCCAACATGTTCCTCGGCCGAGAGCTCATGACACGATGGCGCACCCTCGACGACTCTGCGATGGAGGACGCCACCCGACGGGTCATGGGACGCCTCAACCCCAAGTTCCAGAACTTCAAGTCGCCGGTCAACGCACTCTCCGGTGGCCAGCGGCAATCCGTTGCCATCGCACGGGCCGTTCACTTCAACGCCCGCATCCTGATCATGGACGAGCCGACGGCCGCCTTGGGTCCCGCCGAAACGGCACAGGTTCGCGATCTCATCCGCCAGCTCAAGCTGGAGGGCATCGGCATCATCCTCATCAGCCACGACATCCACGACGTGTTCGACCTGTCAGACCGGATCAGCGTGATGCTGCAGGGCAAGCTGGTCGGCACCGTCGACAAGCACGCCGTCACGATCGACGAGGTGCTGGCCATGATCATCATCGGCAAGATGCCGGACGAGGTCACCGAACGCGAGCTCGAAGGCCTCCACGGGTAGGGCACCTGGCCCGCGGCGGGCCAGGGCGTCGCCCCCTGGGCGATGCGAGCACCCATAGTGGGGAGGGCCGCCACTCGTGGTGACCACCGGCGCCAACCCGTCTACCATGGATGTCGGTCCCGCCGCCCCGGGCAGGGCGGCGGTAGGGAGAACCTGGCACGACGGGGGGCTGACACCTGATGGCGTACACGAGGCGCGGTCGCCTGGCGTCCGGGATCCTGGGCGTATTGATGGCGGCGACGACACTCACGATCGTGGACACGGCGCCGGTCGGAGCGGCCGCCACCGAGGTTGTGGCGGATTGGCGAATGAACGAGGGCGCCGGGGCGTCCACGATGCACGACTCCGGGCCTCACGGCATCGACGGTGCCATCGGCGACGACGTGCAGACCGGCGTCTCATTCGGCGGCGCCACCGCCTACCGCTGGTCGTACACCCCGCCGAACACGCCTCCGGCCCAACCGGAGCGGCTGGTCCAGGCCGACGACGCCAGGCTCAACCCCGGCACCGACGACTACGCCGTCACCGTTCGCTTCCGCACCACCCGCAACTTCGGCAACATCATCCAGAAGGGCCAGTCCGGCAACCCGGGCGGGCTCTTCAAGTGGCAGATCCCCAGCGGCAAGCTGGCGTGCCTCTTCCGCGGGGTCGACGCCAACGGCAACACGGTCCAGAAGGCGGTGAACTCGGGCACCAACCTGCTCAACGACGGCGACTGGCACACGGTGCGCTGTGAGCGTGCCGGCGACCGGGTGACGATGACCATCGACGGCACCATCACACGCAGGGGCACCGGGCCCACCGGGCGCATCTCCAACAATGTCCCACTGACCATCGGCGGCAAGCGCACCTGTGACCAGATCACGATTACCTGTGACTACTTCGTCGGCGACATCGACTTCGTGCGCATCGAGTCGAGCCCACGCAACGACGGGCCTGTCGCCGAGGCCGCAGCCGACTGTGACTTCCTTAGCTGCGACTTCGACGGGTTGGGATCGGACGACCCCGACGGCAACATCGTCGCCTACTCGTGGGACTTCGGCGATGGCATGACCGCGAACGGGTCCCGGCCCAGCCACGCGTATGCCAACCCGGGCACCTACACGGCACGCCTCACCGTCACCGACAACGAAGGGGCCACCGACGACGACACCCTCAACGTCACCGTGGCATCGGCACCTCCTCAGGCGGCCTTCGGCTTCGAGTGTGACTACCTCGAATGTGGCTTCGACGCCTCCGCGTCGGACGATCCCGACGGCTGGATCGTCAACTACGGTTGGGACTTCGACGACGGCTCCGGCGGCGGAGGGCTCTCGCCCCGCCACGACTTCGCCGCCTCCGGCACGTACCAGGTGCGGCTCACCGTGACCGACAACCACGGTGCCTCCGACACGGTGGTACGCAACGTGACTGTGGCACGCCCGCCCGCAGTCCACATCGCCGCCCTGGTGCCGAAAGCGAAAGACCTGGCCGGCAAGCGCTGGGTCGCCACGGTCGTGGTGAAGATCCGCGGCGCCGGCGGCAGCGCCGTCGCCGGTGTCGACGTGGCCGCCGTCTTCGTGCCCGGCAAACACAGGGCCTGCACCACGAACGCCGCCGGCAACTGCAAGGTGAAGGTCAGACTGGGAGACCGCAAGACCAGGATCAAGTTGCGGATCGTCGACATCGACTGGATCGGCGAATACGACCCCGCCGCCAACCGGGACCCCGACGGCGACGGCAACACCGACCGCGTTGTCGTCCGCCATCCCTGAGCACGAGCGAGGGTCTCTCCATGCAACGGCGTTCACGTCGGCTACCACGCCGAGACAGTCGGACCGCGACCCATGCGCCGCAACGGCCCGACGCCGCGGACCAGCGAGGATTCCTCCGGCTCCAATCGGGCGGCGCTCGTCACTTGCTGCCAGGAGTGTGACAAGTCAATCGACGAGCAGCACTGCGGCGCCGTTGACGCGATCGTGAGCGAGGTCGTCGAGGGCACGATCGGCGGCCTCCAACGGGTAGGCCGTCGTTGTCGGCCGGATCGAGATACGAGCGGCGACGGCCAGGAACTCTTCCCCGTCGGCGCGGGTGTTGGCGGTGACGGAGCGGATCTGGCGTTCCTCGAACAGCCAGCGGTATTCGAGCGCCGGTATGTCGCTCAGGTGGATGCCGGCGATGGCCAGCGTGCCCCCACGGTCGAGCGACCGCAGCGCCACGGGCACCAGGTCGCCCACCGGAGCGAAGAGGATGGCGGAGTCCAGCTTCTCGGGTGGTTCACCATCCGCCTCGCCTGCAGAGGCGCATCCCAGCTCGAGTGCGAGGGCTCGCGCCGCCGCCGACCTGGTGAGGACGTGGACGGTGGCTCCCTCGTGCAGCGCCACCTGTGCCGTCAGGTGGGCGGAACCTCCGAACCCGTAGATGCCCAGCCGGCCCCCCGGTGGCAGCTCGGCGCGGCGCAGCGCCCGGTAGCCGATGATCCCGGCACACAGCAACGGCGCCGCCGCCTCGTCCCTGAACACCTCGGGGATCCGGTAGGCGTAGCGCTCGTCGACCACCGCGAGTTCGGTGTATCCCCCGTCGTCGTCCCAGCCGGTGAAGCGGGGAGCCGCGCACAGGTTCTCGGACCCGCGCCGGCACCAGGAGCAGGTCCCGCAGGTGTGTCGCAACCAGGCGATGCCGACCCGCTCACCCACCGAGAACCGGTGCGACCCCTCGCCTGCCTCGCCGACGACGCCGACGATCTCGTGCCCTGGGATGACCCGGGGCCGATGCGGCGGCACGTCGCCCTCGACGACGTGCAGGTCGGTCCGGCACACGCCGCATGCCGACACCCGCACACTGATCTCGCCCGGTCCGGGAACGGGCTCGGCCACCTCGACCAACTCCATTGGGGCGCCCTCGATCGGCCCCGGTGACGTCACCTGCCATGCCCGCATGGGGACATCCTCGTGCCACCGGACCGGCAATGCCATACCGCTGCGAACCGCGGGGGCGCCGCTGAAGCACCGGTCGTCGGACGATGACCTCACCGAGATCACGTCCGTCCGTTTCTGCCGACGCCGACCCGCTCGTCGCCGGATCGGAGCGTTGACACCGACCGGGCGCGTCGTCAGGCGCCGATCGAATTGACGTCCGGTGGTGCCGGGCGGCGCTGCGCGGAAAGTCGCTCCGACCGTTCCTTGACGCCGCGCAGCATCTGGCGCGACATGACGAAGTCGGCGGGCACGATGACGGCGTTGAAGCCGGCTGCCAGCCACGGCGGCGCCGCGGCGCCCCGGCAGCGGAACACGAACCGGGTCCGCTCCCCCATGTCGCGGCCTCGCCGTTCGGCGAGGAGCTGAAATGACCACGTCCAATCGACGCTCGCCCCCAGCTTCCGGCGCCACGTCAAGGGGATGTGGGTCGTGGAGTGGAGCACCAGGCACCGGTCGGGGTCGAGCTCCTCGATGACGAAACCGCACTCGCTCTCGGGCGGACCGTCGGGGATGAAGTCGCCGACCCGGCGGCCTTGCAGCTCCGGGATGATCCTGTCGGTGGCAGGCCAGTTGGCGGGGAACAGCAGCCGGTCGACCCACGCCGCCGTGTACCAGCCGCCCCGATGCCACCCCATCTGCACCAGCCAAGGCCACACGTCGGCGGGCGGGGCGTCGATCGTGATGGCGTGCGTGGTCACGAACGCCGGGTCTGTCACGACCTCGTCCCCCGGCATCAGCCGTTGCCGTTCGGCGCGAGTCGCACCCCACGTCGTGCCCAGCCACCGCAGCACGGCGTACGACGCCACTGCGGTGCCGAGGAGCATGACTTTCGTTCTCATCTGCGTACCTCCTCAGCGCACCGTGCGCGAGAGACGACGCCTCGGCCAGGGCCGAAGGTCCGCGTGGGGGACTCTGCGACGATCGCCGCCGTCACGTAGTCTCCCGATGGAGGGAGGCGCAGGCGATGAGACGAAACACCGAGGTCGACGAGTGGTTCTCGCACCGAGCGCACCCGCTGGAGGAGGCAATGCAACTGGCGCGACGCATCATCCTCGAGGCCGACTCCCGCGTGGAGGAAACAATCAAGTGGAAGACGCCGACGTTCTCATTCCGTGGGAACATCGCCAGCTTCAACCCGGCGAAGAACATGGTGAGCATCATGTTCCACCGCGGGGCAGAGATCCCCGGTGTCCATCCACGCCTCGAAGGCGACGGGGCGCTGGTACGAGTCATGCGCTTCGCAGACGCCGGCGAGGTCGAGGCGGCCGCCGGCGACCTGACAGCTGTCGTGCACGCCTGGTGCACGTGGAAGGCCGGCTGACGCCGGCTCGGGGCGCCGGCTGACCGTAGAGGAGGGCCAGGGATGAGCGAGATCGCGGAGACCCAACTCCCCGGAGTCGGCGTCAGGTACGACTTCACCACCGAGGATGGCAGGCGCGTCGGCGTCATCCACCGTCACGGGGGGCGGCGCGAGATGTTCGTCTGCCCCGCCGGAGACCCCGACACGACCGCCTTGACGATGGAGCTCACCGACGACGACGCCCACACGCTCGTCGAGGTGCTCGGAGTGTCGCGGGTGATCGAGGCGCTCCATCAGCTTCAACAGATGGAGGGCCTCGCCCTCGACTGGCTCCGCGTCTCGGACGGATCACCGTATGCAGGACGAACCATCGGCGACGCTCGCATCCGCACTCGCACCGGGGCGTCCGTGGTGGCGGCGATCCGGGGTGGTGCGCCCCACCCTGCTCCCGGTCCGGAGTTCCGCTTGGAGGCCGGCGACACCGTTGTGGTGGTAGGCACCGCCGGTGGAATCGAGGCGGTTCGGTCGATCATCGCCAGCGGGTGACGTGGACGGCTCGGCCACCTTCTTCCTCGAGCTGGGCGGCATCATCCTGGTCCTGGGCACGCTGGCGAGGATGGCCTCCGCATTCGGCGTGTCCCCAATCCCGCTGTACCTGGTTGCAGGGCTGGCCTTCGGAGAAGGTGGCCTGGTGCCCCTCGTCACCTCCCAGCCCTTCGTCGACAGGGGAGCACAGCTGGGCGTCATCCTGCTCCTGCTGATGCTCGGGTTGGAGTACACGGGCGATGAGTTGGTGAGGAGCATGCGGACGACGTCGACGGCCGGAGGGGTCGACCTGGTGGCCAACGCCCTCCCCGGTTACCTCGTGGGCTTGCTCGTCGGCTTCGGGCCCGTCGGCTCCCTATACCTCGGCGGCATCACGTACATCTCCTCGTCCGGCGTGGTGGCGAAGCTGCTGGTCGACCTGGGATGGACCGGAAACCGGGAGACACCCGTCGTCCTATCGGTACTCGTGTTCGAGGACCTGGCCATGGCGGTCATCCTCCCGATTCTGGGGGCGGTGGCGCTCGGAGGCAGCGTCGCAGGAGTCGTCGGGTCGGTCGGCGCCGCCATGGTCGCGGTCATCGTCATCCTCGCTCTCGCTTCCCGCCACGGCGACCGCCTGAGCCGCCTGGCGTTCTCAGCCTCCGACGAGGTGAACCTGCTCACGATCCTCGGCGTGACCCTGATCGTGGCCGGAGTCGCCGAGGAGCTCCACGTGTCGGCCGCGGTCGGCGCTTTCCTCGTCGGCATCGGCGTGTCGGGCGATGCGGCCCACCGTGCCCGCGACCTGCTGTCGCCCCTGCGCGACCTCTTCGCTGCAGTCTTCTTCGTGTTCTTCGGGCTGTCGACCGACCCCGGAAGCCTGCCTGCCGTGTGGCTGTATGTGGTCGCCCTGGTGGTCATCACCGGCGCCACCAAGCTGTGGACCGGGTGGTGGGCGGCGGGTCGCAGCCGCATCGGCTCGAAGGCCCGCCTGCGAGCCGGGGCGGCGCTGCTGGCGCGCGGGGAGTTCTCGATCGTGATCGCAGAACTGGGCGTCGCTGCCGGCACCGGAGCGCGCCTCGGTGCACTTGCTGCGGGGTACGTGTTGGGCATGGCCACCCTGGGCCCCATTGTCGCTCGGTGGGCTGCCCGCACCACCCGACCTTCGTGACAGACCGTCCGGGTCGTTCCAGCTTCGATCGAGCCGGCGCACCGCTCTGTGGTGGCGTCAGTCCACCGGCAGCAGTTGGCGGCGCTCCACCGTGCCGTCGGCGTGGATGGCGAAACGACCCTCGGTCCGATCGTGCACCGGGCTGCGGCCTTGCCACGGCCACCCGCCGAACTGGGTGCGGTGGTAATCGTCGATGGCGGTGCGCAGTTCCTCCGGCGTGTTCATCACGAACGGCCCCAACTGGAACACGGGGGCACCGATGGGGCGTCCCTGCAGCAGGAGGAGCTCTGCAGGCTCCTGCCCGTTGATCAAGGCGACGGCGTGCCCGGGGCGCAACTGGAGCCCGGTCGCAGGCCGAGCACGAGACGACCCGATCGCGACGATGTCGCCCCGCACCACGTGCAACATCCGGGTGATCCCTTCCGGGATCACAGGCAATTCCCAGGACGAACCCGGAGCCATGCGGATGAGCCAGATCGCCAGATGGGAGCCGGGCCGCGACGCCCACGAATCGGGGTTGGCCGGGGGCGGCCGCTCGCCGCCGAGGGGTCCCGCATACGCCTCGACCTCGACGCCCGTCGCAACTCCGACGACGGGGATCTCCTCACTCCACAGCATCCCGAAGTAGGCGGGCACCATCTTCGACTCGGGCGGGAGGTTGAGCCAGATCTGGAACAGCTCGAGCGGGTTGGGAGAATCGGGTTCGATGAGTGGGAACATCTCGGCGTGCTGGATCCCGGCTCCTGCCGTCAGCCACTGCACGTCGCCCTGCCCGTAGCGGGCGGTGGCTCCGAGCGAGTCGGAGTGGTCGACGTAGCCGCGGCGGACCACCGTCACCGTCTCGAATCCGCGGTGGGGATGCTGGGGGAATCCAGGCACCACGTCGCCGTGGTACATGCTCCAGCCGTTCAGGTACGAGAAGTCGGCGCCGATTTGTCGCCCGCCGAGGTCGGCGGCCGGTCCGAGCAGGTCGTTGCCGGACGGGTAGTCGTCGACGTGGTGCACGGTGAAGATGAACGGATCGAGCCCGTACCAGGGGAACCCCAACTCCACGACACCCATCACCGGATCCACGGTTCACCTCCCGGCCCAGATGATACGGGTGCTGCCTCGCAGGCGGTGACGGCCGAACCCTCAGTACAGGATCGACAGGCAGGTGAGGCCGCCGTCGGCCGCCTGCAACTCGGAGATGTCGACCGTGGCGACGTCGTAGCCGGTGCCTGACAGCATGGCGGCGGTGCGCGGGGCGGAGGTAGTGACCAGCAGCCGCCCGTCGCGCAGCGGGAGGGCGCTGGCGCGGTAGCGCTCCTGCGGGTCCTCGTAGAGGATGTGCAGGCCGGCCAGTGCCGGCTCGTCGACACCGCCTGCGGTGACGAGCACCGATTCGCCGCCGAGAGGGAGGACGGCCGACTTGAGATGGAGCGTGTCGAGCACCGCCACGGGGACGACGGTGAGGCCCTGTTCGCCGGCTACCGCCACCAACTGGGCGATCCCGTCGTCATTGGTGCGGCCCGAGCGTCCGACGTAGAGGGACGTATCCGTCGTGAACACGTCGCCGCCGTCGAGCGTCCCCGGCTCGGTCATGTGGACCAGCGGGAACGAGCCGGCGAGCGCCGCCGCCACCGGGCCCGTCTCGTCTCGCCGTGACGGCGCTCCCGGCCTGGTGATGAGCGCCACGGTGCCGACCACGACGGCGGAGTCCTCCACGAACCCGCAGTCGGGACAAGCCTCATCGCTCGGCACCTCATGGATGAGGTACCCGGCGCGCTCCAACTCCCGCCGGTAGGCGCCGTGTTGGTCACGAGCCCTCTCCGGATCGAGCGACGGGTGCCCGTCTCGGACCAGCGCGCCGGCGAAGGAGCTCGGCACCCCCCTCAGCAGGGCGGTCGTCGCCTCAGAGCCCGGCCGCAAGGGCCACCACCTGCGCTGAAGCCCCGCCCAGCACAGGCGTGCCGTGTCCGAACAGCACCGTCTCGAACTCGAGACCTGCGAGCTTGCGCACCGTGTCGGCGGCCGCCACCATGTCGTCGCTGAACTGAGGGTTGGCACCTGCCACCGTGCCCGCCTCGCCGCCGGTGGCGTCGCCGCCGTTGAGGGCATCACCGACAACGAGCACGCCGGCTTCGGTGTCGAGGACCGAGATCGATCCAGCCGTGTGGCCGGGCGTCTCGATCACCACCAGCCCGAGGATCTCGTCGCCGTCGGCCACGGGCGCCAGGGGACGATATCTCGACGTGATGTTGCCGATGTCGGGCTCTGCGGCCCACAGCGTGGCGTTTGGCGACTGGTTCACCACCGCGTCGAGGCTCCCGACGTGGTCAGGATGCTGGTGGGTGAGCACGATGTGCTCCACGTCGTGCCAGGCGAGGTCGAGGGCGGCGAGGCCGGCGGCGATGGCCTCCTCACTCCCCGACACGCCGGTGTCGACCACCATCGCCCGCCCCGACCGGCGCAACACGTAGGCCGAGACGAATCCGAGGTCGACCCGCTCCCACGCCAGATCCTCGCCGGATCCGGCCGTGGTCGTCGTCGCAGACGTATCCGCCGCGGTAGTACCAGTCGTGTCAAGGGCTGTCGCACCGGGCGCCTCGGTCGTGGCGGGCAGCGTACCGGGCCTCGAGGTGGGGGCGCCACTGAGGAGGGCACTCGCCGGCGCCGAGTCGCCGCTGCACGCCGCCACGCCGAACAACCCGACTGCGACGCCACTCCTGCCGACGCGTGCCAGGAACTGCCGGCGGTCCATGGGCGGTCGTGGTGCCATCACGACAACCTACCCGCACTCCTCCAATAGTCGCGTGGTGCGAATCACGGCCCGCTACCTGTGCTCCGGGCATGTCGCCGTCAGCGGATCAATCGCCCGGGCCCCGCAGGCCGAACCTCCACGTAGGGTCGCCGGGCACCATCGTCCCGTCGAACTGGGAGGCGGAACCCATCCCCTGGGTGCGGCGCAGCGCCCGCAGGCCCACTGCGACTTGGCGCGGCTCCCAGGCCGCCAGCGCGGCATCGACGCCTCCGCCGGAATCCACCAGCGCGTCGCGCAACGCCCAGGCGTCGGCGCATGCTTTGGCCTGGCCGGCGGCGACGTGGGGCCGCAGCCCGAAGGCAGCGTCGCCGAGCAGGCAGACCCGCCCGAAAACCATGCGCGGGCTCTCCAGGTCGAAGATCGCCTGGATCAGGGGTTCCTCACAGCCGAGCACCACCTCTCGCAACGCCGGAGCCAGGAGATGTCGAGCCGTGTCACGATTCTCTGCGAGATGCTGGGGGGCGATCGTTCCGGGCGGCATGGTGGCCTCTCGCCTCTCTCCGTCGCGGCCCGTCATCAGATCCTCGAATGGTCCGCCCTCCGGGTAGTTGCGGTACCACACGAAGTTCATGACCCGGTGGGGAGAATCGGTGCGGCCCTCGTGGTCTGGGATGGCATAGATCAGGATGTGGCCGCGGGCGCGCCGGTCAGCGAGCACCTGGTAGACCATGGCGTCGGCCAGGGCGTCGCGGGTTCGCTCTGTGAGGGCCGATTCAGGAGTGACACCGCGCCACGCGACGTATCCGGCGTAGCGGGGCTTGACGTCGGGGAGCAGGATGTCACGAGCCCGCGAGTGGAGGCCGTCGGCACAGACCAGCAGATCACCGTGGGTGCTGGTCCCGTCCGTGAGGTGAAGGGTGACGCCTCGGCTCGCGACATCGAAATCGGCCATCTCGGCGCCGAAGTGATAACGCTCGGCGGGGAACGCTTCGAGCAGGGCCCGATAGATCGTGCTCCATCCGCTGAACCGGTAGTGGACCGGCTCGGCGCTGACCACGGCGCCGGTAGCGTCGACGTACGTCCAGTACGTCAGCTCCAGGCTCACCCTGTGGTCGGTACCTCCCTTCTCGACGAAGTAGCGCTCGGTGACCGGCAGGACGACGATGCCCGCCCCGCGGTCCTGGAGGGCGCCGCGGGAGCGCTCGAACACCTCGACGTCGCACCCCAACTCGTGGAGCAGGATGGCCGTGGTGAGTCCCCCGATCGAGCCCCCCGCAACGAGGACCCGCGGCCACGCCACCGTTCAGGGGCGCCCGAAGGTGGCGACCCTGTCGACGGCGCACTCGAAGAGCACCCGCCTCTCGTCCATCGCCGGGTCCCGCAGGCCGTAGGGGGGTTCCGCCCCGACGTATTTGGTCCACGCCCTGTCGATCGTGTCGGTGGCGCGGTGCCCGTCGGTGTCGTCCTCGTGGATCTCGTTGACGACCGTGACCTTGAGGCTCATCCAGTGATACGGATTGGCCGGGTTCAGCAGGAGTACCGACAACTGAGGGGTGTTGCGGATCCATTCGGTCTTCCTGCGGTGCTCGGCGAAGTTGAAGATGATCTTGTCGCCGTCATGCCCGATCCACACGGGTGTCAGATTGGGGCGACCGTCACCCCCTATCACGGCCAGGACGGCGGTCACCGGTTGGTCGAGGAGTTGGCGGTAGATGTCGGGCAAGTCCGCCAGCGAAGACCGTTCGGTGTACGACCCGACCGTGAACTGGCCGGGCTGGACGCCGTCGGCGACGTCGAGGAAGTGGGCCTCGATGAACGACATGGGCGTGCTCCTTTCAACGGGGGTCGAACAGCTCGACTGTGACGAATCGCAAGGGCGTGTCGCCGACATTCTCCAGGTCGTGGATCAGCGCCGTCGCCGGGGTGTGCTCCAGGTACTTGGTGTCGCCGACCTCGTAGTCGCGGACCACATAGGTCCCGTCGGCGAAGCGCTGCAGGCCGCGACTCGCCTCCACCACGGTCCAGAAGTAGTTGCGTGTGTGAGCGTGGAAAGGGCCGCGCTCGCCGGGCCGGAGGAGGATCTCCCAGACGCGGATCCTCTCGTTCTCGAACCACAACGTGGTGCCGACCTCGAGATTGCCGGGTGCAGCCTCCAACTCGCCACCGAACGTCCCGGCATCGAAGACGCCACGTTCCACGATCCCATCGCCGTCGGCCATTCGCTCCCTTGCCGTCGTCCGGCGGCGATCTTATTGATGTCACGCCCGACGTGCTCGGCGCGGTCAGCGGCCTTGTGGCTCGCCGGCCACGGGCCACACCACGTCGAAGCGCTCCAGCACGAGTTGGGTGGCGTCGTCCACCGTGGCTCCCTGGGATCGGAAGAAGCCCTGATGGGCCTGGCGCCACCACGCCAGGGTCCGATCGCCCTCCCCTTCGTCCCAGGCGAACTGGTGGTCGACGTCGCCGAAGGCCGCCACCCTCACCTCGGTGGTGACGATGATGCACAGCGGCTCGCCCGAGCCGTCGAGCACGATGCTGTAGTCGCCGACGCTCGGCAGCGGCTCGCCCTCCTCGGCGTAGTCGGACAGCAGCCCGGCGGTGGCGCGTTTGGGACCATCGCGCACCAGCAGGCCGAGGTGGCTGACCTGGTCGGGGCGCCCCGGGTCGCCGAAACCCCACGCGGTGTAGGCGGCATCCACGCCGGCGGTGGCGGCGAACTCGCTCCACATGTCGTCGATGACGCTCACCGGCGAGAGCCTGGTCTGCCGAGCCCACGCTCGTCAAGAGCCCGGCGGATCGGACGCGGCCAGAAAGGGGCTTAGGCCTCTAGCGGGCGCCGGCGCGGCGGCATGCGATACGGGCGAGGGCTCGGTGCGAGCCCTGCGAACCATGGGAGGCACCATGTACACGTTTGCCGTGGTTCTCCTCCTGGGGCTGGCGGTGATGACCGTCGGCATGTTGATCGCCCGCTTCGTGCGGCTGGTCGACGAGATGCTGATGGGGATCACCATGCTGCTCGGGATCGGGACGGCGTGGTTGGCGGACTTCGATCTGTTCGCGGCGTGGGGCTTCGCGCTGCGGGAGTCGTGGATCGCCATCGTGCTCACCGGGCTGGCGCTCGGGGGCGTCGCCTACCTGTTCAACGAGCTGACCGGTCTCATCGCCGGCGTCCACCGCAAGTACGTGGACGAGGTCGTGGAGTTCGAGAAGGTCCACGACGTTCGGCACGCCGCCTGACGGAGGAGGAAAGGCAAGAGGGACCGGGGAGCGCGGCGCTCCCCGGTCCCAGGTCGTGGCGCAACTAGTCCTCGGTCGCCTGCATCGGGCAGCCAGGGCGGCGTCGGCCCGCTCGCGGTGCCCGAGCAAGTTGCGCGGCGTCGCCCCCGGTTCCAATCCGAGGCGTACCCGCGCCAGCGACTTGTCCGGGTGTCGCATCCTGGTCGCCGGGACGCCGATTCCGTAGGTGACGAAGCGGCCGACCAGTTCGATCCGCGGGTCCGGGCGCCGTGCACGAACGCACGAGAGAGGCGGCAGCGGGAGAACGCTCCCACTGCCGCCTGCTCCTTCTGTCGATGGGTCTCTTCAGCCCATTGCGGCTGCTACCAATCGGGGCCGGCCTCGACAGCGATCGCCTCGATGATCTCCAGTGCACGGTTGGCGTCGACGAGCACTTCCTCGCCGACCGAGCCGTCCTCGTTGAAGAGGGTCACGGTCGGGGTGACGGCGTTGACGCCGCCGGACGTGAACGTGCCGGGGCCGGTGATGCCGTCGTAGTCGACATCCTCACCCGCCCTGATCATGGCGAGGCAATCGGGGTACGTGTAGCACACCGTGCCTCCCTCGGTGACCTCGAACATCGCCGGAGCCCATGCACTCGCATCGACCGATCCGGCCTGCTCGATCGCCAACGCTGTGATGATCATCAGGTCGTAGGTCGAGAAGTGGTACTGATCGGTCGCCGGGCCGTACTGGTTGTAGTCGGGGTTGTCGTCCCACAGCGGCTGGTAGAACTCCCATGCCGGGGTGTCCTTGTGGGGCCCGAAGGCGGCGAATCCGATGCCCTGTTGTGTGGCGATCGGGTCCGCCGTCAGCGTGCCGATGAACTCCGGCTGGATCCAGCCGGTCTCACCGATCCAGTAGAGCGACAGGCCGGCTTCGGCGGCCTGCTTGATCAGCGTGGCCGACTCCACCGACCCTGCCTGGACGATCACCGCATCCGGCTCGAGGTCGGCGATCCGCTGAGCCTCGGTTCGGTACGACGGCTGCTCGGCCTGAGCGTCGATGCGCGCCAGGACTTCGATCCCGATCTCACCGGCAGCCGCCTCGGCGGCATCCGCAGCCAGCTGGAAACCTTCCACCTGGGTAGCGAAGATCACGATCGACTCGGCCGCAATCTGCTCGGCGTACAGCACCCCGAATGTTCCCAGGCCCTCGTCCAGGCCCTGAGCCCGGAAGATCGGCTCGGTGCCGACCCCTCCGAGGTTCTTGGGGATGGTTCCGCCGTGGACCGTCGGCATCAGCGGCCGGTCCTGTTCTGCGAGCACCTCGAGGAGCCAGGGCCGGTACGTCCTGTACTCGTGGGCCGCGCTGACCAGGACGTCGACGTTGTCCTGCTCGACCAGCTTGCGGGCGGCCTGGCCTTCACCGACGGTCCCGATGTCCTCGTGGATGGCCTCCATCGGACGGCCCAATGGCGGATCCAGGTTGATCACCTCGTAAATCGGGAACCTCACGTCGGCCGTCAGCGACTGCCCGTAGGGGGCGAATGGCCCTGTGTAGTAGGCGAGTTCGCCCACCATGATCGGCTCGGTCGTCCCGGCGGTGGTGCCGGGAGCGTCCGTGCCGGGCGCCGCAGTTGTCCCCGGCGCGCCCGTGGTGCCCGGCGCATCAGTAGCCGTGCCGCCGCCGTCGTCACCGCACGCCGCCGCGACCAGCGCGAACGCCAGGATCATGGCCACGTACGAGCCGACCTTCCTTGTTTTTCTCGTCATGCCTGCTTCCTCCTCTGCTCCTTCTATCCCGCGTGGGTAGCCGTTCAAATCCGGTACCCCTCCTTGAGTGTGTCGATGGTCACGTTGGAGGCGTCCAGCACATCGGACGCCTCGCCGAGGTTGAGCAGCATCACGCGATCGGCGACCTCGAGCGCCTTGGTGGCGTTCTGCTCCGCCAGCACGATGCTGACATCTCTGGTCTCGTGGATCTCCTTGATCTTCTCGAAGAAATGGTCCACGTAGAGCGGCGACAGTCCCGCCGTGGGCTCGTCGAGCAGCAGCAGCTTCGGGTCCTGCATGAGGGCCCTCCCGCAGGCCACCATCCGCGATTCGCCGCCGCTGAGGGTCCCGGCCATCTGGTGGCGACGCTTCCCGATGTCTGGGAAGAGCGCGATGACCTCGTCGATCCGCTCCTGGCGGGACCTGGTGCCGATCATGCCGCCCACCTGGAGATTCTCGAGCACCGTCAGGTCCGAGAAGATGCCCTTCTCCTGGGGCACGTATCCCAACCCGCGTGCCGCCGTCTCCCACGGCGCCACGTTGGAGACGTCCTCACCGCGGAACCGCAACGCACCGTCCATGAGCGGTATCAGCCGGGCCAGGGTCGCCAGCAGCGTCGTCTTCCCCGCTCCATTCGCTCCAAGAACCGCGAAGATCTCGTGCTCTATCGCCAGGTCGATCCCCTTGATCACGGTGACACCGTCGTAGCCGCTGGCGATGTGCTCAGCTACCAACATGGCCGCTCCCCAGGTACTTCTCCACCACCGTCTCGTGCTGCCTGATCCACGCAGGGTCTCCCTGCAGGACCACACTTCCCTCGGCCATGAAATGCACGTAATCGCTCATGCTCCAGATCACCGTGAGGTCGTGCTCGACGATGACCACCGACACGTTCTGCGTCGTGGCCATGTGCTTCACCAACCGCATGACTTCGGCGCTGACGTCTGCCGGGAGGCCGGCTGCCGGCTCGTCCAGGAGGAGCACCTTGGGCTTGAGCAGGAGGCACCGGATGATGTCCAGCAGCTTCTTCTCTCCGGCCGACTTGGCGAACCCGTTGGGATTCTCGAATCCGAACCGGTCGAGGTACCCCCGGATCGCCTCGACGTTCTCCTCGAAGAGGCCCCCCTCCCGGTAGATCCGGTACGACCGCTCGTCCGACGCGTTGGCGACCGACAGCAGGAGCGAGTCCCAGATCGTCAGCCGTTCGAAGTCCTGGATGACCTGGTTCGTCTTGACGACGCCGAGGCGGGCAACGGCGTGGGGAGGTCGGTTGGAGAGGATCTTGCCGCGCCCGGAGCGGTAGCCAGACTCGAAGAACGTGATCGTGCCGCGATCCAGTCCGACCGAGTGCATGATCATCCGCATGAGGGTCGTCTTGCCGGCACCGTTGGGGCCGATGAGGCCTTCGACGGGGTGTTCGCCCAAGGTCAGGTCTTCGACTTCGACGACGACGCGCCCGTCGAAGCTCTTCACCGCGCCCTCGATGCGCAGGTTTGGCCGTGACCGCCCCGGGTCCGCGGGGGCAGCCTCGGCGGCGACGGTGCCCGCCGGGTCACTCACCGTGCACGCTCCGGATCAGCTTGTCGCGCCGCATCTGGCCGAGGATGCCCAGCGGCCGGTACATCAGCACCACCATCAGCACTGCGCCGAACAGCACTTCCCTGAGTACGGGAATCGCCTGCTGGAAGAGGCTGTCGGGGAGCGGCAGGTAGATCTGGATGACGATGTCGAAGAGCCCCGCGGTGAGCATCACGCCCACCACCGCCCCCCAGACCCTGGCCGAGCCGCCCAACACCAAGCCCACCATCGCGGCGAGGGTGACGTCGATGCCGAGCTTCAAGGGCGACAGGAAATGCACGGTCACCCCGTAGAGGGCGCCGAGCAGGCCCATCCCGGCGGACCCGATGACGAACAGCGACAGCTTGGTGCGAAATGTCGACTTCCCCAGGCTGCGGGCCAGCGGCTCGTTGCCGCCCATTGCGATGAGGAGCCGGCCGTATGGAGATCGGTGCACCCGCGCCGCGTAGTACACCAGGCCGGCCACGATCACGCTGACGACGCCGAGCCACAACAACTCGTTCGCCCGGATGCTGCCGATGTCGTATGGGTAGTCGAGCCCACCCATGCCGTAAGCGCCGCCGGTGAGGTCCTTCTCGGTGGTCGCCAGGATGAAGACGATCGTGGCGAACCCGAGGGTGCCCACGAGTATCCCGTCGGTGTCCAGGTCGGCGATCAGCCAGCCGATCACGAGACCGGCGAGGCCCGCCACCACGGTGCCGAAGGCGATCGAGATCAAGAACGGCCATGGCTCGCCGAAGGGCCAGTCCACCCGCACCCACAACACGCCGAACGAGTACATCCCCACACCCCAGAAGCCGACGATGCCGAAGTTGCCGATGCCGGCCAGCCCGAGTTGCAGGTGCAGCAGCAGCGCCAACCCGATCACCATCACGACGTAGAACAAGCCGAAGATGAGGTACGCCGAAAGCCAGTCGAGACTCATCGTTGCTAGACCTTTCCCGCCTCGGCGAACCGATTCCCCCGCACCTTCAAGATGACCATGAACGCGACGATCAGTATCAGCTGGGAGTACAACGCCTGGCCGAACTGCAGTGTCAAGGCGGCCAGCGCAACGCCGGTGCCGACGCCGGCGATGATCACACCCCGGATGTTCCTCGACCCGCCCACGAGGACGACCAGCAGGATGAACAGGAAGACATCCCACCCGAGCCACGGCCTGACGGATGACCCGACGCCGTAGAACGCGCCGGCGAGCCCGCCGGCAACTCCGGCGACGAACCAGATGAGAACGGTCACCGCCAGCGGGCGGATGCCGCTCACCTGTGCCAATGCCTCGTCGCTGGCGAGCGCCCGGATCTGGATGCCGAGCCGGGACTTCTGGATGACCCAGTAGAGCACCAAGGCGAGGACGGCAACGCTGGCGAGGGCGATCAGCCGGAACGAGGCCACCCCGACGCCCAACACCCGGATCGTGTCCGGTGGCGGAACCTCGTAGAACCGCACGGCGTACCCGAACACGAACTGGAGCCCGTAGCGGAGGAAGATCGACAGGCCGAACGAGATGATGATCAACTCCACGGCCCCGACGCCCCGGTTCTTCGCAGGCCGGAAGACGGCGAAGTACGTGGCGACACTCACCAGCCCGGTGAGGATCGCGGTGGGCAACAACGTGAGATAGAAGTTGAGCCCGAACGTCGTGTTGACCCACATCCCGAGGTAGGCACCGAGGGTGACGGTCTCCGAGTAGGCCACGTTGATGAGGCCGGTCAGCCGGTAGAGCAGCGCGAAGCCCATGGCGGCCAGCACCAGGGGAGCCTGCTCGGTGAGGCCGATGACGAGGGCATCCGTGAAGAAGTCCATCAGGCGGTGCTCCGCATGAGCATCCCGAACGTGCACCCGGCCGTGGTGCCGGCGGGGCGGACGGGCAACGCCACCCGGGCGACCGTCTCAGCGCCCCTCGGGAGCCGGGAGCGGTGCCCCCGAGATCCCATCGTGCTGCCGGTCGGTTGCGGTCTGATGCCGACGCCGGTTCGCCAAGAGCCACTCTCCTCCAAGCGTGCCCCTTTGGGTCCTCGTGCGCCGGTCCCGAGCGGCGGACCCGGTGCGCGCACGACGCTCAATAGATAATCGATTATAGATGGTCGCTTTTCGGGGCGTCAACCGGTCCCCGTGTGCACCGAACCATCGAGGGGGAGGAAGGTGACGGCGGATCGGTGACTTCGTATCCTCGGATCATCGATTATCGACGATCGAGGTACTGACGGACAGGGGGCGCTCCCGCGGCCGGATGAACACCCTGCCAGGCCCGGTGCGGTGACGGCCGTCACCCGTCGGAGGTTGCCGCCGGGTGCCTGCGCCCGGCATACGCGCGGATGGCTCCGAACACCACCAGCCCCAAGACGACGGCGCTACCCACCACGTAGATCATCGACTCGGGACCGCGATCCTCGAAGAGTTGGCCAACCAGCCATGGCAAGCTCATCGAGCCCAGGCTGCCGCCGACGAGGAACACCGCCG
>Ga0214471_10000229_pt1 | contig 51615 bp, 48 predicted proteins | sample RVTome_5_FD_207665 | JGI IMG/M metagenome (GOLD analysis project Ga0214471, IMG submission 207665) | Soil microbial communities from uranium-contaminated site in the Upper Colorado River Basin, Wyoming, United States - RVT142D155 | ecosystem: Environmental > Terrestrial > Soil > Contaminated >... | reverse complement strand
ATCGCCGGCCGGCAGATTGTGGAAACCGGCTCGGGTGCGGGCACGTCGGCCGACGACTGGGCAAAGGTCTTCGATCTGGGAACGGCAAACCATCGCGGCGACGCGGACGCTGCGGCGGCGCCCGACGACCCGGTCAACCAGATGACGGCCCTGGACTTGAACGGAGCGGCGGCCTACGTCGGGTTCTGCGGAACCTGCGACGTGCTCAACAACGCCAACCCGTTCCGCAGCGGCATCGCGACCAACGTCGGCGGAAGCAAGCCGTCGAAGAAGTTTTCGTCGCAAGGCTGGCACTTCGCCAAGGCGAAGGGCTTGCCCAACCGATACATCACCTCGGTCAAGATCCACCCGACGAATCCGAAGATCGTCTGGGTGACGCTGGGCGGGTACCGCCGGCCGTGGACGCCGCCGGGCAAGCTCGGAGCCCCCAACGACAACGTCGGCTACGGCCACGTGTTCGTCTCCACGAATGCGGGGGAGTCGTTCATGGACATCTCGGCGAACTTGCCGAACGTTCCGGTCAACTGGATCGAGAAGCGAGACCGCGAGATCATCGTCGCGACCGACATCGGCGTTTACATCTCAAAGCCCGACGTGGTGTGCGAGCACTACAACTGGCGGAACTGCAACAAGTACGAGGTGCTCGGCAACAACCTGCCGCTCGCGCCGGTGTACACGGTCCGTCTGTCGCACGGCGATCCAAACTTGCTGATCGTCGCATCCTACGGTCGTGGCGTCTGGAGCTACCGCTTCGGCGACGCGAAGGCGACGGCCGGCTCGGGATCGGCGAAGCCGCTTCCCGCGCCGAAGTTCCTCGGCAAGGCGCTCGCCGAATACGGCTTCGAGACGAGCGACGAAGGCTGGACCGTGAAGTCCAACAACGACACCAGCACGTGGAAGCGCGGCCAGCCGGGACACGCATCCGGATCGAGCTTCCAGAACATCCCCTATGGGGACGCAGCCAGCGTGTCGCTGATCTCGCCGAAGATCGCGATGCCCGCGCGAAGCACCGTCAAGGTCAGTTGGTGGGAACTGCGCGACACCGAGCCGTGCTGCGACTTCTTCACGATCGATTGGTCGAGCGACGGATACGTATGGAAGCCCGTGCGCTCGATCGACGGGCAGAACCCCGAGTTCCCCGAATTCGGTCAGGCTTCGGTGTCGTTCGTCGCACCCGCCGGGGAGCTGTTCCTGCGGTTCCGCGTGACCAGCGATCAGCTCGTATCGTTCCCGCCCTACACGGGCGTGGCGATCGACGACATCAAGGTCGAACGCTAGGCACGCCGTTCGCTACGGCCGGGCTGAGAGATCCGCGAACGGATTTCTCAGCCCGGCCAGCGTTTCGCCACCCGCCGCCGCGGGCGGAGCAGGCGCGGTCGGTGGCGGCGCCGGAGTGGACGCATCATCGGAGGCGGGCGCGGCAATGATCCATCCCGCCGGATCCTGCGCGGCCAACTCGAACCAAACCTCGAAATGAAGGTGCGGACCGGTGCACCAACCGGTGCAGCCGACCAAGCCGACGGCCTCGCCGGCCCCAACGCGATCTCCGGACTCCACGATCGCCGAGGAAAGATGCGAAAGGACCGTCGCGATTCGCTCGCCGTGGTCGATCACGATCGAAAGCCCGAACGGTCCGGCGTCGCCCGCGGCAAGCACGACGCCGTCGCGGGGCGCCATCACCGGCGCGCCTGCCGGTGCAGCGAGATCGGTTCCGGTATGCATCGAGCGATACCCGTAGATGGGATGGATGCGCGGACCGTAGGGTGAGGACACGCGGCCCTCGACGGGAGCGAACACGAATCGCTTCAGCGCCGGTGCCGCGCGCTGGCCCGACTGCCCCGCCGCGATGATGCGTGAGAACGCGGCCGATCCCTTCCCGAACGAAATCACGACCTGATCGAGCAGGGCGTGCATCTTGCGGTCGAGCACGTCCAGCACTGCATGTTCTTGCCGAATGCGACTGCCGGCCTGAGCAAGCGCCGCCGATGCACCCCCCGCCGCGTCGCGCTCTCGCTCCCAGCGCAGCTTCGACGCGCGCATCGCCAAGATGACGTCGACTCGCTCGCCGAGCAGCGCGGCCATGTAGCCCTGTGCGCGGCCGGCGTCCTCGAGGCTGCCGGCCACGAACACGATCGCCTCGTTCCAAGCAGGCGTCATATAGAGATCGCCTGCTTTCTCGCGCATCGCCCTCTCGGCCGCCTCCACCGCCATGCGCGCGTCCTTGGTGCGCGCTTCGGCGGTGGCAAGACGCGCGGCCGAAACTTGCTCCTCGGCCATCCACCGCGCGAGGCGATGCCCCACCTCGACCAACCGCGCGCGCAGCGCCTCGATTGCAGCGTGAAGACGCTGCGTCGGCGTGTCGCCTTCGACGGCCGCGCCCGGAACCAGTTCGGCCATCTCTTCGATGAGGGCGAGAGCGGCCAGGTCATCTTCGGTCGGCCCCGAAGGCGACGGCGACGGGCTCACCGCCGGCAGGGGCGATCGAGCGGGACTCGCGGTGGAAGAGGCGGACGGGCTGGGCTTGGTCGCGGGCGTGTTCGATGGCGAGGCATCCGCGGACGGCCCCGGCGCAGGCGTTTCCGACTCGGATACGGAAGGACTCGGCGATGGGGACGGCGGCGAAGCCTCGGCAGCGCGCGCCGACGGCGCGGCGAGCGTGACGACGAGCAGCGAGGCGGCAAGAACAGGGAAGCGCAGCATCAGATCGACCGATGCTGCCAGGCAGAAGCAAACACCGTCAACGCGGATGCTTGCTTAAACAAGCACATTTCTAATCCGGCAAGAGCTAGCGCGACGACCTTCGGCGTCGTAACGATTTCGCAGCCGCTTCACGAACTCGTGTATGAGGAGCAGGTACTTATCGGTGAACGACTTCACGCGAACGGCGGGAGCTTGGGCGCCTCCGCGCCCGGGCCTTCCGGGGCCCGGGCGCGGGGCGCAGGTGAAGCGAGGAGCGGTGCTTAGCGAGCGGAGGCCGCGCCGACCGGATCGCGGCGAACTTCGCAGGGCAACGCTCGCGTGACGCCGTCCATCGAGGCGATCTGCTCGCACATCGACGCGACGAGCGCCTCGTCGGCCACCTCCGCTCGGATGATCAGATCGAATCCGCCGACCACACACGTGGTTTCGGCGACCCCGGGAAGCCGGGCAAGCTCGCTCAGAACCCGGTCGATCGAGCCGGGCCCCACTTCGACGAGCATGTAGGTGTGATTCACGGTTTCTCCTCCCGCTTCATCGGGGCAGATCCGAACCTACCGCGCTCGTGTGGCCAATTGTCGACAGGTTCGTTACGGTTTGGTGACGGTCCTCCGGCGATTCCCCGAAGCCTCCGTATGATTGCTCTGTGGAAGCCACCATCCTGCTCGTCGACGACGATCGCCGCCTGCGGCGGAGCATCGCCCTCGCGCTCGGACAAGAGGGCTTGCGAACGCTCGAGGCCGAAGATGCCGATGAAGCACTCCGGATCCTCGAAAAGGACAAACCGGATCTCGCGATCCTCGATGTGATGCTGCCGCGCCGCGACGGCTTCGAGTTGTGCCGCGAGATCCGCAAGTCGAGCGACATGCCGGTGATCTTCCTTTCGGCCAAGACCGACACGGTGGACGTCGTAGTCGGTTTGGAGTCCGGCGGAGACGACTACGTCACCAAGCCTTTTGAAACCCGCGAGCTAATCGCTCGCGTTCGGGCGTTGCTTCGACGCGTCCAATCCGAGGCTCCACTGCGGCGAATGCGCTTCGGGGAGCTCGAGATCAAACCGGAAAGCGGTCTGGTACTGAAGGAGGGCGAACGGGTGCCGCTGACCAAGACCGAGTTCAAGCTGCTTTGCCTGCTCGCCTCGCGCCCCGATGTCATCTTCACCCGCGAGGTTCTGCTCGAGCAGGTGTGGGGCTACGACTATCTCGGCGATTCGCGGCTCGTCGACACGCACGTGCGCCGCCTCCGATCGAAGATCGAATCCGACGCCGCGCATCCGACGCTGGTGCAGACGGTTCGGGGGCTCGGCTACAAGCTCTCGTCCGAGCCGTGAGATCCCCGCTGGCTCTCCTGCGCCGGCGCAGCCTGCGTCTGCGGGTGACGATCGCGTTCGTGGCGACGGCCGCGATCCTGGCGGTCACGCTCTCGCTGGTGACGCTGTTGACCGTGCGCTCCTTCATGGAGAGCCAGCGAATCCGATCCTCAAACCGGCAGACCGTCTTCGCGCTGCTGTTTGCCAGAGAGTTCGTCCGCACCGATCCCGACGCAGCCGATCTGGTCACGCGACTTCAGATCCGTCAGAGCTTCGATGCGATGGTTACCAGCGGGGACGAGTGGTTCGCGACGAGCCTGTCGCTCACACCCGACGTGGTCCCGGAAGAGCTGCGCCGGATCGTGGCGCGCGAACGCTTGGGATATCAGATCGCCGCCCTGCCCGGCATGGACCGGCTCGTCATCTTCGGCAGCCCCCTGCCTCCCGCCGGCATGGATCTGTACTTGTTCTTTCCGATGGAGGACATCGACCGGACGCTGTCGCTGCTGGGACGAGTGATGGCCGTGTCGGGCCTGCTGATCGTGGTGGTCGTCGCGCTCGTCGCTCGTCGAGTTACGAGCGGGATCATGCATCCGCTCGCCGCCGTCAGCGACGCGACGCGACGAATGGCCGAAGGATTGCTCGAGACGCGGGTCGTTCCGACCTCCCAGGACGAGGTCGGCCAGCTCGCGACGTCGTTCAACCGGATGGCCGAAGCGCTTCGCGGCATGATCGAGCGCGAACGCCACTTCGTCGCCGCGGCCTCGCACGAGATGCGTACGCCGCTCGCGGCCCTGCATGCCTCGGGGGAAGTCTTGGCTGCTCATCGCGCCTCGCTGCCGCCCGAAGGACGCGAGGCGCTGGACTTGATCCGTGCGGATGTGGCGGCGCTCAGCCAGCTCGTGCAAGAGCTGCTCGAGATCTCCGAGCTCGACGCCGGCCGCGCCGCGATTCGCGTCGAGCCGGTCCGGCTGCGCGCCTTCGCGGAAGCGCTCCTTCACCGCCGCCGCTACGACGCGACATTGACCGGCGACGACATCGTGATTCAGACCGACAAAGCCCGGCTGGAGCGCGTGCTGGGCAACCTCGTGGACAACGCATACGCTCACGGCGAAGGACGCGACGTTCGACTCGCGATCGATGCGGAAACCGAGTCGTGCACGATCGCGGTCTCGGACCGCGGCCCGGGGGTGGCCGCCGGCGACGCCGACAAGCTCTTCACGCGTTTCTATCGCCCCGATCGAAGCCGCTCGCGCGAGCGTGGCGGCGTCGGACTGGGACTGGCGATCGCGCAAGAAAACGCGCGGCTGCTGGGCGGCGCGATCACGGTGGCAAGCATGCCGGGCGACGGGACGACATTCACGGTGCGCTTGCCGAAGACCGCGCCCGAGCCGGAGACGCGGCCGTGAGCGTTCACCGCCTTTCATCGGTCGTCGCCGCGATGACGCTCGCCGTCGCGTGCGGCGGACTGTCGGGGCCGGTTGAGATCCCCGCCGACGATGTCCCCTTCCCACTCACCCGCGTGGACCCCGTTCCCGACGTCACGTCCACCGTCGGCCGGATCCTGGTGTTCTTCGTCCTAGACGGACGCCTGTCCGCCGTGACTCGAACCGCGGATGCCGGCGACACCCCGACGGAGGCGTCGATGCGCGCGCTGCTCGGCGGCCCCAACCCGCGCGAGACAGGACGAGGCTTAACCACGAACCTTCCCGTATCGACGCGCCTGCTCGACATCATCGTGGGAAGCAACCGCGTCGCGATCGCCGACCTAAGCGCGGAATTTCAGGCACCGGCCGACCCGGACGCGATCACGCTTCGGATCGCGCAAGTCGTGTGGACGCTGACGCAGCTCCCGGGGGTCGAGGAGGTCCGTTTCGCCGTGGACGGGTCCGAGATCTCGGTTGCGACCGACGACGGCCACTCGGTCGACCGGCCCGTCTCCCGCGCCGACTACGACCGTTTCGCTCCCTCGCCCGGGTAGCGCCGCTTCGCGTTCGTCGCGGAACCGTAACTTTGCCGCAACCCGATCGCCACCGGACGATTGGATCATGGACGCGTGAGACTCCGCCGTCGCATGCTCTCCGAACAGGCCGGCTCGTCCGAGCCCCCGGCCGAGCCACGCACGCAGACCTGTCCGCACTGCGGATACGAGGCGTCCGGGATCGAGGGTCGGCTGGTCGACCCGACGACCGGCGGGGCCGTGTGCGTGCGCTGCGGCGCCGAGGTCGGAGGGAGCCCGCGATGACGTGGAGCGAACGGCGAACCTACGGTGCCGAGTCGGTCCCGACGGTGACCGCGATGCGCGCACGCAAGGACGCAACGCAAGCACGCGTGGCCGTCATCGTCACGGCCGGGCCCGGCGACTCGACGGTCCACGGCATTCGGGCGGCCATCGAAACCGAGCTGGTTCGCGGCGCTTCGCTGATCGACGACCTCGTCGTGGCCGACACGCCGGATGGCCGGGGGGATGCGCTCTGGCGGTCCATCGCCGCAACACCGGCGCAGATCGCGGTTTGGCTCGATGGCGGCATGCGCAACTTCTCCCCGCGTTTCGTGGTGCGAATGCTCGCTCCCCTCCTGCTCGAGGATTCGCTGCTGATGGTCAAAGGTTTCGCATCGTCGAAGATCTCCCCCAAGAGCGGGGGACGCGCCGCCGATCACGGTTTGGCGCGTCCCCTGCTCGCGGCTCATTTTCCGCGGCTGGTCGACTTCGCGCAGCCGTTCTCGCGCGAGGGCGCAGCTCGCGTTGCCCTGCTCCGCCGCCTCGCGTTCGTCGCGGGCGAAGCCGTCGACGCCGGGTTGCTCATTGATTCCCTTGAGGTCGCCGGTCTCGACGCGCTCGGGCAGGCCGAGTTCGGATCCGCGATTCATCGCACCGATCCGGTTTCGCGCTACGACATCGACATCGCCCGGACGATCCTTCGACGCGCCGAGGAGTGGGGTCGGACACGGCCGTTCGCCGACGCGCCCGTGGACCCCCTCCTCGTGCGCGACCAGCAGGATCCGGTGCCGGATCGGCCGCCGCTGGACGGTCGCCACATCCTCCGGCCCGCGGGCCGCGCACCCGGCCTCGCTCGCGTCGGTCGCTAACTGGTTCCAGGGGGTTCCGATTTCCGGGCTGCCGCCGGGCGCGGCCGTCGAGTACACTGCCTCTCCCACGCCCGCGTGGAGCAGATTGGAGTGCTCGTCACCCTGTCAAGGTGAAGGTCGCCGGTTCAAGTCCGGTCGCGGGCGCGACATCGGCCCCGGTTCATCCCGGGGCCGTCGCAATGAAACGGGCCGGCAGTGTGGCCGGTTTGCCGGGCCAGGTAGCTCAGTTGGCAGAGCACGGCACTGAAAATGCCGGTGTCGGCAGTTCGATTCTGCCCCTGGCCACTCGTCGGGAGCCTGGTCGCACACGAACTGGGCTCCCTTCGGCTTTTGGGAAGAGGTCCGGGAAAAGAAGAAGAGGGGCGCCTCTGCCGCGCCCCCCTTAACTTCTTCAGTCACTCTTCGGTCTGCCGGCCGGCCGGGGGGAGCCGGCCGTTCGGGCGGTTCGCTTTCGCTTAGCCGTGCTTCGGGGCGACGCCCTCGAGCAGGCTCATGACCTCGGACTCGCGGTAGCGGCGGTGGCCGCCCAGCGTCCGAATCGAAGAGAGCTTGCCGGCCTTCGCCCAACGCGTGACCGTCTTGGGGTCGACGCGGAACAGTGCGGCAACTTCGGCTGGGGTGAGAAGCGTCTCACCGGAAGTCTGGTCCCGTTTCATGCAGTTCCCTCCTTGCTCATCCCTCCGCGGAAGCTCGCAGGTCTGCCGCGGATTGTCTTTGCTGATTCGTCCTGTCCGGATTGTCGTCCCGAAAGCCCCTCTTGGTAAATGACTCATCCGGGTAGTTTCGGCCCTAGTCCCTTTGGACCCCTTGCGGAGTCCATCCGGTTTTCAAGTCCTTCGCCCGTAATGAACGAGCGTCGTTCGATTCCGTTCCACCAATATCGGTCGCTCCACCTGAAAAGGAAAGCGATCCCGTATGAAATTTCCCCAAGACGGCAGGATTCCCCACACATCGCGTAGACCACCATAGCACAAAAACGGATGAAATCTGTACTAAAGGGTCACGGAACTTCCCGGCATGAGGGACGATCGGGAGATTTCCGGACCCCAATATCCACGCGAGCCGGCCCTCGATCTCCTACGGCTGCCGATCCCGCCCCCCGCTCAGAACGGAGTCGAGGGGGGCGGGGGTCCGAGCGGCTGGCCGCCCGGACCGGCTTGGTAGGTCAGCCACGGCACCGACGGCGCCTTGCCCACGCCGTCCACGCCGTAGTTGCACACGCCCTCCGGGAAGATCACATTCAGAGCGGCGAGATCCGCTGCGGTCAACGGCGGGAACGCGCCGGCGTAATCGGCGGGGTCGATCCGCTTCAGCGTGCATTTCAGGTTGTCATGGCTGATCGGCATTCCCGCCTTAACCCGCGCGTCCGCGAAGACCACCCCCGCGCACGCGCTGAGCGGCTGCTGGGTGGTGCCGCTCCAGCACGAGTCGTGCGCGATCACGGGCCGATTGTCCTTCACCAACTGCGGGTCCAGGCCCGTGAGCGGATCGATACCGTCGACGGCCTCGATCGCAGCAAGCCAATCATCCATCGTGTCCCAGGCGAGTCCACCGGGGCCGTTGTGCCAGATGACGTGATTGTCGGCGTGACCGATCTTGGCCATGCGCGCTTCGAGGGCGTAGGCGTGGTACGGGGTGTGGATCTCGACATTCATCGCGGCGGCGAAGTTGATGATCGCGGTGCGCGCCAGACCCTCACCGTCGTTGATCATGCTCGACCGGTAAACGATCTCCGGCACACCCAGATCGGTCCGCGTCCGGTCCACCTGCTTGACCCCGTCGATGTCGACGCCGCCGATGCGAGCGTTCATGTCGAGGAACTGCGCGAAGGTGATCTTGCCCAGATCCCCCACCGGCAGGTTCAGCGCCTCCAAGCCGTACTGGACGCCCGCGTTGTCGAGCGGTCGTTTCGCGAACCCGTCGGGTCGCCTCCCCCACACGTTGACCTGGATGTCGTGCGCCGTGGCGCGGCAGCCGTCCGGGCTGAGGATCGGGAAGTAGTCGCGCCCGCTCACCACCGGCGGTTCGGGCACCGAGGAGGGTGGGAGGGTCGAGCCACTGAAGCAGCCGGTCATCGGAATCCCGGCGGGGGAAAACAGCGCGACCCACGCCGCGCAGCTCGATTGCGGCGGACCGTGACCGTCCACCGCGGCCTTCTGCAGCGGCGTGAACGGGACGGCCGCAGTGGGGAAATACGTCTCCGTGAGGACGCAGTCGCCGACCTCGATCGCCGTGCTCCATACGTCGGGGAACATCGACCCCGGCATCAGCCCGTTGACGAGCCCGGGATAGGCGTTGGAGACCTGAAGCTGGCCGATCGCGCCGCCCGAGCCGCCGGTGCCCATCGTGTACCGAACCGGACCGACCTGCTCGATCACCCGCTCCTTGATCATCATCACCGTCTCGGCCGACAGAACCGGGTTGCAGTGATGACCGAGCACGTTAAGCGACCCGGTGGCGATCGCCCATCCCTGTTGCAGCCTGGCCTGAGTGATGACGTTGGGCATCGAACCCTGCGTCTGGTTCGTGTTGCAGCTCGCACCGAACGGGTAGTAGAGCTTCCCGTTCCACCCATCCTGAGGCGCCGTCGGGTCCGGTTCACCCAGGTCCGGATCGTGCAGGTACGCGATCGCGTACAGGCCTCGGTTCATGGCCCCGCGCTCGCGGCGGACGATGTTGCGTACCGTGTCGCCTCGGTCGTTGGTCGTCGTCGCGACGTCGGCCGGCGGGGTGTTCACGTCGTAGGCCTGGTACTCGCCGCCGGAGGTCGAAACGTAGAGGTAGTCGACAACGGAGTCGGCATTGCAGGCCGCGTCCAGCGGCGCGCCCAGGCCGTTGGCGGCCGTCGTGCAGTCCCAGGGCTGGAGGTGAGGACCGCTGAAGATCGGACCCTCGACCGGATGATTCTGAATCGTGAGCGTCGCCCCGGTGCTGTCGGCGTGCGTAACGGTGAGCAGGTTGGGACCCACACTCATCCCGGTGAGCAGTCCCATGGTGCGCCCCTCGGACGTGAGCCCGAAGCTGCTCGTCACGTCGGCGCCGCCGAGCGTGACGATGCTGCCTGTCGGCAGGGACGGCGAGATCTCAACCAGCGCGTCGCCTCCGGAGACGAGATCGGCCCGATTGGACAGGACCGTGATCTCGGTCGGGTCGATCGTCGCCTGCACCCCGGCGAACCCCACCACGGAAACCGACAATGCCCCCAGCGCCGCCACGATCCTTCGCTTCATGCTCACACCCTCCAGTCGCCATCGAACGCCACCGGTCCGTCCCTCGATCCACCCAAACCGGAAGATCGGGACACGGATACCTTCGACACGTATCGACCAGATCCTTCTGCGGACCCGGCATGCTCCGACCGCAAGATCGGTCAACCTGCAACGCGGCTGAGCAGGTATGAAAGGCATGCAGGTCGACTCATCGCTCAGAAGGGGGATCGCCATCGGGCTGATGGAACCGGCGCAACCACGCCTGAACGAGCTGGCAGAGTGGTTCGAATCCCAGTATGCATCGCTGGTTCGGTTCGGCTTCGTCCTGACCGCCGATTGGGCCACCGCCGAAGATCTGGTCCAGGAGACGTTCGTTCGACTGTACGGGTCACGGACGCAGATCCGCCGTGAGGGCTTCCCCGCCTATGCGCGGCGCACGATGGTCAATGTGGGACGGACCCGCTTCCGAAGGATCGAACGGGAACACGCGGCGGCTCGGGCGCAGCGCCGGGAACACGCCCCGGATCCGTCGGAGCGGCCGGGTCAGGACGAGGTCTGGGACGCAATCTGCGCGCTGCCCCCGCAGCAGCGGGCAATCGTAGCGCTGCGCTTCTACGAAGATATGAGCGAGGTCGACATCGCGCGGACCCTCGGCCTGTCACAGGGAACCATCAAGAAGCAGGCGAGCCGCGCCATGGAGAAGCTCCGAGGGATCCTCGGGCGGGAGGAATCATGAGGCTCGAGGACCGCATCAAGACGGCGCTCGAACGGAAACTCTCCACTCCGCCCGCGACGCGGGGATCCTGGGATCGAGTCGAGCAAGGCATTCGCCGCCGGATCCGCCGGCGGACGGCGTTCACCGGCGCCGCGGTCGCCATCGCGGTCGCCGGCGGCGCGCTCGCAACTCCGAGGATCCTCAATTGGAGTCCGGACCTGCGTCCCGCAACCGCACCCTTTGCGGTCGCTTTGGCGTCGAAGATCTCGATTGAAGGCGTCCCGACTGCATTAGCGATCAACGAGCGGACGAATCGGGTCTACGTCGCGAGCTCCGGACGCAGAGTGGTCACCGTCATCGACGGCACCACCGACCAGGTGATCGCAACGATCAACCTGCCGGAGCCGAAGCCAAGGACCGAGCCCCCGTTCGAATCGCAGGCCTACTCCCTGCTTGGCGAGATCGTCGCGATGCATGCCGACAACGTCGTCTTTGTTGCCGGGTTCGACGACATCTATCGCATCAACGCCGCAGACAACACGGTTCGGCCCTTGAACTTGGACATCATCGGCGGCCAGCTCGCCGGGTTGGCGGTCGATCAGGACCTGGGCATCTTTTACTTCACGTGGGGCCGCGACATCGTGGCGATGGAGTCGGACGGCACCGTCTTGTGGCGCGTCGATTCGGGCACGCGGGCTGTCGGGCTTGCCGTCGACGAAGTCCTGCATCGCGTCTTTGCATTGGCCGAGAGGGGCCCATTGATCGCCCTGGACGGCATCACCGGCCGGGAAGTCGGTTCGAGCAAGCGCGACTACGACGCCCATCCCTTGGTGCCGATGGGGGTGGACGAGAAACGGCACCGAGTCTACTTCGGTGAGATTTCGGATCGGATCCATGTGGTCGACGGCTCAACGCTCGGGCACATCGAGACGATCGAAGACATCCACGCGAACGGCCTTCACATCGGACTCGGGATCCTGCTGGTCTCGAGCGACACGCGAGAGGGCTTCTCCGAAGGAGTGCTCTCCGGCTACGAGCTCGGACAGCGTCGGCCGGCCCAGCGTCTCGCGCTGCCCTCGCGGGCAGAGCGAAGCGGCGATGCGGTCGTCGCCGGGTCTGGCCTCCCCGCACTGGCCTCGAATCCGAATACGGGAAAGATCTACCTCGTCTCTCCCGGTACGGGTGAAGTTTTCGTCGTCACCGTCTGACGGCTAGTTGGTTCGTTCGAGGGCGGAGAGGGGGGCCCACCGCTCGGCGGCTCTCATGTAGGCGGTGGTCGCCTGGAGCACGTCGCCGTCTGCGAGGGCGGAAACGGCCGTCTGGAGGTCGGCTGCGGAGAAGTCCATCGCAAGCTCCTCCGGCGGGATCAGCGCCGCCAGGCCCCCGTAGTCGAGTTCGACGACGGAGTCCTCGGCGAACAGATCCAGCCACGAGGACAACTCCGACACCAGAGCCGCGACGCCGGGCCCAATGACCGCTTGTCGCGCCGCATCCAGGGCGCGCCCGGTTCGCCGGCGCGCATTGACCATCGACGTTCGATACGCCAGCGCGGGGGTGTCCGCGTCGAAGATTCGCTCGTCCTCGTCGAACAGGACGAACCATCGCGTTGGCACTTCCCACGTCGAGGTCAGAATGTGGCTTCGCCAGTCGGGGTGTTCGGCGCGGAGCGCCTCAAGCTCGCGGATCGCGCGTTCCGCTTCGCCGTCGGGCATGAACGCGCCGGCGACTTCGCCGGGAATCGTCCGGCGAAACGCGACCAGCGATGCGAGCAACCGCAGTCGCGTGCGATGCGGGCACGCGTAGAGGGCGTCGCCGAAGCGCAACACGTCGGCTCGCTCTCCCTGGGCCGCGCCGGACAATCCGTGCGCCCGGGACAGCACCAGCGTCGCCGGCCCGCGCGTGGCCGCGGCAGCGGGGATGAGCATCGTCCATCGCTCTCGCTCGGCCCCCTCGAACGAATCGAGCGGCTCGTATACCTTCAGCGCGGCGTGCGGAACGGTCATCGCAGTCGATCCTATACCCGCTGCGGGCGATCCAAAAGAAGTTTGCGCGCCGCTCGAAGCGAGCGCCCGCGACATGCGGGCGGAGGATACGATGCGGCCTATGGAACGAAAGCGACGCCCGTATTCGACCGGCGACACCGGGCTCGACGCGCGCGTCCACGAGATGGTGGACGCCATGGGACTCGCGGATTCGGATCTCGTCTTCGAGATCATCGCAAGCGCGATCCGCCTCGGACGCGACGAAGCGACCAGGCTCGACCGAAAGATCGTCAACTCGGCCCTCAAAGAGATGCGATATGCCTATCGCGTCTTCGCGCCGTACCGAGACGTTCGGAAGGTGAGCATGTTCGGTTCGGCGCGAACGCGCGCCGACGAGGCCGAGTACGAAACGTCGCGCGAGTTCGCAAAGCGAATCGTCGAACACGACTGGATGGTGGTGACCGGGGCCGGCCCGGGCATCATGGAGGCCGCCAACGAGGGCGCCGGCGCGGCGCGATCGTTCGGCGTCAATATCCGCCTGCCGTTCGAAGCGAAGGCCAATCCGTCGATCGCCGACGACCCGAAGCTGATCAACTTCAAGTACTTCTTCACGCGAAAACTGATGTTCATCAAAGAGGGCGACGCATTCGTATTACTCCCCGGAGGATTCGGCACGCTCGACGAAGGCTTCGAGCTGCTCACGCTGGTCCAAACCGGCAAGAGCGATCCCCACCCGATTGTGTTGCTCGACAAGCCCGGCGGGACCTACTGGGAGGCGTGGGACACGTTCATCCGCGAGCATCTGTTGGGGCGCGGCCTTATCTCCTCCGACGACCTGAACATCTACAAGCGCACCGACAAGGTCGAGGAAGCCGTTGACGAGCTGGTCACCTTCTACCGCAACTATCACTCGATCCGGTTCCACGGGCAGACGCTGATCCTGCGCGTACAGCGGATCCCCGACGGCGGGTCGCTGGCCGCCATGTCGCGCGACTTCGCCGACATTTTGCGCGACGGCGAGATCACCCCGGTCGAGCCGCTGAAAGAAGAGATCCGCGACGACGACGCGCTCACGCTCAAGCGACTGGCCGTCGGCTTCGACCGCATGAGCTACGGCCGCCTGCGCGCCCTCATCGACCGCCTGAACGAGTTCTGACGAGCGTCGCGAGAGTATCATCGAAGGCATGGACGTCTTCGAATCGCTTACCGGCGAGTACGAGCAGATCGTCTTCGGACACGATCCGGAAACCGGTCTGCGCACCATCATCGCGGTTCACTCGACCGCTCTGGGTCCGGCACTAGGCGGGACGCGCTTCTATCCGTTTCCGAGCGAAGGGGCGGCGCTGCGCGACGTGCTTCGCTTGGCGAAGGGCATGGCCTACAAGAATGCGGCCGCCGGATTGGATCTGGGAGGCGGTAAAGCCGTCATCATCGGCGACGCGCGCACCGACAAGACACCGGACCTGCTCCGCGCATACGGACGCGTCGTGAATCGGCTGGGCGGCGCGTACGTCACGACCGCCGACATGGGCACCAACTCGGCCGACATGGTCTTCATCGCCGAAACGACGCCACACGTGACCGGCACGCCCGACGCGTCGGGCGACCCATCGCCGAACACCGCATACGGCGTGTGGTCGGGAATGCGCGCGGTCGCCGAGCGACTCTGGGACGAACCGTCGATGAAAGGACGCCGGGTCGCGGTGCAGGGCGTCGGCAAGGTCGGCGGGGCGCTCGCGCGTCTGCTGGCCGACGAAGGCGCGATCGTGGCCGTTGCCGACATCGACGCGAAGGCGGCGGGCAAGCTCGCGGCCGAGATCGGCGCCGATGCGATCGACGCCGGCGTCGTCCTCGAGGCCGAATGCGACGTGCTGGCCCCGTGCGCGATGGGTGCGATCGTCAACGACGCGACGATCCCCCGGTTCCGGTGCCGGGCGATCGCCGGCGCGGCCAACAACCAGTTGGAGCGCCCCGAGCACGGCGAAGCGCTTCGCGCGGCGGCGATCCTGTACGCACCCGACTACGTGATCAACGCCGGTGGCGTGATCAGCGTCGCGAGCGAGATCATGGGTTTCGACCACGAAGAGGCGCGTGGGCGGGCGGCGAAGATCGCCGCGACGCTCCACACCGTCTTCGATGAGGCCGCCGCGTCGGGAGTGTCTCCGGCGCAGACCGCCGATGCGCTCGCGGAGCGCCGGATCCTGGCCGTGAAAAGGACCTTTGACGGGCCGGGAGGGTCGCAGTAGGTCCCGGGAGCGTGCTTTGTTCCCTCGCGCCGGCCGCGATAGGTTGACCCGACGATTCGAAGAAGGAGCCTCGAAAGATGCCGCCCACGACCAGCCCGTCGAACGACATAGAGAAGAAGGCGCGGAGCGTTCTCCGCCAGGCCGGCATGAAGGAGGTCCCGATCGACCTGGAGCGGGTCTTGGCGACTCTGCGGCTGCATCACGAGCGGCCGTGGCACTTGTCGACCGACGTGTGGGATGCGCTGACGCGTCGGGATCGGGGCCGGACCCGGTTCAAGGGTCAGGCGATGCGAGCGACCGCCCGGGAACGCTGGCGTCTGGCGCACGAGATCGGCCACCACGTCCTTCACGGTGCCGAACCGGTTCGCGGTTCCGTGCAGTGGGAAAAGAACGAGCTTGAACACGAGGCGGATCTTTTCGCCGCCGAATTGCTCATGCCCCCGACGATTGTCTCTAAGACCGTCAAGTCGGCCGAGCGGACGCACCAACTCGACATCGAGGAGATGGCCCGTGAGTTCAAGGTGGGACGGCACGAGATGGAAAAACGTCTGCGGCAGCTCGGGTTGCTCAGCACAGAAGTCTTCGGCCGGATGTAGCGCGCATGCCGACCCCTCGTGCTCCGAAGCGGGGCACGGGAGCGCCCGAGTTGTCCTTTATGCCTTTGACGGGGGCGCGCCGCGCCTGCGACGATACACAGGGCACCGCGGCGACCCCGCTAGGCGCCGACTCCAACTGCATGGATCCTGCTCGGCAATCCCGCGCAGGGACGCCACGGCGACACGGCCGGGCAGGGTGAGGGAGGAAACTGAATGAGAGGCGTGGTCGATCCCGCGTCCATTCCCACGGACTCGGTCGAGATCTTGAAGCCGGACGGGACACTGGTTCCGGACCACGGCTACGAGCTCGATCTTAAAGAAGAAGACTTGCGCGAGATCTATCGCGCGATGATGCTCGCGCGCCGCGCCGACCAGGAATCGACGAACCTGCAGCGCCAAGGCGAGCTGGGCGTCTACACGCCGTGCCTGGGGCAAGAGGGCGCACAGGTCGGCGCCGGCTACGCCCTGGACGCGGGCGACTGGGTTTTCCCGTCGTACCGGGAGCTTGCGATCGCGATGATGCGCAAGATCGATCCGGCCGAGATCCTGCACATGTTCCGCGGAACATGGCACGGCGGCTTGTGGGATCCGCGCGAGCACGGGTACATGTACCTGTCGGTTCCGATCGCGACGCAAATGCTCCACGCCGTCGGGTTCGCGTATGCCGCGAAGATCAACGGGCAAAAGACCGTCACGCTTGCTTGCTGCGGCGACGGAGCGACCAGCGAAGGCGACTTCCACGAGGCATGCAACTTCGGTGGCGTCTGGAGGACCCCGACCGTCTTCCTGGTGCAGAACAATCAGTACGCGATCAGCGTGCCGATCACGAAGCAGACCGCGGCCCCGACGATCGCTGCGAAGGCACTCGGCTATGGATTCCCCGGCGTCCGCGTCGACGGCAACGATGTTCTGGCGTGCTACGCGGTGACGAAGGAAGCGGTGCGACGCGCCCGCGAGGGAGAAGGTCCGACCCTCATCGAAGCGGTGACGTTCCGGATGGGCCCTCACTCGACGGCCGACGACCCGACCCGCTACCGCTCGAAAGAAGAGGAAGCCTCGTGGCGGGCGCGGGATCCGATCGACCGGTTCACCATCTACGCCGAAGGCGAAGGGGCGCTGACGGAGGAGTTCAAGGCCCAGGTCGAGGAAGAGGCGAAGGAGATCGCGCGGCATATCCGCGCCGAGATCGTCGGCGCCGGTCCCGGCCCGGTCGACGAGCTCTTCGAAAACGTCTACTCGGAGATGCCGCAGATTCTCGAGCAGCAATACGAACAATTCAAGCGCATCCAGCGCGAGCGGGAGGGCTAGAAGGATGGCATCGGTCACGCTTGCGCAATCGCTCAACGAGGCGCTGCGCGCATCGCTTCGCGACGATGAGCGCGTGCTCGTCATGGGAGAGGACGTCGGCTTGAACGGCGGCGTGTTCCGCATCACCGACAAGCTGCAGGCCGAGTTCGGCGAAGAGCGGGTCGTCGATACGCCGCTCGCCGAATCCGGCATCATCGGCACCGCGATCGGCATGGCGATCTACGGGCTCAAGCCGGTCTGCGAGATGCAGTTCGACGGCTTCACCTACCCGGCGTTCGAGCAACTCGTGTCGCACCTGGCCAAGTTCGGGTCGCGCTCCAAGGGACGCTTCCGGCCGAGCGTGGTCGTGCGAATCCCGTACGGCGGCGGTATCGGCGCGGTCGAGCACCACTCGGAATCGCCCGAGGCATACTTCGCGCACACGGCGGGGCTCCGCGTCGTGTGTCCGTCCACGCCGTCGGATGCGTATTCGCTTCTGGTGGAATCGATCCAGTCGCCGGACCCGGTGATCTTCTTCGAGCCGAAGCGGCGCTACTGGATCAAGGAGGAAGTGGACTTGCCGGTGACGACCGAGCCGATGGGCAAGGCGGTCGTCCGTCGGGAAGGCAATGACGTGACGCTGGTTTCGTACGGACCGATGATGCGCGTGGCGCTCGATGCGGCCGAGGAGGCCGCATCGGATGGGATTGGCGTCGAAGTCGTGGATCTGCGAACGATCTCGCCGCTGGATGTCGCGACCGTTCTGACGTCGGTCCGCAAGACCGGCCGCGCGGTCATCGTTCACGAAGCAAACGTTTCGTTCGGCGTCGGCGCCGAGCTGGCCGCGCGAATCTCAGAGGCCGATTTCGCGTCGCTGGAGGCGCCGGTGATGCGCGTGGGCGGATGGGACATGCCGTATCCGCCGGCGAAGCTCGAAGAGGAGTACCTTCCCGACGTGGACCGCGTGCTGGATGCACTGGACGCGGTCCTGAACTACTAACCGCAACCGACCCGGGGGTTCGACCATGGCGCGAGAGTTCCGGCTTCCCGATCTGGGTGAAGGCTTGACCGAGGCCGAGATCGTGTCTTGGCTCGTGAAGGAAGGCGAAGAGGTCGCGCTGAACCAGCCGTTGGTCGAGGTCGAGACCGAGAAGGCACTCGTCGAGATCCCGTCGCCATTCGAGGGCACCGTGGCCAAGCTCCACTCGGACGTCGGCGACAAGGTCGAAGTTGGTTCGGTGATCGTCAGCTTCGAATCGGACGGCGCGGCCGGCGAACCGGAAGTCGTCGGCGATCGCAAGGAAGCCAAGAAGGAAGGCGGCCGGCGCGAAGTGCTGGTCGGCTACGGGCCGGAAGAAGAAGGATCGGGAAGCCGTCGCCGTCGCAAGAAGATCGGCAAGCGCGACGACGCGGCAGCGTCGGCGGTCGCGGAGGCCGGAGAAGAGCCGGAGGTTGAGGCGGAGGTTGAGGCGGAGCCGGCACGCAAGACGGCGCCGAAGACGGCCTCGGTGCGCGCACTCGCGACCCCGCCGGTTCGCAAGCTGGCCAAGGAATTGGGCGTGGAGATCGACGAGCTCGGCGGGACCGGGCCCGGCGGCCGCGTGACTCGCGAAGACGTGATGGCGGCCGCGACGGGCGAAGCCGCCCCGTCGAAGGCGGCACCGGCGGCAGCCGCGGCGAAGCAGACCCATCCCGCCGGTGGCGAGGAGCGGATCCCCGTTCGCGCGATCCGCCGTTCGATCGCCGAGAAGATGGTCCGTTCCTACAGCGAAATCCCGCACGTCACCGAGTGGCTCGAGGTGGACGCGACCGAGCTCATGAAGCTGCGCAAGGATCTTTCGTCGTCGCCCGAGGCAAACGGCGGCAAGATCTCGCCGTTGCCGGTCTTGGTCAAGGCGCTCGTCGCCGCGCTTCGCAAGCACCCGCTGATCAATTCGGCGTGGGACCGCGAGACGAACGAGATCATCGTGAAGCACTACTACAACATCGGGATCGCCGCCGACACCGAACGCGGGCTGCTGGTCCCCGTCGTGCGCAACGCAGATCAGTTGAACGTGTTCGAGATCGCCGCCGAGATCGCGCGGCTCGCCGAGGCGGCACGCGACAAGACCATCGGCCCGAACGAGCTGAGCGGATCGACGATCACGATCACCAATGTGGGATCGTTCGGGATGGACGGCGGAACGCCGATCATCAACCATCCCGAGGCGGCGATCTTAGTTCCCGGCGCGATCCGTCCGACGCCGTGGGTCGTGGACGGACAGGTCGCCGTCCGCGATGTGATGACGCTCGGCTTGTCGTTCGACCACCGGATCATCGACGGCGCCGAAGCGGGACGCTTTCTGCGCTACCTGGCCGACCTGATCGAAAAGCCCGCGCGCCTTCTCGGCGTCCTGTGACGAACGCTTAGCCGTTCGCGCGTCTCGGCAGGACGAACGTGAACGTCGTCCCTTCGCCGGGCGTGGACTCGACCCACACGCGGCCGTTGTGCGATTCGACCAGGCTGCGCACGATGTGCAGCCCGAGCCCGACGCCGTGCACCACGCCGTTACCCCGGCGGAATCGCTCGAAGACGAATGGCAGATCGGCCGGCGCGATGCCCGGCCCTTCGTCGGTGACGGAGAAGCGCACCTCGGTGGGTCGCTCGACCACGAGCACGCCGATGTTCGTCTGATCCGGCGTGTACTTGATCGCGTTCTCAAGCAGATTGCTCACCACGTGCTCGAGCGCCGTGGCGTCTCCGTAGAGTCCGAGATCTCCGGGAGGCACAGAGACGGTGATTCGCCGCCGGTCGGCCATGCCGGACACGGTCGTGACGGCTCGGCCGACGACGCGAGCCACATCGACCGGATCGCGTTGCAGCTTCGCCGGCCCGGCGTCCGATCGCGCGCATTGGAGCATGTTCTCGATCATGTGCTGAAGCCGGCGCCCTTGCAGCTCGACGACGGCGAAGAACTCGTCGCGCCGGGCCGGCTCGAGCGAATCCCAGCCGCTGCGGAGCATCCGCGCATAGCCGAGAATCGATGCGAGCGGTGTCTTGAGTTCGTGCGCGATCGCCGCGACGGCGTCGGGCACGAGTGGTGCAACGGTGGACGGCGGTGCGTGCGTTTCGTCGTCGACGAGATGCGCTGCCGCCGATGCCTGAAGGCTCTGCCTCACAACACTCCCCCTGTCTGCGATGCAGGGCCTCCCTCGACCCATGACAGGAGCATCGGCCACTTGACCGCCCATATGAAGCCCGCGGCGAACCTTTTGACCGGGCTGCGACGCCCGGTTGCGTCTGGTTTAGATGAGTTCGACCACCCGCGGGCCGGGAACGATCTCGCCGATGACCACGGGACGGTGCATGGCCGTGGCGTCGAGGACCGCGTGCACGCTCGCCTGCGCGACGACGAGCACCATGCCGATGCCCATGTTAAAAGTGCGCCGCATCTCGTCGTCCGCGATACGGCCCAAACCGGCGAGCCACGAAAACAGGTGCGGGGTCTGCCAGGCATCCCGATGAACGACGGCCTTGGCGCCGTCGGGCAGGACGCGCGCGAGGTTCCCGCCCAGACCCCCGCCGGTGACGTGGGCGGCCGCATGAACGCCTCCGGTGCGCATCGCCAGCAGAATCTCGGGTGCATAGATCGTCGTGGGGGTGAGCAGCGCCTCCCCGAGCGTCACGCCGAGCCCGTCCGGGTCGGTTGCCAACTCCAGATCGTGTTCAAGGATCAGGCGGCGGATGAGCGAATAGCCGTTCGAATGCGGGCCGGAGGACCGAAGCCCGACGAGCACGTCGCCGGCACCGACGCGATGCGGGCCGGGCATGTCGTCGCGATCCGCGACGCCGACGGCGAATGCCGCAAGATCGTAGTGATCGGGGTCCATCAATCCGGGATGCTCGGCGGTTTCGCCGCCGATGAGCGCGCACCCCGCCTGGCGACATCCGTCTGCGATCCCTTCAACGATCGCCGCGATCCGCTCTGGGACGAGCCGTCCGCACGCGATGTAGTCGAGAAGAAACAGTGGTTCGCCGCCGTCGCAGACGAGATCGTCCACGACCATGGCGACCAAGTCGATGCCGACCGTGTCGTGCCGGCCGAGGGTTTGCGCGATTGCCAGCTTGCTGCCGACGCCGTCAGTCGAGGACAGCAGCACCGGTGTGCGATAGCGGCTGAAGTCGGGGGCGAACGCGCCGCTGAAGCCGCCGAGGATTCCGAGCACTTCGGGACGCGCCGTCGAGGCGACGACATCCTTGATCATCTCCACGGCCTTGTCGCCGGCTTCGATGTCGACGCCGGCGGCGGCGTAGGTGGCGGCGCGCGGTGGCTCGGTCATGGCCCGGCGCTTAGGAATTCGGCGACCGCTCTTCGAGCACGAACTTGTGCGAGGAATCGTCTTCCTGTGGGATCGGGACCGGATAGATGCCGTCGAAACAGGCGCGGCAGAAACGATTCTTGTCGGCGCCCGTGGCGGCGACCAGCCCTTCCAGCGACAGGTACGCGAGCGAGTCGGCGCCGACGTAGGCGCGGACCTCGTCGACGGCGAGGTCGCTGGCGATCAGCTCGCTCTTGGTCGCCATGTCGATGCCGTAGAAGCAGGGCCAACGGACCGGCGGCGAGGTGATGCGCAGATGCACCTCGGTCGCGCCGGCTTCGCGCATCAGCGCGACAAGCTGGCGGGTCGTATTACCGCGAACGATCGAGTCGTCCACCACCACGATCCGGCGGCCTTTGATCGCGCTGCGCAGCGGGTTGAGCTTGAGACGGATACCCATCTGCCGGATCGTCTGCGTCGGCTGGATGAAGGTTCGCCCGACGTAGCGGTTCTTGACGATGCCGTCCCCGTAGGGAATGCCGGCCTCTTCGGCGAAGCCGGCCGCGGCCACAGGACCGGTATCGGGAACGCCGATGACCAGATCCGCGTCTGCCGGCGCTTCGCCGGCGAGTCGCCGTCCGAGCTCGCGGCGAACCTCGTGGACGCCGTGCTCGTAGAGGATGCTGTCCGGCCTCGCGAGGTAGACGTATTCGAAGATGCAGAGCTTCGGCGTCGGCTTGGCGTAGATCCAGCTTCGTAGCCCGCGATCGTCAACCGCGACGATCTCCCCCGGTTCCACGTCGCGGACGTAGGCGGCGCCGACGATGTCGAGCGCGCAGGTCTCCGACGCGAGGACCCAGCCGCCGTTCGCCAGACGGCCGATCGACAGCGGGCGGATCCCGTACGGGTCGCGGACTCCGTAGACGGTTCGCTCGTCCATGACGACGAACGAGAACGCGCCGGCCAGTTCCGGCATGAGCGACACGAGCGTGTCTTCGAGCGGCACGTCGCCGGTGCGTTCGGCCAACAGTTCGGCGACGATGTCGGAATCGGTCGACGCCTTCGGCCCGTTGCCCTTTCGCGTGACCTGCGCGGCGAGCATGCGCGTGTTGGTCAGGTTACCGTTGTGCCCGAGCGCGATCCCGCCGCCTCCGCTGGTCGGCTTGAACGTGGGCTGTGCGTTCTCCCATCGCGTCGATCCGGTCGTCGAATAGCGGGTGTGGCCGATGGCGAGCGGGCCGGACAGGGTCGCGAGCGTGGCTTCGGAGAAGACCTGCGCAACCAAGCCCATGTCTTTGTAGACGATGATGCCGTTGCCGTCCGAGACGGCGATGCCGGCGGATTCCTGGCCGCGATGCTGCAGCGCGTAGAGGCCGAAAAAGGTGAGCTTCGCGACCTCTTCACCCGGCGCCCAGACGCCGAAGAGGCCGCATTCTTCCTTAGGAGAGTCCGCGCCCATTCGGTCCCTATTCTATCAGGCGAGAAGGTCCGGAAGCGTGCGGTTCCACGCCGCACGAAGGCCGGTCACCGGGAGGTCGAATTCGCCGCAAGCGAGCGTGACACCTCCGACCGTTCCGATGTGCGCGAACGGGACGCCCGCAGCCGCAGCGGCTGCACGCACCTCGTCCAGCCGGTCGGGCGGGCAGGAAACGACGGCGCGGCTCGCCGACTCGGAAAACCACAACACGTGGGGCGCGAGACCGGATTCGATCGTCACGCGCGCGCCGATATCGCCGGCGATGCAGGATTCGGCGATGGTGACGGCCAGGCCGCCTTCGCTGCAGTCGTGGGCGCTTGAGATCAGGCGCCGTTCGGCAAGCGTGGCGAGCAGATCGCACAGCGCCGTTTCGCGGCGCAGGTCCAGCGCCGGCGGCACGCCACCGATGTGACGGTGCACGGCCCAGGCATACTCGCTGCCGCCGAGCTCGTCGAAGGTCTCGCCGAGCACCACGATCGCGTCGCCGGCGCTATTGAACCCGATCCCGACGTGGATGCCGGCATCTTCGAGGATGCCGAGCATGCCGACGATGGGCGTGGGGTGGATCGAGGTGCCGTCGGTCTCGTTGTAGAAGCTCACGTTGCCGCCGGTCACCGGCGTCTCCAACGCAAGGCATGCCTCGCCCATTCCGGCGACCGCTTCGGCGAACTGCCACATCACGTCGGCACGCTCGGGGTTGCCGAAGTTCAGGCAATTCGTGATCGCCAGCAGCCGCGCGCCGGTGCAGGCGACGTTGCGGGCCGACTCGGCGACGGCGTGCCTCCCGCCGAGGCGGGGGTCGAGCTGCCCGTAGCGGCCATTGCCGTCCGTCGCGACGACTAGCGCCTTGCCGGTTCCTTCGACCCGCACCACGGCTCCGTCACCGCCCGGCCCTTGCAGCGTGTTGTGCTGCACCAAGAAGTCGTACTGTTCCCATGCCCACGACTTGTCGCACACGTTCGGCGCGCCGAGCACGGTCAGCAGTGCTTCGCCAAGATCTTTCGGCACGGGAAGCGACGACGGATCGTTTGCGCGGAGCGCGTCGATCCAGTCCGGGCGCTCCATCGGACGGTGATAGGTCGGGCCGTCGTCCGCAAGCGAGCGAGCCGGCACGTCGGCGACGACTTCGCCGCGGTGCGTGACGACCAGACGATCCCCGCCGGTGACGCGACCGACGATCATCGCATCGACGCCCCAGCGCTCGCAGACGGCGAGCACGCGCTCGACGTCTTCGGGCTTGACGATCGCGAACATGCGCTCCTGCGACTCGGAGGTGAGGATCTCGAACGGCTCCATGTCGGGCTCGCGGAGCAAGACGGCGTCGAGGTCGACTTCCATGCCCACCCCGCCGCGGCTAGCGGTCTCGCTGGTCGCGCAGCAGAAGCCGGCACCGCCGAGGTCTTGCACGCCGACGATCAATCCTTGTTCGAGCAGCTCGAGCGTCGCTTCGATCGCGACCTTTTCGCTGAACGGATCGCCGACTTGGACGCTGGGGCGCTTGGCTTCGGCTTCGGCGTCGAACGGACGCGAGGCGAGCACGCTGACGCCCCCGATGCCGTCGCGGCCGGTCTTGGCGCCGTAGAGAATCGCCACGTTGCCTTCGCCCTGCGCGCGGGCGCGGGCGATCAGATCCTTGCGCATGATCCCGATGCACATCACGTTGACGAGCGGATTGCCCGCGTAGCACGGGTCGAACTTGATCTCGCCGCCGACGGTGGGGATGCCGATCGAGTTTCCGTACTGACCGATCCCGGCAACGACGCCGCCGAGCAGGTGCCGCTGCCGCCACTCGCTCGGGTCGCCGAAGCGAAGCGGATCGAGCAGCGCGACCGGCCGCGCGCCGGTGGCCAGGATGTCGCGCACGATGCCCCCGACGCCGGTCGCGGCGCCCTGCACCGGCTCGACCGCGCTGGGATGGTTGTGCGATTCGAGCTTGAAGACGGCGACGAGCCCGTCGCCGATGTCCACGACGCCGGCGTTCTCGCCGGGTCCCATCACGATCTTCGGTCCCGTCGTCGGCAGCGTCTTCAGGTGCACCTTGGACGACTTGTAGGAGCAATGCTCGGACCACATGGCGGCATACATCGCCAGCTCGGCCGGGGAAGGGTCACGGCCGAGCGTTTTCACGATCGTGTCGAGTTCGTCTTTGGTCAGGCCGAGCGCCGAGGCGCGTTCGATCAGCGTCACCGTCATCGAACGGCGGCCTTGACGATCGAGCCGAGGATGACGGCGCCGTCGGCGGACCGGATGCCGGCAGTCTCGTCGACGGCGTGCTCGGGATGCGGCATCATGCCGAGCACGTTGCCGGCCTCGTTGGTGACACCGGCGATGTCGTCGGTCGAGCCGTTCGGATTCGCCTCCGGGGCGCGTTCGCCGCGCGCGTCGACGTAGCGCAACGCGATCTGACCGTTCGCGTCCATGCGTGCAAGCGTGCCGGGATCGGCGACGTAGCGGCCCTCCCCGTGCTTGATCGGGATTCGAAGCAGATCCCCGACGTTCGCTTGGGACAGATGCGGCGATCGGTTCGACTCGACGCGAAGCGTCACCGGGACGCACCGGTACTTCAGCCCTTCGTTGCGAACGAGCGCGCCCGGCAACAGACCGGCTTCGCACAGCACCTGGAAGCCGTTGCAGATCCCGATCACGACGCCCCCCCTTCGGGCAAACTCCGCCACTTGCTCCATCACCGGCGCGAAGCGCGCGATCGCGCCGCAGCGGAGATAGTCGCCGTAGGAGAATCCGCCGGGGACGACGATCGCGTCGGCGCCGCGCAGATCGTGGTCGCCGTGCCAGATCAGCTCGGCGCGGGCGCCGAGCCGCTCGAACGCCCAGACCGCGTCGCGGTCGTCAAGCGAGCCGGGAAACTGGATGACTCCGATCTTCAACAGGGCCTCCTCAGGCGCCTCGTGGGAATCCTGCGGCGACGAGCTCGTCGATCGCGCGCACACGACCGAATTCGACCAGGCGACGGGCATCGGTGCAACCGCGGTCCCAGAGTTCGATGTCGATCAGCAAGCGGCAGGCTCGCAGCTCGGCTTGACGAGCTTCGAATTCGAGCCCGGCAGTCATCGGCTCGCCGGCGTGTAGCAGATGAAACCCTTCATGCACGAGCAGCGGTCCGATCATCGCGGCCGACACGTCCCGCCGGGCGAATCGGATGTTGATGAGCACCCGGAACGGCTCGGCAATCGACAGCGTCGAGAAATCCCCGCTGCGCGTGAAGACCGCGAATCGCAATCGAGCCGCGGAAAGCGCCCGGATGGACCGGGCGACGTCGGAGTCGCCGTCGGCGTGCGGGCAGAGCCGATCGAGCACCCCGCCGAGGCGGACCTGGGCGGGATCGCCGCCTTCGATCACGACCCCGCGGAGGGCGTCGCACGGGAGAGACGTCGAGGGAAGAACCTCAGGGATCGGGGCGAGCACAATCGGGCCGACGTCGTGTGAGAGCCCGGCCGACGGCGGGCTTCGACGCTCGGCGATCGCGATCTCGGTCGCCGGCGGGTCGATCAGCACTACCACGGTCAGGGCGATGCCGGCGATTGCGGCGATCGCGAAGACGGCCAGCAAGCCGCGCGGCATCGCCTGCCGGAAGGGAAGCTCGATGCCTCTGGGCTTCCCGGCCTTCTTCGCGGCTCGCGCCGCCTTGCGTTCATCCTTGATTCGCCGGCGATGCGAACGGTAGTCCTGTTCCGGCGCGGGAGAGTCTTCGTCCGTCTTCGCTGTCATTCTCCGCCGTCGTCGATCCGATATGTGAAATCCTCGATCACCGGATTCGACAAGAGCTTGGCCGCCATGTCGCGCACCTGCGCGTCGATGGCCTGGCGGCTTTCGGCTTCCAAGTCGAAAACGATGTGTTTGCCGATCCGAACACCGCTCGCACCCTTGAAGCCGAGCGACGGCAGATTGCGCTCCACGGTCTGACCCTGCGGATCCAGGATCCCGTCCTTGAGCATCACGTCGAGCAGAACGCGCACCTTCATAGAGTCTCCAGCGCTGCGGTCGCCAGCCAGCGGTCGAAGGAAGCGCCGCTGATCAACTCGAACGCCTCGGCGTATTTGGCCCGCGTGTTCGCAACCACGTCGGCGGGCAATTCCGGCCCCGGGGGCGTGTGGTCCCAGCCACTCGCGTCGAGCCAGTTGCGAACGTACTGCTTGTCGAACGACGGCGGGCTGGAGCCCGGCCGGTACTGGTCGGCCGGCCAGAAACGGCTCGAGTCGGGCGTGAGCACCTCGTCGATCAGAATCAGCTCGCCGCCGGGCAAGGCGCCGAACTCGAACTTGGTATCCGCGATGATGACGCCCTTCGCGCGCGCGTACTCGGCGGCCTCCACGTAGATGCGCAGCGTCGCGTCGCGAAGACGCTCCATCGTTTGCATCCCGGCGATTTCGCAGGCGCGCTCGAACGAGATGTTCTCGTCGTGGCCTTCGTCGGCCTTCGTCGCCGGTGTGAAGATCGGTTCGGGCAGCCGGTCGGACTCTTGAAGGCCGGGCCCAAGCTTGATACCGCAGACGGTCTGGCCGGCTTTGTATTCCTTCCAGCCGCTGCCGGACAGGTAGCCGCGCGCGACGCATTCGATCGGAACGACGGTCGTCTCCTTCACGAGCATCGCACGACCGCGGAGCGCGTCGGCGTGTTGCTTCGCCTCCGGGGGGAAATCCTCGGGGGCGGTTGCGATCAGATGGTTGCCGATGATGTGGTCGAACCGACCGAACCAGAAAGCCGACAGACCGGTGAGCACGCTTCCCTTGTCGGGAATGGACGTTGGCAGCACGACGTCGTAGGCGGAGATGCGATCGGAGGCGACCATCAAGATCCCCTCCGAGGTCCGATACAGCTCACGCACCTTTCCTGTTCTGATCGGTTCCAGACCTGCGATCGTCATTCGATTCCCTCCAGGCGCTTGAAGACGACATCCACGTGAGTCAGGTACCGCGTCGGATTCATGATCCGCGTCAAGTCTTCGCGGCCGACGATCGCCGCGACCTCGGGCACATCGAGCAGCGTGTCGGCGAAGGGCGTGCCGGTCTCCCACGTCCGCATCGCGGCAAGCTGCACCGCGGTGTAGGAGTCTTCGCGGCTCATGCCGGCTTCGACCAGCGCGAGCAGAACGGACTGCGAATAAACCAGCCCGCCGGTCGCGTCCAGGTTCGCGCGCATCCGCGCGACGTCGACGGTCATGCCGTCGATCACATCGATGGAGAGCTTGAGGATGTAGTCGAGCGCGATCGTCGCGTCGGGCATCATGACGCGCTCGACGCTGGAGTGGCTGATGTCGCGCTCGTGCCAGAGCGCCATGTTCTCGATCGCGGGAACGACGGCGGCGCGCACGACCCGCGCGAGGCCGCTGATCCGCTCGCAGATGATCGGGTTGCGTTTGTGCGGCATCGCCGACGAGCCCTTCTGCCCTTTGCGAAACGGCTCCTCGGCTTCGCGCACTTCCGTGCGCTGCAGGTGGCGGATCTCGGTCGCGATCTTGTCGAGCGTTCCGGCGGTGATCGCGCAGGCGGCCATCAACTCGGCGTGCCGGTCGCGCTGGATCACCTGCGTCGCGGCTTCGGCGCTCGCCAGGCCCAGCGCGGCGCACACGTGGTCCTGCACGAACGGATCGATCGATGCGTAGGTGCCGACGGCCCCCGCGATCTTTCCGACCGAGACGATCTCGCGCGCGCGGCGCAGCCGCGTGCGGTCGCGCGACGCCTCGAACGCCCACACCGCCAGTTTCAAACCGAACGTGGTCGGCTCGGCGTGCACGCCGTGGGATCGGCCGACGCACACGGTGTCCTTGAACTCGACGGCGCGGCGTTTGATCGCGTCGATCAACGTGTCCATCTTGGCGAGCAGGATGTCGCACGCGTCGCGCATTTGCAGCGCCAGCGCGGTATCGAGCAGATCCGAGGACGTCATCCCGTAATGGACCCACCGCGACGCCGGACCGATCTTTTCGCCCATCGCGGTCAGAAACGCGATCACGTCGTGGTTTGTGGTCGCCTCGATCTCCTCGACGCGGGCCGGATCCACCTCCGCGGCGTTGTCGCGGATCGTCGCGGCGTCCTCGGCCGGCACGATGCCCAGCGTCGCCCACGCGTCGACAGCGAGCAACTCGACCTGAAGCCAGCGCCGATACTTCGAGCGCTCGTCCCAGACCGCCGCCATCTCGGGCAGGCTATAGCGCGGAATCACAGCCGCAATCCCTCCGCCAGCTGCTCCTTGTACTCGTGCAGCTTCTTGCGAAGATCCTCGTCGCCGGTCGCGATGATCTGCACCGCCAGAAGCGCCGCATTCGTGGCGGCGTCGACCCCGACGGTGGCGACCGGCACGCCGGACGGCATCTGCACCACCGACAGCAGCGCATCCATGCCGTCCATGATCCCGCCCGACAGCGGCACGCCGACGACCGGCAGCGCGGTCAGCGACGCGACGACGCCGGGAAGATGCGCGGCACGCCCAGCTCCGGCGATCAGCACGCGAAGTCCGCGGGACTCGGCCGTGGTCGCGTACTCGTGGACGCGACCGGGTTGGCGATGCGCGCTCATCGCCTCCATCTCGAACTCGATGCCGAACTTTTCGAGCACCACGCCGGCCGCGGCCATCTTGTCGCGGTCCGACGGGCTTCCGAAGACGATTCCGACGTGCACACTCATCTGGCTGCCTCTCCCCCCAACGCTCGGGATCCAATGTCGCGACGGTACTGCATTCCTTTGAACGAGATCTTCCCCGCCGCTTCGTAGGCGCGATCCCGCGCGGATCCGATCGTGTCTCCGAGCCCGGTCACGCCCAGCACCCGGCCGCCGTTGGTGACGATCCGGCCGCCGACGCGCGCGGTGCCGGCATGAAAGACCGTCACGTCGGGGATGTGCGCGGCCTCCTCCAGCCCGTCGATCGGCGTGCCGGTGTCACTGCGCGCCGGATACCCGTCGCCGGCGAGCACGACGCAGACCGCCGCCCGAGTCGACAGGCGGGTCGAAACACCATCTAGCGTCCCGCCGGCGCAGGCGAACAGGATCTCGCCGAGATCCGATTCGAGGCGTGGCACGATCGCCTGCGTCTCCGGATCGCCGAAGCGCACGTTGAATTCCAAGACCTTCGGTCCGGCGTCGCCGACCATGAAGCCGCCGAAGATCACGCCGGTGAACGGCGCGCCGTCGGCCGCCATCTGCGCAACGAGGGGCTCGAACGTCTCGGCCATCACGCGGTCGACAACATCCAGGTGCGGCACCGGCGAATATGCGCCCATGCCGCCGGTGTTCGGTCCGGTGTCACCGTCCCCGATCCGCTTATGGTCTTGCGCCGAAGCGAGCGGCACGACGCGTGTGCCGTCGGACAATGCGAACACCGAAATCTCCTCGCCGGTCAGGCACTCTTCGATCACGATCGTCGCGCCGGCGTCGCCGAAGGCGCGCTGCTGCAGCGCTTCGTGGACCGCGTCGGCGGCGTCGGCCAGGTTCTCGCATACGCGCACGCCCTTTCCGGCGGCGAGGCCGTCGGCTTTGACGACGCAGGGCGCGCCGAACTCGCGAAGGAAGTTGATCGCGCGTTCGACGTCGGTAAAGGTTTCAGCGAACGCGGTCGGGATCCCGGCACGTCGCATCACGTCCTTGGCGTACGCCTTCGATCCTTCGAGCATCGCGGCGGCGGCGCTCGGACCGAACACGCGCAACCCGCGTTCACGAAGCCGGTCGGCTTCTCCGTCGACGAGCGGCGCCTCCGGTCCGATCACGATCAGGTCGGCGCCTTGCGCGCCGGCGAAGTCGGCGATCGCCGCGGCGTCGCCCGGCGCGATCGGCTCGCACACGGCGACGTCGGCGATCCCGGCGTTTCCCGGCGCGCAAAAGACTTTCTCAACCGACGGGCTGCGGGAAAGACCCCAGGCGAGCGCATGCTCGCGGCCGCCGCTGCCGACGACGACGACGCGCATCTACGCGGGCACCCCGACGGGATCCAGGCGAACCGTCTGATCGCGCTCGGGGCCGACGGAGACCAGCGTGATCGGCACGCCCGAGATCTCTTCGATGCGCTGCACGTATGCCCTCGCCTCGGAGGGCAACTCCGCGAGCGTTCGGGCGTTGGAGATGTCGTCGTCCCAGCCCGGCAGGGTCTCGTAGACCGGCTCGCAGTTGTGAAAGATCGACTGGTGCGGCGGAAACTCGTCGTAGACAGTTCCCTCATGACGGTATGCGACGCAGATCTTCACCTGCTCGAAGCCCGAGAGAACGTCCAGCTTCGTCAGAAACACGTCGCTGAGCGAGTTGAGCCGCGCCGCGTAGCGGAGGAGGACCGCGTCCATCCATCCGCAGCGACGGCGACGGCCGGTTGTCGTGCCGAACTCTTGACCGATCTCGATCATGCGGTCGCCGTCCGGTCCGAGATCCTCTGTCGGGAACGGACCCGCACCGACGCGGCTGACGTACGCCTTCGCGATCCCGATCACGCGGGAAATCTCGCGCGGGCCGACGCCGCCGCCCGTGCACGCGCCGCCGGCAACCGGATTCGAGGAAGTGACGAACGGATACGTGCCGTGATCCACGTCGAGCAGCGTCCCCTGCGCGCCTTCGAACAGCACGCGCTTTCCGCCGCGAAGCGCTCCCCACAGCTCGAGCGAGGTGTCGGCGATGTGGGGCGCGAGGCGCTTCGCGAAGCCGGCGTACTGTTCCATGATGTCGACGGCTTTGAGCGGAAGCCGGTTGTAGATCTTGGCGATGACCGCGTTGCGCTCTTTCAGCACCACTTCGAGCTTCTGCTCGAAGATCTTCATATCGAGCAAATCCTGGACGCGGAGCCCGATACGCGAGGCCTTGTCGGCGTAGGCGGGACCGATGCCGCGCTTGGTGGTGCCCAGTTGCGAGCGGCCGAGATGCCGTTCGATAACGGCGTCGAGCAACCGGTGGTAGGGCATGATCAGGTGCGCGTTGACCGAGACCAGCAGCCGGTCCGTCGAGATGCCCTGCGCGGCGAGCGCGTCCATCTCTTCGATCAACACAGCCGGATCCACCACCACGCCGTCGCCGATCATCGGCACGATCTCCGGGTACAAGATCCCGCTGGGCACCAGATGCAACTTCAGCGTTACGTCGCCGGCAATGACGGTGTGCCCCGCGTTGTTTCCTCCCTGATACCGAACGATCACGTCGGTTTCAGGGCCGAGTATGTCGGTGATCTTTCCTTTTCCTTCGTCGCCCCATTGGGCGCCAATCAGTACCGTCGCCGGCATCAGGGCTCACTCCGGTCGGGGGCTGGGTCGGGAGTTCGGACGCACGCGCAGCGGCGCGGGTAGGGGGCGGAGGCCCGGGCGTTTCGGCCCAGGCAACGGGGCCGTGGCGAGCGAGATCTCAAGCGAGTTTCCCCAGGAGGTCGCACCGTGGAGCGCGACCGACGTGATTATACCAATGAAGGGGCACCCTGCCCGGCCCCGGAACATCGAAGAAGCGGGGCGCACACCCCGCTTCTTCGACGGTCTTCCGGTTCCTCGGTGCCCCGCGGTTATCGGTCCAGCCGGAAGCTGATGCGAACGTGCGTGTGATACTCCTTGATCTTGTCGCCGTCCACCACCGCCGACGTCTCCAGCACCTGCATCCCTTCGATTCCTCGCAGCGTCTTGCCCGCCTCGGCCAGCGCTGCTTGCGCGGCCTCGCGCCAAGACTCGGTCGAAACCCCGACCAGATCGATCGACTTGATTACGGCCATTCGCATCTCCCGTCGTAATGTCGCAGCGATTCTAGGGCGGGTCGCGGCCACATCGTCAAACCGGGCTTGACGCGACCGGCGCCTGCGTCATTCACTGCGCAGCATGACGTTTTCGATCGTGGCCCGGGACGGCGAGGCATTCGGGGTCGCGGTCGCGTCCAAGTTCCTCGCAGCCGGCGCGCTGGTTCCGTGGGCCAAGACCGGCGCGGGCGCGCTGGCCACCCAAGCCTTCGCCAATCTCGCCTACGGGCCCGAGGGAATCGGGCTGCTCGACCGCGGCCGCTCCGCCGCCGAGGTCGTTGCCGCGCTTACCGAGCCGGACGAGTTGCGCTCGCAGCGGCAATTGGGTGTCGTGGACGCCGGCGGCGGCGCCGCGTCGTTCACCGGCGACGAATGCATCGACTGGGCCGGGGGACGAACGGGAGACGGCTACGCGGCGCAAGGAAACATCCTCGCCGGTCCGCATGTGGTGGATGCCGTCTGCGAGACATTCGAGGCAACCATCGGCGATTTCGCGGGGCGGCTGCTCGCGGCGCTGACCGCGGGCGACGAAGCCGGAGGCGACCGGCGGGGGCGGCAGGCAGCCGGGCTGATCGTGGTCTCGCCCGGCGGCGGCTACGGCGGGACGACCGATGTCGCGGTGGATCTGCGAGTCGACGACCATCCGCATCCCTGCGACGAGCTTGCGCGCCTGCTTGCGCTGCATCATCTCTACTTCGACAAGCCCCGGCCGGAGGATCTGATCGAGATCGACGATTCCCTCATGAACGAGGTCCGCGAGCGGCTGACGGCGCTCGGCTACGACACGGCGGGCGACGGCGCCACGCGCCGCTCGCTGGAACGCTTCGCCGGGTGGGAGAACCTCGAGGAGCGACTCGTCGATGGGCCTCGGCTGGACCGGCACATCCTCGAAGCGCTCCGCGCACGCGGCGTCTGAACGCAAGCGTCTACGCGGTTTCCCGGGCCGCGGAATAGTCGCCCGAGCGCGCGAGACCGTTCATGTGCGCGCGGTGATAGTAGGCCTTCTGGCCGGCTTCCAGGTTCGCGGTCGCGCCCTTCCACGCCGTGAGCGCGGGCGATTGCAACGCGCGACCATAGGAAAAGGAAAGCTCCCACGCGTGCGGGCCGCGCTTGTTCATCTCGTTCAAGCGATCGGTGGCGTCTTCGTCGCTCATGCCTCCCGAGAGGAATACGATCCCGGGGACGGCAGCCGGGACGGTCGCGCGCAGGCACGCAATGGTCATCTCGGCGACGGTGGCGTTATCGTTCTGAGTCGCGCACTTCTTGCCGGCAACGACCATGTTTGGCTTGAGGAGCATGCCTTCGAAGTCGACTCGCTGGTCGAACAGGGCCTGGAAAACGGTCTTGAGCGTCGCCCGCGTGACGGCGTCGCAACGCTCGATCGTGTGATCGCCGTCCATGAGCACTTCCGGCTCGACGATCGGAACCAGGCCGGTCTCTTGGCAGATGGCGGCGTAACGCGCGAGCGCGTGCGCGTTGACCTCGATTCCGTAGGACGTCGGAATCTGGTCGCCTTTGATATCGATGACGGCACGCCACTTCGCGAATCGCGCGCCAAGCTTCACGTACTCCTCGCAGCGCTCACGCAAGCCGTCGAGCCCTTCGGTGACGGTTTCGCCGGGCGAGAAGGCGAGCGGGTGCGCGCCCTTGTCCACCTTGATGCCGGGGATGATCCCGTCGGCGCCGAGCGTTTCGACGAAGCGGCGGCCGTCCGATCCCGACTGACGGAGGGTCTCGTCGAACAGGATCACGCCGCTGATGAACTCGCGAGCGCCCTTGGTCGTGAAGAGCATCTCGCGATAGGCGCGGCGGTTGTCTTCGGTGTTGTCCACGCTGATCGAATCGAAGCGCTTTTTGATGGTGCCGGTGCTCTCGTCGGCGGCGAGGATGCCTCGGCCCGGCGCGACGAGCGCTTTCGCGGTGGCCTTGAGCTTTTGATTCACGAGTTCCTCCTTGGCGAGAAAGGCTTGCCTTCAAGTCTCTCGCCTGAAGGCGGCCGGGGCAAACCCGCGGCTAGGAGCGACGTTCGCGGACCGCCATCGTGACGCGACCGCTGGCGACGATCTTCCCGGTTTCGGCGTCGGTGACATCCACGTTCCATAGGTGCGTGGTGCGGCCGGTCCGGATCGGCGTCGCAACGCCCCGAACACTGCCGGAGGTCGCGGTCGACAGGAAGGAGGTGGACTGAGCTTGGCCCATGACGACCTTTTCGGGCCAGCCCGCGACGACGGCCGCGCCGATGGAGGCGAGCGTTTCGATGAGCGAGCATGTCGCGCCGCCGTGCAGAAACCCGTCCGGCTGCGTGTTCCCCGCCACGGGCATCACCGCCGACACCCGCTGGGCCGTGACCTCTTCCATCTCGATGCCGAGCTTGGCGACCAAGCCGTCGGTGACGGCGACCGACATTTCCTTTGTCATCGTGCGCCCATGCTACGCGGGCGGCGATGCGGTGAGCGAACCAGGCGGGTGTTAGGCGGCCTTGGCCGACACGCCGGGCGCGGGTCCGAGCTTCATCTTCATCTTCATCGCCATCCGGCCGGCCTCGGCGCCGCTTTCGAAGATGGCGAACGTCATCGTCATGTCCATCTCTGCGGCGACCGTGCGGCCGGTGGCCTTCTCGACGGTCTGCCGGCCCTTGGCGAGCAGACGGCCACGCATCTCGACCGGGCCTGCGCTTCCACCGGCGAGCTCACCGAGCTGTTCCGCTCCCATCGACAACGAGAACGGCACCTCCGACGAAGAGTCCACGACTGCATTCGGACCTTCGTCCTTGGCGTAGTGGAAGACGCTCGTGACCTTCATGTCGCCGACCGTGGGAAGCGACAGGTTATCGACGCGCGTCCAGCGATCACCTGGCTTCACGCCCGGGGGAAGGACGGGCGCGAGCATCCCATGGAACGAGTTGTCGTCCATCGGCAATTCACCGCCGCCGATCTGCTCGGCCGAACGGACTTTGCCGTCCGGACCGACTAACACCTCGACGCCCGTTCCCGGCGGGATCGGAACGGCAACTTGGCGGCCCTCGGCGTTCACCGTCGCGCTGTCGAACGTGTAGCGGATCTTCGTCGAGCCGTCTTCGGCACGACCGACGACACGTTCGCTGAAGGTCATGTTCATGGTCGCTGCGAACGTCTTGGACTCGGTGCCCTCTCGGAAGCTCGTTGTGATGTCGGCAGTCACGAGGTAGCGGTTCGTCTCGTCGGCGACAAAGGCGCGCGTGAGCGAGCCTGCTTCGCGGACGTGAGCCGGGGCGTTGCCCGCCGCACCGGTCGCGGCGTCGCCACCACCGGCCAGGAACGACTTTGCAGCGAAGGCGGCGCCTCCGAGCATCGCGAAGACGAGCACGAGCAGAAGAGTCTTGTTGGGCGCGCGCTTTTCGGAGCCCGACGACACGATGAAGAGGTCGCCGGCCGGAGCCGGCGGCGTCACAGCCACAGCCACGGCGGGATCGACGGCGAGAGCGGCGGTGCCGTGCGTTGTCGGAAGCTGCGCGGCGGCGGCGGGCATCGCGAGGGGAGTCGGTGAGGCGACCATCGGCGGCGGCGCGACCGGCATCGGAACGCTCGACAGCGGTGCCGGCTGCGTCGACGGCATCGACGGAATCGACGTGGCCGGCGCCCCGAGAGGCTGCGGCGGAGTAAACCCGGTCTGCGCGTCGCCCAGCGGACGCGGCGCGGTGAAGCCGGATGTCGCGGCCGGCGGCTGCGCGGCGGGCCCTTCAGCTTCGGCAACGGCGGCGGCGATCAGGTCTGGCGAGATCGATGTCGGAAAGGCGGAAGCCTGGGCCGCCGGAGCGAATACCGTGTCGGGCTGCGGCGCCACGGGCTCGCCCATGGGAGCGGAAACCACTGCGGCGGGAACCGGCTGGGGGAGGGGAGCAGGCGCCGGGACCGTCGCGACCGGCGTGACGGCGATGCCGCCCGGCAGCGCGTGCCCCAGGAAACACTTCCCGTTCGGTCCGGCGGGAACTTCCATCCCGCACATGTCGCACCGAACCATTGCAGCCTCCAGTCGTCGATCGAACGTTCGTCCCCTGAAGATTCGGCGGAAGGCGCGTCCGGCTTGAAGGCAAAGCGTCCCGATGGTGACCGTTTTCATCCATTTGCCCGGGGCAAGATGTCGCTACAGTGAGCGCTCATGTTCCGAAGACGCCGATCTCAAGGCCCGATGCTCGCTGCGTTCCTCTACATGGCGAGCGCGCTGGACGACGCCCAGCGCGCTTTGCTGGCCGCGGTCCCCACGGCGCGCCACGACGGCGTCCCGCTGGCCGCGGCCATTGCCGCGTTCGAACGCGGCTTGGCCGAGGCCGCCGACCGGATGCCGGCGTGGCGCGCGGCCGAGACCGCCACACTCCATGCGGAATGCTCCGCGGCACTGATCGCGGCCCGCGCCGAGGTCGAGCGGCTCCGGCTCGAGCCGGGACGATTGACCTTCGAAGCGCTCAATGGACGCATCGGGGACGCACTGCATCCGCTCGAGGCTTTCGCCGACGCCGAGCAGGCGTTGCGTCGCGCCGGCTCCTAGGAAACGCGGAAGGTCAAGGCGTCATCGCCGGCGTCGATCTCGACTCGGTCGCCTTCGGCGAACTCCGCTTGCAGCAGTCGCATCGCAAGCGCGTCCTCGATCTCTTTGCGGATGAGCCGCTTGAGCGGCCGGGCGCCGTACGCCGGATCGAAGCCGCGTTCCGCCAGCCACTCGCGGGCCTTGTCCGTGAGCGACACATCAACCTTGCGTTCGGCCAGACGCGATTGAAGCCGCGCGACTTGGATGTCCACGATGCGGCGCAGATCGTCGGCAGACAGGCGGTGGAAGATCAGAACGTCGTCCACGCGGTTGATGAATTCGGGACGGAAGCCCGCCCGCATTTCGGCCATCACCGTCTCGCGCATCTGCTCGTCGGACAAGGTCGGGTCCATGATCGCGCCGCTTCCCAGGTTCGAGGTCATGATCACGATCGTGTTGCGGAAGTCGACGGTGCGTCCCTGCCCGTCGGTGAGGCGACCGTCGTCGAGCACCTGCAGCAAGATGTTGAACACGTCGGGATGCGCCTTTTCGATCTCGTCGAGCAGGATGACGCTATAGGAGCGTCGCCGGATCGCTTCGGTGAGCTGGCCGCCCTCTTCGTAGCCGACGTAGCCGGGCGGCGCGCCGACGAGACGCGATACGGCATGCCGCTCTTGATACTCGCTCATGTCGATGCGCACGAGCGCGCGTTCGTCGTCGAACAGGAACTCGGCCAGCGCGCGCGCCAGCTCGGTCTTTCCGACGCCGGTGGGCCCGAGAAACACGAACGATCCGATCGGTCGGTTGGGATCGGAAATGCCGCTGCGCGAGCGGCGGATCGCATTGGAGATCGCGGCGATCGCTTCGTCCTGTCCGACCACGCGTCCGTGCAGATTCTCTTCCATGTGGACGAGCTTTGCGATCTCGCCTTCCATCAGCTTCGTGGCCGGGATGCCGGTCCACGCGCTGACGACCTCGGCGATGTCTTCCTCGTCGACCTCTTCCTTCAAATATCGATGATCGGTCTGCAGCGCTGCGAGACGATCGGTCGCCGCGGCCAGATCGCGTTCGAGCCCGACGAGCGTTCCGTAGCGAAGCTCGGCGGCGCGTTCCAGGTCCCCGTCGCGTTCGGCGATCTCGGCGCTGGTTCGAACGTCCTCGATCCTGGTCTTGAGCCCACGAATGGCTTCGACGGCTTCCTTCTCTTGGGACCAGTGCGCCTTCATCGATGTTTCGCGTTCGCGCAGTTCCGCAAGCTCGGCTTCGATGCGCTCGAGGCGCTCCTTCGAGACATCGTCAGTTTCCTTCTTCAGCGCGGCGCGCTCGATCTCCAACCGCATGATCTGGCGAGTGAGGTCGTCGAGCTCGGTGGGCATCGAATCGATCTCGATCCGTAGACGCGAAGCCGCCTCGTCCACCAAGTCGATCGCCTTGTCGGGCAGGAAGCGGCCGGAGACGTTCCGGTTCGAAAGCACCGCGGCGGCGACGAGCGCCGCATCGGTGATGCGAACGCCGTGATGGACTTCGTAGCGTTCCTTCAGGCCGCGCAAGATCGAGATTGTGTCCTCAACGCTCGGTTCGCCGACGAACACCGTCTGGAATCGCCGTTCGAGCGCCGCGTCCTTTTCGATGTGCTTGCGATACTCGTCGAGCGTCGTCGCGCCTATCATGCGCAGTTCGCCGCGGGCAAGCATCGGCTTGATCATGTTGCCGGCATCCATCGCACCTTCCGCCGCACCGGCGCCCACGATTGTGTGCAGCTCGTCGATGAAGGTGATCACGCCGCCCTCGGATTCGGCGATCTCGCGGAGCACTGCTTTGAGCCGCTCTTCGAATTCGCCGCGGAACTTGGTGCCGGCGACCATGCCGGCAAGATCGAGCGCGATGACGCGACGGTTCTTCAGCGCCTCGGGAACGTCGCCGGCGACGATGCGCTGCGCGAGTCCTTCCACGATCGCAGTCTTCCCGACGCCCGGCTCTCCGATCAGCACCGGGTTGTTCTTGGTTCGCCGCGCAAGCACTTGCACGACACGGCGGATCTCGTCGTCGCGGCCGATCACCGGGTCCAGCTTGCCCTCGCGAGCCACGGCGGTCAGGTCGCGTCCGTACTTCTCGAGCGACTGGAACGTCCCCTCGGGCGTCTGCGACGTGACGTGCTGCGACCCGCGGATCTCTTGCAGCGCGGCGAGCACCGAGTCGCGGGTGATTCCGGCGCCCTTCAGCAAGGTCGCAACCGGACCGGCGACCTCGGTCAGCGCGAGCAGCAGATGCTCGGTCGAAGTGTAGTCGTCCTTGAGCGCTCGAGTTTCCTCGACGGCACGCTCGAGTACACGTGCGAGCGCAGGCGACCCGGCGACTTTCTGCTCGCCGCCTTCGACATACACGCGCGGCATTCGGTCGAGCAGTTCGGCGTTTCGGTCCCGCAGAGCGCGCGGCGAGGCGCCGATCCGTTGCACGACCGGGAAGACGACTCCTTCCGGATCGGCAACCAGCCCATCCAGAAGATGCTCGGGTTCGACGACTTGGTGATTGCGGGACGCCACCAAGCGCTGCGCGGCCGCGACGGCCTCCTGCGCCTTGATCGTGAATCGCTCGAAGTTCATGCGACCGTCTCTCCTATCCGCCACCGAAAAGATCTTGAATGTCACGCCGAAGGACCAACGCCCCGCCGCTCGCGGAGGCCAGTTGCGCCTGCTCGCGCCGTACCCGCTCGACTTCGCCTTCGAGCACATCGAGCCGTTGTCGCGCGTCATCGAGTTCGCGTTGCAGGGCGATCACCACCTCGACGGCGGCAAGGTTCATGCCGTGCTCCTGTGTCATCGACTGGATCAGGCGCACGCGATCGATGTCGCGTTGCGAATAGCGGCGGTTGTTCCCGGCAGTACGCTGCGGAGCAAGGAGGCCTTTCCGTTCGTACATGCGCAGCGTCTGCGGGTGGACGCCGGACAGTTCGGCTGCGACCGAGATCACGTACAGCGCGCGGTCTCGGTGGTCGGTCAGGCGCTTCGCGGTCTTTGGGGTCGGGAACTCCATCCTCTACACCTCCAGGTGTGCGCGCAGCGCGCCGTTCTGCCGCGCGCGCAGTTGCTCGAGCAGCTCGCGCTCGTCCTCGCCGAACGATTCGGGGACTACGACGCGCACCGTCGCCAGCAAATCGCCACGACCGCCCTTCGGCTTGGGTGCACCGCGGCCCTTGACGCGGAACGTGCGGCCGGTTTGCGTCCCGGCCGGGAGTTTCAGCGTCACCGGACTTTCCAGCGTCGGAATCTTGACCTCCCCGCCGAGTGCGGCTTCGGCATAGCCGATCGGAACGTCCAGGGTCAGGTCGGCACCACTTCGGCCGAAAATCGGGTGCGACGCGACGCGCACGACCACAAACAGGTCGCCGGGTTGACCGCCACGCGGGCCGGCGCCGCCGCGACCGCGGGCGCGGATGCGCGCGCCGTCGTGGACTCCCGCCGGGATGCGAATCTTGACCTCATCGGTGCGTCGAACCGACCCGTCGCCGCCGCACGTTGCACATGGCTTGTCGATCGTGCGCCCCGAGCCCCCGCATGCACCGCAGGCTCGCTGGAAGGAAAACATTCCTTGGTCCTCTCCAACCATGCCGCTGCCCGCACATGCCCGGCAGGCGGTAACAGAGCTGCCGGGCGCCGCGCCGGTTCCGTCGCAGGCGGAACATGCCGCGTCGCGTTGAACGCGCACCGGAACGGTCGTTCCCTGCATCGACTGGTCGAAGGTGATGCGTGCTTCGGTTTCCAGGTCGGGCCCTCGAGCCGGGGCACGGCGGCGTCCACGGCCGCCGCCGAACAAGTCACCGAAGATCCCGCCCAGATCGCCGACATCTCCGATGTCGAACGTCGCGCTGCCACCTCTGCCGGGCGCTCCACGGAAACCGCTGCGCGCCATTCGTCGCGTCTGGTCGTACTCACTGCGGCTTTTCACATCCGACAAGACGTCATAGGCCTCGGAGATCCTCTTCATCGTCTCCTCGGCCGACGCATTGCCGGGATTCCGATCCGGATGATGCGTGCGAGCCAGCTTTCGATATGCGCGCTTGATGTCCTCGGCGCTCGCGTTCTCCACCACGCCGAGGACGGCGTAGAAGTCCTTGTCGAGCCAGTTCGCGTTCATCCGATTCTGCGTCGCTCCTTCAGCCCTTCGAAACCGACACCATCACCGGACGGACCACCCGGCCCTTGAGCGTGTAGCCCGTGCGCATCACCTCGGCGACGTGCCCCGCGGGGATATCGGATGCGACGTGCATGACTGCCTCGTGCACCTCGGGATCGAACGGCTTGCCCTCGGCGTCGATTTCTTCGAGCCCTTCTTTCTTCAGCACTTCCAGCAGTTCGCCGTAGACCAATTCCACGCCGCGCAAAAACTCCCTATCGTTCTTGGTGCGATCGGCGGCGACGATCGCGAGCCGGAACGAATCCAGCACCGGAAGCAGCCGTTCGACCAGTGCCGCGGAAGCCCGCTCCAGCACCGCCGTCTGCTCGCGGAGCATGCGCCTCTTGTAGTTCTCGAACTCGGCCTTCAAGCGCCGCGCATCGTCAAGATGGGACTGCGCTTCGCTTCGGAGCCGCTCGATCTCCCTCGTCATCCCATCGTCGTCCGGAGCGGTCTCGTCGGCCCCGGACGCGTCTTCGCGCATTGGGGAAGCATCGGAGTTTGCGCGCGACATCTCGTCCGGGGCCTGCGAGGCCGCGCCCGCGGCGGCCTCCGGCGCGGCCGGCTCATCGCCGCTCATCGCGCCACCTTGATCTCGCTCACTGTTCATGCGCCTTCGCCTTCGTCCACGATCTCCGCGTCCACCACATCGCCCTGCGGGGGCTCGCCGCCACGATCGGCGTCCTGTTCGGCGCCGGCGGCGCCGCCCGCCTGCTGTGCGGCGTATACGGCCTGGCCGATCTTCTGCGCCGCGGTCGACAGCCGCCCGGCCGCGTCGTTGATCGCCTGTGCGTCTGAGCCGGCGAGCGCTTCCTTCGTCTCGGCGAGCGCCTTCTGAATCTCGTCGGCGTCCCCCGGCGGCAGCTTGTCGCCGTGCTCGCCGAGCATCTTCTCGGTTTGGTAGACGAGGTTGTCGGCTTGGTTGCGCGCTTCGGCCTCGGCGCGGCGCTTCTTGTCTTCGTCGGCCGACGCATCAGCGTCGCGCATCATCCGGTCGATCTCGTCCTTCGGCAGCGCGGTACCGCCGGTGATCGTCATCGCTTGCTCTTTGCCGGTCGCGGTGTCCTTGGCCGAGACTTGCACAATGCCGTTTGCATCGATGTCGAATGCAACCTCGATCTGGGGCATGCCTCGCGGCGCCGACGCGATACCGACCAATTGGAACTTGCCGAGCGAGCGCACGGCCGCAGAGGTCGCCATCTCGCCTTCGCCCTGCAGGACGTGGATCTCGACCGTCGTCTGTCCGTCCTCGGCCGTGGTGAAGATGTCGCTCTTACGGGTCGGGATCGTGGTGTTGCGTTCGATCAACTTGGTGAAGATGCCGCCCTTCGTTTCGACGCCGAGCGTGAGCGGCGTGACGTCGAGCAGCAGCACGTCTTTGACCTCGCCCTTGAGCACACCGGCTTGAATCGCGGCGCCGATGGCCACGACCTCATCCGGGTTGACCCCCTTGTGCGGATCCTTGCCACCGGTTAGTTCCCTGACCAGGTTTTGGATCATCGGCATGCGTGAGGACCCACCGACCAGGATCACGTGGTCGATGTCCTTCACGTCCATCCCGGCGTCCTTGATCGCCAAGTTGAACGGCTCGCGGCAGCGGTCGACCAGGTCGGCCGTCATCCGCTCGAACTCGGTCCGGGTGAGCTTGAGTTCCATGTGCAACGGACCGTCGGCCGTCGCGGTGATGAACGGAAGGTTGATCGTCGCTTCGGTCGTTTGCGACAGCTCGATCTTGGCCTTCTCGGCGGCTTCCTTCAGACGCTGCACCGCCATGCGGTCGTTGCCCAGGTCCACGCCGTGGTTGTTCTTGAACTGCGTGACCATCCAGTCGATGACGCGCTGATCCCAGTCGTCGCCCCCGAGCTGGGTATCGCCATGCGTCGCCTTGACCTCGAACACGCCGTCGCCGATCTCGAGCAGCGACACGTCGAAGGTCCCGCCGCCGAGGTCGAAGACGAGCACGGTGTGATCGCTGGTGTTCTTGTCGAGCCCATACGCCAGAGCGGCCGCCGTCGGCTCGTTGATGATGCGCAGCACTTCCAGTCCGGCGACCTGACCGGCTTCCTTGGTCGCTTGCCGCTGCGCGTCGTCGAAGTAGGCCGGCACGGTAATCACGGCCTGCGTCACCTTGTCGCCGAGGTAGGCCTCAGCGTCACGCTTGAGCTTCATCAGCACCTGCGCGCTGATCTCTTGCGGCGTCCACTTCTTGCCGTCGATATCGATCGACCAATCCTTGCGGCCCATCTGGCGCTTGATCGAGCGGATCGTGCGGTCGGGGTTGGTGATCGCCTGCCGCTTGGCGACCTCACCGACCAGGATCTCTCCGCTCTTCGAGAACGCCACGACCGAGGGCGTCGTGCGAGCCCCCTCCGCATTGGCGATGACCGACGGTTCGCCGCCCTCCAGCACGGCAACCACCGAGTTGGTCGTCCCAAGGTCGATTCCCACGACTTTTGCCATTGCTCACTCCCGCTGAATCGGTCCGGGGCGTGAACCCCGGAAGCTTGACTGCGACCAGTTTAGAAACTTGAGTCTACTAGTGTCAAGTTTGGCGGGGACCGGCCGCGTGATCTGCGCGTTTTCCCGAGCCCGGGGATGGCCCACTTTGCAATCTTTTGAGATGAGGTAGTCGGATCGGGCTATCCAGACGCATCGGCCGGATGGCCGAAAACTAGGGCGACGGCCGCCCCTTCGGCCAAGGAGGATCGAATGCCCGCATCGCGACACAGCCGGTGGAACAACGTTTCGCTTCGCAGGAAGATTCTGGCCATCATGAGTGTGCCGCTGATTGCCCTGGTGGCCGCCGCCACGGCGTTCCTTCTGGTTGGACGAGCGGCGAATACCGCACAGGACTCGGTCGTGGACGCGCTCCGCGTACGCCAATCGGTCCAGGACGTGGATTCGGCCATGCAGAATCTCGACACCCAGCTCTGGAGCGGAATCCTCCTCGGCCGGCCGGCCGCGAACAAGGTGGACGCGGCTCAAAAGGGGATCAACGACGCCGTCGCCCGGCTTCGCCGAGCAGTCGCCCAGGAACCCGATCAACTGGCCGAGCTGGAGGGGTTCGAAGACAAGGTCGCGCGCAACAACGCCGCGATGACCTCGATGGTCGACACAATCCTCGACACGATCAAAGAGACCGGGCAGCTTCCGGACCTGACCCAAATCTTCGCGTCTGCCGGCGACACGCTGGCCCCCCGTGTCGCGCTTGCCCGCGTGCAACAGGCCGCCGACGCGATGGTGGAAGAGCGCACCCTCGAAGCGCGTCGCGCGCGCGACCAGGTGCAGACAACCGTTCTCGCCGGAGCCGGCCTCGGAGCGATCGGTGGGATCGCGCTCGTCTTCTTCGCGGTTGGAGGTTTGGTGCGGCGGATTCGCGTTGTTGAGCGGAACGCACGACGACTCGCCGAAGGCGACGATCTGGAGCCAATCGACTCGGCCCGCGACGAAATCGGTGAGCTCGCCCACGAACTCCAAGAGGCGGCCTCGCTGCTTGCGCGACGGGAAAGCGAAATGGTCGCTGCGAAAGATGATGCGGAGCGTTCGAATCAAGCCAAGACCGAGTTTCTCTCTCGCATGAGCCATGAGCTTCGAACGCCTCTCAATTCGGTGATCGGGTTCGGTCAGCTCATCACGATGGGAGACGCCCGGCGGGAGGACTGCGACAGCGCCGAGCAGATCGTCCGGGCCGGCCGCCACCTGCTCGGACTGATCGACGAGGTCTTGGACATTTCGCGCATCGAAGGTGGCCGCTTCCGCATGTCTCTGGAGTCCGTTTGCATCGCCGATGTGATCGGCGAATCGATCGATCTGATTCGGCCCTTGGCCGAGCGAACGAACGTGGCCATCGAGACGGACCAGACCGACCTGTGGGTGACGGCCGACCGGCAGCGACTGAACCAGGTGCTTTTGAACCTGCTTTCCAACGCGATCAAGTTCAACCGAACGGGCGGACGCGTGAACGTCTCCGTCGTCTCGGAAGGCTCCACGGTGCGCATCGATGTGAGCGATACCGGTCACGGAATCGACGCTGCCGACATCGAGCGACTGTTCGTTCCATTCGAGCGACTCGACGCCGACGCGCTCGGCGTCGAAGGCACCGGACTCGGACTCGCCCTCTCCCGGCGGCTCGTCGAAGCGATGGGGGGAGCAATCGAGGTCACCAGCGAACTCGGAGCGGGAACGACGTTCGCTGTGACGCTCAGTCGCGCGGAGCCGGCCGAAGCCGACCTCGACCGCCGAGACGTCGCGCCCGCGCCACGCGCACCGCGGTCCAACACCGAGCCGGTCGTCCTCTACATCGAGGACAACCTGGCCAACCTCCGCCTCGTCGAGCGCATCCTGGCGCATCTTGGCCGGTCCCGCCTGCTGACCGCCATGCAGGGCGGGCTCGGCATCGAACTTGCTCGCCAGCAGCGGCCCGACTTGATCCTGCTGGACCTGCACCTGCCCGACATCCACGGCCGCGAGGTTCTGCGAACCCTGAAGGGCGACCCGGCGACGCGAGACATTCCAGTCGTGGTCATCACCGCCGACGCGACGCGCGAGGCGCGAGACGGCGTGATGACCGACGGCGCGCACGCATGCATGACCAAACCTCTGGACCTGATGCCCTTCGTCGAAGTCGTCGAGTCGATACTGTCCGGAGTGAGGGCCGTCGCGTGAACGTCGTCGCGAATCACGACGCCTCCATCTTGATCGTGGACGACGAGCCGGCCAACATCAGCCTGCTCGAACGCACGCTGCGCGGCGCCGGCTACACCAGGCTTCTGTCGACGACCGAGCCCGAGCGCGCCATCGACCTGTTCGCCGCGGCGTGCCCAGACCTGGTGCTGCTGGACCTGCACATGCCGCGCATCGACGGATTCGCCGTCCTGGAACGGATCGCCCGGATGGCGCCACCGCAGGTACGCGTACCCGTCTTGGTGCTCACGGCCGACGTGACGCTCGAAGCGCGGCGCCGGGCGCTTGCCTCGGGCGCGCACGACTTCGTCATCAAGCCGTTCGATCTCGTCGAGGTGCTTCTTCGCGTCGGCAACCTGCTGGAGACGCGGGAAGCACATCAATCGCTGGCAAACAAAGCGATTCACCACGAACGTGAGACCGGCTTGGCGCGTATCGAGACGCTTGATCGGCTCGCCGTCGCCGCCGAATTCCGGGACGACGAAACAGGCGCGCACGTCGAACGCGTCGGGGCTCTGACCGGCCGGCTCGCGCTCGCCATGGGACTGTCCGACGAGCAGGCGGCGCTGTTCGGGCAAGCCGCTCGCCTCCACGACCTCGGCAAGATCGGAATCCCGGATCGCGTCCTGACCAAACCCGGCTCGCTGACCGACGATGAATGGACGATCATGCGCACGCACACCACGATGGGCGCCGAGATCCTGACCGGCAGCGCATCGCCGATCCTGCGCGTTGCGGCCCAGATCGCTGCGTCGCACCACGAGCGATGGGACGGCGCGGGCTATCCGGCCGGATTGGCCGGCGAGGCGATCCCGCTTGCCGCGCGAATCACATGCGTCGCCGACGCCTTCGACGCGATCACCACCAATCGTCGCTACCGAGCGGCCCGCCCGCTGAATGTCGCGATCCAAGAAATCCGCACGCATTCCGGCCGCCAATTCGACGCGTCGGTCGTCCGGGTGCTCGCCGAATGCACGGTTGAGGCTTCCGCGCGCGCTTCCTGAACCGAATCCGATGCCGCTCTAGCCGCGTCGAGCCTTCTTCTCGGCCTGCTCCTTCACCAAACGCGCCTCGGCCTCCTCGAACGTCGGAGCGGTGCCTCCCAGGTGGGCGGGCAACCACCACCGATCGTCGTCGCCCTTCGGACGCGCCGGGTAGATCGTTTGGGCCTGCGTGAGCAGTTCGGCGATCCACTCCATCAGTCGCTTCGTCGCCGTTTCGGCGTCCTCACCGTCGACCGAGGAAAGCGGTTCGCCGACCGCGACGACGATGGGAATGTTTCGTTTCAAATTCCTTGGTCGCCACTTCGTCATGATCCGCTGCGTGCCCCACACGGCGACCGGGATCACCGGCGCACCCGTCTCCCACGCGGCGCGAACCGTTCCGGTCTTTCCCTTCCGCGGCACAAACGATGGGCTGATCGTCGCTTCCGGAAACATACCGATGATCTCCCCGCGTCGCAGGACCTCGACGGCGGCGCGCACGCTCGCGTCCGCCGCGCCGTGCCGGTCCACGGGAATGTGGCCCATCTGGCGCATCAACCAGCCGACGCCTTTCTTGTCGAAGATCTCCTTCTTGGCGAGGAACCGCACGCGCCGTCCGCGTTCCCGGGCAGCGTAGCCGCTGAAGACGAAGTCGAGATAGCCGATGTGATTCGATGCCAGCACGGCCGGACCGTCGGCGGGAACATGGTCGCCGCCGACGACGGTCACCGGCCATTTCATCGTCTTGATCACGGTCAGCGCCGCGCCGATGACGACGCTGTAGACCCTCTCTCCCATCGCTGTGCTCCTCAAACTCGAATTGCGGCCGATGTCTACGAAGGCGAGGGAATCGATCCGAAGGTCTCCACCCGCGCTCCTTCCTGGATTCCGCCCAGCGTGCCGAGCGGCACCTCCAATGCTTGATCGTAGTCCTCTGCCGGCGTCGTCAACGGGCACGGGTCCGCCGTGCACGGCTGCATGTTGCGGATCTCGACGACCCGCCCGCCGCGAATGAACAAGATGTGGAGCGCGATCAAGGTGTTCTTCATCCAGAAACCGCCTCGCGTGGGGCGCGGAAACATGAAGAGCATCCCGGTTCCCTCGGGAACCTCGGCGCGGTTCATCAGACCGACTTGCCGCTCAGTCTGGGTTGCCGCCACCTCCGCGATGACCACCATCCGCTCCCCCTCGTGGGTAACGACGACCCGGACGGTGCCGCCGGCGTCCGATCCGCTGCACGCGACCGACATCGCGGCGACCAGGACGGCGACGATCATCGTGCGTGCACGCATCCGCCGCATCGTACGCGCCCCGCCGATCGCCGGGTATGCTCGGACGTCATGCACGTCGCCGTCACCGCCGTCGGCCGGGATCGACCCGGCATCGCAGCCGCCGTCTCGAAGGTGCTGTTCGATCACGGCGCCAACATCGAGGATTCGCGCATGGCGATCCTCGGCGGTCATTTCTCGATGATGCTCATCGTCGCGACCGATGCGGATCCGACGGCACTCGAGCGCGACCTCGGCGCGGCGACCAGCGACCTGGACCTGATCGTGGCCGTCCGAGCCGTCGAAGACGCATCCGCCGCCGAACCCGAAGGAGAAGCGTTCACCCTATCGGTCTACGGCGCCGACCACCCCGGGATCGTCGCACGCGTCACTGCCGCGCTCGCGGGGCGTGCGGTCAACGTCACCGACCTGGCAACGCGCGTCATCGGACACGACCCGCCGGTCTACGTCATGATCATGGACGTCACCGTACCGGCCGGCTTGGATGCGAAGTCGCTGGAAGCGGACTTGGCGCAACTCGGCGGCGACCTCGGCGTCGATGTGTCGCTGCGGCCGGCCGAAGCCGACACGCTGTAGCGGTGACCGTCCGGGACGTCGTTCGCTATCCGGCCGCGGTGCTCAAGACACCCGCGGCGGACCTTCCGCCCGGCGACTACGCCCGGGCCGTTGCCTCCGATCTGGTCGAAACGATGCGCGCGTCACCGGCGTGCGTGGGGCTCGCTGCGCCGCAGATCGGACTCGGAGTACGCGCGTTCGCTTTGGACGTCACCGGGCACAAGAAGGCGCGCTCGTGCGCCGGCTTGGTGGTGATGTGCAACCCCGAGATCGTCGCGCACGACGGAAGCGACATGGCCCGCGAAGGCTGCATGAGCCTTCCCGATTTCACCGGCAACGTCCGTCGCGCCGAATGGGTGCGCGTGCAAGGACTGTCACCCGACGGCGAGCAGATCACGATCGAAGCGGACGCGTTCGAAGCGCGCGCCTTCCAGCACGAAATCGATCACCTGGGCGGCCTGCTGTTCCTGGATCGCGTCGTGTCGATGAGCGCGGATGTCTTCGAGCGGAAACGCTATCGCTAGAAGGAGTCAGCCGCCGCTCCCGAGCTTGGCGAGCTCGGCGTAGTCGGAGGTTTGATCGGGAGCCGGAGCGGCGACATCGACGTCGGCGCCGAAGTCGAACAGGTCCATCCCGATCGTCATGACGCCTGCTTGACCCGGCTCGACGCCTCCGGCGATCTCACCGATCGCAGAAAGATCCATCGAAAAACGCATCCGACGGACGCGGTCGTCTCCGTCGATCCAGGTCTCCATCGGAATCTCGGTCAGGCCGGTCTTTTCGATCAGGTCTTCCAGACCGGCGCGCGCCTCCTCGGGAAACTCGGCCACGGCCTCCTTCAGATCGATCGTCATCGTGTAGTGGGTCGTGACCTCGCCGCGGATCGACTCCTTGCCTTCCGCCTTCACGTCCTTCGCGCCGCGCATGAACGCGAGCGTGGACGTCGGATCCTGGTTGGTGAACGAGTTGAACCCGGGCAGATTAAGCTCCGACTGCTTCGCCAGCTCTTCCAGGTCCATCTTGATCCACGGCTTCAGCCCGGGGAGGAACTGCGAGAACTCGTCCGGGAACCTCATATAGACGACGCCGGACGTGAAGATCATCTCGTAGCCGCTGAACGCCTCGGGGATCTCGTCGCCGATCAGCTTGAACGTCATGCGGCCGGCATGCTCGGCATAGTCGAAGGCCCCCTCTCCCGACATCGAAAACGACGTTTCTCCGGCCTTGAAGTCGGCCGTCATCGCGATCTTCGACGAGCCGGCCTCAGTGGTCTTCTTCGCCGCGACAAGGACCGCGCCGGCTTCGCCCGCCCCGGATTCGGGCGCGTTCGAGGCGCCACCGCACGCGGAGGCAATCAGCGCAAGCGCAACGAGCGCCGCCGCGGCCATCGAGATCCGTCGCATGAGAAACGTCCTTTCCATTCTGCCGGCTCAACCGGCACGATTCTATCCGCGTGGCCTTCCGATGACGTTCCCGATCACGTTCCGGCCGGTTTTGAAGGCTCTGCCGGCCGCCATATAATCCGCGCGTTCGCGCCCGCGCCCGCATCCGGGCTTTCGGCCGAAGGGAGGTGGCTCGCAATGGACACGGTCGCTCGCATCTCGCTCGCCGTTTCGATCGTCATGCTCGCGAGCGGCCTCGCGATGCGGCGCATCGGTTTTCTCGTGCGCCTGCTGATGACCGGAAAGCCCGACCCGGACCGCTTCAAGGGTGTCGGAACCAAGCTCAAGGCCGAACTGGTCAAGGTTCTCGGACAAAAGAAGCTGTTCCAGCGGCTGCTGCCCGGCACCGCGCACGCATTTACCTTCTGGGGCTTCCTGATCGTCCAGATCACGCTGATCGAATCGCTCGGCGAGGTCTTCGACCGCGAGTTTGCCATCCCCGGTCCCGGCCGATGGGAGGCGCTGGGATTCATCCAAGACGCCTTCATGGTCGCCGTCATGGTTGCGCTGGTCACGTTCGCGCTCATCCGAATGGTGAAATCGCCGGCTCGCGAAGGACGCAAATCCCGTTTCTTCGGCAGCCATCTCTGGCAGGCGTACGTCATCCTGTTCCTGATCTTCAGCGTGGTCGCGACGGTGCTGATCGTCCGGGGAGCGCGCGCGGCGCTGGGAACGATCCCGTATCCCGACGGCGCCTTCTTGTCGTCGTGGATCGGACGTCAGCTTTCGATCTTCACGACCGATTCGCTGCATGCGATCGAAGATGCGTGGCTGCTCGTGCATCTCGGGGTCGTCTTCGGCTTCCTGGTGCTCGTGGTCAACTCCAAGCACCTTCACATCTTCACATCGCCGTTCAACGTGATGTTCGGGCGGCAACCGGTCGCGCTCGGGCCGCTCAAACCGCTCCACATCGACATGGACAGCATGACCGAAGAAACCTCGCTCGGGGTCGGCACCGTCGAAGACTTTACGTGGAAGCAGATGCTCGACGGTTATACCTGCACCGAATGCGGCCGCTGCCAGGACGCGTGTCCCGCATGGAACACGGGCAAGGAGCTCAACCCGAAGCTGATCATCACGAACCTGCGCGACCACCTGTTCGAGAAAGCGGACTACTTGCTGGGTGAACAGTCCGAGGAGCAGGCCGCCGACGTGCTCGGCAAGTCGCTCGTTCCCGACGTAATTTCGGAAGAGGCGCTGTGGGCATGCGTGACGTGCGGCGCATGCGTGCAAGAGTGCCCCGTAGACATTGAGCATGTCGATGCGATCGTCGACATGCGCCGCTACCAGGTGATGATGGAATCGAAGTTCCCGCCGGAGGCCGGCGCGATGCTGCGCAACCTCGAAAATTCCGGCAACCCATGGGGTGCCGCCGCCG